>ERZ772920.77-NODE-77-length-54149-cov-5.011739_pt1 | contig 54149 bp, 46 predicted proteins | sample MGYA00511469_ERZ772920 | MGnify/ENA primary metagenome ERZ772920 (study PRJEB29015, sample SAMEA2738069) | human oral metagenome | biome: human oral; feature: human-associated habitat; material: saliva | place: China | collected 2216 ... | reverse complement strand
GCCGAGGATGTTCCCGCAATTATCGTTGACGTACCCCAGGCAGAATGTGAATTTACGGCTGATGGCCTCTTCCGATCGGGTGAAGAGAGCTGGGATGATCCGCAGGATGCTCTTGCTTTCTTTGGTATTTCTGGCAACGGCTGGACGTTGTGGCACCTAGGCGGGGAAGAAGGCCCGACCTTGGGTGAATCCCTGGCAGAGGTCAACCGCGAAATCATTCGCGAGTACTCACGCGATTAGATAAAGGCCTTAATCCAGCGATTCATTGTTTCGTAGACCCGCGCGCGCACCTGAGGGTCAGAGAGCAGCAGGTCGTGCTTGCCTGGGAAACTGGCAATGGTAACCAGCGGTCCTAAGCGTGACGAACGCTCCAAGATGACCTCGCGATCTAAGACGACGTCACTTGAAAAAGTTTCTGGCGTGAATTCTTCGCTGAAGAAGCTTGACGTCGACATCATTGAAAGCACAGGAATATCCAACTTGACCGAAGTCGCAACGGAGTCGTGGCCTTCAAGGATCGCCTCAAGCCAGGCTGCGTAAACGGGGTAGGAGCCGGGACGCTTCCACTCCAGCGCGTAATCCCATCCCGCAACAGCGGGATCGTCGGCGTAGGCCTCGAGAGACTCCGGTAGGGGGGCCTCCAGCGAATTCCATCCCTCGTGAAGCGAACGCGCGTAGTTATCTGGACCGCCGCCGCCTCCTGGAACTGCCCACATCGGATTTCGAGACGCAATGCGTTCAAGAATCGGAGCCATGGTTGAACGCATGGAAGCCATCGTCTGCATTTCAAGCCACGCAGAATTCAAGATCAGGCCATCGATCGCGCCGGGATGGCGGTTGGCCCACAGCGTTGCAAGCAGCCCGCCCGTTGAATGACCCATAAGAACAAGCGGAAGATCGGGGTAATCATCGCGGATCAGATCCAGAGCTTCACCGAGCTCCTCATCGTACAGACTGAGGTTCGAAATGAATCCCATGCGCTGGCCGGGGCGTAGCGAACGACCGTACCTGCGTAGATCGATCGCGTAGAAGGCCCCTGCACAGTCGGCAATATTTTCGGCCAACTCGCGCTGGAAGAAGTAGTCGTTGCGACCGTGAATGTACAGGGTAATAAAACGAGGGGAGGGGGAAGACGCCGCGTGACCTTGGTAACGAACCAAAGTTGCAACAACAGGCCCTGCGTCATCATCCATGAGGGGGATGGTGCGTGATTCGTAGCCCTCGCCCAGGACATCCCGTCGCCACTGGCCAACGGGGGCTGGGCCTTCTTCTCCCCAGGGGGCCAGCACGGCCTCGTCGACGAGGCCGTTGAAGCCATCGGTGCTGCTTGGGGATTCGGGGAGCTCGGTTTCGTCCACTGTACTCACTCCTGTGTTGGGGGTCTGCATTGATTTTATGTGGATTTTCGCGTGAAAGATATCGTTATTTGGGGCAAATGTTACAAATGTTGCGATCGTGATTTCTGTGGCTTCGGTTAAACGTTGTTGCGAATGTTGCCTAAGTGAACTACTCTCGAATGCTGTATATGACGACGCACGCCCTTATCCCGGCGTACAACGACAGGTGGACCAGTGAGACGTGAGACAAAGCGCCGCGGTATTCGCGCAATCAGCGTGACCGCGCTATTTGCATCACTCGCTGCAGCAACTCCCGGTATCGCTCTTGCAGCTCCCAGTGACGAAGAGATAGCACGAGCCCGCGAAGCCGAAAACGCGGCAAAGATGTCGGTCGCTCAGATCGAAGTAGAACTTGCAAGCGTGAAAAGTGAAGCTGAAGTCGCACTTCAGAAGGCCATGAGTGCTGCGGAAGAACTGAATGGTGCTCGTTACTCGCTTGAACAGGCGACCCAGACCGCGCGTCAAGCGCAGGCGGATGCTGATAAAGCGAAGGCTGATTACGAGGCAGGCAAGCAAGAGATCGCCTCGATCGCACAGACGGCATACCGCGATGGCGGTTCATCCCTTGACTCCATCGCCCCCTACCTTTCCGCCGACGGACTGCGCACGGTCGAAACCAAGCAGGCCACGCTCAACTCCTTCTCGGCCTCGGCAAACGTCAAAATGCAAAAGGTTGCCGCGCTTGAGCAGGTTGCGAACGTCATGAACGACGCTGCGATCCAGGCGCAGGCCAAGCAAGCAGAAGCAACCGCACAGGTTGAAGCTCGTTCCGCTGCGGCCCAGAGCGCTGCCAACAATGCAAGCAACGCGCAGGCCATGACTGCTGCTCGCCGTGATGCTCTGGTTGCTGAGCTTGCGCGTAAGCAGAACACAACTGTTGAGCTGATCAATCAGCGCGAGGCCGAGCTTGAGGCGCAGCGTCAGGCAGCAGCTGCGGAAGCTGCACGCCAGGCTGCCGCAGCAGAGGCCGCACGTCAGCAGGCAGCTGCCGAAGCCGCACGTCGCGCACGTGAACAGCAGAACTCGTACACGCCAGCTCCTGCTCCCGCAGCCAGCTATGATGACGATGATGACGACACTCCGTCGTGGGGTGGCGGTGGCGGCGGTAATTCTGATGCCGCTGCAGGTGCCATCGCTTGGGCGAAGAGCAAGCTCGGCGCACAATACGTGTGGGCGGGCGAAGGCCCCGGCTATGACTGCTCCGGTTTGGTGACCATGGCCTACCGTTCGCAGGGTATTTACCTGACTCACTGGTCGCAGGCACAGTACTCGGAAGGCACTCGCGTGCCGGTGAGCCAAGCTCAACCCGGCGATCTGATTTTCTGGAACTGGGACGGTGGCAATATCGACCACGTTGCGATCTACTTGGGCAACAACCAGATCATCGAGGCACCGACCTTTGGTGTTCCGGTTCGAATCACCTCGATCTACGGATGGAGCGCGGTTCTGCCCTACGCAGTGCGCGTGGTGTGATGATGCCGGACAGTGATACAAAGCGCTCATCAGTCGAGCACTTCATTCACTGAATTATTCTTGTAGGCCCGGGCGTTTGGGGAAGATGCCCGGGCCTCGTTTTATCTGCCTTTGCCGAGTTGTTCTCAGCCGAAGAGCTGAGATGTTTATGTTGAAGGCGGTATATCCGTTTGTGAGTTGGCTCAACTTAGGGCAAAAAAGAAATAAGTGCCCGTGAATGGTCGTTTTCTTTGGTGACGCCACAAATTGGCAACGAAGCACAAGCGTTTCGTCATTGCAAAGAGGAATGCCATGATCACCTTCGACCACGTGTCGAAAACATATTCACCCGATACGAAAGCGGTTGAGGATTTTTCTTTAACGATTGCCCCGCACACAACGACGGTGTTCCTGGGGACCTCAGGCTGCGGTAAGACGACACTCATGCGGATGGTGAACCGTATGGTCACGCCAACATCCGGAACTGTTACAGTCCGTGGCCGCGATGTCGCGCAAGAGGATCCTGTCGCACTTCGCCGCTCCATCGGCTATGTCCTTCAAGACGGGGGCCTCTTCCCGCATCGAACAATCGTTGACAATATTGCAACCGTTCCAGTTCTTGAAGGGGTCTCAAAGGCACGCGCGCGAGCCGATGCGCTCAAACTTATGGAACTCGTCGGCCTCGACCCCTCAATGGCAAAGCGCTATCCCGCACAGCTTTCTGGCGGCCAGCGCCAACGCGTCGGCGTCGCACGAGCGCTGGCAAACCGTGCCGACATCCTTCTGATGGATGAACCCTTCGGAGCCCTCGACCCTCTGGTCCGCGCTGACCTCCAGCGCCAACTCCGCCGCATTCAGAAGTCCTTGGGCACCACGATCCTTTTCGTCACCCACGACATTGACGAGGCCATCTTGCTGGGTGACCGCATTGTCCTCCTCCGCGAGGGGGCGCAGATTGCCCAAGAAGGCACTCCGCGCGATCTTCTCCTGAACCCGGCCAATGACTTTGTTCGCGAGTTCCTTGGAACCTCCGCAATCAGCGAGCGTGAACGTATTTTGGAGGGCGAACCTGACGGATCTCAAGCGGGCAAACCCGTTACAGCCTCGGCAAACGACGCACAAGGGGAGCGGGCGTGAATTGGCTCTCCGGTTCCTGGGCACTCATCGGTGAGCTCACCCTCACCCATCTCACCATCGCAGTGCCCGCGATTATTGCTTCGGTGCTGATTGCAGTTCCCATAGGGGCGTGGGCGCAGCGTTCAAAAGGCGTCGGGGGTGTAGTTCTCTCTTTCCTGACAGTTCTCTACGCGGTACCTTCGTTGCCACTCCTGATTGTCATTCCTGTTCTGTCAGGGGTTGCTCTTCGCTCGCGGGTCAACATGGTTGTTGTGCTAACGATTTACGGAATTGCTGTGCTGATCCGTCAGTGCGCCGAGGCCTTCGCCGCTGTTCCTGTCGACGTCCTCGAGTCCGCCGATGCGCTGGGAATGTCGCCTCTCCGCCGATTCTGCACGGTTGAGCTTCCATTGGCTGTTCCCGTGATCGTTTCTGGGACACGAGTGGTCATTACCTCGACGGTTTCTTTGGTAACGATTGGTGCGTTTATTGGCGTGCGCTCGCTGGGAACGCTGTTTACCGATGGCTTCCAGCGCGGTCTGACCGTTGAAGTCTTGGCTGGGCTGGTGATGACGATTGCCTTGGCTCTGCTTTTGGACGCGCTTGCAGTGGGCGTAGGTGCGCTAATGACACCGTGGAGGCAAAGGAAATGAACCTCCTATTTGAAGCCTTTCAATGGTTGGCGGACGGACACAATTGGCTAGGACCGTCCGGGATTCTCGAACGAGTGGGGCAGCACATCGTCTTCGTTGCAGCTGTTGTTTCTGTTTCGACACTCATCGCATTGCCAATCGGACTGTATATCGGGCACACCGGCCGTTGGAAGAACCTCGTCATGATTGGGACCGGTGCCGCGCGTGCGGTGCCTACTCTTGGCCTTCTCACCCTGGTTGGTTTGTGGCTTGGAATCGGTTGGCAAGCCCCCTTGATTGCTCTGGTTGCACTTGCAATCCCGCCGATTATCGCAGGTGCATATTCCGGTATGATCTCTTCTCAAGGATCATCCGATGCGGCGCGAGCGATTGGTCTGACTGAAGGTCAGATCCTCACGCAGCTAGAGATCCCAGCCGGCGCACCACTGATTCTTGCGGGTGTGCGCTCAGCGGTACTCCAGGTGATCGCAACGGCCACACTGGCTGCATACACGGCGGATCTTGGCTTGGGACGTTTCCTCTACACGGGGCTGAAGACGCGCGATTATGGACAGATGATCGGAGGCGCAATCGTTGTTGTTGCGCTGGCACTCATTACCGACGCCATACTTGCAGGGCTCACGCGTCTTCTGCGTTCCAAAACCCATTCGGATTCACAAGCTACATAACTTCATCACATACGTTCGCAAGCTTTTCTACACTCAGTCGACAAAACCAAAGGAGAGATAATGAAACGCTCTGTTCTCGCCGCCGCGGTAGCAGCATTCACTGCCGTTGCACTCACCGCATGCAGCACAGGAAAGTCCCTGGAAGGTGGCGAACAAGCGAAGGAAAGTGCGGCCTCGTCAAAGATCGTGGTTGGCTCCCAAGACTACTACTCGAATGAAATCCTGGCCGAGGTCTATGCCCAGGCGCTCGAAGGATCAGGTTTCACGGTCGAGCGTCAGCTGCGCATCGGTCAGCGCGAGGTCTACATGCCCGAGTTGGAATCCGGTTCGATCGATGTTTTCCCGGAGTACACGGGCAACTTGCTCCAGTACTTCGATAAAGACGCGAGTGCTCGTACGGATGCTGAGGTTTACCAGGCGCTGGGCGGAGCGCTGCCCAAGGGATTGCGCGTATTGGACGAAGCCCCCGCAACCGACCAAGACTCTTATGTTGTCACCACTGCTTTCGCTTCCGAGCACTCTCTCAGTTCAATTGGTGACCTGGCGAACGCTGGACAGATCACTCTTGGCGGCAATTCTGAGCTTGCGACGCGTCCGTATGGGCCGAAGGGACTGGAATCGGAATACGGTGTGAAGGTCGGTTTCACGCCGATCGAAGACTCGGGCGGCCCGCTGACGGTAAAGGCGTTGAACGATGGCTCGATTCAGCTAGCGAACATCTACTCTTCCGACCCCGTTCTTGCAGACGGAAGTCTGACGGTCCTCAAGGATCCGAAGGGCCTCTTCTTGGCATCGCACGTTGTGCCAGTTGTTTCCACGAAGATTAACCAGGATGCAGCCGCTGTGATCAACAAGGTCAGTGCAGCTATGGACGCCAAGGACTTGATTGAGATGAACCGCCAGTCAACTGTCGAGGCTCAGTCTGCCTCCTCGATCGCATCGAAGTGGCTTGAATCGAAGGGCTTGCCGCACAAGTAGACGTGGGCTGCTACCCGTTTGCTGTTAAAAGAAAAGGGCTGGTGTTCGTGAGAACACCAGCCCTATCTTGTTAAAAAGTGTTTGAGTGATCAGTGCGCGTTGAAACCGTGCTCTTCTGCGCGCTGGTAGGAACGACGAATTTCTTCCTCGGCCTCTTCACGTCCAACCCAGTGTGCGCCCTCAACGCTCTTGCCGGGCTCCAGGTCCTTGTAGACCTCGAAGAAGTGCTGGATTTCAAGACGGTGGAACTCTGAGACGTCTTCGATCTCGGTACGCCATGCTGCACGCTGGTCGGAAGCGGGAACGCACAGGACCTTATCGTCACCGCCCTTTTCGTCGCGCATGCGGAACATGCCCAGTGCGCGGCAGCGGATCACGCAGCCCGGGAAGGTCGGTTCTTCAAGCAGAACCAGTGCGTCCAAGGGGTCGCCGTCTTCACCCAAGGTATCGTCGATGAAGCCGTAGTCATCGGGATAGCGAGTCGAGGTGAAGAGCATACGATCCAAACGGATGCGTCCCGTTTCGTGGTCGATCTCGTACTTGTTTCGGTTTCCCTTAGGAATCTCGATGGTTACGTCGAATTCCATTAGAGCCTCTCCTGACTGGTTGAGTCGTTGATCCACCACGTGGATGTCGATTACGTATTACTACCCCTCGAAGCATTAGGGTTGTTCCTAGACCATTGATGGAAGGACAATCCCCACATGCGACGCGGGACTGCTGCTGCGATTGTAGGCGCTACTAGCGCCGCGGTGCTGATCGCAGCCTATTTTGTGGCAGATGTGCATGATATCGCACCTGGCATCTTCACACTTTCTCAAGCAGCTGCACCATCTGCAGCCCCCACAGCTTCTGCTGTGCCCGCTCCTACATTGAATGTTTCACAGTCGCAGAGGGATAGTCAAGCTCCCACCGCCCAACAGCTCCAAGAAGCGTGGGCTCCCGCGGCCTCGGCAGCCGAAGAAGGCGGTTGGAACGCGTGGGCGCTCGTCGTTGACGCAAACAATGGTCAGACGCTCTTCCAAAGTAATGCGGAAAGTGCCCACACCCCGGCTTCGATCACCAAGATCCTCACGGCCTATACCGCTCTCAGTCACCTGGACCCCAATGCGCACCTGACGACCTCGGTTGCGCAAAGTGATGATGACATCTACCTCGAAGGAGAAGGCGACCTTCTCTTGGGTGAGGGAACCAATTCCCTTGAGGTCAGTGGGCGCGCAGGCCTTGAAACCCTTGCAAAAGACACTGCAAATGCCTTGACCTCTAAGGGAATTTCTCACGTCGAGCTTCACGCAGCTCCCGCGCTCTTTGCCGACACCAAGCGCCCGGCCTCGTGGAGCGAGCAGCAGGTTGCCAGCTATGAGGGCCAGCTTGCTCCCTATGCGATCGATGCGGGTCGCACCTACCCGAAGTCCAATGAGTTCTACACCGACTCGATTTCCAATGTCGCAGAGGTTTTCGCGCAAAAGCTCAGTGAACAGGGGATCTCCGTTGATTTTGGAGTCCGAGGCGCAGCCCCGCAGGGCGCGAACCGGATCGCATCCGTTCAGTCCGCAAGCCTCGATGAGCAGATTCGCTGGATGCTCTACCACTCAGATAACACGCTCGCAGACCAGTACTGTCACTTTGCAGCGCGCCAGGCCGGGGCCGAAGTGACATTCGATGGCGCGGTCAAGAACCTTGAAAAGACTTTGGCGGATCGCGGAATTCCCACGGATCAGCTCTCGCTAGAGGATTGCTCTGGTCTGTCCTCGAATGACCGGATTGCGCCCAAGACCTTGGCGGCAATCCTTTCCCAGGGTTTCGAGGCCTCGCAGCCCGTTGCGCCACGAGTGGTCCGAAACCTGCCCTGGGCGGGCGTGGAGGGAACCCTCGCACACCGCTTGAATGACGAGGTCGTGGCTGGCAATGCGCAAGCGAAGACCGGCTCTCTTTCGGAGGTCTCTTCGCTTGCCGGCGTGGTATCGACGTCGAAGGGACACCAGGTGATTTTCATTGTCGGTTTCGACAAAGTCCCCGATGACGGCGCGTATTCAACTCGCGGCTATCTGGATAATTTCATCACTGCCATTGCAAAGATGTGAGTGCTGCCAAGTATTCGCTGAGCAGTGCCGGTTCAGCCATGAGTTCAGACGAAAAGGCTGCATACAAGCGCAGAGCAATTCGATAGCATAGAGACATGCCGTTGTATCCCTCACTCACACAGATCGCGCGTCTAAGTGCGATGGGCATGTTTTCTGGACCTCAGGCTTCAGTCTCATCGGCGCAGGCCATTGTCTCGCGTCTTCGTCGCGGGCAAGAATGGGCCTCTGGGCGTCTGCTTTCGCTGATCACTCGCTTCGCTGAGTTTTCCTCTTCCGATGTGCAAGGCAGTGTGCACGTGGATCTGCCGATCATTGAACGTCGCAGCGCAATGATTCAGTGGGCGGATTTCGCCGATGAATGGGGTGTGCGCGCACGTAGCCTTCCCAGCGCAGCCACCCTGTGCACGGCTTTAGGAGTGCTGGCAAAACATTCCCTGAGTGTGAGCGGGCCCAGCGGCGCCGCTGCCTATCTTGTCGCCCCGAATGTTTTAGAAGCGGGTGTGCGCGCCAAGTTTGACCTGGGAGATTGGGCAAAGTGGGTGTCTTTGCGTGCGGGGGTTGACACGTGGCTGTCCATGCGAACGCCTTTTTATCGGGAGTACTGCCGCGAACTTGTCACCGCTGCGCCGATTGATGCAATCGATGCTGAAGAGCTTGCGCGTCAGCTGCTTCTTCGCGAGTGCATCATCGATGTTTTTATGGATTCATTGACTCCGAAAGATCTGTCTTCGGTCAATTGGATTACTGCGCATCGGCCGGCAGATTTTATGGTCGATGGGGCTCTGATCAGTCTGCTTGGGGGAGTGGCTCCCGAAGGAATTACTCAGCTTCGCCGTGAGATGGCCAATGAAGTCCATCAGATCTTGACCGGCCCCGGTCTTGAATCGATTCTCAACAACCGGATGTGGCCGAGCTTCCAGTGATCACAATTCCCGCTAATCCCAAGGGAGATCTACGTAAGCTCTCGCTGGAAGTACGTCCGCACGTTCAGTGGGCCATGCAGCACTGTGATGCCTTGCTTATCGCTGTATCCGGAGGGGCGGATTCAACTGCGCTCGCGGCGGTCATTATTGATCACTGCCTGCGCGCGGGCTGTACTCCCCACACTTTGACTGTTGATCACGGAATCCGAGCTGGATCGGATATCGAGGCGCGTGAGGTGTGTGAGCGCATGGCTTCGCTCGGTGCTCGCGCCCAGTGGGTGAGCGTCACGCTTGCGGCGGAAGGGGGGCCCGAGGCCTCGGCTCGCGATGCGCGTCGGCGCGCTCTTGCGGACCATGCCAGATCTTTGGGAGGACGCGTTGCGGTCTTCCTTGGGCACACGATGGATGATCAGGCCGAAACCGTGCTTTTGCGTTTGGCGCGTGGCTCGGGAGTTGGGTCATTGAAGGCGATGAGCTTGCGTGATGATGCGGGAGAGATCGTCTGGATTCGACCAATTATAAAATGTCGACGTATTGAGACTATTGGTGTATGTCGCCAGCTTGGTCTTCCCTGGGTCGATGATCCTTCGAACGCGATGGATGGCCCTTGGAGGGCCGCTGATGGAAGTGCGCTACGTCGAAGCGCGATCCGAGAATGTGCACTTCCCAGTTTGCGCAACAGCTTGGGGATCGACCCCGTTCCCGCCCTTGCACGCACCGCGGAGCTTTCCGCAGCCGATGACGAGGCCTTGGATCAGTGGGCGAACCAGGTGTGGACATGCGCATGGGAAGCGATACCGCCACAGGAGGATACGGCCTCGGGAATGGGAATCCTCAAAATTGAGCATCTGCAGCAGATTCCCGAGGCGGTGCAGATGCGCGTCCTTCACCGCTACCTGAGCGCACTTGACGCACCAAGCTACGTGCATCTTCAAGAGGCGCGCGCACTAATCAACCACTGGACGGGACAAGGGCCCATCTCGGTTCCAGGGGGAACACTCTTACGCAAGGGGAAAGGAAAGCAGGCGTATCTCATTGCCATGACACCTGCCGACTCTTCCTTGTTGCGCCAAGAGCGAGAAACTCCGCCATGCTGAGCGCCTCTTCGCGCACATGTGGCACTCTTATAAAGTCGGGACCCGCACAGGAAAGGACATGGGACTGTGGACGCACAGGACATGGGAAACGCACTCGAACGCATTCTGGTTACGGAAGACGAGCTGGCACGCCGGATGGCTGAGCTTGCCGCTGAAATTGATGCCGATTACCAGGGCAAAGAAATTCTTCTTGTGGGTGTCCTCAAGGGCGCGGTCATGGTCGTTGCCGACCTTTCACGCCACCTCCACACTCCTCTCTCGATGGACTGGATGGCCGTTTCCTCCTACGGTGCGGGCACTAAGTCGACCGGCGTTGTCCGTATCCTCAAAGACCTTGATGCAGACGTCACCGGGCGTGATGTCCTGATTGTCGAAGACATCATCGACTCTGGACTGACTCTGTCGTGGCTTCGCGAAAACCTTCTGGCTCGAGGCGCAGCCTCTGTGGAAATTGCTGCTGCCCTGCGCAAGCCCGAAGCCCTCAAGGTCCCGGTCGAGGTCAAGTACGTTGGTTTCGATATCCCAAATGAATTCGTTGTGGGCTACGGACTGGACTACGCAGAGCACTACCGTCAACTTCCCTTCGTTGGGACCCTGGCACCGCACGTATACGGCGGCTGAAAGGTAAATCCATGGCAGATAACACTCAGAACAAGAAGAAGAGGAATACCTGGGGGCTTGTTGCAATCCCATTGCTTCCCCTTGTGATCGCCCTGTTCTTCCTGTGGACGTGGTTCCAGCCGCAATCGGTGGATACTTCCGAAGGCCTTCAGATCCTGAAGGAAGCCCAGATTGAACGCGTCATCGTCAATGATGGAACTCAGCAGGTCAACTTGATGTTGAAGGACCCGTGGACCCACAAGTCCACCGGTGTCAATGACCGCGAACGTAGCTTGGGGCGAAACATCAGCTTCACCTATGCGCGCACGCAATCGCAGTCAATTGTTGAGTCGGTTGAGAAAGCCAATCCCGGCAAGGGCTGGGATGCGTACTACCCGCAGTCCTCGTTCCTGAGTTCAACTCTTGCCGCAATCCTTCCCTTGGCGCTGGTCATGGGGCTTTTCTGGTTCTTCATGAGCCGCATGGGTGGCTCCCAGATGATGGGTCCCTTTGGCCAGAGCCGCACCAAGGACTTTAACCAGGAGCGCCCGAACGTCACCTTTGCTGACGTGGCCGGTGAAGACGAGGCCGTTGAGGAACTTGAAGAAGTTCGCGAGTTCCTGATTGCCCCCGAGAAGTTCCGCAAGGTCGGTGCGCGCATTCCTCGAGGTGTGCTCCTCTACGGTCCTCCTGGAACAGGTAAGACCCTGCTGGCGAAGGCTGTCGCGGGTGAAGCTGAGGCTCCCTTCTTTTCCATTGCAGGTTCGGAATTCCTTGAGATGTATGTCGGTGTTGGCGCTTCGCGTGTGCGTGATCTTGTATCCCGCGCAAAGAAGGTTGCTCCCGCGATTATCTTCGTCGATGAGATCGATTCGATCGGCCGTCATCGCGGTTCTGGTTATGGTGGCGGTTCCGATGAACGCGACCAGACCCTCAACCAGTTGCTGGTTGAGATGGACGGCTTTGACGATTCTTCGAACCTGATCTTCATCGCGGCGACAAACCGTCCCGATATTCTTGATCCCGCCCTGCTGCGTCCGGGCCGTTTTGACCGACAGATTGCGGTTGAAGCTCCCGATCTGAAGGGGCGCGAGGCAATCTTGCGCGTGCACTCTCAGGGCAAGCCCCTGACCGATGATGTCGATCTGCATATGATCGCAAAGCGCACCCCCGGCTTCACCGGTGCGGATCTGGCAAATGTCTTGAACGAGGCCGCATTGCTGACGGCTCGTTCAAATGCTGACTTGATCGACAACCGCGCGATTGACGAGGCCATTGACCGTGTGATTGCAGGCCCGCAGAAGCGCACTCGTGTCATGAATGACCACGACAAGCTGGTGACCGCGTATCACGAAGGTGGCCACGCCCTGTGTGCAGCGGCATTGCGCTACACGGATCCGGTCACCAAGGTCACCATTCTTCCGCGTGGACGCGCGTTGGGTTACACCATGGTGCTGCCCACTGAAGACCGCTACTCCAAGACCAGGAATCAGATTCTTGACGATCTGGTCTACGCAATGGGTGGTCGCGTCGCCGAAGAAATCGTCTTCCGTGATCCTTCAACCGGTGCGTCGAACGATATCCAGAAGGCCAGCTCTCAGGCTCGTGCGCTTGTTACTGAATACGGCATGTCTGATCGCGTGGGTAATGTCCGTTTGAGCGCGGATGATTCGGACCCGATGACCGGTTACGGTACTGGTCGAGGCGCTGAGCGTGCCTATTCTGATGAGCTTGCTTCTGTCGTTGACCAGGAAGTGCGTGCGCTCTTGGATAACGCGACCCGTGAGGCTTGGGAGATTTTGACCAAGAACCGTGCGGTTCTGGATCGCTTGGCACAGCGTCTTTTGGAAGAGGAAACTCTGGACGAAGCGCAGCTTGCCGAAATCTTCAAGGACGTCATCAAGCAAGATGAGCGTCCCGTGTGGAATTACGGTGCGGAAGGCGCGGTTCAGGGTGCGGTTATGGGAAATCCCATCGCCATGCCCCTGAGCGATCGCGCGCAGTCCGAATCTGCTGATGATCCATCGGCTGACCCGACTGCTCCCGCAGAGGTTCTGGATGACCCCGATGGTGGTATCGCGCCCGAGGAGAATAACCAGTGAGCTACGATCAACAAGGCGTTGAAGATGCCTCGCGCGCGCTTCTTGAAGCCGTCGGCGAAGACATTAACCGCGAGGGACTTCGCAATACCCCCGCGAGAATGGGTCGTGCGTGGCGCGAACTTCTCAGTGGCCTCGAAGAAGATCCTCGTGATCACCTGAAGACCACCTTCGAAGTGGGCACCGATGAGATCGTCATGGTCCGCGATATTCCCTTCTACTCCGTGTGCGAGCATCACCTGCTGCCTTTCTATGGGCATGCGCATGTTGGTTACATCCCCAAGGGTGGCCGCGTTACGGGGCTATCAAAGCTCGCGCGCGTCGTCGAAGGCTATGCGCGTCGCCCGCAGGTTCAGGAACGTCTAACAGCTCAGATCGCGGATGCGATCGATGAGGTTCTTGCACCTCAGGGTGTCATTGTCGTTGTCGAGGCCGAGCACATGTGCATGACGATGCGAGGTATTTCCAAGCCGGGATCCTCGACCGTGACCTCCGCTCTTCGCGGAATCGTCAAGCGTGACGCCACTCGCGCGGAAATGATGTCTTTGGCATTGGGCGGGGTCCGGCGATGACTTCTGTCGAGGCCTCTTCCTCCTGGGCGCTCGCGGGAGGTGCACAACCGCCTCGTCTTCCCGAAGGCTTTGATCTGCCAAAGGATCGAATGCTCGTCATGGGCATTTTGAATGTCACCCCAGATTCCTTCTCGGATGGGGGCCGTTTTCTGGATCCGGGAGCGGCGCTCGGCCACGCTCAGGAAATGCTCGATGAAGGCGCGGACCTGGTCGACTTGGGCGGTGAATCAACACGTCCGAACTCCACGCGAATCAGCGAGGACGAAGAATGGGAGCGAATCGGCTCGATCATTCAGCGCCTTTCCGCATCGGGGGTTGTTGTTTCTGTTGATACCCTGCATGCGCTAACAGCGCGTCGTGCGGCAGACGCGGGTGCTGCCATCATCAATGATGTCAGCGGAGGGCGCTGGGATCCGCAGATGAATGCGGCCGTTGCGTCGACGTCCTGCGCCTATGTTATTCAGCACTATCGCGCGCTTCCGGGGATGCCTGAAGAGTCTTTCGACTACGGAGATCAGCCCATCGCGGTTGCCTTGAGAGAGCGGGTTTCCCAACAGGTTCGTGATGCTCTCGAGGCCGGGGTTGAGCCTGAGCGCATCATTGTTGACCCGGGATTGGGTTTTTCACTGAATAACGAACAATGCTGGTCTCTCGTCGCGTCGCTGCCGATTTTTGCTGAGCTTGGGTACCCTGTTCTTATAGGTGCGTCCCGGAAGCGCTTCCTCGGTCAGTCCCCCCTTTCGGACCGAGATGAAGCAACTCTCGATATATCTCGGCGCGCGCTTTCAGACGGAATATGGGCCGTCAGGGTCCATGCCATAAGCCAACAAGCAAAGCTTGTGCGTGCAGGGAGGTGAGGGCACGGTGGGACAGCTCGATGTGATCGCGTTACGCGGTATTACAGCTGAGGCTGTCCACGGAGTTCTCGAAAAGGAGTGGAATGCTCCTCAAACCTTCACTGTTGATCTGCTTCTGTGGGTTGATACCGATCGTGCTGCACTCAGTGATGACATTGCCGATACGGTTTCTTACGCCGAAATTGCAGAGAAAGCTCACGCGATCCTTGTGGGCCCCTCGGTTCGTCTAATTGAAACACTTGGCCACAAGATCGCTGATGCGGCTCTTGAAGATTCGCGTGTTCGTGGCGTTGAGGTTATTGTCCACAAGCCTGAAGCACCTATCGACGTTCCCTTTACCGATGTTTCGGTCACCATTCGCAAGGGCGATATCCCGCTTCCTTTCGTTGCAGCGTCGAATGTTATTCCCCCCAGTGCTCCCGATGCTGATGGGGATGTGCCCACTGCACCTTCTGAGCCCTCCGCGCCATCAGATGCCGTGGCTTCCCAGGAAGAAGAATCCCAGGCCCCCGATTCGGATAAGCCCGTTCAGCTGCACTCTCCCGCGGCACCGGAGCAGCCTGCCACGGCCTCGGAGCCAGTGGTGGACACGGTTGAGGAAAGCGAAGCAGCACAGGGCGAAGAGCCCACCCAGGACGAACTTGACGCAGCCTCGGCTCCGCGCGCAGTAGTGCTTGCACTTGGTGGAAATCTGGGCAATGTCCCCGTTACCCTCAAGCGAGCGATTGACGAAATGTCCAGCTGGAACGGCCTGAAAATTACGCAAGTTTCTCCTCTGGTTCGTACCCGCGCTGTATTGCGTCCCGGCCAAAAGCCTCAGCCCGATTATTGGAATGCCGTTGTTTTGGGAACGCTGTCCATGGCACCCCTTGACCTCTTGGACCGCATCCATGAGCTTGAAGCACGTCTGGGACGTGTACGTCATGAAGTCTGGGGCTCGCGCACCATCGATATCGACATCATTCAAATTGACGGTGTGAGCTCGGATGATCCGCGTCTGACGCTGCCGCATCCGCGTGCACATCAGCGTGCTTTTGTGCTCTCTCCGTGGCTGATGGCCCAGCCCAAGGCTGAGCTTTCCGGCTTTGGCGCCGCAGCGGAGCTTATCGCGCAGGCTCCGGATCGTGGTGGAATCCTTGACGCGGTGGGGGACTGGCTCGAGGATCCAGAATCGGTGATCGCTGATTCGGACGAACTTCTTCGCCGGATGCGCCTTCCGCGCCTCGATCATGCTGAGCAGCTGCGTCCGCTCAAGCTTGAGACAAATTCCCAGTCTGCGCGCCCGAGTCGCCTAGACATGCTTCCCGAAGCATCGCGTTCTGGCCTTGCTCCCAGTGATGAAGGCACCGACGTGACCTGGCATCGCCTGTGGGATCGCTGGGGCGCTCCGGTTGAATCCGTTGAATCGCGTCATGTTGAGCTTTCGAAGCCTTCAGCCTCAGCAGTTTCCGCTACTCAGCCCGCGCCCAAAGAAACTTCCGTGTCCTCTCCTGCGGATACTTCCGGTGAGGTACCCGCGCAGCTAGCGAGCCGCCAGGTTCCTGCACCTTCTCCGGTGAGCGCACCTCCGCTTCGTCGACTACACCTGTCGGCCACCCCATCTCCGGCAGATACGACTGCGGCTTCCGCCAACCTTGCTCAGGGCATGGTCTCTTTGGAGCCTCGTCGTCCTATCCCTTCTGCTGAGCCCGAGCGCCCTGTCGTCGAGCGGCAGTCCCTGCTCGAGCGCCTGCATAGCAGCACGCTTCCTCACCCCATTCCCGAGGCCGCACCGCAGTCTTCGGACACCGAGGGCACACAAGAGCCGGCGCAGAATTCTCCCTTGACTTCACCGATTACCGCTGAGGTTCCCGTTGGGCGCCGGACTCGTCGTCCGCGTTGGCGTCCGGTAACCGAAGAAGGAACGGGTATCTCGACGGCTAATTCGCCGCGTCCATTCCGTGCACGTACCGATCGTCTTGCCGCACAATCTCACCGTGTAAAGCCTTCGCACCGCGCACAGGCTCCTCAAGAGCAACAGTCCGCGACGGAAGCTACCCAGCCAAGGCGTAGTTCGCTCTTTGCTCGCCGCCCCGAGCCGGCCTCGTCAGCGGGAACTCAGGCCGCGGCTTCCACGCAGGGAGGTACACGTACACAGAACGGCGCACCTGCGCAAAACGCTTCCGGAACGAAGCCTTCGGCGGCCTCTACCCAACGGAAGTCCGCTTCGCAGGCTCGCACCTCGCGTGCACTGCCGGGCTGGAATTTCTCTGAGGACGTCCGTGTTGTGGACGATTCAAGTGCGTTGAGTCCACGCGAGGACGTGCGTCGTCCTTCGCCTAGCTTGCCGCCTCGCTACAGCCATGTTCTTGATCCCAAGCTCGATGACTCCATTGATCAGGGTCCAATGACTCCGGGCTCGCAGGCCCCCTCCTCTGTCAACCGCGACGTGACAATCCGTCCAAGCATTACCGGTCAGATTCCAGTCTTCCGTCGTCGTCCTGAGGATTCATGAAGCCGCTGAGTATTGTGCTGTTGATCGCCGAGGCGGCTGCTGCTTCGGCGCTTGCCGCAGCCGTGACCGCCTTTGCGATTCGTCAGGGTGCGGGGCCGTGGATTATTCATCCCGCCCTGGCCCTGGTTTTTGTTGTTGTCGCGGGCGTACTTGTCTGGATGGGAATCCAGGTTCGGCGCTTTCGTGCGCATAAAGCAACCTGGGTTGATGCCGTATCAGCCTTCCGAATTGCAATGTTTGCTCGCGCGAGTGCGCTTGGTGGTGTGATCAGCGCTGGGCTACTGGCAGGTATGTCCTTGGCCTTCCTCGCTCGCTGGGAAGCGCAGACCAGTGTTTACGCTGGGATTTGCGGACTGATGTGTGCGCTCGGTGCTGGTTTATGGGGCATTGCCGGAGTGATCGTTGAACGCTGGTGCGTCATTGACCCAAAGGATGATGACACCGAGGTGACGAAGGCACGCGCCCGGCGTGACAAGGGCACTCTTGGGGCGCAACGTGTGAATGCTCGTAAGAGCGATGTGTCTGAGGGGAGAGGGTAGTCTCATGCCCAATAGACCACGGTCTTCTTCGGCCTCGACATCACGTTCACGGGCTCCTCGCTCGGGACGTCCAGGCGGTCGTCCCGCAGTTCGTTCGGGCGGGACCCCTCCAAGAAAACCAGCTGGCGGACAGGTGCCGCCTTCCCTGTGGGCCAGGCGTATTATCACCGGACTCGGATTGCTGCTGGTCATCGCACTTGTTGTGTGGGGGATTGCAAAGGCCGTCTCAGCGGTCACTAAGTCTTCCGCTCCCGAGGCCACTCCAAGCGCCTCTGCAACTCCTTCGCTGACGCCCACCGCGACAGTGACGCGCTCTGGAACTGTCGCGCTTCAAGATGGTGAGCAGGCTACAGCCGACGGAATCGTCGATGCGGAAGGGCGAGTTCGTATTCCCGCCTGTGCATCAGCGGATCTGACGGTCCGACCGACCATTGCTGGTGGTGAGGTTGGCCAAGCCCAAAACATTTCAGTAGCTATTGAAAACCGTGCGGGAGTCGCCTGTTCTTTTGAGTTTGGGCACATCGATTTCAAGATTTTGACCGGCGATGAAACTGTATATGACGGCTCGAAGTGCCAGCGTGATCGTGAGAGTGCGACGCTGCTTTTGATTCCCGGGGATACCTGGAATGGTGGCCTGACGTGGGATGGCGGGCTCTACTCTGGGTGCGATGCGAAGGATCGGAATTCCGATGGTGCGACCGATCCTGCCCCAGCTGGAACCTATCGTTTACAGCTGCTGTTGAATGGCCAGACGCTTGGAGATGAAAGAGTATTTACCCTGACCCAGCCGGTTCAGCCAACAACTCAAGCAACGCCGGAGCCTTCGCAATCCAGCACTTCTGAAGCGACTAACGCTCCGCAGGGTGAAGAAGGCCATTAGAATTCTTGGCCACTGAGGTTTGGGAGCACAACTGTGCCCGAGCGCGGGACTATGAGATGTAGCTCTAGTCTTCCCGCTGATTACCAGCCGACAATTCCCGTGGCAGCCATTGAGAATTGGTTCTCAAGTGTTTCACGGATGAGCTTTGCGCGGTAGGGGCCAATACCTTCGATTTGCTGCAGATCCGCGACTGTGGCTTCACGTAGGTCAGCAAGGTTCTCCCAATGGCTGGTGATGTCTTTGATGACATTCCACGGGAGACGAGGAACCAAGGAGAGGGCTCGGACACCACGCGGTTGGATGGTGCGATCCAGATCGGTGGGATCATAAACGCCCAGACCCAAAACGTTAGCGATAGCCGCGAGATCGACCAGACGATCGCTGGCAAGCTCCGAGAGGGCAGCTTCTGCAGTTGAGACCGCGGAGGAATCTCGGGTGTAGTCGCGAAGAACCAGTGCGCGTTCGGAGCCTGAACCACGGACCAGATCATCGACCTGGAGGGCCAAAAGGCGTCCTTCCGAACCGAGTTCTTCAAGGTATTCGTTGATCTCAGAGGTGATGCGTCGGATCATCTCCATGCGCTGCATGACGGTTGCGACATCACGGACCGTTGCAGAATCGCGCATTTCCAGGATCGTAAGGGTCTGAAGGACCTCGTCCAGACGCTGGCTGTATCGGTCCAGGGTGTCGACGGCGAGATTAGCGCGAGACAGCAGTGCTTCGGGTTCTTCAACGATGTGATGGTACTTGCCGACGTAGATGGAAATTAGACGCATTGAGGCCGAAACTGAGAGCACCGGAAGGTGGGTTTGGTAGGCAGTGCGTTGTGCAGTGCGGTGACGCATACCCGATTCATCGGTAGGGATGCTCTGATCGGGGAAAAGCTGGACATTTGCCTTGCGGATTCGCCAATCGGTGGGGTCGATGATGACCGCACCGTCCATTTTGCATAATTCGCGCAGGCGCGAAGCCGTAAATTCGATATCGAGATCGAAACCACCGGAGCACATTTCTTCGAGCTCAGGAGAGACGCCCAGAACAATCAAGCCGCCGGTATGGGAGCGCTGGATGCGTTCCAATCCTTCGCGAAGGGGCGTGCCCGGTGCGATATCTTGAAGTGCGCTGCGCAGAAGAGCGGCATCTGACGTCATGAATCCTGCCTTTCGATGCGTGATTCCTGCTCTAAGTGTATTCGAGTATCCGCACAATGAAGGAAGAGACTCAGTGAATAGCGGCACGTAGCGCGCCGGCAAGGTCTGAGATTGGCAGAACCGTAATTCCTTCGATCCCCATGGCCTCTTCACTTCCCTGTGCAGGAATGATGGCAACCTTGAATCCAAGGCGTGCAGCTTCTTGAATTCTGCGACGCACGCCAGTACATGCCCGGACTTCCCCTGTGAGTCCCACTTCGCCGAAAGCAATCAGAGCGCTGCGTGTTGGGGTTCCCCGAATGGCCGAGACAATTCCGATTGCCGTTGCCAAGTCGGCGGCCGGCTCGCTGATTCGAGCACCTCCGACAGTTGAGGCATAGACGTCGCAATCCGAGGTATCGATGCCGAGGCGCGCCTGAAGGACTGCCAAAATCATCGCTACGCGTGAGTGGTCAACGCCGACGGTGGTTCGACGTGGGGAACCAGCAGAAGTGTGCGCAACAAGAGCTTGGATTTCAGTGGGGAGGGGGCGGCGTCCTTCAAGAGTGACGGTGACGCACGAGCCTGGAACCGCAGACTGGGACTGGGAAAGGAACAAACCCGAAGGATCCGTCAAACCGACAATTCCAGTGTCGCTCAGTTCAAAGCAGCCGACTTCATCCGTGGGTCCATAACGATTTTTGACAGCTCTGAGCAGGCGAAGTCGCGTGTGTCGGTCGCCTTCAAATTGGCAGACGACATCCACCAAGTGTTCGAGAAGGCGAGGTCCAGCAATCCCGCCATCTTTAGTCACATGGCCTACAAGGAGAATTGGGATTGACCGTTCCTTTGCAACGCGGATCAACGCTGCTGCAACGGCGCGAACCTGCGCGACGCTTCCCGCACTGCCATCGAGCTGGTCGGATTGGAGAGTTTGAACCGAGTCGATGATGACCAGCGAGGGGTTGGTTGCATCAATTTGGCCAAGAGCCGTGGAAAGCGATGTTTCATCCGCAAGGAAAAGCTGAGGGTGCAGGGCACCAATACGTTCTGCACGGCCCCGAACCTGCGAGGCAGACTCTTCGCCGGTGATGTACAAAACCGGTGCCTCCGCGGCGCAGGTCGAGGCGACATCCAGAAGAAGAGTGGACTTTCCAACCCCGGGTTCGCCGGCAAGAAGGATCACAGCCCCGGGAACAATACCCCCACCGAGAACACGGTCGAACTCACCGATTCCCGTCGGCTTGGAGCGCGCGCGCTCAGCACTGATGTCATTGATGGGCTGAGCAGGCTGACGAGGCGTGAGTGCGACAGCGGCACCCGGAACGGAAGCAGAGGGGCCGGACTCTTCCATGGAGTTCCATTGGTGGCACTCTCTGCATTGGCCAACCCATTTCGGTGAGGTCCAACCGCATTCACTGCAGCGGTACACATTTTTTTCTTTCGCCATGTCCCTACGCTAAATCACGCCACCGGCATCTGCGTCCAGTTTGGCCTTGTTCGCAGATCGAATTCCCATCCATGCAATTCCACAACACGGTGCATGCGCAGAATACGAAAAGTGAAGCCGCCGCTTAGGGCCGGTTTGCGAAATACTCCAAAAGTCGCGTGTCTCCTGAAACCACAATGGTGTCTTCGCGGTTAATTCGAGTCGTCGCGTCGGCGTATTCAAAGGGCGTACCCGGACGAAGGATCCCCAAAACGTTCACGCCGTAACGGCCTCGAAGATCGAGCTCACTGAGGGTAAAACCGCACACTTCTTTCGGCGGACGGAGCTTCATGATGGCAAAGCCGTCCTTGTCCATTTCGATGTAGTCGATCATGCGTCCACCAACGAGGTGGGCCGTACGCTGACCGGCATCGAATTCGGGAGCAACAACGTGCTGGGCGCCGATGCGTCGAAGAATACGACTGTGCTCGCGCGAGATGGCCTTCGCCCAAATATTTGTCATTCCAATGTCGACAAGGTTTGCAGTGATCAGCACCGAGGCTTCCAAGGAGGAACCAATCCCCACGACCGCGGAGTAGAAATCCCTGGCCCCCAACTGGTTCAGTGCTTCCATGGAGGAGGCATCGGCCTCGACAACGGGAATACGCCCCGAGAACTGCTGGACGCGGCGGCTGTCTTTTTCAACTGCCAGCACTTCGTAGCCGAGCTTGTCCAGAGTGAAGGCAACGGCGGAACCGAAACGTCCCAATCCGATGACCAGGGTTCCCGATGCAAGGGTCTTTTCTTCTGCCATAGTCGTATTCTCCCACGAGTGCGGGCTTTTGCTCGTGGGGCGACGCGGCTCTTAGCCGATCAGCGGAGACTCGGCTGGTTGGCGAATTGCTCGAGGCCGATCGCGCAGAGCGAGCGCAGCCGCGAGGGTCATGGTTCCAGTACGTCCCGCAAACATCAGGGCTGCAAGAACATATTTTGCAAGTGCTGGGAGATCGGGAGTAATGCCCGTTGAAAGCCCAACCGTCGCGAATGCGGAAATCGATTCAAAAAGAACGACATCAAGACTGTAGCCGGTCAGAGTCAGCAAAACCACGGTCGAAAGAGCAACCAAAAGTGATCCCAAGAGGGTCACTGCAACGGCCAAGCGAAGCACGGAGTGGGGGATACGTCGGCTGAAGATCTCGATGTCGCGGTCGCCTCGGGCTTCGGCAGCAGCAGCTAACAAAAGAACGGCGAAGGTCGTGACCTTGATACCACCTGCAGTTGATACGGAACCGCCACCGATCATCATCATGATGTCTTGAATGAAGTGGGTCTGGGGACGCATATTCGCCACGTCCAAAGAGGACAGGCCCGAGGAGCGGGTATTGACCCCAGCCAAGAGGGAGTTCAACAGTCGCGAGGAAATATCAAGATCACCAAGGGTTGCCGAATTCGTCCATTCGGTGAAGGCAAAAGCGATGGTGCCAAAGAAAACCAGAAGAATGTATGTCGAAAGTGTGAGTTTTGTATGCAGGGCCCATCTGGAGGGAGTGCGCCAGTGCTGTGAGAGGTCGGAGATAACAGGAAAGCCGATCGCCCCGACGAAGGTTCCCAGAATAATGGGACTGAGCATCCACCAGTCCGTGTGGTAGGGGACCAAACCGCCGCTCAAGATCACGAAACCGCCATTATTGAACACCGAGATTGCCATGAAAGCCGCATGGAAGAGCGATTCCCATACGGTCTCATGGCCAAGGGTGAGGAAGCGGGGAACGAAGGCAATTGTGAGCAAAATCTGAGCGGTCAATGAGGTTCCGATAACCGCTTTCAGTAGAGCGGTCAGCCGCCCCATACCGCTGGATTTCGTCTCTACAGTTGCCAGCATTCGCTGTGTCAGCCCCAGCTGCCGAGAAACTGCGTAGCTCAAAATGGTTGCCAGAGTAACGACACCTAGGCCACCGATAAAGATGCCCATAGCAATGACGGTTTGGCCAAAAACTGACCAATACGTCGCGGTATCAACAACGGTCAGTCCGGTCACGCAGACCGCGGAGATCGCAGTGAAGAGGATGTCGACGAAAGGCGCGCGTTCATCGGATGCTGTTGAAATCGGAAGGGCAAGAAGACAGGTGATGAATGCAATGAGCATAACGAAGACGATGAGCACCAGTCGTGCGGGTGAAAAACGAGCTTCGTGTGCAAACCAGACGCGGAAGCGAGTGAGAAGTCCGGAATCCTCAAGGAGGTAGGGCTTGACTCCGGCGGGATAGACAACGGTAGGTGAAGGTCGATCTTCGGGGATGCCTGTCGGTCCGTAGCCTCGGCTTGAGTGAGCGAGTGCGCGACGATGCGACGCAGTGGAATGCTGATCGGATGCCCGACCAGGCGTGCTAGGGCGCCGATTTCTACGAGCCATGTCACCTCCAGAATCACTCGCAAGCTTCATCCTAATGCCCTAAAAGTCTATTGGCTGAAACGTATGTGAATAACGTGACACAGGGGACAGTAGTGATTGAAGAAAATTGAAGTGGAGAAAGTTGCCAAATGGGGGGATCTTTCCAGTATCATGAGACGGAATTAATCTTTGCACGTCTGGGAGTCATCAATGGATCAGCACTCTGCCCCGCGTTTTATGACGGTATCTGAGGTGGCGGATATTATGCGCGTCTCGAAGATGACTGTTTATCGTTTGATTCACAGCGGAGAGATGCCGGCGATTCGCGTTGGTAAGAGCTTCCGAGTTCCCGAGTCTGCGGTCGGCCAGCTGATCCGCGCCGGTCTGACTGATCACATCGATGAACGCGTTGCGGGGATTAACGGGTAATATAAACCTGCTGTGCCTTTTGGCACCTGACGTCAGGCGGTAGTCACCTCTGCCGCACCTACACACTCGAGGGAGGAACCCCATGGGCTCCGTCATTAAGAAGCGCCGCAAGCGCATGGCGAAGAAGAAGCACCGCAAGCTGCTGCGCAAGACGCGTCACCAGCGTCGCAACAAGAAGTGATCTTCTTGAAGGGTCCCTCCACTGGTGGGGCCCTTCGGCATATCTCCCGCAACGCATGCGCTGAATACATCGCAGTATTGCCTCAGCGCAGTGGTACCTCCAGAAAGGCACTGTCATGAAGACTGTTATTCACGTGATGCGCCACGGTGAAGTTGATAATCCCGATGGTATTTTGTACGGCCGCCTTCCCGGTTATGGCTTAACCGACCTCGGTATTGAGATGGCCGAGGCCGTCGCTGAATATTTCGTCGATAGTGGCGCTGATATTACCCACGTCGTTGCCTCGCCCCTGTTGCGTGCCCAGATGAGCGCAGCGCCGACCGCACTCGCCTACGAGCTTGAGATCGAACATGATCACAACCTCATTGAGGCTGAATCGGTTTTTGAAGGTGTTGCGGTCAATGCGAATCCGTGGGTTCTTGCACGCCCCGAATACTGGCGTTACTACGTGAACCCTTTGCGCCCCTCATGGGGAGAGTCCTATGCCCATGCTGCCCAACGCATGACCCGTGCGGTTGCGCGTGCATTGCGTGAGGCGCGCGGTCATGAAGCGCTGCTGGTTTCGCACCAAATGCCCATCGTTTCACTTCAGCGTTTGGTCCGTCACCAGCCCCTGGGACACTCACCGCTGTCAAGGCAGTGCTCTCTTGCTTCGCTGACCTCACTCATTTTTGATGATGACGTGCTGGTTGGAATGACCTATAACGAGCCGGCTGCGCACCTGCTGTCCAAGGCCTCGGATATGGTTCCCGGGGTCTCTGAAGCCCAGCTCAAGCGCTAGTTCTTCCTTTGCCCCTCTTCGGGCTCATCCCCTTCATCTTCAGTGGTGGAGGGGTTTTCTTTGTTCTTCCGCTCTTCTTCGCGCTTGCGCTTCATCTGAAGATCACGCTCTAAACGGAAGAGGAATTCGGGATCATCGTCCGGGGCGGTTGGAGCTTTGGGAGCAGACTGTGCCTGACGGTCCTCGGCATTTGCGACCATCTTGAGGACGATCCACGCAATTGCACCAAGAGAAACGAATGGGACTGTCACGACCAAGATGACCAGCCAAGTCATCCGAGAAAGCTTCATAGGCATTCTGTCGGCTGGCGTTGTTGCCCAATCTGAAATTGCGTAAATCGATGCGGCGAACCATGCGACGATGAACAGAATGCGTACCATGGTTTGAGTTTAGAGCAGTTGCTCAGGCAAATGTACTTGAGACCAAGAGCGCACTAACGAAGAGCGCCCACCCCAAGGTTAAAAAGCCGGTGTGCTTGAGGACAATGATGAGGTCCTTTCCCTTCACCCCGCTCAACACCAAGTAGACCGGCTGGAAGATTGCCAGAATCCACGCAAGTGACGCCAAAATGCAGATGATGACATGGGTGCCGATCGCTGCGGGAAGCGCAAAGAAGACGGAGATCGGGGCCAATAGACACAGGGAAAAGAGGAGGCGAGAAGCTCGCTGTCCCAAGCGAACGGCCAGGGTCTTTTTCCCGGTAACGCTATCGGTAGGAATGTCGCGAATGTTGTTGACCATGAGCATTGCCACCGACAGTAGACCCAAGCATGAGGCCATGAGCCACAGCCACCAAGGTGCTGAAGGGATATGTGTCCATGTCGTTCCAACGGTCGCCATCAGTCCGAAGAAAACGAAGACAAAGAGTTCCGATAGGCCGATTCCCATATAGCCGTAGGGGTGTTTCCCGCCCGTGTAGAACCATGCCGCTGCGACCGCAGCGATGCCTGCGGCGATCAGAGGCCAGGTCCCACTGATCGCAACAAGGATCAAGCCAAGGACGCCAGCTGCGGCGAAGCAGCCCAGTGCCGCCTTTAAAACAGTACGAGGCCGCGCAAGCCCAGAACCCGTTAGGCGTTGGGGACCGCTTCGCTGGTCATCCGTCCCGCGTATGCCATCGGAGTAGTCGTTGGAGTAGTTCACGCCAACTTGAAGCAATAGAGCGACAAGAAGCGCAAGGACTGAGCGTTCTGGATGAACAGCTCCCAAGGCGAAAGCCGCGGCGGCGCCAACCAAGACTGGGGCCGCAGCAGCAGGAAGGGTGCGCAGCCTGGCACCTTCAATCCAATCGCCCAGGCTTGCTTGTCGCCTATTTTCAGTGCTCATCGACGCCACTCAGACTCTGCCCCGGTGAGCGATTCAGCGAGCTTACGTGCGGCAATGCGATCGACCTTACCGGAAGAAAGCTGCGGAATCGAAGAAACGAAGATCACGCGACGCGGTGCCTGCGGGCGACCGATCTGGGAAGAAACGGCCTCGCGAATGCGATGCCCCTGTTCCTCAACAAACTCAGGCGGGGGAGGGAAGGAAGGCGCGTCCTCGGGGACAACAAGGCAGGACAATGCCTGTCCCCATTTTTCATCGTCCAATCCCAGCGCCCATGCGTCCTTGATGCCGGCGACGTTCTTTAGGGCGTCCTCGACTCGGATTGGTGGAATGTTCAGTCCTCCGGAGATGATCATGTCGTCGGCGCGCCCCAGAACCTTCAAGCGTCCACCGGCATCGATCACTCCGGTATCTCCGCTGATAAACCAACGGGTGCCTGCCTCGTCATGGAATGGGGTATCGCCGACAAGGTAGCGCGTCAGCAAGATGGGACCGGCGATAGCGATACGGGTGGCGCCGTCCCAATCGAGGGTGCGGACCATCACTCCGGGAAGCGGAACGCCGTCGTATACGCAGCCGCCGCAGGTTTCGGTCATTCCAAAGGACTCGACGATGGTGAGTCCTGCATCCTCGGCGCGTTGGCGCAGCGCGGGATCAAGGCGAGTCCCACCGATCAAGATGGTGTGGAGGCGTGCCAAGGCGCTCACGACTTCGTCGCCGGCGTTCAGGCAATCAACCAATTGGGTGGGGACGAGTGACAGGTAGCCCGGTAGAGAGGGATCGGAAGTTGCCCCTGCAATCGCGGGAAGCAGATCCTTTGGATTGAAACCATGGGAACAATCGACGATTTGGGGCGAAATTTCGGTGGCAGCAGCGCGCATGAGTACCTGAGCGCCCGCGATGTGGTGGGAACTCAGTGCTAAGATCCAACGCCCCGGTCCTCCTAGGACGGAATGCGTTGCCTTGACCGAGGCCATGAGGGCGTCGATGGAGAGGCCAACTAGTCGCGGTTCGCCAGATGAACCAGAGGAGGCTAAAACCAGATCGATGTTGTCAAAAAGAGCGGGGTCGTCGATGCGCTCAGCAAGCTCAGGGTAGAGCTCGGGAGGAAAGGCTTCACGTGGTGTGGTTGCAGCTGAGCGCAGACTCGAGGGGGGAACAAGTTCCGGGTCTCGAATAACAACAACGGTGTGCGGCGCAGGGTGATCGGGGTCTGCCTGACGCTCTTCATATAGCTCCGCGAGCTTGTGCAGCGAGGCATGAGCCATCGCTACAGATGCCGGGGAAGTGCCCCCCGGAACGACAAGAAGACGAAGGTCACTCACGTTTATCCCTCCTGGGGTCCGCCTGCTTTAACGGTACCCCCGACCAGTTGGAATAGGTTAACAGGAAACAATCTGGACTGTCCGAAGATATGAGGGCGGCATAGATGGCGCGCAATCTGTGATTTTCAAGCAAAAACGGTGTGAAATCAGTAGGATAGAAGGGATGTCTGAACATAAATCTTCACGTTCGCGTAAGCCACTTGTGATTGGTGTAACGCTTGGATGCATTCTGATTGCTCTGTGTGCGGCTGGGGTTGCTTATGCCCTGCACTATTCGGCGCGCGCATTGCCCAATGTCAGTGTGGCAGGCCAGTCGGTATCGGGAATGACCCGGGATGAAATCGCACAGATGGTCGATCAGCGCGCGAAGGCGATGCAGGTCAATGTCGTAGTTGAGGGGCATTCGACGCCGCTGACGCTTACCGATATGGGAATTACCGTTGACCCGCAGGGGAGCGCGGATCAGGCGCTTGCCGCGAATTCGAACCTGTTTAATCGGTTCAAGGCGATTTTCGTTCACAATGACGTGCCAGCTGCGACCAGCGTCGATGATCTGAAGATGAAGGATCTATCGAACTCGATCGCCTCCTCACTGGGAACTCCGGTGGTTGACGCTACTGTTCGTCCAGCCGAGGATCAAGAGTCCTTTGTTTCAACCAAGTCTCAGGCTGGACGTGGTGTTCCCTATGACGTCCTACGCAATTCCTTGGACGAGGCCGCGCGGATGCTCCGTGGGGGAGAAGTGCAGTTAAGTGCAACTAACCTCCTTCCCGTGGTTGATGATGCGAGCGCGCAGACCATTGCCGAGGCCGCAAATAAGCTTGCGCAGATTCCCGTTGAGATCTCCGATGGTAAAGAGACAATCGAGGCCAGCTCGAAGGATCGGGTTGGATGGGTGAAGATTGCTCTGGCCGATGATGGTTCTTTGAAGCAGCCCGCGGTCGATGAAGAGCGCGTTCGCGAGTGGGTACGTTCTCAGGGTGAAGAGACAAACCGGGATCCTGTGAATGGCCGCCACAACGTCAACTCTGCTGGCGATATCGTTCAGACTCCGAAGAAGGCTGTTGATGGTCGCAAGGTCAAGGATCTTGATGCACTCGCTACCTCGGTGATTACGTCGCTCAAGGACAACAAGAAGTTCGAGGGGAACTTCAGCTACGACGTCACTCCGGCTACCTACGAACGCAAGCTCATTGCCGACGGAGCTGAAAACCTGGTTTATCAGGCCGCCCCGGGTGAGAAGTGGCTTGAGATCAATCTGGGAAACAACTCCGTCACCGCCTATGAGGGTGCCACGGTTGTCCACGGTCCGGTCGCAATTGTCCCCGGCGCACCCGGTCATGAGACTGTCACGGGACTCTACAACGTGTACCTCAAGTATCAGGCGCAAGATATGGGGTGCACTCCGGATTGGCCTTACTGTGCGAAGGGAGTGCCGTGGGTGACCTACTGGACTGGCTCCTACGCGTTCCATGGTGCCCCTTGGCAGAGTTCATTCGGCTGGAGTGGGCCCGGTGGCTCACACGGCTGCATCAATATGCCAGTTGAAGAGGCGCATTGGGTGTATCAGTGGTCGGAGATTGGCACTCCGGTCATGTCGCACTACTAAATCGCTGGAATTTTAGTTTAGAGTCCAGCTTCGGCAAGGAGTGCAGAGACGCTCATGCCAAGCGCTTGTGCAATGCCGCTGAGTGTTGTCATGCGTGGATTGGAAGCGCGCGCTTCGCCTTTGCGTCCCGAAGCGCGTCCTGATTCCAGTAGTTGAATTTGGTTTTTCGTCACGCCTGAACGGTAGGCCAAGGTTTCTTGTGAGAGTTCGTGTTCCTCACGAAGCCTGCGGAGAGTGAAGCCAAATTCGCGCGCGTTTGAATCGTTCCAAAAAACCACCCACCTATATTGAGAAAAGGGACAAGAAGAGTACACCCTATATAAAAGGCGTATTTTAGTAGGTCTAAAATTGCTCCCTGATCAGCGTTGAGCAGGGGGAATGATGCCTTGTTCAAACGACTTTTATCTGAGGGCCAATAGTCCAGTGATGTTCTTCTGTAAATGTGGGACAATATGAAGCGACAAATGTTGTCATCAATTAGGAGGCTCCTGTGCCCATCGCAACCCCTGAGGTTTACAACGAAATGCTCAACCGTGCGCGTGACGGAAAGTTCGCGTACCCGGCAATTAACGTGACCTCTTCTCAGACTCTGAGCGCTGCACTGCGCGGTTTCGCCGATGCCGAATCTGACGGCATCATCCAGGTTTCCGTGGGTGGCGCTGAATACTGGTCAGGTTCCACCGTCAAGGACCGTATCGCCGGCTCGTTGGCAATGGCTGCCTACGCCCGTGAGGTCGCAAAGAACTACGACGTCACCATTGCTCTGCACACCGACCACTGCGCAAAGCAGAACCTTGATTCCTGGACCGAGCAGCTCATGCACATGGAGGCCGAGGAAGTTAAGGCTGGTCGTCTTCCCTGGTTCCAGTCCCACATGTGGGATGGCTCCGCCATTCCGTTGGATGAGAACCTTGAGATCGCAAAGCGCCTGCTGCAGCTGGCCGTTGACTCTCACACCGTCCTCGAGATCGAGGTCGGCGCTGTGGGTGGCGAAGAAGACGGTGTCGTTGGCGAAATCAACGAGAAGCTGTACACCTCGACCGCAGATGCCATCAAGACCGTTGAGGCCCTGGGCCTTGGCGAAAAGGGCCGTTACATCACCGCTCTGACCTTCGGTAACGTGCACGGCGCCTACAAGCCCGGTCACGTCAAGCTGCGTCCTGAGCTCCTGGGCACCATCCAGGAAGAGGTCGCTGCTCACTACGGTCTGGATCACCGCCCCTTCGACCTCGTCATGCACGGCGGCTCCGGCTCCACCGACGAAGAGATCGCACTGGCAGTTGCCAACGGCGTCATCAAGATGAACGTTGACACCGACACCCAGTACGCCTTCACCCGCCCCGTGGTCAACTGGATGATGACCAACTACGAGGGTGTCCTCAAGATCGACGGCGAGGTCGGCAACAAGAAGAAGTACGATCCTCGCGCTTGGGGTAAGGAAGCTGAGGCCGGTATGGCTGCACGCGTTGTTGAGGCTGCTGAGCGTCTGGGCTCGGTCGGCACCAAGATGCGCTGATCGCTTCTGAAACTGCTTCATTAGCACTGAAAGGTGAGAGCACCCAAATGGGTGCTCTCACCTTTTCTGTTGTGGTGTGTCTGTCGATCCAAAGGACAGGCTAAACTTGTAGGTAGTCGAAGGACGATTCTCAGGGTCTTCGGAAGGATGACAATGATGACTGATGCAACATGGACCCGCGTAGAGGGAATGATGATTGCCTCCCAGCTTGATCCCGATCAAGTTGCTCACGTGCTCCGTGATAGTTCCGTTTTGGCCCAATTGGAATGGTTTGAGGCAACTCCTCAGCTTCTGGGCCTCAATATCGCGGTTGAGAACGGACGAGTCGCGACCCTCGCCGAAGGCGCTCAGGATGCGCAAGCAGGAATTACGGTCAGCGAGCTTGCCTCTCAGTTAGCTTCGCGCTTCAATGCAGAGGTACGTTTGGGTGGAGAACATATCGATGCGCTTCCCCATGGTGATAGCCCTCTGGCAAATTTCCTTCCCGAAGAGGTCGAAGAGTCAGAGTCGGGCGTTCGTGTCGTCGAAATTGGGCGTACCCCCGCGTCTTCGGTCCCGTTGCTGGCCGCACTTGAGGGAGTCGATGTTGCCGATGTAGAGCTGGGCAAGGGGTATCGCGCGCTATTGGCAGAAATTCCCGAGGAGAAGTCGGGATGGAACTTTGGTGATCTTCCGTTGGTTTCCTTGGCGATGACCGATGGCGATTTGCATCTGTACTTGGTGACCGATGATCATCTTGAGCATGTGCTGACCCACAACTGGGGAATGACAACGCGTATTGTGACCGGTTCCGCTGCTGTTGAGTCCGTGGATTCTTCCATCGTCGACTTGGTGGGAGATCGCCCAGCCCTGCGCGAAATCGCGGCACACGTTCCCGGCGCCGATGTCGAGGCATTGCTGGCTGCTCAGGACCTTAATGGAGTTCATGCAATTACCGCTGTCGTGAAGGCTCTTGCGCTACCTCAGGGAGTTGCAGACTTCCTCCAGGGTTCAATTAAAGCCGGGGATGTCGAAGGTGCCGTTCTCCACAATGCACGTGGTATCTCAAATGCCATCGGTCGTAGCGTTGACATCATGATGACCGGGAACAAGGAAGAAGATCCCAGCGCTATTCAGAAGGCTTACATGGCGGTTGTCTCCGACCGTCCGTGGATTCTTTCAGCTCTCGCTTCTATCGAAGCAGCGTCCGGTGCAGCGCTGCTGGTTTCTGCGGTGAAGGCTGCGAAGCCGCGTTCGGGATGGAAGATCTTCTCGGGTGTTTTCGGTGGCGCTCTTCTGGTGGATGCCTTCGCTGAACTTGCCTTGGCGCGCGTGATGCGTGCGAAGTTCGGGCGCCGTTAAACTCATTTGAAACGACACAAGCGCTGGGCTGGACGGTCAGCCCAGCGCTTCTTTATCTTTTTGCGCGGGCGTCATTTGCTTGTGCACCATGAAAGAGCCTGCGGATCGCTGTCGAATCCAAAAGGAAAACTGGCACCTATCAAAAGTGATAGGTGCCAGTGAAAATCAAAGAGAGCGTTTCACTTACCCTTGTGGAAGGTTGCCAGGGCGCCGGCGCCGGCAGTGACGAGCAGTGCAGCAACCGCAACTGCGCTATTGGCTTCGACGTCACTCATCAAGCCGCCGCGACCACCGTTCGCGTTGAAACCATAACTGGGATCAGCCAGCCGCGAGTTGTCTTGGTTCTCTACAGGAGCTTGGGAAGCAGCGGGAGTGGTATCGCTGCTCGAGCGTGTAGGAGCGGCGGGCACCGCATTATTACGTTGGGCCGCAGCGTTTGGACTCTGCTGCTGGCGGGCAGCTGCCTGAGCTTGTCGAGTAGCAGCACTGCGACGCGCTGCTTCCTGTGCGGTCGGACGGTTCGGTGAACTGGGAGCGAAGACTTGTACTCGACGAGCCGGTGCAGGCGCAGGGCGAGCTTCGTTCTGTCTTGGCCGAGGCTGGACGTTCGGCTGGCTCTCGTGGACGTGCCCGGTCGGAGTTGCTGTCGGTAGGGGCTTTGCCGTCTCAGAACGTGTCTGATTATCACTTGAAGGCGCGCTCGGCGTCGGAGTCGGGGATGGAGTCGCTGAAGATGCTGCCGTCGGAGTGGGAATTGCACTTGCGCAGGCAATCTTCCCTGTCAACTCAAGATCAGTCTGCTTTGATTTATCAGCACCCAAGCGTTTCCAGCTGAAACGTGTAGTTGTCTCGCTGACATCATCGGGAGTGCACTGAGCAATTGTTTGGCGAATTTGAGCGGTGATCGTGATGGTGGAGCCCTTTGGCATGTTGATCACGGAATGGAAGGGCGAGAACTCGGGCTTGTCCTGGGTGAGGGTAACCGATTCTGCGTACCCATCGGCGCGCTCGGGGCAAGTTACTCCGCCTTTAGCTGAGCACTGGAGGCTCCAAATGACCGTACTACTACCGGGGACCTTGCTGGAGAAAACGCCCTCGATCTCGATGTCCTTCGCATCCTTACCGACATTGGTCAGCTCGAATGTCATGGTACGAATTTGTCCGTTTTGGACCAGGATCTCAGGGGTCGCAAGCGAAGAATCGATGGCGGGAATACCCTTTTCCTGCAACTCGTCGAGAGTCTTAACATCCTGCTCATCGCCTTGCAATTGAGCAATTGAAGTGGCGTTCGAGGAAGGAGTTGCGTTGCTCTCAACCCACACCGCACCTTCGTGACCCTTCAGGTCATTCACAGAGGGGGTATCGTCGCTGGACGCGGGCTTGGGTTCAAGTTGATCGAAGCTCGCCGCGGGAGTCTGGTTGGGCAGTGTTGTTTCGGGTGCAAACTCAGCACCTTCAACAATGACCTCTGCCTTTTCATAAGGCGTGCGGACAAACCTTTTTGCCAGCGGGGAATCGCTTTCAAGAACAAGGCGCTCGGGAGTTGACTGAAGATCCTTGACACTGAGGGTTGGATCTGTGCTGGGTGCCTCAGCCGTAGCTTGCACATCTAAGCTGCCGCTATTGTCATCTAGATGATCGTGAGGATCAGTGGAAACAGTCGTAACGGGCGCTGTGTCTGGATGTGCAGATGCGGGGGACCAGGGGAGAGTCAAAAGTGTAAAAGACCCGCCAATCGCGGCAGTTGTGAGAAGAATTAGCGCGCGCGAAACCTTGGAGCCCTGTCGATACGACAGCGCCCTTTGGGAGCTTCGCGATCCTAAGCGAATTCTCACATAGGCCCTTTCTTTGAACGCAATTCGTGTGATGGGCTCACGTATTGCTGGAGAGTCCCTGCAGTTGATGGCACCTATAGTTTATAGGTTTTGTCAAGCTGATGGCATACAGGAGTGTATCTTTTGGACACTTTTCCCTGATATTTCGGAAGAAGTGTCATACAAAGTAACCATGGCTTGAGCTGTGACAAAGCTGATCGGCTCCTGAAAGCCAAATTATTATTTAGAAATAATACGGGAAGGAAGACCAATCTGGCGAGCGGTGTTCAATGAAGGCATCGCGACCTTCCTGAGCCTCATCTGTCATGTATGCCATGCGCGTCGCCTCACCGGCAAAAACCTGCTGCCCGGCCAAACCATCATCGGCCAGGTTGAAAGCAAATTTCAGCATACGGATAGCCTGTGGAGACTTCGTTGCAATGATCCGAGCCCACTCCAACGCGGTTTCCTCCAGCTGAGCATGGGGAACGGCCTCGTTAATGACACCCCAGCGCTCCGCAGTATCGGCGTCATAGCGCCTGGCGAGGAAGAAAATCTCACGTGCACGCTTATCGCCCGCCTGGCGCGCGAGCAGCGCAGAGCCGTAACCGGCATCAAAAGAACCAACATTCGCATCGGTCTGCATGAACGCGGCATGCTCGCGAGAAGCAATCGAGAGATCACACACAACATTTAAGCTGTGGCCGCCACCAGCCGCCCAACCGGGAACCACCGCAATAACGACCTTCGGCATGGTGCGGATCAGGCGCTGAACCTCCAAAATATGAAGGCGTCCCGCGCGTGCGGGGTCAATTTGCTCACGTCGCTGTTCCACTCCCGCCGAGGCCTCGCTGCCCTCAAGCTCATAGTGGTAGCCATCTTTCCCTCGGATCCTCTGGTCGCCACCCGAACAGAAGGAATAGCCACCATCACGAGGAGAAGGACCGTTTCCCGTCAAAATAACCGCAGCGACATCGCTGGTCATTCGTGCGTGGTCTAGGCAGCGATAGAGCTCATCAACAGTATGTGGGCGGAATGCATTGCGAATTTCTGGGCGATCGAAAGCGATACGGACCACCGGCAAGTCCGCGCCCTTCTCAGCTCCGTCGACGGGGCCTCGGGAAATCCCGCGGTGGTAGGTCATATCGGTCAGCTCGAAACCCTCAACCTCACGCCAGCGCGAAGGATCAAAGGTGTCGGAAACGAAATTCAGTGCACTCATAGCCCCAACAATAGCGGCCGATGACCACTTGATGCCCAGAGGGCTAGGATAGGGATGTTCATACAGTTGATGACTAAGCAAAGGAGCTCGTCGATGTCCTCCTCTCTGTCCACGATTCCCGGACTTCTTCCACTTCCGGTCTTCATTGAAGAGGCCGATCCCCATCCGGAAGAAGCCACTTGGGCAGAAATTAGCCCCTCTGTTGTGCTGAAGACTGCTGAGGAATTTTCGGCCGCAATTGCGCCCTTGGCAATCCCCGAGGAATGGCAGTTCGCAGAGGCATACATTTTGACGATTTCCGCTGGAAGCGCGCAGGTGACCGCTGCGACCGAATTGGGGCTTTCTCGAGGCCTGCGTCGCCTCAACACATTGGCCATCGCGAACCATAGTCGGACTCCCATTGCAGTAAAAATCATCGACTACCCCGCTTATAAGCACCGCGGCTTGCACATCGATGTTGCCCGCCACTTCTTCAGCGTTCCCACAATCCTTCGCGTCATGGATGCGATGAGCGAAGTGGGTTTGAACATCCTGCACCTGCATCTGAGTGATGATCAGGGATGGCGCATTGAAATCCCGCAATTCCCCGAACTCATTGAACGCTCATCCGATTGCGCAGTCGGCGGGGAAGAAGGTGGGTACTACACCCTTGATGACTATCAGACCCTGGTCGAGGGAGGGCGCTCGCGGATGATTGCGATCATCCCCGAAATTGATATCCCCGGACACGTCAACGCTGCGCTCCACGCAATTGAAGGACTGAACCCCGATGGGGTCTGCCCGCCACTTTACGAAGGAACTGAAGTCGGCTTCTCAACTCTTTCAACGAAGGCGCCTGCGACCCAGGCCTTCCTCGAGGCCGTTGTTGAAACCCTTGCCCCCTTCTCTCCGGCCGGTATCCACATCGGTGGCGATGAATCCTTCTCAACAGCCGAAGGTGACTACCCGGCGATTGTGGGAAGCCAAATCGAGCGTATTCATGCCCGTGGGACACGCGCTGTGGCGTGGGAAGAAGCTGCAGATCTGCTTGGGGACGGCGATCTTGTTCAGGTGTGGCATGACGATCTTGAAGGAGACTCGATCGCTCGTGCTGTCGGACGCGGAGTGAAAGCGATCATGTCGCCCGGTCCGAAGGCCTACTTCGATATGAAGGAATATCCAGAACAGAAGCTCGGCATCACCTGGGCCGGAATCCTTCCTTTGAAGAAAGCCTGGGATTGGGATCCCGAGAGTATCTGTGAGGGCGTGGATTGCAAGGGGATTGAAGGCGTCGAGGCCTGCTTGTGGAGTGAAACCCTGCGCCGAGAGAAGGACGTCTGGGAGATGCTGCTGCCGCGCCTAGCGGGTCTTGCTGAGGTTGCCTGGGCGGGAGGCCCCCGTGGAAGCTGGGAAGACTTCCAAGAACGTTTGGCGGGCCTCGAAGGCCTATGGCGAGGCCGAGGCTGGTACGTCAAATAAATAGCTGCAGATGAAAAGCCCTCCCACGCGGAAGCGGGGGAGGGCTGCGTGCTACCTCATCGCATTAAAACAAATTGGCAGCGAATGGAGTTTGTTGAGCATTAAGCCTGCGCGTAGAGGCGCATCAGACGCTCAACTTCTTCTTGAACCGAATGAGTTGCGGGACCGACATACTTTCGCGGATCAACAATCTTCGGGTTTTCATCAAGAATCTGACGCACGCCCTGGGTGAAGACGACATTCAAGTGTGTCGAAACGTTGATCTTGGTCATTCCGGCTTGAATTGCCGCAACCATGCCGTCGTCGGGAACGCCGGAAGAGCCGTGCAAAACCAGCGGGACAGGGACGAGCTCATGGATTGCAGCAATCAGCTGATTGTCCAAAACTGCCTCACGGGTGGCCATTGCGTGAGAAGAACCCACAGCAACGGCAAGCAGATCAACGCCAGTATCTGCGACAAACTGGGCCGCATCTTCAGGATTGGTGCGTGCTGAGGGGTCGTGGACCCCGTTCTTTCCGCCAACTTCACCCAGTTCAGCCTCGACGCTGACACCGTGCTCGTGAGCGAAAGCGGTGATCTCAGCGGTAGTCTCACGGTTCTGTGCATCTGGAAGCTTTGAACCGTCGTACATGATCGAGGTAAAACCAAGCTCGATAGCCTCACGGCACAAATCGGTCGATTCAGCGTGATCAAGGTGAACAGAAACGGGAACGGTGGAGGCCTTGGCAAGCTCGATAAGCGCGCACCCCAGGGGACGCAGACGACCACCGTGATACTTCACAGCATTTTGGGACAGTTGGAGGACCAAAGGTAAACCGGTGTTTTCGGCGGCATCGACAAATGCTTCGGCGTGATCAAGAAGGACCACGTTAAAAGCCGCAAGACCAACCTTGCGGGCGGCGCAATCGCGTGCAAGTACAGCGGTGTCAGCAAGCATAGCGACCTACTTTCTTGACAAATTAGGACAGGCGAACAGGAGAAATACGGGAAAGAAGCTCCTCGCGGAGGGGAAGGTCAATCTCCCCAGCGACGGGCATCGTCACCGCGGCCGCAGAGGTTGCGACGGCCTCGGCAATGGCAGTAGGAATCTCTGACTCAAGGTCGTCCCCAGCCTGAGCAAGCGAGCGAGCGAGGGATGCAACGCAGGCATCGCCGGCACCGGTGGGATTGCCCTGAAGGACAACTCCGGCCTCGGCGTGCCAATGGCTCTCGCGAGAGAAGAGGTCCATTCCCTCTTCACCTCGCGATACACACACCCAGCTCGGTCCCTGCTCGATAAGGGCACGTGCACCCTCTTCGATGGAGGACGCACCCGTAGCTTCGAGGAGCTCCAAGTGATTGGGCTTGAGGACATCGGCCCACGCTGCGCACTCAACCAAGGACGGCCCTGAGGTATCCAAAATGATGCGGCAACCGATCTGACGGACACGGCGCAACACCGGCTCGAGAACCTCAAAAGTGCTACTTCCAGGAAGAGAACCTGAAACGACCAAGAGGTCATCGCCGTTCAGGCGGCTGCCCAAAAGATCAGCCATCTGCTTCCAGGAATCAGGATCTAGAGCATGACCGGACTCGTTGTACACCGTGGCGGTGTCGTCAATCATGGCGATTGAGCGTCGCGTTTGGAAAGGAACCTCAACCCACTCTGGCGTCACCAGAGTAGTTATTTCCTTCATCAGCGAGGCGATCACATTGCCGGTTGCACCCCCCAAGAAACCTGTTGCATGGCTGGGGACACCGAGCTGGTCCAAGACGCGAGAGACATTCAGTCCCTTCCCTCCCGGACGCTGGGAATACTCCGTGATGCGGTGAACCTGACCGCGGGTTTGATCAGGAGCCTGCCACGTAATATCCAGAGCCGGATTGGGAGTGAAGGTCCAGATCATGATTCAACCTCGATTCCATGGCTCTGGAATGCCAAAGCTGCGGCACCCAGTGCCTGAGACGAGGAACCTAAAGCAGCGGAAAGCAGCGCAGGTGCGGGCATGACCGTGCACCCCGATTCCAAGCTTTTACGCAGGGGATCGTAAACCAGTGAGCCACCTTTGCAAAGGCCACCTCCCAGCACGACGGGAAGCGAACCAACCTGGTGGCACACCGTTGCGAGAATCCCGCCCAGTAGACTCATCGAGGTCTCAAGGATCTCGCGTGCCTTTCGAGCGTTCTCGCTGGATGAAAGGGCAAGTTCCTCAACTTCGCGGGCCCCCGATCCTTCGGGGACGATCCCGGCCTCGATCGCCCGGCGTGCAATACCGCTGGCTGAAGCGACCTGCTCCACCGGAACAACCTCATAGGGGCGATCGGGGTGTGGAACGGGAACCTGCCCGATCTCACCAGCCCATGGAGGTGCCGGTGCGAGGCGCGAATTGATCACAACACCCGAAGCGATCCCGGTCCCCACCGCCACATACAGGCAGGAGGGGCGGCGAACGCCCCACAGGGCCTCGGCAAGAGCGCCCGAGCGGACATCGTGCCCCAGGGGGACGAAGGAACCCAGGGCTTCGGAAAGTTTTTCGCTTAAAGGAGCGTCTTTCCACCCCAAATTGGCAGAAAAAATACCAATTCCATGTTCTTCGTCAATAATTCCAGGAACGCACACGCCGACGGGCGCATCGACCGAAGCTTTGCGAAGAGTTCGGGCCAGACGCGCGACCGCAGAAACGACATCATCAGCGCCGGTCTGGGGGGTCGCGACGGCCTCTGAAGAGGTAATCACAGTGCCGCGGGTGTCAGCGAGCACCCCCTTGATGGTGGTGCCGCCGACATCGATCCCGATAGCGAGCTTCTGGTCCGAGTTGCTCACTTGAGGATCACCGAGCGGGTCAGGTGGCGCGGGGTATCGGGGTTGAGACCGCGAGCCTCAGCGCGGGCAACGGCGAGGCGCTGTGCGACAACGAGGTGAGCCATGGGGTCACCGTCGAAAGTCACCAATTCGGCGCCAGTTGCGGCAACCTGATCGGCCATGCCCTCGGGAACCGGGCCGAAAACCCAGGTCAGGCGGCCGGGCTGAGCGATGGAGATCGGACCGTGGCGGTACTCCATTGCGGGGTAGACCTCAGTCCACGACTGAGATGCCTCACGCAGCTTCAGGCCAGCTTCGTTAGCCAGACCAATGGTCCATGCGGTGCCCAGGAAGGTGATCTGGTCGGCATCAACCCAGCGCTGGGGGATTTCGAGCTCGAGGGCGCGCTGTGCGTCATCCGCGGCTGCGGCGATATCGTCGCCCAAGCTGTGGCGGAAGTAGGCAAGGGCAGTGGTTGCAAAACGGGTCTGGACAACGGATTCTTCATCGGCGAAGTCCAGAACAACCTCAACATCTGCGTAGGGGGTTGCGGGGCCGTTGCCCACAGCGGTGATCAAGACATTGGGGACGCCGCGATCCTTCAGGCCGTGCAGGATGTCAATAATTTCAGTTGTCGTGCCCGAACGGGACAGGCACACGACGCGGTCGTAGTGGCGATCCCAGGGGAATTCGGTGGCGGTGAAGGCATCAGAGAGACCCTTGCCCTGGCGCTCGCGGGCGACGGTGTATGCCTGCGCGATAAACCACGATGTTCCACATCCGATGACGGCAATGGCCTCACCATCTTTGGGAAGTGCATCAGTGGGAACGTCAAGAACTCGACGCCACAGCTCAGGTTGGCTGTTAATTTCTTCAGAAGTAAGGGACATCGGTGTCTCCATTGTTATCGGGAATGCATCACCACCTCGGTGTGCTTGTACTATCGTACCAAGAAGGAAATAACTTAGGACTAGCTGGATAAGTGCCCGAAGTTGTCTACCTCTTCGCAATGACGCTGAAATCAACACATCGGAGTGACAATGACTGACAAATCGACCAAGCCAGGTCGTCTCACCCTTCCCATTGAGCGTGGAATCGATGCCGAAGTGCGCGCTCTTGTTGAACGCCTTGGCGCGGACGCAGTGCGAAATTCCGATGGAACAGAACTTCCCGAATGGGTCGACCGCGCATTCGCAAAGGTGTACTCCACGTATTTCCCCGCGCGTGGTGATGAAGACTGGGCCGATCAGAGCGAAGGCGAGCGCATCCACCAATACCTTTCCTCAAACCCTCATACCGCCCCAGAAAGCGGGCCTTTGAGTATCAATGTCATGGAGGGATGGTTCCAGGCGCAATTCCGTCCAGATACTCAATGCGATACCTCCCGCTGGTGGCAGGTCATTGATCGAACCAGCGGACAGGCTCTGGACCCTTCGGAATGGAGCGTTCAAGAGGTCAAGCCCTCACCCGTCGTTGATCCCGTGCCGATCGTTGGAGAGCTACCGCCCACTGCATCGAGCGCGGTGGTGACGATTCACGAGCCCATTCCCTTCCACGTGTACACCGTGAACTTCTTTGCCGTGCAGATGTGGGATTCCACCCAGATGTACAACTATCTGACGAATGATTGGGCGCTTGAGGAAGGTCGCGTGAAGGAACGCCCCTTCGACGTCGCATTCCCGCGGACCTGGGAGCACGTCAAGGATGCCTTGGCTGCATGGCTGAAAGCGAACCCTCAAGTAGACGTGGTTCGTTTTACGACCTTCTTCTATCACTTCACTTTGGCTTTCGATTCCCGAGGCCGCGAACGCTACGTCGATTGGTTTGGGTACTCGGCCTCGGTGTCGATCCCGGCGATGGAAGAGTTCGAAAAGGAATACGGCTATGCGCTGACTCCCGAGGACTTTGTGGATGGCGGCTGGTACAACTGCCCCTTCCGTACGCCAACACGTGTGTTCCGGGACTGGATTGACTTCACCTCCAAGCGAGTCGCCGAAAAGGCTGGAGAACTGGTTCGCAAGGTCCACGACGAAGGCCGCGAAGCCATGATGTTCCTTGGCGACAACTGGATCGGTATGGAGCCCTACGGCCCTTACTTCCCTTCGATCAAGATGGATGCGGTTGTTGGATCCGTTGGTTCGGCAGCAACTTGCCGCATGATCTCCGATATTCCCGGTGTGCGCTACACCGAGGGGCGTTTCCTTCCCTACTTCTTCCCCGATGTCTTCCGTGAGGGCGGAGATCCCTTGGGTGAGGCCAACGAATCGTGGCGCACCGCTCGTCGAGCAATCGTCCGCAGTCCCCTGGACCGCATGGGCTATGGCGGCTACCTTTCCTTGGCTTTGCAGTTCCCCGAGTTTATTGACCGTGTGGAGGAGATCCTTGCGGAGTTCCGTTCCCTTCACGAGGCCACGGGCGGGGAAAAGCCTGCGTGTGCACCCGTGCGCGTTGCCGTTTTGAACGCATGGGGAAAGCTGCGCACCTGGCAGACCCATATGGTTGCCCATGCCCTGTGGTACAAGCAGATCCATACCTACTTGGGGGTTATCGAGGCCCTTGCAGGACTTCCTTTTGACGTGCGTTTCATGTCTTTCGATGAGGTCATCGATGGGGGAGATTCCTCTTTGAAGGATGTCGACGTGGTAATTAACGCCGGCGCCGCGAATACCGCCTTCTCCGGAGGGGAAGTCTGGGAGGACCTGCGACTGCAAGATACTCTGCGTCGCTTTGTTGCCCGCGGTGGCGGCTTTATTGGGGTCGGCCAGCCCACGGCCTCGTTGGGAACTCAAGGACAAGCGGATAGAGGCGGCATCTGCCGCGGAAGCATTTTTGCGCTCGCGGACGTCTTGGGTGTGGATCAAGAAATCTCGTGGTCCCTGTCCAAGGACCGCTACGACGAGGTTGTGCCAGAACATTTCATTACTGCTGACCTTGATGGGGACTATGTTTTCGGTGAAGACCCAGGGGATGTCGTAGTTACGGATCCTGACACTTCTGTGCTTGTGATGGAGCGGGGGAGCGTGCGCGCCTCTGCGCATGATTTCTGCTTGGGTAGGGGCGTTTACCTTGCCGGACTGACCTGGTCGACTGTCAATAGCAGGCTTTTGCATCGCGCGATTATGTGGGCAGCACGCCGAGAAGATCAATGGGATTGTGTCCTTGCATCATCCAATCCTGATGTTGAGGTCGCTTGGTATCCAAAGTCGCAACTTGCCTTTATTTACAATGATTCTGATGCTCCATCTTCGAGCGTCATCACTGGCTTTGGTCTGGAATGTACCGTGGATTTGACGCCTGGCGAAGGGCGTTGGACCCAGTGGAAGAAGGAAGATTTAGACTAGTTATCAAATCGTAATCAACTAATTGCATCGTCACAGGTTAAAAATGTGTCAGACATCTTCTCTGTGAGTTAGCATAAGAGAGCAATGGATAAAGCTGACAAAAGGTGTCAACTTATAAACATCCCACGATGGAGAGGGAACAACATGCACATGTCACGCCGTTCCATGAGCGTTGTCGCGCTCATGTCAGTCGCTGCGATGGGTCTGACTGCGTGCTCGGGTTCGGGCACGAAGACGGATTCCACCGCAAGCTCTTCGGCATCTGCTGATAAGGCAGCGACCATCACCTACCTGCACCGTCTTCCCGATGGTGAAGGAATGACCAAGGTGTCTACGCTGGTTGATCAGTGGAACAAGGAACACCCTGACACTCAGGTTCAGGCGGTTAAGTTCGATGGCAAGTCCAAAGAAATGATTAAGAAGCTTGAAACTGACGTCAAGGCGGGCTCCGGACCTTGCTTGGCGCAGATCGGCTACGGCGAAGTCCCCGAGATGTTCACCAAGGGTCTGCTCGAAGACGTTACCCAGTACGCCAACCAGTACAAGACCAACTACTCTGCCGGCGCATTCTCGCAGGTCGGCGTTGGTGACAAGTACTTCGGCCTGCCCCAGGACACCGGCCCGCTTGTTTACTACTACAACAAGGCAGAGTTCGACAAGCTGGGAATCAAGGTTCCCACCAACCTTGACGAGTTCAAGGCCGCTGCCAAGACCGCAGCAGCCCAGGGCAAGTACATCTCCGCCTTCGAGACCGATGAAGCACATTACGGCCTGTCTGCACAGGCAGCTGCAGCTGGCGGCGTCTGGTACAAGGCTGTAAACGACAAGTGGACCGTCAAGATCGACGATGCTTCCGCCAAGACCGTTGCAGACTTCTGGCAGTCGATGCTCGATGACAAGACCACCTTCGTCACCGAGCGCTGGGGAGATTCCTTCACCAAGGCCCTGACCGACAAGACCCTGATCGGCACGATCGGTGCTGCTTGGGAAGCGCCGCTCATCTCCGGTGACCTGGAGAAGACCGACAACAAGGGCGAATGGGCAGTTGCTCAGCTCCCCGATTTCGGCAAGGGCGCGTTGACCGGCCCCGACGGTGGTTCTGGCGTTGCAGTCATGAAGGGCTGCGCGAACCCCAAGGGTGCAATGGAGTTCAACAACTGGCTGAACACCCAGGTCGACGCTCTGGTTTCGCAGGGTCTGATCGTTGCAGCCACGACCGGCACCATGAAGACCCCGGATTCGATCAAGGAGTTCTACGGCGGACAGGATGTCTTCGCTGAACTGTCGAAGGCTAACGCCAACCTGGCACCTGACTTCCCGTACATTCCCTTCTTCTCGAGCGTCGGCGCTCCGATGACCAAGGCCGCTACCGCAGCTGGCGACGGTTCCGGCAAGGTGATTGACATCTTCAAGGCTGCTCAGGAGCAGTCCGTGAAGTCGCTCAAGGACGCAAACCTCCCCGTCGCCGAGTAATCACTCATCGCGGAGGGGTGTGGTTTCTCCGCGGAGAAACCACACCCCTTTACGTATTCTTCGACATATAACCCAATAATTCTGCGAACAATCGAAGGTGATTGATAGATGCAGTCCCAGACTCAAAACCGGCGCATTAGAGAGCGGCACGATGCGCGTACCGGGTGGGCGTTTATGGCCCCCTTCTTCATCATGTTCCTCTTGGTTTTTGCCGTTCCGATTTGCGTGGCAATCTACCAATCCTTCTTCCGCCAGGTAGCAAGCGGCGGTGGCCTCTATGGCAGCGGCGAACTTGAAAATCAATTCGTTGGTTTTGATAACTTCACCATGGTCATCACTTCCGCCGACTTCTGGACGGGCATGGGACGAGTCGTTGTTTACGCGGCTTTCCAGATCCCGATCATGATCATCTCGGCTCTTGTTCTGGCTCTTGTTTTGGACTCATTTTTGGTTCGTCGAGTTGGTTTCTTCCGACTGAGCTATTTCCTGCCTTTCGCCATCCCCGGTATCGTCGCCGCAATGGTCTGGCTCTACATCTACACCCCTGAGCTTTCTCCGATCGTGAAGTTCTTTGATTCCTTTGGAATCCACATTGACTTCATGGCTCCTGGAGCACCAATCCTCGCCTCGATGGCAAATATGACGACGTGGACCTACACCGGTTACAACATGCTGATCTTCCTGGCAGCGCTTCAAGCAATCCCTCACGAACTCTATGAGGCAGCTCGTCTTGATGGTGCGACCTCGTGGCAGATCGTCCGCCAAATTAAAGTTCCCATGGTCTCCGGAGCTGCCCTCCTGGCAGTCCTGCTCTCCATCATCGGCACAATTCAGCTCTTCAATGAACCCGCAGTTATGCAGTCTGCAAATGGGTGGATGGGTAACGCCTACACGCCGATGATGATGGCCTACAACACCATGTTCGGAACGATCTCGCCCGGTGGCGATGGCCCGGCCTCGGCAATCTCAATCGTTATGGCGCTGGTTGCGGGCGGACTTGCCGTGATCTACGCACTCTTGCAAAGGAAGACCGTCCAATGAGTACCACCACGCGCACACTGCCCGATGGGCGCCAGTACACCCCCTCTCTCGAGGGAATGCCCCCGCGTTCACTCGCACCCTCGAAGGCCGCTCGAATCGTTACGATCGTTGCTCTGACCTTCACCATGCTCTACTTCGTTCTGCCGATCATCTGGGTGATGTTCTCCTCAACGAAGTCGAATGCCGATCTTGTTTCCACCAACGGCTTCTGGTTTGGTCACTTTGAATTGGGAGACAACTACACGAAGCTCATGGGGTGGACTCAGGGCCTGTTCTGGCGCTGGGTGCTCAACTCCCTCTTCTACTCAACAACAGCAGGGATCATCGGGACTTTGATTTCGGTCGCAGCGGGTTATGCAATGGCGAAATTTGTTTTCCCCGGGCGAAATGTCTCCATGGCCATGATCATGGCAGGCCTGCTTATGCCGGTCGCCCTGCTCACGATTCCCCTGTACGTGGTCTTCCATAACTTGGGTCTGACCGATACGGTCTGGGCAATCCTGATCCCCAGCTGCGTGTCTCCCTTCGGTGTGTTCCTTGGCCGGGTCTATGCGGATTCTTCGGTTCCGACAGAGCTCATTGAGGCCGCGCGCATCGATGGGGCCTCAGAAGCTCGAGTCTTTTTCACGATTGTCTTGCGTCTACTGGCGCCGGCAATGGTGACGATCTTCCTCTTCATCTTCGTGGCAACCTGGAACAACTTCCTCTTGCCCTTGATGATGGTATCCACTGCCGAACTCAAGCCCGTCACTCTGGGCTTGTATGGCATGATGAGTTACTTTACTCCTCAAAAGGGCGCAGTCATGCTGGGCGCGCTCTTGGGTGTTTTGCCACTCATCGTGCTATTCCTTGGTTTGCAGAAGTACTGGCAATCGGGCCTGGCTGCTGGCTCTGTGAAGGGATAGCCGCCCGCTGTTGAGTCACCTCGAGGTGCTGGGAAGGATAGGGAAATGGACGCGATTGCCTACGGCGGCGATTGGAACCCCGAACAGTGGGATGAGGAAACCAATCGACGTGATATCGAACGCATGGTCCGTGCCGGCGTCAATCTGATCTCCCTTGGGATCTTTTCCTGGGCATCTCTTGAACCCGAAGAAGGCCACTACGATCTGGAGTGGTTGGCGGATCTCATTGATCAGCTCCACAGCGCGGGAATTAGTGTGGACTTGGCCAATGGGACCGCTTCCCCTCCGGTGTGGATGGCTCAGCGCTACCCCCAAACCCTTCCCGTTGATTCGCGAGGCGTGCGTCTAGGATTTGGCTCGCGCCAGCAGTACAACCCCTCAAGCGAGCTCTTCTGCCGTAAAGCCTGTGAGCTGACCGAGGCCATGGCGCGCCGTTTTGGCGACCACCCCGGTGTCGTCATGTGGCACATTTCGAATGAATACGCCTGTCACACGGCGGAGAGCTTCGATGATGAATCCGCTGCGGCATTTCGACGCTGGCTCGTGGAGAAATACGGCGATATTCAGGCGATCAATCAGGCCTGGGGAACTGCATTTTGGTCCCAAACCTACAGGGATATCCAAGAAATTCAGCCTCCCCGGGCAATGCCTACCTTCTACAACCCCGGGCAAATGCTGGATTGGCGTCGCTTTAGTGACTACGCTCTGCGTTCCCAGATGGAACGTGAACGAGAGGTGATTCGTCGCTATTCGGACCGACCAATCACGACGAATTTTATGGGGACCTTCCCGCTTCTCGATTACCGAAAGTGGGCACCCCTGTGTGACATCATCGCTGATGATTCTTACCCGGACCCCGCAGATCCTCAGGCTGCACACGACATCGCTTGGCAGGGCGACGTCATGCGCGGTCTCGGCAATGGTGCTCCCTGGCTGCTGATGGAGCAGAGCCCCGGTGCGGTGCAGTGGCGTCCTCAAAATTCTCCCAAGCGCCCCGGACAGTTCCTTTTGTGGAGCATCGCAAGACTGGCTCACGGCGCGGATGGAATCCTCCAATTCCAGTGGCGGCAATCTGCCAGGGGATCGGAAACCTTCCATGCTGGGATGGTGCCCCACTCTGGCGAAGATTCACCGATCTGGATGGATGTTGTGAGCACCGGTCAAGCTCTAAAGTCTTTGGCTCCCATTACGGGGACTCGCATGAGCTCGCGCGCTGCAGTTGTCATCGACTGGGAGAGCGAGTGGGCACGCTACTATGCGATCGGTCCGATTAGTTCTGAAAATCCCGCAGATTCGTGGGGGAACTTCGCTCCCGCTAAGTCCTGGCATCAGAGCCTGTGGGAAGCGGGAATCGCCACTGATGTTGTGGGCGTCGACAATGATTTCAGCTCTTACGATCTCATCATTCTTCCCGCAGTTTTCATTGACTACCCGCAGATGACTCAGGCTTTGCGTACGGCAGCTGAACGCGGAGCACACATTGTCATTACCGCGCCAAGCGGTGTTGTTGATTCCCAGCTTGGGGCTGTCTTGGGCGGATACCTTGGCTCTCTTTCTGATCTTGCGGGAGTGCGGGTTCTGGAGCATTCAACTCTCACCGGTCCCAGTCAGGGGCGTGTTTATGATGCGCGCGAAAAGGCCGCGAACCGGATTTCTTCCGCAGTAAGTACCCCGGCGGCCTGTGATTGGTGCGGGATCGATACCGATAACGAGGCCCTCAAACGAACCACAGACCTTCTTGGGGGAGCGGCAAAGGACCTGCGCAGTGGTCGCTGGGCCGAAAAGATCGCCCCCGCTGCCGGTTTGCAGTGGCAGATTCCCGGAGACTCCTCGGAGGGTGGGCCTGAGTGCGTTGCATACTTTGATGGCCGAGGCGGCGGCGTTGACCTTGCCGGGCTTCCGGCGCTCACCCGCAGGAAAGTTGGCCGCGGAAGTGTCTGGTACGCAGGAGCGGACTTTGACGCGCTGACTCGTTCGGTCCTGCTGCGCTTGTGGACGACCTACACGCGAATGCGTCCCGTGTGCCCAGACCTTCCCGAAGGCGTGGAAGCTCAAGAACGTGAAGGCTTCCTCTTCATTCTCAACCACTCTGATCGTGCGGTTGAACTCGCTGGGATTGTGGGTCAAGATCTTCTCAGCGGAGCTGAGTGTACGGGACACGTTCTTCTTGCCCCGCGATCAGCAATGGTTATTGAACGATAGGAGAAGGCCCGTGGGGGATATCGGCAGCGCGTCTTCAGCTGTTCGCCTCCACGAACTTTCTGTGGATTCGCTCCCCGCCAAGACTCGAATGGTTGTAGAAGGCATCGATCGGTTGCTGGTCTACTCAATTCCGATGCGCCTGCGCTTTCGCAATATTGAGGTTCGCGAAGGTCTTCTTCTGCACGGCGAATACGGGTGGGGAGAATGCGCGCCTTTCTGGGATTACGATCCGCGTGAATCCTCTACTTGGCTCGCTAGCGCATTGGAGGCTGCCCGAGTAGCGGCCCCCAGGCCTCGGCGCGAAAAAGTGCCGCTCAACGTGACAATTCCGGTGATTTCGGCCGAAGATGCGCGCAGACGAGTATTCGATAATCCGGGTTGTGCGACTGCAAAAGTCAAGGTTGCCGATGCACGTTCTGACCTTGAGCGCGATTGCCAACGTGTCGAGGCCGTTGCTGAGGCTCTGGTTGAATTGCATGGCTCGTCTGCGAAGGTGCGCGTCGATGCCAATGGTGCTTGGGACAGGGAAACTGCTCTGACTTGGATTGCGCGTCTGAATCGCGCCGCCCAAGCTGTGGGCGGTCTGGAGTACGTTGAACAGCCCTGCATGGCCGTTGAAGACCTTGCGTGGCTGCGGCGAAAACAAGAGGTTCCTCTTGCAGCCGATGAATCGATTCGCCGTGCGGAAGACCCGCTCAAGGTTGCTCGCCTCGAGGCCGCTGACGTTGCCGTGATCAAAGTTGAACCTCTGGGAGGAGCGGGCGCAGTTCTCCAATTGGCAGAGGAGCTGCCCATGCCTTTGGTGATCTCTTCGGCCTTGGAAACCAGTTTTGGTTTGGATTACGCGGCTCGGGTGGCCTGCGCCTTGGATCAGGAACCACGCGCATGCGGTCTGGGCACGGCCTCGCTATTGAGTGGTGATACTGCGGTCTCGCCTGTGCGCGTGGTTGATGGAAGTATGATTCCCACCGATCTTGCTGTGAACGAAAGCCTGATCACGCCCTCAGCACCCGACTCTCAGCTCTGTGAATCCTGGGTGAACCGACTCAATGCGATGGCATCCCACCGTTAAAGATCAAGAATAGAAGTAGAAGTATGTACCCCTCACAAGCTTTGGCTGAGTGCATCATTGATTCCCTGATTGCCGGTGGAATTCGCGATTTTGTGTACTGCCCCGGATCGCGAAATGCGCCCTTCGCCTATGCGCTTGCACGGTATGACTCTTTGAGTGAGAGCCCAATCCGCGTGCACATTCGCCTGGATGAACGCTCTGCCGCGTTTTTTGCTCTTGGACTAACGCTGGGGGAAAGCAGCGGTGCCCCTGCCGCGCGCGCCTGCGTCATTACGACCTCGGGAAGTGCAGTGACGCATCTGTATCCCGCGATTAGCGAGGCGTTTTATTCTCGTCTTCCTCTTGTGGCTATTAGCGCGGACCGTCCCGCTGAATTGCATGGTGTTGGCGCGTCCCAAACCATGACTCAGAAGGGAATTTTCTCCGACCACATCGTGGGAGAATGGGACTTTTCATCGGACAGCGCTGAACTGGCTAGTGTTCCTGGCCGTATTGCGCGTGCTCTTGCAGCTGCTGCTGGTCATCCTTCTGGAACTCCAGGTCCAATCCACATCAACTGCGCTTTCCGTGATCCGCTTACTCCCAGCGACGAGGCCGAGGCTTCTAATAGCGCTCAACTTAAGGAAAATCGCGATGGGGGAGTCGAGGTCTACCCCTCCCAGATTGTGCGTGAACCGAGTGTGGAGGGAGTGCTCAAGCCCGATCTTGCAACGGTTGTGATTGCCGGTCACGGCGCACAGGACTCGGTGTTGCGCTGGGCTGAGCGCTCGCGGGTTCCAGTTTTTGCCGAGCCCATGGTTACCGGTGTGAGCAGTGAAGTCCTCATCCCCTTCCAGCAGACTCTGTGTGCGGATTCTGATGTCGTTGCACGAATCGGTCAAATTGTTGTCACTGGGCGTCCAACACTGTCGCGTCCGATCCAGAAACTTCTAGCTTCTGATAAGCGCGTTATTGTTGTCTCTCCCTATGCAGTGTGGACGGATCTGCATGGCATGGCATGCTGCGTTGTTTCGTCGCTCACCCAATCCGATCGCGTGGATGCAGCCATCCAAAGTTCTTTGTGTGAAGACTTGTCTGCACGTGCTCAATCGGTGGCTCGCGGGGTTGATGAACTGATCAATTCCTATGGTGATGAGCTCAGCGAAGTTGGTGTTCTTGATGCCCTGTGGCAAGACTGCTCTCATATTTTTCTTGGCGCATCGAATCCCGTCAGGGTCGCAGATCTCATTGCCGGACGCCAAGGCTACTCTCGGCAGAGGAATTCTGAGAGTGTTCACCGAGGTCCCCAGCAGGTGTGGTCGAGCCGAGGCCTTGCGGGAATTGATGGGAACGTGTCGACCGCTCTTGGCTGGGCGCGCGCATTGCAAGAAGCATATGAATGCCCGCCAACGGTTCATGCCGTAATGGGGGACTTAACTTTCTTGCATGATGCATCTGGTTTGGGAATGCCTCTCGGAGAGGAATTCCCCCGCTGTCGGGTCATTGTCCTAGATGATCAGGGCGGCTCGATTTTTAAGAGTTTGGAGCATGGTCAGCGTGCTTCAGAGGCTGTGTATGAGCGCTATTTCGGAGTCGCTCAGCGCGCTGATATCACTGCGCTTGCTCAGGCGTATGGGGCGAAGATTCGCTGCGTGAGTTCAATGCCCGAGCTTCGAGCGATTTTGAATACAGAGGCTGATGGGCTGGAAGTGTTGCAGCTCTCCATTTCGCGACCAACGAAAGATATTGCATTTTTACGATCGTTGTAGGATGCTAATGTAACGATTTGATAACGAAATGAGATGGGTTGGTCATGAATCCAGAAGAAACCACTCCTCAAGGTGATGCGCGCTTTCAGCCTGACGCGCAAGAACCCGCCCAGCAATCGGCCTCGCAAAGCGGCAGTGTGTCTGCGCCGATGCGCAGCGAAACCATGCCACTTCCCGCAGTAACTCCTACCACTTCTGAAAGTGAAGTAGCATATGCTTCCGCTCCTGCGCAGTCCTCTGCACCCGAGGCCTCGGCAGAAGGTGAAACTCTGGCTGGAGTTCCCGCAGGCCCGGCCCCTACTCTTCTTGAGACGCATAGCCCGAGGCGTGGACCCGGCTGGGGAGCGCTTGTGCTGGCGATGGCATGCACCGCAGGCCTGGCCATCGGAGGCACTCTGGTCATTGGGCAAAACCTGCATTCTTCTGTGACGACCCCGCTGGTCAGTCAGACCTCTGCGCCAGCTCAGAGCAATTCCGCTGGAAGTGCAGTCGACTGGGAAAACGTTGCACAAACCGTCTCTCCCGCTGTTGTCACTATTTCTGTTTCGGCTCAGAATTCCTCGGGAATTGGCTCGGGTGCGATCGTTGATTCGGCTGGAAACATCGTCACCAACTACCACGTCATTTCCTCGGTCGTTGATGGAAGTGGGCGGATTCAAGTAACTCTCACAGATGGCAGGATCTACGAAGCAAAGATTGTCGGTACAGATAAGAGCACTGATCTTGCGGTGATCCGCTTAGTGAACCCGCCTTCAGATCTTGTCGCCGCCCAGTTCGGACAATCCTCTGATCTCAAGGTCGGCCAGCCCGTCATGGCCATTGGTTCGCCTCTTGGTCTTTCGAATACGGTGACAACGGGTATTGTCTCTGCTCTTAACCGTCCTGTTCAGGTACAGGCCTCAGAATCGCAAAACCAGGACAACTCAAAGGATCCCTTCGGTCAGCTTCAGCAGCAGGGCAACCAGAGTCAATCGATCACAACGAATGCCATTCAGGTCGATGCTTCGATCAACCCCGGTAACTCCGGTGGTCCGCTATTTAATGAGCACGGCCAAGTGATCGGTATTAACTCGTCAATCGCATCGCTCTCCTCATCGTCGAACTCTGAGGCGGGATCAATCGGTCTGGGATTCGCGATTCCTTCTGACTTGGTTGTTTCGGTTGTTAATCAGCTTATTCAAAACGGAACAGTCGATCATGCTCGATTGGGCGTTACTGTCAGTACCGGTGCCGCGCGAGTAGGCAACGACACCCGTGCGGGCGCGCAGATTTCTGGTGTGAGCCAGGGGTCTGGAGCTGAAGCTGCAGGCTTGAAGGCCGGGGATGTGATCACCAAGATTGATGGGAACACTGTCACCTCGGCGCAGTCTTTGGTCGGTTATGTCCGTCGCTACATGGGCGGTCAAGAAGTAAGCGTCACCTACGTGCGTGATGGCGTTGAAAACACTGCAAAGGTCACGCTTCAGTCAGAGCACTGAGCTAAAGGTTTAAAACCTCGAGCAACGGCCGCATCTTGGTCTGGGTCTCCTCCAATTCGCTGCGGGATGATGAATCTGGCATGATTCCGCAGCCGGCGAAGATTCTCAAGGTGCGGTCGTTGTTCTCTAATTGACCGCAGCGCAGAGCAATGCCGAATTCCCCATTTCCCGCACCATCAATCCAGCCGACCGGGCCTGAATAACGTTCGCGTTCCGTGCGTTCGTAGGCGTGGATCAGATCCCGCGCGTCATCAGTTGGAGTTCCGCACACTGCGGCAGTGGGATGCAGTTGTGCTACCGCATCAAGAACGCTTCCCTGGGGGAAAGTCGCGTATACATCAGAACTGAGGTGGGCAATATTGGGAAGAATCAGTACTTCGGGACGTGCGGGCGCTTGAACATCCTGCGCGACAGAAAGAAGTGCGGCCACGACGGACTCGACTGCAAAGAGATGCTCGGAACGATCCTTTAAAGACAGTGGGAGCGAATCCGCATCCTCGGGTTTACTGCTTCCTGCAAGGACGCGCGAATGGAGCTTTCCCTGGTGAAGGGAAACCAACATTTCTGGGGTTGCACCAATTAATCCTGCAACGGCGAAGGTCCAGGTTTGGGGATAACGCTGATGCAGATGCTCAACCAAAGCAGCCTGATCAAAGGGAGAGCCAGAAATGATCGTCATGTCGCGGGCCATGACAACTTTTCCTGCCTCTTCATTGCGAAGGGCTTCGATGATTTCATCAACCGCGCCGCACCATGCCTCCTCGCTCATGGCACCTGGGCCAATCCTCAGCGTTTCGGCGGGCGGGAGTTGGTGATCAATAACCTCAGCATTAAAAACAGGTTTGTCGCGCGAATCGATTGAGCTCGTCACCAAGAAACGCGTCGAACCGCGAGTGATGATGAGAAAAGTCGGTACAACCAGAACACGTTCCCCGTCGTCCTCAAAAGCGCAAGATGCAAAAGCAATCGGAAGGACCGGTAAATCAGAGCCCCAGGCATCGCGCGCACCTTCAGCCCAGTGGATCTGCGCTTTCTCGCGAACTAAATCCCACACTCGCGCGGCCTCGGTGATCGCGGCGTTTTCCCCGGCCTCGACAAGGGGAGGACGGTCCTTCCCGCGCTGCCAACGCCACGCTTGCCCCCAGCCGACCATAGCCTCGTCGCGAATCCACGCGCAAACTTCAGAGGTGGGAAGGAAAGAAGTCAATGGAAGATGCCCGTGAGGGGAGGAAGGATCGATGCGCTCAACCCAGCAGTACAGGGTAGGGATCGGCGAAAAGTGTCCGGTGGGCATGGTTCAATGCTAGTGCTTCGCGTGCGCTTCCACTTAAGCGTGCCGATGTGGCGTGTAAATGGGAAAATATGCGTATGAGTGAACAGACCGCCTCCCAGCAGCGTCGAGCAGATCTTGGCAAGTCTCAAGATCAAGTTGCCGCAATGTTTGATGATGTCTCTTCGCGTTACGACGTGATGAATGCACTGCTCAGCGGCGGGATGAATTTTGTCTGGCTGAAGGCTTTGACGAATGCGCTGGCACCGAAACCCTCGGATCGAATTCTGGACCTTGCAGCTGGTACGGGTGCCTCGTCTGCGCAAATCGCGCGCAGCGGTGCGCGCGTTGTTGCCTGTGATCTTTCCGCGGGCATGATCGAGGTGGGACGCAATCGTCACCCCGACATTGAATTCGTCCAAGGCGACGCGATGGATCTTCCTTTTAAAGATCAGTCTTTCGATGCCGTCACCA
>ERZ772920.69-NODE-69-length-56107-cov-10.790730_pt1 | contig 56107 bp, 37 predicted proteins | sample MGYA00511469_ERZ772920 | MGnify/ENA primary metagenome ERZ772920 (study PRJEB29015, sample SAMEA2738069) | human oral metagenome | biome: human oral; feature: human-associated habitat; material: saliva | place: China | collected 2216 ... | reverse complement strand
GAAGTCGGCGGCCATGTCCGACATGCCCGCGTACTCCCAGTCGATGAGGCTGATGGTGCCGTCCTTGTCTACCAGGAAGTTCGGGGGGAAGAAGTCGTTGTGTGAGGGGACGACCTCGAAGCCGTCCGCGTCAGCGAAGGCCTTCAGCCGCAGGACCTTGTCGCGCAGCTCAAAGTATCCGGGCACGTCGATGGGGCCGAAGGCCTTGAGGATGCCCTCGTAGCGCAGGCCTTCGGTGACGAAGTCGAAGGAGCGGTCCAGGACTCGACCGGAGGTGTGCAGCGCGCGGTCCATCTCCATGGCAGCCTTGAGCTCCTCGGGGCGGGTGACGTCCAGGTTGCGTACGTCGCGCACGAAGCGTGAGATCTTCCAGCCCGCGTCGGGGTCGCCCGTGAGGAAGGTGTCGTCGATGCCGAGTTCGGCTGCCAGGTGGAGTCCTGCGAACTCCGCGCTGCGGTCCACGATCTTTTCTGTGCCGATGCCGGGGTGGCGGTAGACGTACTCCTCGTCGCCCACTGTAAAGTGGCACGACAGGTTCGTGATGCCCTGCTTGAGCGGGTAGAAGTCGCGGATGTCCGACTTCTGGCAGCCCAGGGTTTCCACGATGTGATCGAAGACCTCTGAATCGACGTTCTCGATGAAGAGGGGGTCGAAGTTGCGCAGCTCGTCAACCGAGTCGAACTCGTGGATGACGCCGTTCGGGTAGCGGCGGATCACCATGTCGAAGGACTTGATGTGGTCCAGGTAGATGGTCTCCCAGAGTTTCGAGACGGTTTCGGGCTTGTCGTAGACCTGCTCCAGAGTGGTTCGGAACTGTTGTGAGAAGATGCGGTCGAAGTAGACGTGACCGAGCATGACCCACGCATCGTGCCCGCCCACGGTGGCGCCCGTGATGCGATCGCCCGCCCCCACTTTGATGCACCATTCGTCGGTGGGACCCTCGACGTAGTTGGCTGAGTAGTAGGACTTGTAGACGTAGGGTTCGAAGGGGTTGGTCGTGAAGTAGTCGTCCGAGGAGCACACGTAGGTGTTGTCCAGGCGTTCCCTCACGCGCCACAGGGACCCGTTGTTGTTGCGTGTGGCGTACTCGCGGTTGACGACGATGTCGACGCCGTATTTGTCAGCCAGGTAGAAGTAGTATTCCTTCTTGTAGCCGACGACCAGCGCGATGTTTGTGATGCCGACCTCGTGGAGTTGGCGGATCTGGCGCTCGACCAGGATTTCGCCGCGTACTTTCAGTGTTCCCTTGGGGCGTTCGTAGCTGATGGGGGCGAATCGGGAGGACAGGCCGGCGGCCATGATGACGGCTCCCGTGACGCGGTAGGGTTCCAGAGCTGCCCGCCCTGCGTCGGTGAGGGCGCGGTCTTGGATGTAGCCGGATGCTTCGCATTCGCGGGTTGCGGTGTTGACGCGGCCTAGGCTCATGTTGGTGGCCACGGACAGTGCGCGTTGCGTCAGGGGGGTGCCTTCCCGCGCCAGGGCGGTCAGGATGTTGAATTGGGGTTCGCTGAGAGTGCCAACGTTCGTCGAGGGCATGCGATCACCTTTCGTTCACGAGGATCGGCTATCTGCTATGTGTTCGAGCGTAACACTCGTACGCAGAAGCATGAACATTTGGTGGTGGTTTCCACACAATTGATCAACAGGTGTCATCACTGGGCGTTTGACAGTTCGATGCTGGAGCTGGTGATATTCCCTCCGTACTGCGTCGTCTCCCCGATATTATCCCTTGACAGAAGAAAACTCCCGCGCCAGACGCATCCAGCCCAAGCGCGTCGACTAACGCGCCACAGCCTCGTAAATAGCGCGCAGCTGATCCACCGACGCACGCAGAGAACGCTCACGGACGACCCAGGCCCGACACACCATCGCGCGATCCGCGCGCTCCTCATCCGACCACGCCACAGCCTCGTTAATGGAGCAGGCCAACGCACCCGGCGAACGCTCGCCCGTCAACGTACAGGCGCCCGAGGCCACCATTTCCGGCGTTCCACCCGTACGGTAGGCAATCACAGGCACCCCGCACGCCTGCGCCTCGAGCAACACCAGACCGGCCGCCTCCTCGCGCCCCCGCGTCGGCTTCGTCGGCAAAACTAAGACGCGGGCGCAGCGCATCCACTCGCGCACACGCTCCCGACCCAGCCCCCCGGTCAACGTCACGTGCGCGGGAACCCTCCCATGCAGCACGGACGCCAGCGGCCCGTCACCCACGAGCACCAGACGATGCGGGCATCGACCAACCAGGGAAACGGATGCTGCGATCAGATCGTCCACGCCCTTCAAACGACTGAGCGCGCCCACAAACAACACGACAGGAACATCGGGCGCATCGCAGCCAAGACCCTGGAACAAACCCGACGTGGCGTTAGGGGAAGGCGTCCACCAGTCGGTATCCACCCCCTGGTAGTGAACCGCGAGGCGCCCCCAGTCCGCCCCCGCACCCACGGCAACATCGGCCAGGTAACGCGACACAGCCAAGAGCTGCGTGGCGCCCTCGAAAGCCGCCCGGCGGTTGAGTGCGTTCCAGGCCGCACCCAGGCCTCCTCCGAGCCGCGGGTAGGCGTCCCCGCCGTGCAGTGTCACGACCAGCGGCGCGCCCGTCTTGCGCGAGGCCCCCACGGCAGGCAACGACCAGGTGGCCTGATGCTGGTGGATAACGTCGGGCCCCCAGGACGCGATGGCGCGGCGCATCGCACCCAAACCTCGCGCCTGGGATACCAAACGCTGCGCAAGGAAGGGAGACAAAGCCCCCGGAGAAGCCACGGCTATGGGGAACGCGATCGTCGGATCGTCAACCCGCGCCGCCAAAGTGAATGCTCGCCAATCGCATTCCGGCATAGCGCGCGCGTGCGCGAGCGCGAAATACGTCGGGGGAACCAGCAACGTTCCCTTCGTTAGAGCGACCTTCATGGAATCTGTCCGAGGATGCAGGGCTGGTCGCGCGGGGGAGGGCATGCCCCCATCCTACGGGCTAGGGTGGGCGACCTGGTGATTAAATGAACGCATGACGAACGCCCCCACTCCGCCCGCGCGCACGGGCGTGGCACGCCAAGTGCTGACGCTTGTCAGCGGCACCCTCCTCGCGCAGGCAATCGCGTTCGTCGCCCAAATCGGCGTCGCCCGCCTCTACACGGACGCTGACCTGGGATACCTGGGTCTTTTCACGTCCGCCGCGGCGCTCGGAGCGGCCGTCGCGGGGGTTCGCTTCGACCTCAGTATCGTCCTACCCGCCCCCGGGGACGAGGCCTCGGCTCGCTCCCTGTTTCGCCTGTCCTCGCGCTGTGTGCTGGTAGGTTCCGCGCTGGCCACACTCGTGGCCGCGTGCGCCCGGCCATGGGTGTCGGTGCGCTATGGGGAGGCGCTTGCGGGGTGGATGCTCGCCGTCGGCGTCTCGATCCTGTTTCTCGCCCAGGGGCAGGTGTGCTCTTACTGGCTGACTCGGCACCGCCGCTTCCGCGTCCTCGCAAGTTCATCCGTCGTACGGTCCCTCGGCATTGCCGCGCTTCAACTGGTGTGTGGCGCTCTGGCCTCCGGTGGGTTGGGTGCCGCCATCGGCGCGACTCTGGCCGGACAGGGAATCGCGGTGGCCTACCTGTCTTGGTGTGTCCGCGACGCCCGCGTAGGCGAGGCCTCGGATCCTTCCTTACGCGAAGTTGCCTCCCGCTATCGGAAGATGGCGCTCGTCGGCGTGCCCAACGTCGTCGTCGACGCGCTGCGCACGAGCGCAATCCCGATGTTGATTGCTTCCTATTCTGTGGCCTCTCTTGGGCAGTTCAACATGGCGTGGATGGCCTTGCAGGCTCCCGTTGCCCTCATCGCAGGGGCGCTGTCTCAGGTGTACCTGCCGCGTCTGTCTGACACCCCAGCCGGGGAGATGACCCGCGTCGTCTGTCGGGTGGGGGCGACGGCCCTGGGGGCGTCTATCCCGGTGTTCGCCCTAATCGCCGGGATCAGCCCCTGGCTCTTTCCCTTTGTGTTCGGGGGGCGATGGGAGGAGGCGGGGTACTTCGCGCGTTCCCTGGCGCCCTGGTTGGCGCTGACCGTTGCTACCTCCCCGCTCTCCAACGTTTTCGTGGCGACCTATCATCAGCGCCGTATGCTGGCCTTCGCGTGCGTCTACTGCGCTGCACCACTGGCGTGGCTCGCAGTGAGTCCCTACGGGATTGAGACCACGATGAGCGTGCTGGGTGCGCTGATGGCGGTGCTCCTCATTGTCATGCTTGTCATGGCCGTCGTGACCGCGCGCTCCTACGACCGGGGGACGCGCGCCTGACACCGTAACACGGCCTCGTGAAACGCTCGTGAAACGGGGGCGCGGCTTCGTGAAACGTTCGTGAAACGGGGTGTCCTAGCGGCGGGTTCGCGCCGCGAGGGCCTGCTCGTAGGCGCCGCGTAGGCGCGCGGCGCCCTCTTCCCACGCGGGGATCTCGGGGGGAACGAATGCGTCAATGTCGGCTCGGGTGATGGCCTCCAGTGCGGCGGCCAGTTGGCGTTGGGGGTCCGCCAACACCCACGTGTCGGCCTGGTCACCCAGGTAACGGCGCGCTTCGGGCAGGGGAGAACACAGTGCAGGGATACCGGCCGCAAAGGCCTCCATCATCTTATTGGGCGTGGACATGCGGTGTGAGACGCACCCGGACTCAATGAGGCACAACGCCACGTCCGCGCCGCGCGTCATGGCCAGGACTTGGTCCGGTTCCACGGGTGGTAGACGGTGAATGTTCGGATGCGCCGCTTGGGCACGCTCGACCTCGGGCAGCAGGGCACCCGCGCCGACGAACACGACGTGTGCGCCGCTCACCTGCGCGAACGAGCGCAGGATCAGGGGAATGTTACGTCCGGGCGCCAGGTAGCCCGCGTGTAGATATAGGAGCGCGTCGTGCGGGATACCCAGCCGCGCACGCAGGTCGATCACCCCGCCCGTCCCCGTCGGCGCGTTCGTCACCACCACGGGATCCACGCCCGGGTAGGTGTCGCGGTACCACTGCGCGATCGACTCGTTGACCACGGACACCACGTCCGCGCGGCGAATGTAGCGGCGTTCGATGCGACGCTGCAGGCGCCGGCGCAGCCCCGTCGAACCCACCGTCTCCGTTTCCAGCTCGTGCGCGTTATAAGCGAAGATCGCGCCTGTGCGCCGCGCTAACGCGTACGCGAGGGGGAGCAGGAACAGGTTCTGCGCGGATACGGCTGCCACGCGGTGGCGTGCGTACCGCCGATACACCCGCGCGCCCCACGCCCCTACGACTCGCAGCCCGCCCAGGGGCGCGCCCAGCGACGCGCCCCGAATCCGCGTCAGGTGCACGGTGGGGGACAGGGCCTCGTCTGTGGGTAGGTTGCCCTGGTCGATGCCGACGATGTGCGTCTGCGAAAACAGGGGGGACAGTGAGCGCGCGATTTTTACCAGGCGTCCCGGTGAGGCCAGGTTCGAGGGGTAGAGGAGGAGATTGAGCGCGCGATCCACGCCCCCATTGTAGGTGTGGAGGGGCATTACACTGGGGGTGTTTGACGAGGCCAGAGCCAGAAAAGGGGGAGACGCATGCGGATCGCGGTCGTCGGGATGGGCAAGATTGGGTTGCCGCTGGCGGTGCACTACGCGCGCAGCGGTCACGGCGTTGTCGGCGTGGACGTGAATCCGCGGGTGGTCGACCTGGTCAACGGGGGTGCTGAGCCTTTTCCGGGCGAGGCGCACCTGGCCCAGTATCTGCCGCCGCTTGTCGCTTCGGGTGCCTTGCGCGCCACGACCGAGTACGGTGAGGCAATCCCGGGCGCCGACGCGGTCATCATGGTCGTTCCTCTGGTCGTTGATGATCACAGTCGCCCCGATTTTTCGATCATGGACGCCGCGACGCGTTCCATGGCCGCTCACCTGAGTCCCGGCACGCTCGTCTCCTACGAGACGACTCTGCCGGTGGGTGCGACGCGTGGACGCTACAAGCCCCTCATCGAAGAGGTGTCCGGCCTGGTCGAGGGGCGCGATTTCGATGTGGTTTTCTCGCCTGAGCGCGTCCTGACAGGCCGCGTCTTCGCGGATCTGGCGCGCTATCCGAAGCTGGTTGGGGGGCTGAGCGAATCCGGCGAGGCTCGCGGCGTCTCCTTCTACGAGGCGGTCCTTTCTTTCGAGAAGCGTGACGATCTGCCGCGCCCTAACGGAGTGTGGCCCATGGGAGGGGCGGAGGCCGCGGAGATGGCCAAGCTCGCGGAAACCACCTACAGGGATGTCAATATTGGTTTGGCTAACCAGTTCGCGCGCTACGCGGACACGATCGGCGTCGATGTTGCTCGCGTCATTGAGGCGTGCAACTCTCAGCCGTATTCTCACATTCACCGGCCCGGGATCGCGGTCGGTGGGCATTGCATTCCCGTTTATCCGCGCCTGTATGTGGCGGGGGATCCGGACGCGACCATCGTGGTCGCCGCGCGCGCCGCGAACGCTGAGATGCCCGCGTACGCGGTCTGGCGCGCCGCCGCGTTGCTGGGTTCCCTGGCGGGTCTGCGTGTCGCCGTGTTGGGCGCCGCCTACCGTGGCGGCGTCAAGGAAACTGCGTTCTCCGGCGTGTTCGGCGTCGTCGGCGCGCTACGCGAGGCCGGGGCGCAGGTGTGCGTTCACGACCCTCTGTACACGGACGAGGAGCTTGCGTCTTACGGTTGGCAGGCGTATCACCTCGGCGGCGCAGTGGACGTGGCCATTATTCAGGCTGACCACGCGTGCTACCGGGACTTGACTCCCGCGGATCTGCCTGGCGTGCGTCTCCTCGTCGACGGGCGCGCCGTTACGTCGGCCGAGGCCTGGGCTGGGACTCCGCGCATCACCATTGGTGGGGGAGAAGCCCCCGTATGCTAGTCGCCCTGGCTACCCGCACGTTCACGCCTGAACCGACCGCGGCGGCGCTGCGCCTCGGGGCGCTCGCCCGTGCTCTGGCTGCTGGGGGTGAGCGCGTGCGTGTCCTGACCGCGCGCCTGGCTCCCAGCGTCGCGCGCGACGCTGGTGTTGATGTGCGCCGCGGGGCCTTCGCTTCAGGGGGTGACTTCTCGGGTGGGCCGGCGAGTTTGGGTGCAGTCGAGGGCGCGGGGGAGGGGGGCGGCCATGGTTTCGTGACGATCAGGCGTGCCCCCGTGCTGCGTGACCGCACCGGAGCAGTGCGAGGCTATGCGTCTTATTTGTCGTTCGATGTTCCCCTGTGCGTGCGCCTGCTGACGGGGCCGCGCCCCGATGTGGTTGTCTGCGAACCTCCGCCCACGACGGGTGTCGCCGTACGCCTGGCGTGTGCGTTGCGTCATGTGCCTTACGTTTATTATTGTGCGGACATCGTTTCGGATGCTGCGGCCATGGCGGGGGTGTGGCGCCCGGTTGTGCGCGCGGTTGCAGGCCTTGAATCTTTTGCGTTGCGTGGAGCGCGCCGCGTCATTGCTGTGTCTGACGGGGTTGCTCGCCGCGCGCGCGAGTTGGGTGCCGCTCGCGTTGCGGTCGTCCCCAACGGCGTGCGTGTGCCCGGGGTCGTGGCTGCAGGTTTTCCGAGTGGTTTCCCCAGCTGCTCCGGTCCCGTTTTTGTTTATGCGGGTACGGTTGCCCACTGGTTGGCCCCCGAGGTGTTCGTCGGGGCTTTCGAGCGTGCACGATCGCGCTTGGGGGACGCTCGCCTTGTGTTCGTCGGGCAGGGCAGCGGCTGGGACGAATTGGCCGCCCGCGCTCGTGGGGTTGCGGGGGTCATCCTCGTGCCCGCGGTGAGCGCGTTGGAGGCGGATCGGTGGATGGCGCGTGCTACCGCCACGTTGGCGTCGCTGCGCCCGGGCGGCTACGACTATGCCTATCCGACGAAGATTCTTGCGTCGCTCGCGCAGGGGACTCCTGTCATCTACGCCGGCCCCGGGCAGGCGGCTCGCGACGTGCGCGAGGGCGGGTTGGGTGTGGCGTGTGGCCTTGATGTTGGACAGGTCGCCGAGGCCATGGTTGCTGTCGCGTCCGGCTCTGTGAGGTGGGTGGGTCCTGAGGGGGCGCGCGCCTGGGTGCGTGCGCATCGTTGCGTCGATGTGTCGTCGCGTGCGGCGGCTGCTGTGGTGCGAGCGGCGGCTGCTGTGGTGCGAGCGGTGGGCGCGGCGGTGTGAGTGGTGCCCTGAGCGGCGGTGCAAGGGGTGCCCTGAGGGGCGGTGCGAGGGGTGCCCTGAGCGGCGAACCAGCTGGGCGTGGGTGTGTGGCAGGCGTGGGTTTGTCGGTGGGCTGTGGTGGATGGCGAGTCTTAGCTCCCACCGGGTCTTACTGAGCAATCATTTAGTGTGCAGTTCATACCAGTCTGTACGTGTAACAATTTTCATGTTTACAGTTACACCATAAGTAACTAGAATCCCGATTGTCACACTAGCAACTCGAAGGATGACTATGCGCACCCCGTGGAGAAAACTCGCAGCCGGGCTGGCCCTGGCACTGGGGGCCGCTGTCGCGGCTCTCGTGCCCCCCGCCCATGCGGCCAGCGGCATCATCATCGCCATCGACCCCGGGCACGGGGGGTCCGATCCTGGCGCGGTCGCCAATGGCCTACAAGAGAAGGACCTGACCCTCGCGGTCTCGCTGGCCTTGAAGCAGGAACTAGAAACGTATGATGGCGTCACTGTCGTGATGACGAGGACGACGGACACGAGGCCATCGGAGAATCTCGGCGTTGATCTGTCGAGCCGCGTCCAGGTGGCCGCAGCGGCGAACGCTGACGCCCTCGTGTCGATTCATTTCAACTCTGGCTCGCCGATCGCCCGCGGCGCTGAGGTTTGGTATGGGAACTCCTCGTCCTATAACTATTCGACTCATGCGCAGGGTCGGAAGCTCTCCAGCAATATCCTGGATCAGCTCACGGATCTTGGCCTCGCGGACCGCGGTATTAAGACCCGCGATAATCCTTACTACGACTATCCGGATGGCTCTACGGGCGACTACTATGCGATTATTCGCCAGGCGCGCGAGGAGAATATGACCGGCATCATCGTTGAGCACGCCTTTGTTACGTCCCCGTCGGACGCGCAGATGTTGCGTGATCCGGCTTTCGTGCGGTCCTTGGGTGTCGCTGACGCGACCGGTATTGCTCAGACTTATGGGCTTAGTAAAGGGACGTGGGAGAGGTCGGGGGATTCGTGGCGTTTTGTGCGCGACGGTGTCGCTAAGACCGGCTGGTTCACCGCGGGGGGTCGCTGGTATTGGGCGGCTTCGGATGGGCGCACGGTGCGTGGATGGTCCACGATTAATGGGCGCCGCTATTTCTTTGATGATTCCACTGCGATGGTGACGGGCTGGAAGAAGGATGGTGATTCGTGGCGTTATTTCCGTCCTGACGGTGACATGGCTACCGGGTGGGTGAAGGATGGCCGGACCTGGTATTACCTTGACAGTGAGGGCGTTATGGCTACCGGCTGGCTGCGTTACCGTGATAACTGGTATTGGCTGAGTGCGTCCGGCGCGATGGCTGTGGGTTGGGCGAATGTTGGCGCTGACTGGTATCTCTTTGAGGATGATGGGCGTATGCTCACCGGCTGGCAGCGTACTGAGGATGACGGGCAGTGGTATTTCATGCACCCGAGTGGTGTGATGGCTACTGGCTGGTTGTTGGATCGTGGCACCTGGTATTACTTGGATTCTGAGGGGACTATGCTCACGGGCTGGGTGAAGGTCGGTGGCGTCTGGTACCACTTGGGTGCGTCTGGTGCGATGAGTACCGGGTGGCTGCTTGATGGCGGTACGTGGTATTGGTTGGATTCGTCCTCTGGTGCGATGGCGACTGGTGTTGTGACCGTTGAGGGGCGAGCGTCTTCGTTTGCTTCGTCTGGCGCGTGGCTGGGTTATGTTGATGGCTCTGGCGCCCCTGCTTCGGACGCGGCGACTCGTTCTGGCGCGCGTGGTGATGCTGTGACGAATGCGGCGGGTCAGCGTCTCATCATGACTGCGCCTATGGCTTCGCGTTCCGAGGTTATTGATGACATGGTTGATGCTTGGGATCGGGTGGGTTACTCGTATCCGTCGTCTCTTGCGTCTGGTGGCGCGGGTTCGATCCGTGACTTTGCGGGCATCATTTACGATGAGGCTGTGGCTGAAGGCGTGTCGCCTGAGTTGGTGTTTGTTCAGTCGATGAAGGAGACGGGTTGGTTGCAGTTTGGCGGCGATGTGAGTGTCGGCCAGTTTAATTTCTCTGGCATTGGCGCGGTTGGCGGTGGCGCGCGGGGTGCTTCTTTCTCGGATGTGCGTACTGGTATTCGTGCTCAGGTTCAGCATTTGCGCGCTTATGCGGATCCGTCGGTGTCTGTTGGGTCGTTGGCGTATCCGGTTGTGGATCCTCGCTTCACGTTCGTGCGTAAGGGTGCGGCTCCTGTGGTTGAGTACTTGGGTATTCAAGAGAATCCGAATCATACGGGTTGGGCCGCTGCCCGCGGGTATGGGAATGATCTGGTAGCCATGTTGAACGCGTACTTCTAGGGGGTTTGTTTTCCGTCACGAGGCCGGGGTTCGTCGCGCTGTGAGGTGCGGTGAACCCCGGCGTCTGTGTGTGGTGTTTCTGGTGGTTGTGGCGGGTGTGCGTTGGTTGCGGCGCGAAACGCCGACGTTGGTGTGAGTTTCCGGCGCGTTCCGCGCTGTTTTGGCTGTCCGTGGCGATGCGCCGTATTGCAAGGAAAAGTCTGCTAATCTGGCAGCGTGCTTGTTGGTCGGAGGGGTGCTTTTTCGGCCACTGGCGATCCAAGGCGCTGTTTCCCCTGGTCACAGGCGGTGCGACACGCCGGGCAGTCAGAAAGCACCGAGCGCCATAAGGTGCATTAAGACGACGTCCCGGAAGTAGCCGTGCGACGCGATACGCCCGTCAGAAAGCACCGAGCGCCATAAGGTGCATTAAGACCCCGCTCCTTCAGAGAGAGAGTGTCCGTAAGCTTCATGGGTCAGAAAGCACCGAGCGCCATAAGGTGCATTAAGACGCACCGCCCTAGAGATACTTGTTAGGGGGAGTGACATGTCAGAAAGCACCGAGCGCCATAAGGTGCATTAAGACGTTTTGTCATTGATGAGCGGAGGTCGTTGGATCAGTCAGAAAGCACCGAGCGCCATAAGGTGCATTAAGACGTTCTGAGCGAAACGCACACCGAAGCGACGAGGGAACGAGTCAGAAAGCACCGAGCGCCATAAGGTGCATTAAGACACTGATCCTTGGTGGCCTGAACTGGCTTATGATCGTCGTCAGAAAGCACCGAGCGCCATAAGGTGCATTAAGACATTAAAAAGTGGCGTAGATTACTTTTCTAGGGTAGCGCGTCAGAAAGCACCGAGCGCCATAAGGTGCATTAAGACCTTGAACAGAATATCCCTGTGCCTCGAGCGTGGCGGGTCAGAAAGCACCGAGCGCCATAAGGTGCATTAAGACCGGAATCAACTACGACCTCACCGAGAGTACAAATCGGGGGTCAGAAAGCACCGAGCGCCATAAGGTGCATTAAGACAGCTATGCGCTTTCGCGTGCGCGTCCTTTGAGAGGGGTCAGAAAGCACCGAGCGCCATAAGGTGCATTAAGACTGTAAACGAACTTACTCTTGTCCGGCTTGCGGTCTTTACGTCAGAAAGCACCGAGCACCATAAGGTGCATTAAGACCCTGTCTTCCTCGAGTCGCTGCATCAGGCTCTTGCCTGGTCAGAAAGCACCGAGCGCCATAAGGTGCATTAAGACCCTGAAAGAGTGTGCCGACCAGGCAGCGACGCTCATCGTCAGAAAGCACCGAGCGCCATAAGGTGCATTAAGACGATGGTGGTGAGGGGTGGCAGGCTGGTGAGGCTGGCGGTCAGAAAGCACCGAGCGCCATAAGGTGCATTAAGACTAGGTGACGGTGGACATTTTCAGATCTCCTTCTTTGAGGGTCAGAAAGCACCGAGCGCCATAAGGTGCATTAAGACTGTCAAATCGAGCGCCCAAAACCCGATGTGTCAAGTGAGTCAGAAAGCACCGAGCGCCATAAGGTGCATTAAGACGGTTAGGCGGCGGGAGGCGTCATCGCGGCGAGCCGTCAGAAAGCACCGAGCGCCATAAGGTGCATTAAGACAATATCGCCTACTTCGGCACCAGCAAGGGTGGCGGCGTCAGAAAGCACCGAGCGCCATAAGGTGCATTAAGACTTGGAGGGGGTGTGAGTTGTCAGAGTGACAGATTTGTCTGTCAGAAAGCACCGAGCGCCATAAGGTGCATTAAGACTCAAACCCCGGACGAACGCCGGTGAGAACTCCAGTATCAGAGTCAGAAAGCACCGAGCGCCATAAGGTGCATTAAGACTTGAAAAGTGCACACTCACTGTCCTCTTCGACACACCGTCAGAAAGCACCGAGCGCCATAAGGTGCATTAAGACTACGCCGCGCTGGCCCATGGTGTGTACTCCTTTTTTCTTGTCAGAAAGCACCGAGCGCCATAAGGTGCATTAAGACGATGATGTAGGATGATGTGGACGGGGTTTTGTTGTCAGGTCAGAAAGCACCGAGCGCCATAAGGTGCATTAAGACACACCCTTCTGCCCACGGTAGTCGTAAACGCTAGGGTTGAGTCAGAAAGCACCGAGCGCCATAAGGTGCATTAAGACCACGTTACGGAGAACGCCGTCAACCCTGGAGTTAAAGTCTGTCAGAAAGCACCGAGCGCCATAAGGTGCATTAAGACCCGCCCGAGAAGTTGGTCTGGTAGATCGCCGCTCCTGAGTCAGAAAGCACCGAGCGCCATAAGGTGCATTAAGACCCGCCCCCATCTTCCTATTCCCCCCGGCTCGGATATAAAGTCAGAAAGCACCGAGCGCCATAAGGTGCATTAAGACGAGAGACATTGTGACTCCTGTGTGCTCTAGTGGTTAGAGTCAGAAAGCACCGAGCGCCATAAGGTGCATTAAGACAACCAGGCCGTCGGACTCGACACCGAGTCGGTCCTGGTCAGAAAGCACCGAGCGCCATAAGGTGCATTAAGACTATTCCTGAGCTTCTTCTCAAGAACCTTTCTTGTGAGCTGTCAGAAAGCACCGAGCGCCATAAGGTGCATTAAGACCCTCTCATCCCCACGTAGTGTGGCTAAGTGTTGTTCTTTGTCAGAAAGCACCGAGCGCCATAAGGTGCATTAAGACTCGGGAAGAGCGTAGATGAACTCGGCTGCGTAGACGCGGTCAGAAAGCACCGAGCGCCATAAGGTGCATTAAGACGATCGGAATTGCCTGGGCAAGTACGGAAACGGGAGAGGGGTCAGAAAGCACCGAGCGCCATAAGGTGCATTAAGACAGAGGGCAGGCACCGTAGTTCAGAAGATCCTCGGAGGTCATAAAGCACCGAGCGCTATAAGGTGCATTAAGACCCAGCACATCTTGGCACGAGACTCATCGTTGTGCGGTCAGAAAGCACCGAGCGCCATAAGGTGCATTAAGACCGAGCGCAAGGCAATCCACTCTAACGTCGTCGTTGATTTCAACGTCAGAAAGCACCGAGCGCCATAAGGTGCATTAAGACTCCACAGGGTTGTTCTTACTGAAATCAATCTTCCAAGTCAGAAAGCACCGAGCGCCATAAGGTGCATTAAGACTCGGACTGCAAGCCGAGCAGGATGTCACTCTGATTCACTTGTCAGAAAGCACCGAGCGCCATAAGGTGCATTAAGACTATCGGTACAGAGACCTATCGTGTTCAGGGTTTGTGTTTATCAGAAAGCACCGAGCGCCATAAGGTGCATTAAGACCTCATCCTCACGAGTGTGCGATATGTACTGTTCTTTAGCGTCAGAAAGCACGGAGCACCGGCGGTGTCATAAGGTGCAAGCTGTTAGAAAGCGCGGAGCGCCATAAGGTGCATTAAGACGTCATGGACAGAGCCTGGATCATGGCGTGGGCTGCTTCGTCAGAAAGCACCGAGCGCCATAAGGTGCATTAAGACATCGTCGGTCTTCAAGACGAGAAGCTGCAACGCCTTATCCGTCAGAAAGCACCGAGCGCCATAAGGTGCATTAAGACTCTTCAGAGATGTTATTGCAGTACTTTCGAAGAAGCTCAGGTCAGAAAGCACCTGAGCGCCATAAGGTGCATTAAGACACGCCAGCCACTGGATCGCGCCAGACCTTGACGGCCGCGAGTCAGAAAGCACCGAGCGCCATAAGGTGCATTAAGACTGACCTCAAAGAAAATGCGGTCACCAAAAATCTCAAGTCAGAAAGCACCGAGCGCCATAAGGTGCATTAAGACGAACTCTTCAGGCCAGATTTTCGTCATCAGGTCATCGAAGGTCAGAAAGCATGGAGCATCATAAGGTGCATTAAGACGACTTGTTCACGTCTCGGGTGATCTGCTTCAGACCCTGGTCAGAAAGCATGGAGTACCATAAGGTGAGTGGTGCCATGGCCGTGTGCGGAGCGCAGCATCGGCCGCGTGGAGTGCCGCTATCCCGTGCTTTCGTGGATAGGTTGTGCGCATCCGGATAGGTTATTCAGATGCGGATAGGTTATTAACCTATCCAGATGTTCGTTACCTATCCGGATGTTCGTAACCTATCCAGATACGCCGCTCCCATTCGCAACCGTCGCCTGAGGGCATGCGCGGGCAGTCCCCGTAGCCCTACGCGCACGCAGTGAACGCGGGCATAGCAACGGCCCCGAGCACCTGTCGGTGCCCGGGGCCGAGCCACACGCGCAATCAGCCGCGCAGCGACGCCACGTAAGAATCAATACGCTGCGACGAATCCGCAGGCGTGAAACCAGTGGCCTCAATCTTCGACAGATCCAGCGTCGAAGACAGAGGACGAGGCGCAGCCTCACGGCCCGCGAAATACTCCTCCGTGCTCACCTCCGTGACATCCTCCGGGTCGCGACCACACAACTCAAAAACCCGCTTAGCGACCTGCGCCCAACTCATCACCGGACCCTCACCCGACAGGTTATAGGTGCCGAAAGGCACCTCACTCGTCAACAGGTGAATAATGCCCTGCGCCAAGTCAGCAGTGAAAGTCAAACGACCCACCTGATCCGACACAACCGACGGGCAAACACCGCGATCAGCCAGCGACGCCATAGTCTTAATGAAATTCTTGCCATCACCCACGACCCAGGACGTACGCACAATGTAGTGCTTAGGAGTCGACGCCACCGCCGCGTCGCCGCCCGCCTTCGACTGCCCGTACGCGCTCAAAGGCGAAGGAGCCTCGTCCTCGACGTGCACCTCCTGCGTGCCATCAAACACGTACTCCGTCGAAATGTGCACGAGCGTCACCCCGTGAGCCGTCGCCTCACGCGCCAACACCGCCGGACCCGTCGCATTCGCCTGCCACGTCGCACGCCGCCCCTCCGGAGTCTGCGCGCCGTCCACGTTCGTCCACGCCGCCGCATTGACCACAACGTCGATCTCATCCCACGGCAGGGCAGCGACCTGCTCGGCATCCGAAATGGACACCTCAGGCAAATCAACACCCATAACCGTGAAGCCCGCCTCAGGCAACGCACGCATCAACTCACGACCCAGCTGACCATTCGCGCCCGTCACCAGCGCGCGGCGACCCGCAGGGCCAGACGCCGGGAAAGGCGTCACGTCCGCCATGCGCGGATGCCCCTTATCCTTCTCCGACAAAATCGCCCGATCCAACGGGATCGGCCAATCCACGGCAGCCGTCTCATCAGCCAAGTTCAGGAACGTGTACTTCGCATCCGGCGACCAGTGATCGTTCACCAGATACGTGTACGCCGTGTTCGGCTCCAACGTCTGATACGAATTACCCACGCCCTTGGGCACAAACACCGCCACACCCGGATCAATGATCGTCGTGTACACCGTGCCAAACGACGGCCCCTCGCGCAGATCAACCCACGCGCCGAACACGCGGCCAGTCGCAACCGAAACGAACTTATCCCACGGCTCCGCGTGAATGCCCCGCGTCACCCCGACCTCGTCATTAAAAGAAATATTGTTCTGCACGGGTCCGAAATCCGGCAGGCCCAGCGCGACCATCTTCTCGCGCTGCCAATTCTCCTTAAACCAGCCTCGGTTGTCGCCGTGAACGGTCAGATCGATGCGCAAAAAGCCGGGGATCGGCGTAGTCGTAATCCCCAGGGGCTTAGCAGTAGGCGCCATGATTCTTCCTCTGTGTGCGTGGGTGTCGTTGGGACGTAACCATCCTCACCAATACTATCCGATTCGCACCCCGACGGTGGGGGTACACCGTCCCAGCCTCGCCCACAGGACTAAAGTTGTGGAAAAGTGCGACTCACAGGGATAATGAGCGTTGATGCGCGACCCACACGAGGACGCGCCGGGAAGCGGAGGCAACATGAAAGGCATCATCCTGGCAGGCGGGTCCGGCACCCGACTGAACCCGATCACGCTGGGGACATCGAAGCAGCTGGTCCCCGTCTACGACAAGCCGATGATCTACTACCCGCTGTCAACCCTCATGCTGGCCGGTATCTCCGACGTTCTGGTGATCACCACGCCCCACGACGCGCCGTCCTTCCACCGCCTGCTCGGTGACGGCAGCCAGCTCGGCGTGAGTATCTCCTACGCCGTCCAACACGAACCCAACGGCCTCGCACAAGCCTTCGTGCTCGGTGCCGACCACGTCGGCACCGACGCCGCGGCCCTGGTCTTGGGCGACAATATCTTCTACGGCCCCGGAATGGGCACACAGCTGCGACGCCACGTCGACCCCGACGGCGGTGCCGTATTCGCCTACCACGTCTCTAACCCGCACGCCTACGGCGTCGTCGAATTTGACGAGGAATTCAACGCGCTCTCAATCGAAGAGAAACCCGAGAAACCCAAGTCCAACTACGCCGTCCCCGGCCTGTACTTCTACGACAACGACGTGATCGACATCGCCCGCAACCTCAAGCCCAGCGCGCGCGGCGAATACGAAATCACCGACGTGAACCGCGCCTACCTCGAAGCCGGCAAACTCAAAGTCGAGGTCCTCCCGCGCGGCACCGCGTGGCTCGACACCGGCACATTCGACTCCCTCGCTGACGCCACGGCCTTCGTGCGCACAGTCGAAGCCCGTCAAGGCATGAAGATCGGCGCGCCCGAAGAAGTCGCGTGGCGCATGGGCTTCATCGACGACGACGGTCTGCGCCAGCGCGCCGAACCCCTGGTCAAGTCCGGGTACGGAGCCTACCTGCTCGATCTGCTCAACCGTGAGGACAACTGAGTGTCACGCCCCAGTGCTAACTCACGCCTCCTCATCGTCATCCCCGCGTGGAACGAAGAGGAGGTGCTCTCGGGCGTCCTCGAATCCGTGAAGGTTGAAAAACCGTCCTTCGCGGACATCCTGGTCGTATCCGACGGGTCCACGGACGCGACCGCCGACATCGCGCGCGCGTCCGGGGTGGCCGTGCTTGACCTGCCGCTCAACCTGGGGGTCGGCGGAGCCATGCGCGCCGGCTTCCAGTACGCCAAGCGCATGGGGTACGAGTACGCCTGCCAGCTCGACGCGGACGGACAGCACGACCCGACGGAGATCGAGACCCTCATTGAGACGGCCTCCCTCGAGGGCGCGGACGTGGTGATCGGCTCGCGCTTCGCCGGCAAAGGCGACTACCGGGCGCGAGGCCCACGCAAATGGGCGATGAACCTGTTCTCGTTCATCCTCTCGCGCGTGTGCAAGACACGCCTGACCGACACAACCAGCGGCTTCAAACTCTACGGGCCACGCGCCCTGTCGCTGTTCGCACACAACTACCCGGCAGAGTACTTGGGCGACACAATCGGCGCGCTCGTCATCGCGGCCCGCTCCCATCTGGTGGTGCGTGAGGTCGGAGTGCAGATGCACCCGCGTGCCGGTGGCGAACCCTCACACAACCCGATTAAGTCGGCGCTCTTCCTGATGCGAGCGACCCTCGCCCTCGCGGTGTCCCTGTCGCGCCCCGGTGAAAAGACTGCCCCGAGGCAGGAGGCGAGCGCATGAGTCCCACGTACCTTCTCGGACTTGTCTTCGCGATCATCATTCTGGTGATGGTGTTCGTGAAGATGCGCAACTCGGGCCTGAAGGAACGCTACGGCCTGTGGTGGTACTGCATTGCATTCTTCACGGCGCTGCTGTCGCTCTTCCCCCCGATCCTGAAGTGGACCGCGTTCCAGCTGGGCGTCGTCGTCCCGCTGAACCTGGGTTTCTTCCTGGCGGGAGTAATGCTCTTGCTCCTATCCCTGCGTTTCTCAGTGGACCTGTCGCGCTCGGATGAGGACCGCCGTCGCCTCACCGAGGAGGCTGCGATCCTGCGTCTTCAAGTAGAGCGCTTGGAACGCCGCGTCGAAATCCTCGAGGGGCGCACCTCCTCACAGGGTGAACCCGCCGCCTCCCAAGGGACGGCTTCCCCTCGCGGTAAGTCTGCCCATCAGGGGAAGAAGAACAAAAAGAAGCGCTGACCGGTGCGCCGCCGCTCAGCGCTCCATTGACGAGGCCGGGGTCCGTCAGGTGGATAAACCTGACGGACCCCGCTTTATGTCGGCGGGTTCGCGCTTGCCAAGTCCGGGGTTTTGTGGCGGGTCGTTGCGGCCGATTCCCGTCGTGTTGTTGTGTGTTGGTTTTCTGCTCGGTCTGGTGTGACGCGCCCCGAGCGAGGCGGGGGCGGGGGTTGTGCCGGTGGGCTGGGGCCGCAGTTGCTCATTCGACAACGCGACACGCACGCCGGGCGCACAACGCCACGTGTGTCGCGCCGGGCGCAACGCGAGGACCGTTGACGAGTTACGAGATGAGGGTGCCGTCCGGGCCGAGCCGCAGGCGTTCGGTCGGGGCGGCGGGGTCGGCTTCCCCTTGGGTGAGCTTGCGGGCGAGTGCTGAGACGGGCTGGGTTGGTTCGCCGGTGTCCTCCTCTGGCTCCTCGCCGGTCGCGGTGGTCTTGCGGTCGTGCCATTTGATGGGGCGACTGTTGGGGGATGAATCATGGGTGGGCGCGCGAGAGGGACGTAAACCGCTTGGGGCGGGGGAGGCCTCGTCGATAGATGAAGAGCGTGACCCCATGGCGGCCGCGTGGGAGGGGAGCAGCGGCTCACCGTCAAGGTCGGCGGCCAGGTCGGCGAGCATCTCGCGGGCCTCGTTGACGACGGAGGTGTCCTCGGCGTGCAGGCCGTGGACGAGCCAGCGCACCAGCGCGATCTCGCTGAGGAGCTGAGCGCGCGTGAAGACATGCAGGTCGGTGGCGCGTCGCTCGTGACCGTAGGTTTCGCGGAAGCGTTCAAGGAATGAGTCGGTTGCGCTGGCTTGAATCCATGCGATGTCGAGCGCCGGGTCGCCCACGTGCGCGCTGGTCCATCCGCCGATAGCGAGGACAGTGCCGCGTTGGACGGACAAGCAGCGCTCCTGGACGTCCCCATGGACTGGTGCGGAGGGGAAGCGCCACAGGGAGACGTCTTCGAGGGCTGCTTCCCAGCGGTTCCACAGTGACGCGGGGATCGTGACCTGGCGGGCGGCCTCGTCGAGGAGAGCGAGGTTGCGGTCGCGGCATTCCATCGCCGTATAGGAGGGGAGGCCGATCGCCGAAAAGACAGTGCCGGGCAGGTTGTGCAGGGCTGCGAGGGCGCGGCCAAGTGAGGCGGGCAGCAGCAGGTCCTTGTCGAGTTCGTCCTGGGTGGGAGTGTGCCCGCCCGGATCCCCGTGCACGTACACGACCCCGCCTCCGCGGATTGTGGCCTGGCCGGCGAGGCGTGGGACATCGAAGGGGATGTAGTCGTGCTCGTATGCTTTTCCGAGGCGGTCGAGGATGCCGGACGTGGCCTCGAGGGCTGGCCCGGAGACTTCCTCGTGGGGATATGTGACGATCCAGCGTTTGCCGGCGGTGTCCTCGATGCCGGTGACGGAGGCGAGTTCGTCACTGTAGGTCGGGGGGCGTAGCGCGCTCACGCGCATCCCGGGCACGGCGGTGGTGGCCAATGCGGCCAATTCGAGGGGACTCTTCGGGGTCGTCATTTCTTTAACGTATCGCGACGGGCGGTGCAGATGGGTGCCCCGCGCGGAACTTGCACTGATTGTGGGACAGGAGTTTGCTCCTTCCCGAACAACTCTGTTACTTTCGACACATTGGCTTTGTCTGTAGCGAGGAGGCTCAGGGATGGAAGCCGTGACGCGGACACTCGCCGCGCGGGTTCGAGAGAGACTGGCCGCGGGCGGCATCGATGCGGCGCGCGACCCCCGGGCCGTGCACGACCTGATCGACCGCGTCATTGACGCTCATGCTCCCGACATGCTCCCCACACAACGCGAGCAGGTCGAATCGGACCTCATGGATGACATCTGTGGGCTGGGTCCCCTGCAAGCGCTCATGGATGACCCGGATGTTGAAGAAATCTGGATTAACTCGGCATCGCGCGTGTTCGTGGCGCGCTCCGGCGTCGCGGAACTGACCAGCCTCATCCTCACCGACGAGGACGTGCGCACCCTCGTGGAGCGGATGCTGCATCACTCGGGCAGGCGCCTGGACCTGTCAAGTCCTTTCGTGGATGCGATGCTGGCTGGGGGAGAGCGCTTGCACGTCGCGATCCCACCGGTGACCGGCCAGGCGTGGAGTGTCAACATTCGTAAGCACATCCAGCGCGCCCGCACCCTGGAGGACCTGGTGGCCGCCGACATGGTGCCCCCGCCGATGCGGGACTTCCTGTCCGCCGCCGTGGGCGTCGGCCTGTCAGTGCTGGTATCGGGCGGCACGCAGGCGGGCAAGACGACGCTCCTGCGGGCTCTCGCCGGTGAGTTACCGCGTTCGCGGCGCGTCATCTCCTGCGAGGAAGTTTTCGAGCTTGGGCTGGCGAACTGGGACCACGTCGCCATGCAGACTCGCCCCGCCGCAGCCGAGGGGACGGGAGAGATTACGCTGCGTGACCTCGTGCGCGAGTCCTTGCGCATGCGCCCCGAATGCCTGATCGTTGGTGAAGTTCGAGGCCCCGAGGCGCTCGATCTGCTCGTGGCCCTCAACGCGGGCGTGCCCGGCATGGCGACCGTGCACGCAAATTCGGCGCGCGAGGCCCTCGACAAGCTCTCGATCCTGCCGCTCCTGGCGGGGGAGAACGTGACGACGGGGTTCGTCACGCCCACGCTCGCTTCCTCGATTGACCTCGTGTGTCACGTGGAACGAGGCCGTGGCGGGAGACGCTATCTCTCTGAGGTTCTCGCGGTGCCCGGGCGGGTCGAGGGCGACCGTATCGAGACGGCCACACTCTTTACGTTCGACGGGGAACGCTGTGAGCGAGGCTCAGGTGGACTCGACCTGCACGAGCGTTTCGCAGGTGCAGGCTTCGACCTGGGTTCTCTCCTGGAATGGGGGCCACGGTGATTGCTCTGTCGTGTGGACTCGTCTTCGGTATCGGCCTCGTCTTGGCTCTGTCCCCGCTGTTGTCGCCGCCACCGGAGCGCTCGGTGTGGGGGCCTTGGAAGCGACTCAGTGAGGACGTGGAGCGCGCACGCGTGCCAGGCTTGAGTGCCGCTGGCCTGGTCCTCTTGAGCCTGGCCCTGTGCGCGGTGGTTGCAGCGGTGGTCTTCATCGTCACGGGGGCGTGGCCGGTCGCTGTCATCATGTCGGTCGGCGTGGCTTTCCTGCCGTACGCGTGGGTGGTCTCCCGCGTCGCAGGGCGCGCGAAAACAGTGAGAGCCGCCTGGCCTGAAGTCATCGATTCGATGGTCTCCGGCGTGCGAGCCGGAACATCCCTGCCTCAGGTCCTGTGCGACCTCGCCGACGAGGGTCCGGCACCCGTCCGTTTCGCCTTCGACGCTTTTTCCCGTGACTACGCTGCGCACGGGCGATTCGCCAGCGCCCTGGACCGCATGAAGGACGAGGTACGAGACCCGGTCGCGGACCGCATCGTCGAAGCGCTGCGCGTCGCCCGATCCGTGGGCGGTGCCGACCTGACGCGTCTCCTCCAAGACCTGGCGACCCTCCTACGCGAGGACGCGCGCGTGCGCGGGGAGCTTGAAGCCCGCCAGTCCTGGACGGTGGGCGCGGCCCGCCTGGGGGTGGCCGCCCCCTGGATCGTGCTTCTCCTCCTGTCTGGTGGGGGAGCGAGCGCCAACGTGTGGAACTCGCCCGGAGGCATCGCTGTCCTCTTCGGCGGCGCGGGGGTCTGCGTCATTGCGTACCTTGCCATGAAGGCTCTCGCTCGGCTGAGCGCGGATCCGCGACACCTAGGAGGACAACGATGACTCTGTGGGAGCTGCGCGCGCTCGACGTCCTCGCTGCGATCCTCGCGGTCAGCGGTATGACTGTCATCATCCGGGCGCTCCTCGCGCGCCACGTGTCATTCGCGCAGCGCGTCGCTCAGGGACGAGTCCGTGAGGAAGTCCCGCGTGACGTCACCCGTTGGCTGCGTCGCGCGGGCGCTTCGGCCCTCGATTCCCTCGGCTCCACCTCGGAGTCGGTTGCACGCAGGCTCGACCTCGCCGGCATGAATCCCGACGTTTCTGTGTTCCGTCTTCGTCAAGCAACGGCGGGCATCTCCGGGCTCATCCTGACCTGTCTCGCCCTGACAGTGCGACCGGCCTCGTCCCTGCGCGCCTCGATCATTCCCCTGTGCGCATGCGCCCTTGTCGGCACCTTGATTGGCGTGGCGGGAATGGACCGTGCCCTCACGGTTCGAGCGAATCGACGTCAAAGGGTCATCGACGCCGCCGTACCCGACTGCGCGGAGCTCCTCGCGCTCGCGGTCGCCGCCGGGGAGTCGATTCCCGCCGCCATCGAGCGCGTCGCCGGTTGCGCGGGTGGGCCCCTCGGGGCGGAGCTGGGGCTGACGGCGGGTCATATCCGCAACGGCATGCCCTCGGTGCGTGCCCTTGCCCAGCTTGATGAACGCACCGAATCCCCGGCGTTGACACGCCTGACTCGCACGCTGACGACGGCGATCGAACGCGGCTCGCCCCTGGCGTCGGTCCTGCACGACCAGGCGCGCGACCAGCGTGAGCGTTCCCTCGCTGCGCTCATGGAAGAAGGCGGGCGTAAAGAGATCGCGATGCTTGTGCCTGTTGTTTTCCTGATATTGCCTGTCACCGTCATTTTTGCGCTCTATCCGGGTCTGATTACCCTGGATTTCACTCCCTGATTATTCGCGAGAGGAAAGGAACACACCATGAAGAAGTGGATCGTTAAGGCCCGGAGGTTGGGGGAAGGGGGCGACGTGCCCGGCTGGGTGCTCATCACGCTCATGACGGCTGCCCTTGTTGTGTTGATCTGGGGCGTCGCCTCGGAACGTCTGGTGGAGATTTTTAATCGTGCGATGGATTCCATTTCGGGCATTTGAGAGGGATACCGAGCGCGGGTCGGAGGTCGTCTCCACGGTTCTCGTCCAGGGGCTGGTTGTCGTGCTCATCCTCCTGCTCGTGCAGGTGGCTTTCGCTTCGCATGTGCGAACAATGAGCGTGAGCGCCGCGTCCGAGGGGGCGCGACGGGGTGGTCTGTTGGGCGGGGACGAGGAGGAGGCGGTCGCGCGCACGAGTGAGCTGCTTGATTCGCTTGTTGGTGCTTCACGCGACCGCGAGATTGAGGTGGAGCGGGAGCCGGACGGCGACACGGATGTTCTTGTCGTCACCGTGCGCACGCGGTTGCCTCTCGTGGGTGGGCTTGGTCCGCGATGGTTGACTGTGCGCGGGCGCAGCCTCGTGGAGGGGCCGTGAGTGAGCGCGGGGATGCGAGCGTGGAGTTTGTGGGTGTTCTCGTCGCGGTCGTTATCCCGTTGCTGTATGTTGCTCTTGCGCTCGGGCAGGTGAGTGCTGGGGCGATGGCGGTGGATGCTGGCGCGCGCGAAGCTGCCCGCATCCTTGCTGAGGATGCTCAGCGTCAGGGGGATGCTGAGCGCGCGGTGTCTTTGATTGTCGAAGATTTCGGTGTGGATGCTACGCCGGTGGTTTCGTCTTCGTGCGTGGCTTGTGAGTCCGGCGAAGCGACTGTCGAGGCCCGTGTTTCGGTGCGTGTTCCTTTGCCGTTTATGCCTGCCTGGTTTGGTGCGGTGGGTGTTGAGGTGTTCTCGAGTGCGAGCGCACCCGTGCGGGAGGTGGTTGCTCGTGAGTGAGGAGGGGCGCGTCGGAGTCTTAATGTGTGCGGGTTGTGCGTTCGTGTGTTTGCTCCTGTTTGTGACGGTGTCGCTGACTCAGGTTGCGATGCAGGATCGTCGTCTGGTGTCGTGTGCGGATGCGTTGGCTGGTGCTGGCGTGGGTGGTGCGTCTGCTTCGTCGGTTATCGCGCGCCAGGAATCGGGTATTGACGAGGCGGGGGCGCGTTCGCGGGTGGAGGTTGCGCTGGTGGAACTGGGGTCGTCCACGTGTCGCGTGGGGGAGGGGGTGGTCGTCACGGGAGTGTTCGTTTCGAGTGGGGAGGTGGAGGTGTCTGTGAGGGCTCGTCCGCGCGTTTGTGCGCTTCCTCCCGTTTTGGTTGGCGTGGTGGTTCCTGAGCTGGAGCGGACGTCGAGTGCGCGGGTGAGGCCGCTGTGAGCTGGGCATAAACGTGTCTTGTGCGACGGTCACATCGTGGGATGATCACGAGGGAGCGAGTAAACGAATCGTAAACTTTGAGCCATGAGCACCTTTGATACATCGCGTCTTAACCCTGCGTTGGCATCCGTCTTCGAATCGGTCCAACGCCGTGACCCCGCACAAGCCGAATTTCATCAGGCAGTCTACGAGGTTCTCCTGACAATCGCTCCCCTCGTCGAGCGTCATCCCGAGTACGCCGACCTGGCCGTCATCGATCGTATCGTTGAGCCTGAGCGCCAGATCCAGTTCCGCGTGCCGTGGGCTGACGACAAGGGTGGCCTGCATGTGAACCGCGGCTTCCGCGTTCAGTTCAATTCCGCGCTGGGTCCCTACAAGGGCGGCCTGCGTTTCCATCCTTCCGTGAACCTGTCCATTGTCAAGTTCCTGGGCTTTGAGCAGATTTTCAAGAACGCCCTGACCGGCCTGCCGATGGGTGGCGCTAAGGGTGGCGCAGACTTCGATCCTAAGGGCAAGTCCGACGCCGAAGTGATGCGTTTTTGCCAGTCCTTCATGACCGAGCTTTCGCGCCATATTGGTCCCGACACCGATGTGCCCGCCGGCGACATCGGCGTGGGCGGTCGCGAGATCGGTTTCCTGTTTGGCCAGTACAAGCGCCTGAAGAACCGCTTCGACGCGGGTGTCCTGACTGGCAAGGGCCTGACCTGGGGCGGATCCTTCGCGCGCACTGAGGCCACCGGCTACGGTCTCGTTTACTTCGCCGCTGAGATGCTGGCCGCGAAGGGCACCAGCTTCGACGGCAAGCGTGTCGTCGTCTCCGGCTCCGGCAACGTCGCGATCTACGCGACCGAGAAGGCCCAGCAGCTGGGTGCGACCGTCGTGGCCGTGTCTGACTCCTCCGGCTACGTCGTGGACGAGGCTGGCATTGATGTGGCCCTCCTCAAGGACGTTAAGGAGGTGCGTCGCGGGCGCGTCTCCGACTATGCGGCAGAGCGTCCCGGTGCCACCTTCGTGTCCGATGGCTCCATCTGGGATGTCCCCTGCGACGTCGCACTGCCGTGCGCGACCCAGAACGAGCTGCCCCTGTCCGGCGTGCAGTCCCTGATCAAGAACGGCGTCCAGCTGGTCGCCGAGGGCGCGAACATGCCCACCACCCCCGAAGCGATCGAGGCCCTGCAGGCCGCGGGCGTGGCCTACGCCCCCGGTAAGGCTTCCAACGCTGGTGGCGTAGCCACCTCCGGTCTCGAGATGCAGCAGAACTCCGGTCGTACCCAGTGGCCTTTCGAACAGACCGACGCGAAGCTTCACCAGATCATGGTGGATATTCACGCGAACGCTGTGTCGACAGCCGACGAGTTCGGTGTACCCGGTGACTACGTGGCGGGCGCGAACCTGGCGGGCTTCCGCAAGGTGGCCGACGCGATGGTTGCGATGGGTCTCATCTGATCGACCACGCAGCTCGGTGCCCCGACGTCTTCGGCGTCGGGGCACCGGCGTCGATGGCGCGAATGTGCGCCTCGTCAGCGTAACGCCTGACACCGATGGACTCCTCACGCCCCTGGTTGGGAGCGGAATCGGTTACTCTGGGTGTGTGGCCATTGAATTTTCTGAAGAGATCCCGTCCCTGCGAACCACGATGGAAAATATCCTCGCGGTCGTGCAGCCGGACAAGCTGCGCGAGCAGATCGCTGAGCTGAACGAGAAGGCGGCTGCTCCCGACCTGTGGGATGACCCCAGTGCCGCCCAGGCTGTCACGAGCGCGCTGAGCCACCGTCAGAGCGAGCTCGACCGCGTCATGCAGATGAGCGAACGCATCGACGACCTCGAGGCCATGGTGGAGATGGCCGCGGAAGACCCCGACGAGGGCGATGATATTCTCGCCGAGGCGGAAGCTGATCTGGAGAAGTTACACAAGGACCTGTCCGATCTGGAGATCCGTACGCTGCTGGACGGTGAGTACGACGAACGTAACGCCGTCATCACGATCCGAAGTGGCGCGGGCGGCGTGGATGCAGCCGACTTCGCCGAAATTTTGCTGCGCATGTATTTGCGTTGGGCGGAGCGTCATGGCTACCCCACCAAGGTGATGGACACTTCCTACGCGGAAGAGGCTGGCCTGAAGTCGGCGACCTTCGAGGTCCAGGCCCCCTACGCCTACGGCACGCTGAGTGTTGAGGCGGGTACCCACCGCCTCGTGCGCATCAGTCCCTTCGATAATCAGGGCCGCCGTCAGACGTCCTTCGCTGCGGTCGAGGTTATTCCCCTCATCGAGACAACCGACCATATTGAGATTCCCGAGTCGGAACTCAAAGTTGACGTCTTCCGCTCCTCGGGTCCTGGCGGCCAGTCCGTGAATACGACCGACTCGGCTGTGCGCATGACCCACATCCCTACGGGCATCGTCGTGTCCATGCAAGATGAGAAGTCCCAAATTCAGAACCGCGCGGCGGCGCTGCGAGTCCTGCAGTCTCGTCTCCTCGTGTTGCGTCACGAGGAGGAGCAGGCCAAGAAGAAGGAACTCGCCGGCGACGTGAAGGCTTCGTGGGGCGACCAGATGCGCTCCTACGTGCTCCAGCCGTATCAGATGGTCAAGGACCTGCGGACCGAGTACGAGTCCGGTAACCCCCAGTCTGTGTTTGACGGTGACATTGACGGCTTCATCAATGCCGGCATCCGCTGGCGTAAGAACGAACAGAACGCGGCCAGGGACTAAGGCAGCGAACAAGCGCATCCGGCCCGGGCCTCGTCGATTCGTTGCCGAGGCCCGGGCCGCTCGTGTGAGCACGCGGACGAGGGCGGCGGGCTGAGTACCACACCACCGCTTTTCAGCGTGTCGCAGCCGGGACGTGACCCCATCGTTACATAACCTGGCAGGGACTATTGACCCCGATCGGATGGTCCCATGATTCGTTTTGATGATGTCACCATGGTGTACACGCCTGGTGCCCAGCCCGCGCTGGACCACGTCTCGCTGGAGGTGGAGCGCGAAGAGTTCGTGTTCCTCGTCGGCAAGTCGGGTTCCGGCAAGTCCACTTTCCTACAGCTTGTCATGCGCGAAATGAAGGCAACGAGCGGCAAAGTATGGGTGCTTGGCAAGGACGTGTCCAAGCTGTCCACGTGGGCAGTGCCAAAGTTACGTCGCAAGATCGGCACCGTTTTCCAGGACTTCCGTCTGCTGCCCTCCAAGACCGTGTACGAGAACGTCGCCTTGGCCATGCAGGTCATCGGCAAGCCTCGTCACGCGATCGAGACGTCCGTTCCCGATGCTCTGGACCTGGTGGGCCTGTCCGGCAAGGAGTCGCGCCTGCCCCACGAGCTCTCGGGCGGTGAGGAACAACGCGTCGCCATCGCGCGTGCCATGGTGAACCGCCCCGAGCTGCTGCTCGCGGACGAACCCACCGGCAACCTTGATCCGGAGACTTCTCTGGGCATCATGCGGCTGCTGGACCGAATCAACCGCTCCGGGACCACGGTCGTCATGGCCACCCACGACGCGGACATCGTGAACCAAATGCGTAAGCGCGTCATCGAGTTGGAGGCCGGCGACGTTGTGCGCGACCAGAACCGGGGCGTCTACGGGGCTGGGAGGTAAGACCAGTGAAACTTCGTTTTATTCTGTCCGAGGTCGGAAAAGGTCTGTCGCGTAACCGCGCGATGAGCGTTGCTGTGATCCTCGTGACTTTCGTGTCCCTCCTCTTCGTGGGCATCGCTGGCCTGACGCAGATGCAGGTGTCCAAGATGAAGTCGGAGTGGTATGACAAGATTGAGGTCACTATCTACATGTGTGCCATCAACGATGCCGCCCCGAACTGCAACTCAGTCGAGGCAACAGACGAGCAGATTGACGCTGTTCGCCAAAAGCTAGCGTCGGCAGAGATGACGCCCTACGTCGCGAACGTGTATGAGGAAACGAAGGAAGAGGCCTACGAGAACTTCCAGCGTCTGAACGGCAACGATGCACTGACCCAGTGGACCACCCCGGACATGCTCCAGTTCTCTTTCCGCATCAAGCTGGTCAACCCCGAGCAGTATTCCGTGGTCAAGGAGGAGTTCTCCGGGACCGCTGGCGTGTCTGAGGTCCGTGACCAGCGTGAGGTCGTTGAACCCCTGTTCCGAGTCCTGGGTGCCGCTCGCACAGCAGCCCTGGGCTTGGGCGCAATCATGGTTGTGGCCGCCATCTTGCTGATCTCTACGACAATTCGCCTGAGCGCAATGAGCCGCGAGCAGGAAACCCAGATCATGCGTTACGTGGGCGCCTCGAACCTGTTTATTCAAGCGCCGTTCATGATTGAGGGCGCGCTCGCTGCGCTGGTCGGTGCGGCGTTGGCGATCGGTTCCTTGTTCGCGGGCGTGCACTTTGTTGTCCAAGGATGGATGGCTCCTGCCTTCAAGTGGACGAACTTTATCGGCATGAGTGAGGTGGCGATCATGACGCCAGTCTTGGTCCTGGCGGCGGTCGCTCTGGCGGTGATCGCTTCTGCGTTCTCGCTCGCGAAGTACACCAAGGCGTGATTCTCATGGCTCGTTCTCCTCGTCGTTTCCGTGCCACAACGATCCGCGCGGGTGCTCTGGCCCTCGTGTTCGCCTCGTTCCTGGCCTTGGGTCAGACGCTGCCCGCGCGCGCGGACGGCGACCGCGAGGCCGCCGCGAATGCCGCTGAGCAAGCCCAGGCGACCGTCAATGCGCTTCAGTCTCAGCTGGAGGGAATCGATGCGTCCCTGGCGCAGGTATATATCGACTTGCAAAACCTCAACGGTCAGATTCCCGCCGCCCAGGCAGCCTACGATTCTGCCGCTGCTGAATACGACAGCAAGTCCCGCGAGCATGCGACGATCCTGGGGCAGCTTAGCGCCGCGCAGGGTGAACAGAGCCGTATCGACGGTTCGCTGGATGCTGCGAATACTCAGGCCGACGACTCACAGCGCGCGATCGCCGAGCTGGCGCGCCGCAAGTTCCGAGAGGGGAACGTGGATCCCGTCGCCGTTGCTTTGACGGCGGGCGGGACCGAGTCGATCACGGAGCGCGCGGCTGCGGCCGACATGGCGCTGCGAACAGAGAATCAGACAATGACCGTGGCGCTGGACGTGTCCTCATCTCAGCGCACGCAGTCTACGCGTCAAGGCGCGATCACGGATCGTATTGCCGACCTCGAGGCGCAGGCCGCGCAGGCGGAAGCGGACGCGCAGACCGCTAAGGACGATGCCGATGCCAAGCTCACGGAACTCAACACCTTGAAGGAACAGGCTTCTACTAAGCAGTCCGAATGGGATGCCCAGAAAGGTGAAGTTCAGGCTTCGCTCGATCAGGCGCAGGCCGACTACGAGGCTCGAAGCTCGGAGCTCGCCGCCATTGATGCGGCCAATCAGGCGTCCGGCGTGTCGTACACGTCGTCGTCAGGTTTCCGCAGCCCCCTCGACATTCCGATCGTCGTGACAAGCCCCTTCGGTATGCGCTACCACCCGGTGCTGGGCATCATGAAGGGGCATTCGGGCACGGACATGGCGGCTAGCTGCGGCACGATTATTCGCGCCGTTGCGTCGGGTTATGTCAACGCGGTGTCGTCGGACTATTCGGCAGGTAACTACGTGGACATCAACCACGGCATTGTCGGCGGGAACTCCGTCATCACCGAGTACCTTCACATGCAGGCACAGTATGTCTCGCCGGGGCAATACGTCAACGCGGGTGACGCGCTAGGCGAGGTTGGTTCAACCGGGTACGCGACCGGCTGCCACCTGCATTTCGGTGTGCGTGAGAATGGGAACTACGTTGAACCCATGAATTACCTGTAATCCGCGTTAGGATAGACCCCCGTAGCAACCCGTGCTACGGGGGTCTTCGCGCACGGTGTGCGCACACGAGTCTGAGAGGAGGCGCCATGCCTAAGGAATGGAAGAAACCCAAGCCGACGGAGGGCCAGCGTGCCAAGGCTGCCTCCGACGCGAAGAAGACGATCGCCCGTAACAAGAAGGCGCGCCACGACTACACGATCGAGGACACCTGGGAGGCGGGCCTGGCCCTCATGGGCACCGAGGTCAAGGCTCTGCGTATGGGGCGTGCTTCCCTGGTGGATGCTTGGGTGGAAATCAATGGGGGAGAGGCGTGGTTGTACGGCGCTAACATTCCCCTGTACTCGCAGGGGTCGTGGACCAACCATGCTCCGACGCGCAAGCGTAAGCTGTTGCTGCACCGCGCCGAGATCAGCCGGATGCAGGACCGTGTGGCTGCTAAGGGCTACACGATCGTGCCCTTGGAGCTGTATTTCATTGGTGGGCGCGTGAAGGTCGAGGTTGCCCTGGCGAAGGGCAAGCAGGAGTGGGATAAGCGCCAGGCGTTGCGCGAGAAGCAGGATCAGCGCGAGGCCGAGCGAGCGATGCGTCGCTATGTCAAGCAAGCACGGCGGTAACGAAAGAAGACGATAGCGTGCCCGGTTCGGTCAGGATTTTTCGTCGCGATCTGTTGAGACTGATCACAGTGCCTGTCGCGTGGATTGTCATCATCGGTGTGGCTTTCGTCCCCGCGCTGTACGCGTGGTTCAACATCGTGGGTTTTTGGGACCCGTATGCGAACACGTCGCAGATCAAAGTGGCCGTGGCCAATGAGGACGAGGGCGCGACGAAGGAGACCCTGGGGACCGTGAATGTCGGCTCGATGGTCTCGGACAAGCTCAAGCAGAATGATCAGTTGGGCTGGCATCTGGTGAGCGCTGATGAGGCCCGCGCCGAGGTGGAACACGGGGATTCCTATGCTGCTTTCGTCATCCCGGCCTCGTTTTCGCGCGACTTGACGGGTGTCGTTGATGGAACGTACGTCCGGCCGAATATCCAGTATTACGTCAACGAGAAGAACAACGCGGTCGCCCCCAAGATCACGGGGGCGGGGGCGACCGCGCTCGATCGCCAGATTAATTCAGCGTTTGTCTCTGCGGTCGCTAAAGCGTTGTCGGAGAAGGCGTCCGAGGCCGGGGTGAGCATCGCGGATCAGGCGGACGCTGCGCGCACGGAGCTGATGACGTCGATGGGGGAGGCGTCGACGAAGCTGGGCAACGCGTCGACGTCCCTGTCCGGCATGGGAACAACGATCGACTCGGCGAAGGAATCCGTGTCGTCTGCCCGCACGACGCTGACACAGCTGGATACAGCGATCACCGATTTGTCGGCGTCACTGGACACTGCCGATCAACTGGTGACGGACTCGCGTACCTCCCTGGCGACCTTCTCCGGTTCGATGGGTTCCGTTCTTGACGGGCTTTCCACGAACACGACGAACGCACTGGCGGGGTTGTCGGCGGATGCGGGCAGTCTTGACGGCGCTGTGCAGGCGGCGACGGGTAAGCTCGACGGGCTCCTCGTGGAGGGCAACTCGATCAACACGTCGGTCGGCACTGTTTTGTCCGACGTGCAGGCAGCTGGCGTGGGGAATCTGCCTGTGGCTGGAACCGTGCTGACGGACCTGACGAACCAGAACTCCTCGCTGTCGACGGCCATCGCAGACTTGACGACCGTCAACACGGACCTGTCTGGGTCTTCGACGTCGGTCTCGACGGCGCTGACCTCCGCGTCGACAGCAGCCTCCTCCGTGTCCACTGCCGTGTCGAACGCTCGTGCGGGTGTCTCTGGCCAGCTGCCAACGCTTTCGACTGCCCTGGATAACTTCTCCAGCGCCTCCTCGTCGATGCGTTCTTCGCTAGATACGCTCAGCAGCCAACGTGACCAGGTGTCTACCCTGCTCGACCAGCTGGATACGCTGCTCACTGAGGCGAAGAGCGCTACGGCGACCAGCGCCACGAACCTGGGTACTATCAAGACCGACCTGGACACGGCCACCACGGACCTGTCGTCGATCTCCTCCTCCAACACGCTGCGTGACCTGGCCACCTCTCTGGGCACTAACGCGGAGTCGATCGCGTCCTTCATGGCGTCGCCGACATCGATCGAGACCGAGGCCGTGTTCCCGGTCGCCGCCTACGGATCGGCCATGGCGCCACTTTTCACGAATCTCGCGCTGTGGATTGGGGCGTTTTCCCTTGTCCTCCTCGTCAAACTTGACGTGGATGAGGACGGTGTGGGTCCCGTGTCCTCGTCAGCGAAATACATGGGGCGTTGGATGCTGTTAGCGTGTTTCGGTCTCATCCAGGCGCTCGTTGTGTCGATCGGCGACCTCATCATCGGGGTTCAGACGGTGTCTCGCCTAGCTTTCGTCGGTACGTCCATGCTCATCTCTGTGGTGTTTGTGTCGATCGTCTACATGCTGGCGACCTGCTTCCAGCACATCGGCAAGGGCCTGTGCGTCGTCATCGTGGTCATACAGATTCCTGGTGCTGCCGGCCTGTATCCGATCGAAATGATGCCGTCCTTCTTCCGTATGTTGCACCCGCTGCTGCCTTTCACGTACGGGATCAACGCGTTGCGTGAGACGGTCGCCGGCTTTTATCGTCATGATTTCGTGATGGCACTCGGGGCGTTGGGAATGCACGCCCTGGTTGCCTTCACTGTCGGTCTTGCGTTGCGCCCCTACTTGGTGAATCTGAATGCGATGATCACGCGGGATTTGTCGTCTTCCGGCTTATTCATTGCAGAGGAGACGCGTGTGCCTTCCAATCGCTATCGCCTGACCCAGATCGTGGCGGCGCTGGCCGACCATGAGGGTTTTCAGCGGTCCGTGTTCACGCGTGCGGCACGCTTTGAACGGCGTTACCCGCACATCCGGCGAGGCGCGATCGTTGTCGGCGTCCTGGTTCCTGCCGTCCTGTCGGTCCTGTCGGTCACCAGTGCGGCGGAGGTTCCTCTGATTCTGGGTGCCTGGATCGTGTGGGTGCTCGCGGTCATCACGTTCCTCATTGGCTTGCAGTACGTGCGCCAGGCCCTGGAACGTCAGCAGCTCCTGGGCACCATGGACGAGGGTGATGTGCGTTCCCTGCTTACGCGCCGCGTGAAGGGGGCACGCTCTCGGATAGCGGTTGGCGTGGCCGCCGTTGGGGCGTCTATTTCTTCCGCCTTGGCGGCTTCGCTCGCGCTGTATGACGCTGAGCACGGGGGTGATGGCGAATCCACCGTGGACGAGGTCGATCCCGGCCTCGCGGGCGGCGATCCTACAGAGCAGGACACGAACCCGGACGAGGCCGACCCCGGCCTCGTGAATGAGGACAGTTTGGCGCAGGCTCACAAGACCGACCAGGCCGGCCCCGGCCTCGCGGGCGAAGATGACAGTGGCACCGATGATTGCGCGATCGGCACCGCCGGGGAGGAGACGACGTGAAGACCATGTGGACCATCTACCGCGCTGACCTGTCGCGCGCGCGCCGCTCGCTCATCACGATCGTCGTGGTCTTCGGGCTTGTTGTTATTCCCTCCCTGTTCACGTGGTTTAACGTCGCCGCGTCCTGGAATCCTTTCAGCAATACGCGTTCCCTGCGCATCGCCATTGCGAACACAGACGAGGGGTATAAATCGGATCTTGTTCCTCTTCATATCAACATCGGCGACCAGGTGGTTGCCGCGCTGCGCACCAACGAGAATTTCGACTGGGTGATCGCCAGCGAAGAGGGGGCGATTGAGGGGACGCGCTCCGGTGAGTACTACGCGGCGATTGTCATCCCCGCTGAGTTCTCGCAGGACATGCTGACCTTTTTCGACGGCGACGCGACCAGCGCGCCGATGACCTACTACGTCAACGAGAAGAAGAACGGCATCAGCCCGAAGCTCGCGGGGCAGGGAGCGCAGTCCGTCAGCGCCCAGGTTAATCAGGTTTTTACTCAGACTCTGGCCGAGATCGCGCTGGACACGGCGACTTCCATGGGTGAGGCACTGTCCTCACCGAGCGCCGTCGGGGCCGTCACCAACCTCGATACCCGCGTACAGACCATCGCCACCCGTCTGCGTACGGCCGCCGACAGCGCTGACTCATACTCGTCGATGGTGAGTTCGTCGATCGCCCTCATCGATTCGACGAACACGCTCATATCGAATGTGAGTACCGCTACCTCCCCCGCTAAGTCCGCGGCGACGAGCGCAGATGCAGGAACCAGCGGGCTGACCGCCGCCGCGACGGCAGCTATCGCGTCCGTGTCGAGCGCCATCGAGTCGTCCAAAACCTCACTCGATTCACTGTCGAGCGCGGTTGACAACGTGTACACGACGGGCACGACGACAGCGACCGACGCGGCCACCTCTCTGAACTCGCAGGCGGACGTTTTGGACTCCCACGCGGCATCCTATGAGACCATCAAGACGACGCTGTCGGCGCTTCCCGGATCGCCCGTGTCCCAGTCGACCCTTGATTCACTGCAGGGGGCGGCCGATCGTTTGCGAACATTGGCAACTAACCTGCGTGGCGCGGCAACCGACCTGTCTACGAAAACAACGGACGCGACAACTAACCACGATTCCGTCAACGCTCTCATCAGTGAGGCGCACCAGTCTATCGATGGCCTGTCCGAGGACTACAACACGAACCTGAAACCGAAGCTCGACGAGCTGGCCTCGACGCTGTCTTCCGCGCAGGCCTCGCTGAGCGCGATGGGCACAACTTTGTCTTCTGCAGCCTCGACGACTTCCACCGGCTCCGATAGTGCGCGCGATAAGCTCACCGGTATTCGCGATACGTTGAGTGGCGCGGGCACAGACCTGCGCGACGCGGCCGGTAAACTGGATACGCTGCACGAATCCATTTCGGAGGCTCTCTCCAGCGGCGACCTGACGATGCTGCAGACAGCCATTGGGAACAACCCTGAAGCGCTTGCTGCCGCGATCGCGGCGCCCGTCGGGATCGAGACGACTCCCGTGTTTCCAGTCGAGAACTTCGGCTCCCAGATGGCGCCCATGTACTCGATCCTTGCCCTGTGGGTCGGCTCTGTCCTCATGGTCGTCTCGATCCGCTCCGACGTGACCGACGAGAACGTCGCTTGGGGCTTGGCCGAGGACGACCCCCTTCGTGCGGCTCTGGTCTCTTCACCCGTGCGCTTGTCATCGGGGTTCTTGGGGCGTTATCTGATCTTTGGGACGATCGCGCTCGCTCAGGCGACCTTGGTGGGGCTGGGTGACCTGTATTTCTTGAAGGTGCAGCACAATCATCCGTTGGAGTTCATGGGGACTCTGTGGCTGACGGCCATCGTGTTCTCATTTCTGCTGTATACGCTCATTGCGACGTTTGGGAACGCAGGCAAAGCGTTGGGCGTCCTCTTGCTTGTCCTGCAGATCTCCGGTGCTGGGGGAGCGTTCCCGCTGGAAATCCTGCCGTCGTCTTTCTCGATGATCTCTCCGTTCTTGCCTGCCACGCACGCGATCACTGCGTTGCGTGCGGCCATCGCCGGCTACTCGGGACACGAATACGGGGACGCCATGTGGTCTCTGGCGTCTTTCATTGTGTTTGCCGCGTTCCTGGGGTTGGCGCTGCGTCCGCTGCTGGTGCGCAGTAATCGGCGTATGGTGGCCAAACTGGAGTCGACGAAACTCCTGTGAGGCTTGCGCTGCCGGGTGCCTCTGGGGCTCTGGTGGACTCCGTCGGGGACGAGGCGGTGACTCGTTGTCGGGGCTTCGCGCGGCCGCCCGGGTGGCTCCTGTTTTCCCTTGACGTTTGGGGTGCGTGGGCGTATGCTGATGTGTCCGACGGTCTGGCGTGATGCTGGGCGTCGGAGAGTTGAAAACTCAAGAGGGGATGATCGGTTTCGACAGTGGTCGTCGATCGAAGTGAAGCGAGCCGAGGATGTGCGCTCAACTCGTTAACGATGCGTGCAAACCAATAGGTGCCGAACAGAATCGCACCGACTACGTTCTCGCTGCCTGATTTCGCAGCTTGAACCTTTAGTCCGTCAGCCCGGGAGTTGCTTCCGGCTCGGTGTCTGGCGTCGTTTAGGAAGCCACTGGGGGCTGCCCATGTTGGTGGGGCTGCTCCGACACTCAATCAACTGAGCCTATCTGGCGGTGAGTCTACGCGGGCGCTGGGGGCTGAGAAATAAAGTCGTAGACTGCGCTCGGAGAAGAATTCGGGGTCGGCTATTGGACGGGGGTTCGATTCCCCCCATCTCCACCCATCTCAAACCCCGGGTTTCCGTTGGAAGCCCGGGGTTTTGTCTGTGTGTTCGAGTCGTTCGGGTTTGGTGCGAAGCGGGCCTAGGCGCCCGAGAGTCCCTCGCGCAGCTCCGCCAGTTCTTCGTCGAAGAGTCCCGCAGATTTTTCGTTGATCGCTGCGAGCCGATCAATCCAGGCGACCGTGACCGCGCCGTATTTGACGAGCGACGAGACTGCGCCGTCAACGTCGGGGCCGTCGCACTCGAGCATCATGCGCAGGTATTCAACGGCGTCAAGGGCGTTGCGCTGTTCGAGTTCTGTGATGGTGTCTTGAACAAACGATGTCACCGTGTCATGGTCCATGCGTTGACATTAGCTGATGTGCTTGTTTTTGGTAGAGCGGTGTCGCCGCAGGATGGTGGAGACACGGGTGTCTGGTCCTGTGTTTCACCTTCGTTGTTCGGTAATGTTGATGGTATGAGGTGGACGACAAGAGCAACGTGGGTGCGAATCGTTGTGCTGGCGTGTGTGGACATGGGGGCGGCGGGTATTTGGTTCGGCGTTCGTCAGATGGTCAACGTGGATAATGATGCGCAAGCCCTCGCGTTGACGATCCTCTTTATTGCTCTGCCGCTGCTCACGATCGCGGTTGCCGCGTGGGATGGCGTGAGGGATGGGTTCAGCCTTCTGTGGTTGCTTGCCCCGTTTGTGTGCTTTCTGCCCCCGATGTTTCTGTTTTTTGGCGACAGTGCCTTGAAGTACGGTGCGTGTTACGCAGTGTTCGGACTGGTGGCGAACGTTCTGGGTGCGCTTCTTCATCGCTCCGGTTCGCACTAGTTTCTGCTTCTGCGTGGTTGTTAGCTCGGGCCTCGCCCGTGAGGTGTCGTGCGGGTCGTGGGGTCTGCTCGTTGCAGAGGTGGGTGTTACTACTTGCCAGCAGATACCCCTAGGGGTATTCTTAGTCGAGTTATTGGAGGCGATTTTCCGATCAAAAAAGAAAGTGAGCGGCACATGCGAGTCGTCGTTGTCGGAGGGGTCGCGGGCGGCATGAGCGCGGCAGCGCGCCTACGTCGCCGCGATGAAGAAGCAGACATCATCGTTGTGGAGCGAGGCCCATACGTCTCCTTCGCAAACTGCGGACTCCCGTACTACGTCGGCGGGGAGATAGTCGACCCCGCAAGGCTCCTCCTCCACACCCCGCAATCCCTCAAAGCGGCGCTCAACCTGGACGTGCGCATCAACTCCGAGGCCAGTGCGATCAACCCTGCCGCGCACGCCGTCCGGGTCACCAACACGAAAACTGGCGAGGCCTACACGATTTCCTACGACTACCTGATCCTCACCCCGGGAGCCTTCGCCGCCCGGCCCCCGATCGACGGCCTCGACTCTGCGCGCGTGCACACCCTGCGCACGGTCGACGACGCCCTCGCCCTCCGCGAGACGCCGGGCACTCGCGCCCTCGTGCTCGGCGCCGGTTTCATCGGCATCGAGGCCGCCGAGGCCCTCACGCACCGCGGCTTCGAGACCCACCTCGTCGAGTTCGCCGAGCACGTCCTGCCGCCCCTCGAGGTCGAGATGGCAACCCTGGTCACCCAGGAGCTGCGCGCACTCGGCGTGCACGTTCACGCCGGAGTCGCCGCCCAGTCCATCTCCCACGGAGACGACCACGACTCCGTGACCCTGTCCGACGGCACCGAGCTGAGCGCCGACGTCATCGTCCTATCGACCGGTGTCCGCCCCGACACGGCCATCGCCGAGGCTGCCGGCATCGAGACCAGGGGCGGCTACATCCTCGTCGATCAGCACGGGCGCACCAGCGCAGGCGACATTTACGCTATCGGCGACGCCGCGGTCGGTCGCGACCACGACCGCCCCGTCGCCCTGGCTGGACCCGCGAACCGCGGCGGACGCCTCATCGCCGACGCGATCGCCGACGCGGCAAGCGGCGCGGTCACCGCGCGCCCCATTCCGAGGCCCCAGGGCACCGCGATCGTCCGCGTCGGCGGACTCACCGCCGCCATGACGGGCGAGAATCGCCAGGCCCTGGACGCGGCAGGCACGCAGTACTTCACGGTGCACACGCACGCGAACCAGCACGCGGGCTACTTCCCGGACGCCAAGCCCGTGCACATCCTCATGCACGTGGGTGCCGACGGGCAGATTCTCGGCGCGCAAGCCGCGGGCGCCGACGGCGTGGACCGCCGCATCGACGTGATCGCGACCGCCATGCGAGCAGGTTTGAAGGCTCCGGACCTCATTGACCTCGACCTCGCCTACGCGCCGCCGTACGGCCAGGCTAAGGACCCCGTCAACCAGACCGGCATGGTCGCCCACAACGTGTTGACCGGCGAGCTCGTCCTGACCGGTCCGGATGCCCTGACCGAGGAGACGCCGGTCCTCGACGTGCGCACGCCGGGGGAGTACGCGACCGGGCACATGCCGAACTCCTTGAACATCCCGCACACGCAGCTGCGCGACCGCCTGGACGAGGTCCGCACCTGGGTTGACGAGAGCGTCGGCGAGCGACCCTTCGTCGTCATGTGCGCCGCGGGCGTCCGTTCATGGATCGGCTACCGCATCGTGCGCGCGGCGGGCTTCAACGTCACCATGCTCTCGGGCGGTATCCAGACCCTGCGGGCGTGGCTCGGCGCAAAGGCCGAGGCCGTCCTCGTGACGGGGGAGGGGCGCGCATGACGACGCGCAAGCAGGTCGTGAACCGCCTCAAGCGCGCCCGCGGGCAGATAGACAGCCTCATTGCCAATATCGAGAGTGGGGACGCGAATTGTCGGGAGGTGCTCATCCAGTTCGCGGCCGTCAACTCCGCGATGAAGCGCGCCAGCTACCTAGCGGTCGCCACGATCATGTCCCAGTGCGCGATCGAGGACACCGACCATGAAAACGATGATGCGCTGGCGCCCGAAGCGGTAGAATCTCTTGTCAAAACCGGCAGCATGACGCTCGCCGAGCTCGAAGAATTGTTCCTCCGGCTGGCCTAATGTGACGGCGCAACCAGCCCGCTGGGGAGAACTCAGAGCACCATGGCGCGGATCCGCCGACGGATTCGGCGCGCAACAACGGAAGGAAAATATCATGTGTCGACCCACCACCTGCGAGGTATGCGGAAAGACCACCTGGAAGGGCTGCGGCAAGCACATCGACTCGGTGAAGGAGAAGGTGCCCGCGGATCAGTGGTGCGATAAGGACCATACCGACGAGGAGTATGCCGCCGCCGAGAAGAAGCGCGGTTTCTTCGGAAGCTTCTGCAGGTAGCCCACACCCCACTGCCGGCGTTGCGAGCACCGCGACGCCGGGTCATTCACGCCCTTGTCGAGGCCCACACAGATAACGTGTCAAAGAGTTGTTTTCTTCATGTGACGCGGCTATCATTGAGTCATGAGGTGGACGACAAAATCAACGTGGATTCGTATCGCCGTGCTGTTCGGCATCTACCTGCTGGTGCTGGCGGCGTGGTTTAGTGTCTCGCGCGTCTCGGACTCGATGGAGATCGTGAAGAGCCTCGTGTTCCTGATCCTGCTCGTCATCCTGCCGATCCTGGCAATGGGGTTTGGAGCCTGGGACGGCGTGAAGGATGGCTTCAGCTTGCTGTGGCTGCTCGCGCCTTTTGTATGCTTCCTGGCGCCGATGTTCCTGTTCCTCAACGACAGTGCCCTCATCTACGGGGTGGGCTACAGCATCCTCGGCTTCGTGGCCCACGGCGTTGGCGCGCTCATCCACGCGCGCCGCGCGCGGCGTGTATCACCGCGTGCAAACGGGTAGTCCTCCCCTGAGTCTGCGGACGCGGTGCCCTCGCGACTGTAGTCTTCCGGCCCGCAGCGAGTCCTTCTCTGGGCTGTGGACGCAGCTTGCTGCCTGGTTCAGGTGCGCTGAGCGTAGTCGCGCGCAAGGAGCTGCGCTGCACATGTGGATGCGGATAGGTTACGAACACGTGGATAGGTTACGAACATCCGGATAGCTTAGTAACCTATCCGGATGCGCATAGCCTATCCGGATGCGTGCATCCTATCCGGATGTGCCCTCGTGCTTCTGTTGCCGTGCACAAAACCCCGTTTCGCCCCGGCAGCGCACCCGCGGGCGTAGCATTCCTAGTAGCGTACTGATGCGCCGCCGTCGGTGTGCGCGTTCGACAGGCACACGGAGGTGTTCAGCATTGTTCTGGGATCGGGTCGCGCCCCTGTACGACGCCTTTGAAAACACGGTGAACCGAGCCTCGTATGAGGGCACGGCACTCGCCGTCGGACAGATGATCGGCCCAGGCGACGAGGTCCTGGAGTGCGCGTGTGGCACCGGCGCGATCAGCGCCGCCATCGCCCCCGCATGCGCGCGCCTGGTCGCGACCGACTACTCCGACGGCATGCTCGCGCAAGCCCGCAAGAAGCTCGCGAAGCGCTCGAACGTCACCGTTGAACAAGCAGACATCACGGCCCTGCCCTACGCCGATGACTCGTTCGACGTCGCCGTCGCCGGCAACGTCATCCACCTCCTGCCCGACCCTGAGCAAGCCCTGCGCGAGCTCGCCCGCGTGGTCAGGCCCGGCGGGACGATCATCCTCCCCACCTACGTTGAGCCCCCGAAACGCAAGCAGGGCATGATCCCCGCTCTGCTTGCCCGCCTCGGCGCAGGCTTTGAGCGGCGCTTCACCCCGGCCTCGTACCGGGCGTTTGTCGAGGGGATGGGGTACGCCGAGGCCCGCTACCGCGTCGTGCGAGGTCGAATTCCCTGCGTGATCGCCGTCCTGCCCAATAGGAAGCGGTGGGACTAGCGGCCGGCCAGCGCGAGCTCGCGCAGCATCGCCCCGTAGGCGCGCGAGTCGCGGCTCATGCGCTCGCAGTGCCCCCACCCCGGCCACACGACCAGCTCTGCGCCGGGGTAGAGCCGGGGGATCGTGCGGCGTGCGAGGCGCAGGTCCGAGTCTTTCTCCCCATACGCGAACGTGCAGCGGCGCTGAGTGGCGGGGGAAAGGGGAGGGAGAGAGACCCGTGAGCAGTCGCGGGCGATCGCGCGGATGCTGTCCTCGCTCATCGCGATGAGTGAGTGAGTCATGGGGCGCGCGGCCTCCTCGCCGTAGAGGCGCGCGAGTTTGCGGACCCCGGCCTCGGGGTCGCGCGCGGCCTTGCGGCGCTTGGCTATCATGATGCGGCCGAGGACGGCTCCTCCCGCCCGAGCCACGGGTCCGCCGGAGTAGAAGCTCACCCCTTCAACAAACACTCGATCGAAGGAGAGGTCGGGGAATCGCAGCAGTTCAAAGAGTATGACCCCGCCGAGGGATGCCCCGAACGTGAGCGTCAGGTGCGTGGCATCGTGTTCCACGAGCCAGGAGTGGATCGCCGCCGCCTCGTTGGCTGCTGACACGTAGGGGGCCGAGGCCTCGTCCCCGTGGGCGGACAGGTCGGGCGCGAGGAACCGCAGCCCCGCGCCCATGTGGTCGGCGACCGCAATTTTTATGCCCGAGGCCGAGGAGAGCATCGGGTGAATGAGTAAGACGGTGGGGGAGTCGTCCCCATAGTCCCCGTAGGTGTGCATCTTCATGGCGTTGCCCCGTATGAGCGTCGGGTGCATCGGCGCGCCCGTGAATCGAGTGGACAATCGGATGCTACCACCGCGATGCCGCTGCGGAGGTGGATTCACGGGAGGGGATCGCAGTATCCTGGCTGGCAACCGAAGGAGTGCGACATGGCCTATGACGTGAAGAAGGAAGACAAGGAACTGTACGCCCCGAAGAAGGGCCCCAGCATCGTCGAGGTCCCTCCCATGAGCTTCGTGGCGGTGCGCGGCAGCGGAGACCCCAACGAGGAGAACGGAGCCTACCAGCGGGCGATTGCGATCCTGTACGCCATCTCCTACACGATCAAGATGAGTAAGAAGGGCGTCCGCCAGATCGACGGCTACGTTGACTTCGTCGTGCCGCCCCTTGAGGGCTTCTGGTGGCAAGAGGGCATCGAGGGCGCCGACTACGCCCACAAGGAGGCCTTCCACTGGATCGCCGTCATCCGCCTGCCGGGCTTCGTGACGCGCGAGGTCTTTGACTGGGCGGTCCAGGAGGCGACGCAGAAAAAGAAGGTTGACTGCTCAATCGCCGAATTTCTTGTGGTGGACGAGGGGCTGTGCGTCCAATGCCTGCACGTGGGCAGCTACGACAGCGAACCAGCCACGGTCGAGGCCATGGACGCTTACGCGCGGGAGGTGGGCTACGAGCTCGACCTGTCGGAGGCGAGGCGTCATCACGAGGTCTATCTGTCGGATGCCCGCAGGGTTGCCCCCGACAAGTTGAAGACAATCATCCGGCACCCCGTTAAGCGCCGGTCGGCAGCCGCGCAGTAGGGTGTGGTGTCCGAGCCCGACAAGAAGGCCGCCGCAGCGTTCGGGCTTCCCTGGTGGCCCCGTGGCGGGAGCATAGGTATTGTTGGTATGTTCACGACTTAACCAAAGGAGAGCATGATGCTTGTGGTGACGACCCCGACCATTGAGGGTGCGCCGATTAAGCGCTACATCGGCATGGTGTCCGGCGAGACCTTCGCGGGCGTCAACATGTTCAAGGACTTCGGCGCGGGCCTGTCCAACATGTTCGGCGGGCGCGCCTCCCAGTACGAGGAGGAGATCGGCAACGCGTCGGCTACTGCCGTCAACGAGATGTGTGCCCGCGCGCAGGCGATGGGCGCCAACGCCGTCGTCGGCGTGAAGGTCGACTACTTCACTGCCGGCGCGAATAACGGCATGCTCGCGGCGATCGCGACGGGGACGGCCGTTATCCTGTGACGAAGCGCCACTGGGGTGGCGCCACCTTGATTCGTGAACTCGCAGGGAGGGTCATGAGCGATGATGCCCGAGGCCTCCCTGCGGGTTTTCGTCTCTGGGTCCGTGCACTGTGGCTTGGTGATGGGGAGCTGGTGGCCTACAGAGGTGGCCGAGAAAAAATCAAACTAAGGCAACGCTTAGCCATGGCAGTGTAGCCTATGAATGCTGTGGGGTAAAGCTCTTGACACATGGTGAGCGGAAAGAGGGCTGGGACTAGGTTCTTGCGACTGGTCACTCTAGTCTTGACAGTGGGTGTTTCGCTTCGACGCGAACGCATCCGATGCCCAGTTGTCAATCAAGTGAGCCAGAGATGTCCCATCGTTCCATCATGGCACTGGCGCTGGTAGTGACCGGCGCCCTCGCCGCGACCGCAGTCAATACCCCGGCGGCCTTCGCCGAGGAGGAAACCCAGGCGCCCAGCGTCGCCGCCGGGGCTGCCCAGGGCACCCAGGCCTGGTCGAGTGAGGCGCAATCGGGCGACGGGCCCCAGTCCGGTGCAACCGACGAGGCCGGGGATCCTAACCCGGCTGCTGTGCCCGAGAGCGCCGACGACACCCCGGTGACGATCATCGTCGCACTGGAGGACGGAAGCGTCGGTATTCCCTGGTATCGCCGCGTTTTCGGGCTCTCCTCCCAGACCAAGCATGAGACGGTCAAGGATCGCATCGAGACCTCGGTCGAGCAAGCGGTCCCCGGTGCCGACGTCACCGATGTCGCCGACTACACCCATGCATTCGACGGATTTGCGATCAGTGCCCCCGCCTCCTCCCTCGAGGCCATCAAAAACACCGAGGGCGTCAAGACCGCCTTCATCGAGCGCCACCTCAAGCCGCTGGTCGTGGACGACGACAATGCGGCGAGCGAAGTCGACGCGGTGAACCCGGGTCTGAAGAACGCCTCCTCCCTGGAGATGACCCGAGCAAACCAGAGCACACAGAAGGGTGACAAACAAGTCATCGAGGTTATCGACACGGGTATCGAAGCTACACACCAGGCCTTCTCCGGTTCCATGGAGGGTGTGCCCGTACGTTTGACACAGCGAGACGTCGAGTCCCTCGTGGGCAAGCTCAGCCACGGCAAGAGTGGCGCGTACCTGAACTCGAAGATCCCCTTCGTCTACGACTACGCGGACAACGACGCAAACGTGCTTCCCACCTCCACCAAGGATCTCTCCCACGGCACACACGTCGCCTCGATCGCCGCCGCCAATGCGCCCGACCTGCAGGGTACCGCCCCCAACGCGCAGATCATCGTCGCGAAGGTCGCCGCCGACAAAGATGGTGCGATCCCGGACAGCACAGTGCTCGCCGCCCTCGACGACGCTGTCATCATCAAGCCCGACTCGATCAACCTTTCCCTCGGCGACGACGCCGGTATGGGAACCGAGGCGGGCACCGTCTACGCAGAGGTTTACAAGAACCTCGCCGCCGCGGGCGTGACCGTCAACGCCGCTGCAGGCAACTCATATTCGAGTGCTTATGACAACAAGAGCGGGAAGAATCAACCGTACGCGAGCGACCCTGACGCGGGTACAGTCTCGGAACCCGCCTCCTACTCCTCGACCCTGGCGGTTGCATCGGTGAACAACCAGGACGCCCTGCCCTACCTCACCCACGGTGACAAGCAGATCGTCTACCGCAAGTCGCGCGGCCTCAAGGACGCTGTCGTCCCCAGCCTGCTCGACATCCCCGAGGGAACCTACACGCTGATCTACGGCGGGATTGGCGACGCTGCCGCCCTGGAGCAGATGCTCGTCCAGCATCCTGGTGACCTGTCGACAACCATCGTCCTTGAGGACCGTGGCGGGTCGGATAGCGCGACCGGGGCCGACATGACGCACGAGGCCAAGGTCAGCGCGCTCACCAAGCTGAGCTCGAAGCCCGCCGCCCTCATCATCGGGGACTCCGAGGACACGGACACCCCCTACGTGGCCACGATCGAGTCCACCCACACGATGCCAACCGTGACTATCACGAAGAAGGAAAAGGACGCGCTGATCGCGGCCATCAGCGCTGCTAACTCCCGCTCCATCTCCATCTCGAACCCGCACGAGGGCCACGCGCTGGCCTCCACCAACCCCACGGTCTCGGACTTCACGTCCTGGGGCGTCACCCCGGATCTCACACTCAAGCCCGAGGTGGCCGCCCCCGGCGGTAACATCATGGCCGCCGTGCTGGGCAACCAGTACCGTTCCATGTCCGGCACCTCCATGGCGACCCCGCAGGTCGCGGGCATCGCCGCACTCGTGCGCCAGCGCATCAATGAGGACCCCGCGTTCGTCGACCTGAGCGCCTCCGAGAAGACCTCGATCGTCACGAACTTCCTGATGGGCACAGCCCACCCGCTGCTCGACGTCGACCAGAACAACGGCACCTACTACTCGCCGCGTCGCGTCGGCGCAGGCCAGGTGGACGCCCTGGCAGCCACGACCTCGTCCGTTTACCCGACCGTGGTGGGCGCCGCGAACCCCTCGCGCCCCAAGGCCGACCTGGGGGATGGCACGCAGGGCTGGACCTTCCAGGTGAGCCAAACCAACGTCTCGAACGAGGCCCGCTCCTACACCCTGGGCGGCCAGGCGCTGTCCGAGATCGTCGAGGACGGGCTCTTCACGCAGCATTCCACGAACTGGGCGGGGCAGGGCATCGACCTAACCTTCTCCGCCGACTCGGTGACAGTCCCCGCCCAGGGAACCGCCACCGTGACCGTCACGGTGACCCCGCGCTCTGCCTTCGCCTCCTACGCGAACGCCAACGCCCCCAAGGGCACCTTCATCGACGGAGTCGTCACCTTCACGAGCAGCGACGGGCAACCCGACCTGACCGTTCCCTACATGGGCTTCTACGGGTCGTGGGGCGCGCCCGCCGTCTTCGACGGCAAGTGGGACGACGGCACGACGAACGACTCGCACGCCTGCTCCTCGACCCTCACGAACCCGGCGACGGACGTTCCCCTGGGCGCGCTCAACCCGCTGGTTGGGCAGGACCCGGATGATGTTCGCGCGGTCGATCCCGCCTCCTTCATCATGTCCCGCTCGGACGCTCAGGAGGCGCCCAGCAAGATGCTGCCGCGCACGTGCCTGCTGCGTAACACGCCGAAGCTGACCTACACGTACACGAACGAGGCCGGCCAGACCGTGCGCTCCTACACCTTCGAGCGTGCGAAGAAGTCCTTGTTCAACTATTCCGCGGGCGCCGTTTTGCCCGTCGAGAGCCAGGAGGGCAACAATCCGGTCTTCGACGGTTTCGACGAGGCCGGCAACGAGCTGCCCGACGGGCGCTACACGCTGACGATCGATGCCTCCTCCGTGGCTCCCTCGTCCTCGACCCAGCGGATGACCTGGCAGTTCTCCCTGGACACCCAGGCGCCCGTCATCTCGAACGTTGCGGTGATGGGCGAGGGCGAGGGTCGCGTCGTGTCCTTCGACGTTTCCGACAACTCGCCGCTGGCCGGCATTGCTTTCTCAGAGTCTGCGAACTCTCGCCACTACTACGACGAGAAGGAAGCCGCGGGCGCGAACCGTCAGCCTGACGGCACCTACTCCAAGCACTACGAGATCGCCTGGAAGGATCTGGTCGACCGCGCGGATTCTACCGACCCGGCTTCCTCCTACCTGTACGCGTGGGACTGGGGCAAGAACCAGACCCGCCAGCAGATCCGCTTCCAGACCATCCCGATGACCTCCCTGTCGCTGGCCCCGCAGACCTCCACGGTCGTCGCGGGCGACAAGCTCGTGCTCACCGCCTCCTACGAGCCCTCGAACGCGAACGTCACCGACCTCGCGTGGTCTTCCTCGAACGAGGCCGTGGCAACCGTGAGCGAGAGTGGCGAGGTGAGTGCGGTGGCTGCGGGCGACGCGACCATCACTGCAACCGACGCGACCCAGCCGAGCCTGTCGGCCGCCGCGCAGGTCCACGTGCGCACGATCTCCGAGGATGTGGGCATCGAGCTGGAGCAATCCGCGCTGGCCGTCAAGGTGGGCGAGGAAGGCGCCGTGAAGGCCTACCTGGCGCCCTCGCTGGCTGGCCGTGAGGTCACCTGGAGCGTCGAACCCGCCGATCTGGCGACCGTCGTGGCCGGAACCGAGTCGACGACGGCGACCCTGACGGGCGGCGATCACGCGGGTGTCGGCACGCTGAGCGCGACCGTCACGAACGTGGCCGGCACGGCTAAGACCGCGCAGATCCCCGTGACTGTGCGTTCCGCCGACGCCGACGACTTCGTGATCGACGACAGCGGCGTGCTGACCGCCTACAAGGGCAGCGCGACCGACGTCGTCATCCCCGAGGGCGTCACCGACATCGGCGAGCGCGCATTCGCCAGCTCGACCGTGGAGAACGTGACGATCCCCGCCGGTGTGCGCACCATCGGCAACGAGGCGTTCATCTACTCCTCGCTCAAGAAGATCACCTTCCAGGACGACAAGGCTGCCCCCTCGCAGCTGACGTCGATCGGTGATCGCGCCTTCGCGCACACGTCCCTGGAGGCGCTGGCCCTGCCGCGTTCCGTCGCGACGATTGGCGCCGAGTTCATCGACTACGTCAGGACTCTGACGACGCTGTCCTTCGGCCCGAAGGTCTCCGGGGAATCGGTGACCTCTGGATACGCGGAGACCCGCGCGCTGACCAGCGTCGAGGTCGATGCGGACAACCCGCTCTACGACAGCGTGGATGGCGTCCTGTACTCCAAGGACCACTCGCGCCTGATCCTGTACCCGACCGCGAAGAACTCCGGCGGAACGTACACGGTGATGGATGGGACCACTGAGATCGCGAACCGGGCGTTCACGGAGTCCGGCCTGGTGACCGTGACCCTGCCCGCGTCTCTGCGCTCGATCGGCGACGAGGCCTTCCGCCTCTCCTCGCTGACCTCGCTCACCCTGCCCGAGGGTTTCGAGACAATCGGAACCTGCGCGTTCTGCAACGCGAGCAAGCTGGAAACCGTTGACCTGGGCGGCACCGTCACGATCAAGGGCAGCGCCTTTGAGTCCAGCGGCTCCAAGCTGAGCGTCAACTACCGCCCCGAGCTGGGAAGGCTGGTCTCCATCGGTGACTTCGCTTTCAGCCGCGCCGGCCAGTCCTCCGTGACGCTGCCGGATTCGGTGACCACTGTTGGTGAGCAGGCCTTCTCGGAGACGGGCACCCTGACCTCGTTCCACATCGGTGCGGGTGTGACTTCCTTCGGCGAGACCGCGCTGTACAACTCCAACAAGATCGCGTCGCTGACCGTTGCCGAGACCAACACGGTGTACTCGGCCGACAGCAACGTCCTGTACCGCAAGGCGGACGACGGCCTGCACCTGATTCTGTCCCCGGCCGCGAACTCGCTCACCGATTACACGGTGCGCGCGGGCACGGTCGAGATCGGTGCCGCGGCGTTCCGCGCCAACAAGACGCTCACGCGCGTCGTCCTGCCCGCTGGCCTGAGGGTCATCGGCGATGAGGCCTTCGCCGAGTGCAAGGCCCTGACCGAGCTGGTCATCCCGGACTCGGTTGAGCGCTCGACCGGCGTCGTCAACAACTCCCTGGAGGTCGTCGAGTACGGCACGAAGGTGCACTCGATCCGCATGGAGGGCAGCTGGGTTCCGATGCCTCGCCGCATCATCGTGCGCGGCGGCGTGGACGGCTCCTTCGTCTACGACGGTCGCCCGACGAACGGTCGTCGCCAGAGCGCCTTCTTCGGCGAGGGTATGACCTCCGTGTCCTTCGGCGTTGACGTGCCGAGCGTCCTCGTGCTGCCGTCCACGCTGACCCGCCTCGACCTCGAGCCCGAGCTGAGCGACGAGAAGAAGGCGGACACGCAGGTCTACGTCGTCGCCCCCGAGGGTTCTGCGGCGTGGAACGTCGCCAAGGCTGCGCTTGAGTCAGCGGGTATCGACGTCGCGCAGCTGCACAGCATCACGCTCCCGGTGGTGGCCTTGTCCGGTACCGGCATTGCCGAGGCCGGGGCTGGGTATACGCTGACGGGTCCGGCTGGCACGCCCGTGGACGTGACCGCGTCCGTGACGGGTGGCATCGCTGGTACGTCGCAGGTTCGCGCCGTGCAGGTCGGTGCCGATGGCACTGAGACGCTGGTGCGTGACTGGACCGCAATGACGGACAACGGGGAGCGCGCGCCCGAGGCCTCCGCGACCTTCCCGTGGACCCCGACCGGCACCGACGTCGCCCTGCGTGTCGAGGTGCGCGACGCCTCGTACGTGACGAACAAGGTGCGCCTGGCTATGCCGGGTGCCCCCGAACCGACGCCCGATCCGGCACCCAACCCGGACCCGGCACCCAACCCGGACCCCGCGCCGAACCCGGATCCGGCGCCCAACCCGGATCCCGCGCCGAACCCGGATCCGGCACCGAATCCGGCTCCCGTGGAGGGTGAGTGGGTGAGTGACGTGCGTGGTTGGTGGTATCGCTGGGCCGATGGGTCTTTTCCGAAGGGCACCGTGCTTGTGATTGGTGGATCCGTCTATCGTTTCGATGAGTCTGGTTATATGCGCATTGGCTGGGTTAGGGATCAGGGGTTGTGGTTCTACCATCAGGCGTCGGGCGCTCAGGTTGTGGGGTGGGTGAAGCAAGGTGTGTCGTGGTTCTACCTTGATGAGATCACTGGAGTAATGGTCACTGGCTGGTTGCATCTTGGCTCGTCGTGGTTCTACATGAGTTCCGAAGGTGTTATGACGACTGGTTGGGTCAGGGTTGGCGGATTGTGGTTTTTCCTTAACCCCGACAGTGGTGCGATGGCCACGGGTTGGATGATGATCCGCGGCACCTGGTACTACCTGAACCCGGCCGACGGTGCGATGGTTACTGGTTGGTTGCGGGTTGGTGATTCGTGGTATTTCTTGAAGGAGTCGGGCGCGATGGCTACCGGCTGGGTGTGGATTGGGGGGACGTGGTACTTCTTCTCTGATTCGGGCCAGTGGAGCTGAGCTGAGTGATTGATGCGGGCGTGAGCGCCCGAGTGTGCGCCCCAGGGACACCACCCAGGGGCGCACACCTGTCCGCAGCTGCAGTGCTGGTCACAATTATCGGCGTGGATGAAAGTTTGTCAGTTTATTACAGTTCGTCTCCATGTCCCCCATATATCCTTGTAAAATGCTGGGGTGTTAGGCGCTGTTGGACATTGAAAGGCTGTCGGAATGGGTTGTTATGTCAGTTAAAATAGTGTCGGCCTACTGTTGGAACGATTGTCTGTCAAACAGTATCAATTATCGACTAAGCTCCATCGGTTTATGATTGACAGGTGAGGATCGCAGTGACGTGACCCTTACCTCCACCCCTTTTGTCGACCAAGTGAGCCACAGATGTCCCGACGAAAAGTCACGGCACTGGCGCTGATAGCGGCAGGTGCCCTCGTTTTTACCCCGGTCACAATCCCATCGACACGTGCGGCTGCCGTCAACGACGATGTCCAGCAGCGCACCCTCGCTGCCCAGAGCGACGCCGCGCAGTCCGGCGGCGACGCACAGTCGCGCATCCCGCAGGACGCTGCCACGGCCTCGGACGTTGATGGACATGCCAGCGACGACACACCGACCACGATCATCGTCCAACTTGAGGACGGAGACGTCGGAATTCCCTGGGATAAGCGCGTCTTCGGGCTGAGCACGGATACGAAACACACAGAGATGAAAGCCCGCATCGAGTCAGAGGTTGACCGGGTAGCGCCCGGCTCGGTCGTCACCGTCCTGCGCGAATACAGCCACGCGCTCGACGGCTTCGCGCTCGAAGCCCCGGCCTCCTCCCTGGAGGCCATTCGTGCCACCGAAGGCGTTAAGGCAGCATTCGTCGAGCAAACCTACGATCCTACGACGATCAGTGAGGAGGCAGACAATGCCGTCCTCACCGCCATTGACCCCAGCGTGCTCAATTCCTCCACGCTCGAGATGATTCGCGCCAACCAGACCGGCCTGAAGGGCGACCGCCAGGTTATCGAAATCATCGACACAGGACTGGTAATAAGGCATGCAGCCTTTGCCGGCTCCATGGACGGTGTTGACGTGCGCATGAGTCAAGCGGACGTCGAGGCCTTGACCAGTAAACTCCCGCACGGGAAAGGGGGACGTTACGTGAGCAACAAGATCCCCTTTGTCTACGATTACGCCGACGAGGATGACAACCCGAATCCCGGATATATCTTCAACAGCCTGCATGGGACGCACGTCGCCGGTATCGCCGCCGCCAATGCGCCCGAGCTGCGGGGCGTTGCGCCGAACGCTCAGATCATCGCTGCAAAAGTGGCCGGAGATGGCAGCGGTATTCAGGACAGGGCAGTGCTGGATGCGCTCGATGACGCCCTCATCCTCAAGCCGGACATCATCAACCTGTCTCTTGTGCGAGGCGGAGGCATGAGCAGCGAGGCCGGCAGCGTCTACGATGGCGTGCTCAAAGCCCTGACAGATGAAGGCATCACCGTCAACGTGTGCGCGGGGAATGAGGGGTCTGCCGCGTACGGAACCCTCAACGGCAGCGCTGCACCCTACGCGACCGAACCGGATACTTCCACGGTGACCGAGCCGGGTTCCTTCAAACCGTCGTTGACCGTCGCCTCGGTCGATAACGTGTTGGCCTTGCCCTATCTGACGTACGAGGACCAGCGGATCTTCTACCGCGCCGCCGTTGATAGGGATGGTCAGGCGAAGGCTGACCTGCGTTCCATCCCAGAGGGAACCTACCGCGTCATTGACGCCGGCGCGGGTGATGCAAGTACGCTCGAGCGACTCGTCGCCGACAACCAGGGCGATCTCTCCGATGTCATTCTCCTGGAAAACGGCGGCGGGAACAGGGAATACAGCGATGAGATCAGTGCCTGGCGGCAAGTGAGTGCGGCTGAGTCCCTGTCAGCGCGCCCAGCAGCGCTCATGCTCGGAGACCCCGATCAGGGCGTGGTTCCCTACGCGGCAATAATCGACGAGCACGCAACGTTGCCGACCGTCACCATCACGAACAAAGACCACGGCAGCCTCGCCGAGGCGCTACGATCCTCTGCCTCCGGGAGCGTGACGATCACCCTCACGTATTCCGACCAGGTTCCCGTGACCGATATGCCGATGGTCTATCCCACTTCCTCCTGGGGCGTGTCACCCGACCTCACACTCAAGCCAGAGATCACCGCACCCGGCGGCAATGTCGTCTCCGCTGGATATCTTGACCAGTACGTGCGAATGACCGGCACCTCGCAGGCAAGCCCGCACGTCGCTGGCGTGGCCGCCCTCGTGCGTGAGCGCATCGCAAGCGATCCGTTGTTCGCGCGCATGAGCCGTGCAGATAAGGACGCTGTCGTTGCGAATATCCTGATGGGCACCGCTCATCCGCTCCAAGACGTTGAGCAACGTAACGGAACCTATTACTCGCCGCGCAGAGTCGGTGCCGGCCTCGTCGACGCGGTCGCGGCAACCACCACGGCCGTCTACCCGACCGTGGAAGGAGCATCCGACCCCTCTCGCCCGAAGGCAGACCTCGGGGATGGAACGCAGGGCTGGAGCTTCACGGTGAGGCTGACCAACTTGTCCGGCGACGACCACACCTACACGCTCGGCGGCCAAGCTCTCTCCGAGATCACCGAAAACGGGTACTTCACCCAGCATTCCAAGAACTGGGCGAATCAGGGTATCTCCCTGGACTACTCGGCGAACGTGTTGCGCGTGCTCGCCAGATCGAGCGCCTCCGTGACCGTCACGGTGACCCCTCAGGCTGAGTTTGCCTCGTACGCCGCCGAGAACGCGCCTAAGGGAACCTTTATTGACGGCGCCGTCACCTTCGCGAGCACCGATGGGGCACCCAACCTGACGGTTCCCTACATGGGGTTCTACGGCTCCTGGGGAGACCCCAGCGTCTTCGACGCGCAGGGAAGTGACTTCCACGCCGACCGGTCTTCCCTGATCAACCTTGCGACGCACGCTCCGCTCGATGAGCCGCGCGTGGGACTCGACGGTGCCCGCTACGTCGTCTCGCGTTCGACTCTGCCTGGAGCGCCGACGTCGGTTGCACCTCGTACTGTCCTGCTGCGCAACGTGCCGGTGGTGACCTACACCTACAGGAACGAGGCCGGTACGGTTGTGCGCTCGTACACGCGTCACCGCGCACGAAAGTACCCCTTCGATGGGACAGCGGAAGTTCCTGACACCGTCGACGCCCAGGCTGACACCGCCGAAACCCCTCACGCGGACGCGGCCGTCTTTGACGGATTCGACGCGTCGGGTACAGAGCTGCCCGACGGACCCTACACCCTCACGATTGAAGCAGCATCGGACGGCCCGTCTTCGACCACGCACCAGCAAAGCTACGAGCTGATGCTGGACACCCAAGCTCCCGTCGTGACTACGCTCGACGTCAGGGATGACGCAGGGGAGCACACACTGGTCATCGACATCACTGACTCTTCGCCGCTGGCCGGGTACGGGTTCTCCGCGATAACCGAGGACGAGCCCACCTACTCGGTGACGGAAGGCTTGACGGACGTACATCAGAGCGACGGCACATACACGAGCCACTACGAGATTGCGTGGAAGGACCTGCCCGAGTCCTTGACGGCGACCAACCCGGCCGCCCTGACCCTGTACGCCTGGGACGCGGGCAAGAATCGGACGACGGCACACGTGAACCTGGCGGGGATCCCGATGACCGCGCTGTCCCTGACTCCGCAGTCCTCTTCGCTTATCGTCGGGCAGACGACGACCCTGCGCGCAGACTACGAACCCGCCAACGCGACCGTCACCGGCCTCGTGTGGTCCTCCTCGAACGAGGCCGTGGCGACCGTTGACGATCAAGGACACGTGCGGGCGGTGGGAACCGGAAGCGCGACGATCACCGCGGCCGACGCGACGCAATCGAGCGTGTCCGCGAGCGCGCAGGTCAGCGTCCGCGCGGTCTCATCGTGGACGGGTATCGAGCTGTCGACGTCCTCGCTTACTCTCCAGACGGGGCAATCGGCGACAGTTGAGGCGTTCCTTGCATCAACCTTCAAGGGGCGCACGGTGACGTGGAAGCTGGTGCCTGCCTCTCTTGGAACGGTCACGCCCAGCCGTGACACGCTGTCGGCGACGGTGACGGCGTCGAATGCGGAGGGAAGCGGTACGTTGCGTGCGACGGTGAGAAATCGCTATGGGCGATCGAGAAGCGTGTCCATCCCGGTCATGATCGAAGGCGAAGCCGCCCGGGACTTCGTGATCGATGCGTCGGGTGTCTTGACCAGATACGAGGGGTCCTCGCCCGACGTGACGATTCCGGATACGGTCACGGTGATCGCACCCTCCGCTTTTGATAAGGCACGTCAGGTGATTCGCAGTGTTCGTATTCCCGCGAGCGTCCGAGAAATTCAAGCAGACGCGTTTGCGTCGACCGCTTTGACCTCGGTGACATTCGACGACACGCGAGACTATCCTTCGCAGCTGACAACGGTGGGGGAGAGGGCGTTCGCGTCGACTGCCCTGACGTCGATTGTCCTGCCTGGTGCGGTGACGACCATCGGTGCCCACGCATTTGACGGTGCCATGTCGTTGACGGAACTGGAGATTCCCGACTCCGTGCAATACTCGGGCGGACTGGCGAATACGGGACTCGAGACGGTTGAGTTTGGAACGCAGATCAGGAAGATTTCGTCGAGGGGCACAAGCCTCACGGCTCCCCAGCACCTCATCGTGCGGGGTGGGGTCCAGGGCGTCGTGGATTACGAAGAGAGCGCCTCGGATACATCTTTGATGAGTGCATTCTTCGGCGAAGGGATAACGGACATCACCCTCTCGGGGAGCTTCCCGAGTGTCGTCGTCTTGCCGTCCACAACCACACAATTCGCCCTGTACTCCTACCTGCTTGGGGGAAGACCCGACGACATCGACGTGTATGTCGCCGACGCGCAGGGATCGCCCGCATGGGTCACGGCTGAGAACGCGCTGCTCGAAGCACGCCTCGATACCGCGCGCATCCATCGGTACACCCCCGCGACTGTGACCGTGTCCGGCGCGGGAATCACCGAGGCCGATGACGGGTACGAGCTGTTGGCATCCGTCGGTACCCCGACCCAGATCACCGCCTCCGTGACCGGTGGCGTTCCGGGCGGATACCAGATGCGAGCCACGCAGGTCGGCGCGGACGGAACCGAGACACGCGTGCTCGACTGGGCGGACATGACGGCCAACGCCGACTCTGCCTCTGCGCTTCTGTCGTGGAACCCGACAAGCAGCGATACGCTGCGCATCGAGGTGCGCGACGCCACGCATCTGCGTCACCCGGTGACGGTGGCGCTCGCGGGCAGTCCTCAGCCGGATCCGACCCCGCAGGTGGGATCGTGGTCGCACAACGGGAGCTGCTGGAGCTACCGGTACGCGGATGGCACTGTTGAACGCAGTTCGACGCTCACCATCGACGCGCAGGTATACCGATTCGGCGTGAATGGGTGCGCGAAGACCGGGTGGGTGCTCGACGGGGACTCGTGGTACTACCACTCCTCGACGGGTGCTCAGCAGAGCGGATGGCTGACGCTGGGCACGGATACGTACTATCTGGATCCCACAACCGGTGCGATGGCCACCGGCTGGTTCACAGACGGAGGTGCCTGGTACTACCTGCAACCCGGCACCGGAGCTATGGCGACGGGATGGGTACGCATCGGGTGGAAGTGGTACCACTTCTCCGACACAGGCCAGCTCCTGTAGCGTCCCTGCCATGGTGCCAAGGCGCGCGCCTCGCTCGCGCCCCGAACACCGCGTCGGGACGCGAGCGCATAAAGTCCCAGGCTTTTCCCAGGTTGCCTGTGGGGTCCCACAAGGTTGGCTCCTTACAGTAAGCGTCATCGCAAGGGAACACGGCGCGGGCCGCACGGGTCCGAGTAATGCCGACGAGCTACGTTTGAGGAGTCATCTGGGAGAACTCGCACTGTGTTGATGGG
>ERZ772920.67-NODE-67-length-57140-cov-4.401874_pt1 | contig 57140 bp, 42 predicted proteins | sample MGYA00511469_ERZ772920 | MGnify/ENA primary metagenome ERZ772920 (study PRJEB29015, sample SAMEA2738069) | human oral metagenome | biome: human oral; feature: human-associated habitat; material: saliva | place: China | collected 2216 ... | reverse complement strand
TGCGACCTTTGGCTCCGGAGGCCAACGCTCTATCCAACTGAGCTACGAACGCGTTGTTTTGATTAGTGCGTCGCAACGGAGGCGTATATTATAGATTTCACTCTCCCTTGTCTAGCACTTTTTGAAAAAAATTTAATATTTTCATTCATTTGTTTTTATTTCATACAAATTGCGTGATAATTATCTTTTTCTTGCGTAAATTCTAACATCGCTCATCTCATTAAAGGAAATTTTCTGTTTTTATTAATGAAAATCTCACTATTTAGTGAAGAGAAATGTTATTATTTTACTTTATTTCACATTGTGTATTTAATGAGGAAGCCAAATGTCAAACACCAATGCAATCGCAAACGTTGCAAAAATGATTCGTGAAAACGAAATTAAGTTCGTTTTATTACGATTTACCGATATTAAGGGTAAGGAACACGGTGTTTCTTTACCTGTAAGCCTTGTCGCTGATGACCTTGAAGATCTTTTCGAAGAAGGCAAAATGTTCGATGGCTCATCGGTTGAAGGCTGGAAAGCCATTAACAAAGCAGATATGCTGTTAATGCCAATCCCTGAAACCGCTGTTGTTGACCCATTCGCTCAAATCCCTACCCTCTCTCTCCGCTGTAGCATCTACGACCCTAACACAATGCAAAGTTACGACCGCGACCCGCGCTCTATCGCAATTCGTGCGGAAAACTTTTTAAAATCCACAGGGATCGCAGATAGCGTAATGTTCGGCCCAGAACCCGAATTCTTCTTATTTGATGATGTGCGTTTCTCAACCGATCCGCAAAATGTCTCTTATCATATTGATGATGTTGAAGCGATGTGGAACACCAACCGCAAATATGAAAATGGTAACAACGCTTTCCGTCCATTGAAAAAAGGTGGCTACTGTGCCATTGCTCCAATCGATACAGCACACGATATTCGTTCAGAAATGTGCTTAATTATGGAAGAGATGGGCTTAGTGATCGAAGCACACCATCACGAAGTGGCAACCGCAGGTCAAAATGAAATTGCGACCCGTTTCAACAGCTTAACTTTAAAAGCAGACGAAACCCAAATCTATAAATATGTAGTGCAAAACGTGGCGCTTGAACACGGCAAAACCGCATGCTTTATGCCAAAACCATTCGCAGGTGATAATGGCTCAGGTATGCACTGTAATATGTCATTGAGCAAAGATGGTAAAAATGTGTTTATGGGCGACAAATACGCAGGCTTATCTGAAACAGCACTTTACTACATCGGCGGTATTATCAAACACGCTAAAGCGTTAAATGCGTTTACCAACCCATCAACCAACTCATACAAACGCTTAGTACCTGGCTTTGAAGCCCCTGTGTTATTAGCTTACTCGGCAAGTAACCGCTCAGCATCTATCCGTATTCCTGCGGTAACTAGCCCGAAAGCGACTCGCGTAGAAGCACGTTTCCCAGATCCATTAGCAAACCCATACCTATGTTTTGCAGCATTATTAATGGCAGGTCTTGACGGTGTAATCAACAAAATCCACCCAGGCGATGCTATGGATAAAAACCTCTACGATTTACCGCCAGAAGAGTTAAAAGAAATTCCTGCGGTAGCTAGTTCGTTAGGTGAAGCGTTAGATGCGTTAGCGGCAGATTTCGATTTCTTAACCCAAGGTGGCGTATTCAGCAAAGAATTTATCGAAGCCTACATCAGCATTCGCCGTAAAGAAGTAGAACGTTTAAATATGACTCCACACCCAGTGGAATTTGAGATGTACTACGCTTAATTCTTTTACAAAATGACAAGCAAAATTAACCGCTTGTATAACGAGACACCCGTTTATGTTCACACATAGACGGGCGTTCTTTTATTTATTTTTCAAGCGGTCAATTTTCTATACTTTCTTGCAAATTAGGCACTTCTTCATCCAACGTCTTAATATAGAAAAAGAACACCAGATATTTCACCACCAACGCACACAAGATAATGCTCTTAATGACCCACGATGAGCTAATAAAAAACGTAATACCCATCGCTGTTGTGCCAATCATCAGAATCCGTGCCTTCGCCTTTTTAGTCAATGCACGTTGCTCATTAAACTCTTTCAAATGATTCTGATAAATTTGGGTACCAATAAACCAATTATGCAGACGCTCAGAACTACGCGTAAAGCAGAACAAAGCACTCAGCAAAAAAACCGTGCCAGGCAGGCCTGGTAAAATAATGCCTGCAATGCCGATGCCGAGAAAAATAAAACCCAAAAGTGCGTAAAGAATTTTCATATAAAAAGTTAAGAATGCGTTAAAAATAGGCACTATTATCTATAAATAAAAATGATTTGCAACAAATAACCTATTGCAAATCATCTTTAAAATACTATCGCTTGTATAGCTAAAATCAGACTTTCACCGCATTCACACATTCACCGTTATTGACGATATCTAAAATATTCGAAAGCGTCACTTCCGAAATATTGACTAACGCTTCCTCAGTTAAAAACGCTTGATGCCCCGTAAACAACACATTATGGCAAGACGAGAGACGGCGGAACACATCATCGGTAATCACATCATTGGATTTATCTTCAAAGAACAACTCACGTTCGTTTTCGTAAACATCCATGCCCAACGCTCCAATTTTTTGGCGTTTTAACGCTTCAATCGCGGCTTGGCTATCAATCAAACCGCCACAGCTGGTGTTGATAATCATCACGCCATCTTTCATTTTATTAAATGCCGTTTCATTCAGCATGTAATGATTTTCTGCAGTCGCAGGGCAATGCAAGGTAATCACATCGGAATGAGCATAAAGCTCGTCCAACGACACATATTTACCTCCTAACTCGTCCACAATCGGATTATGAAACGGGTCGAAAGCCAGAATATTCATCCCAAAACCTTTCAAAATTCGCATCGTAGCAATCCCAATTTTACCCGTGCCAATCACACCCGCCGTTTTGCCATGCATATTAAAGCCCGTCAAACCTTCCAGCGAGAAATTCGCATCACGCGTGCGTTGATAAGCCTTGTGAATACGACGGTTTAAAGTCAGCATCAAACCCACAGCATGCTCGGCAATCGCCTCAGGCGAATAAGCAGGTACACGCACCACCTGAATGCCAAGCTCTTCCGCAGCTTGTAAATCCACGTTATTAAACCCTGCACAACGCAAAGCAATAGTTTTAATCCCTAACTTCGCTAATTTTTCCAATACAGGACGGCTAGCATCATCGTTCACAAAAATACACACTGCATCTGCTCCTTCTGCCATTTTTGCGGTTTTACGATCGAGCATAAAATCGAAAAACTCCAACTCAAATGCTGAGCCAAATTTCTCGTTTGCAACAGTTAAATATTTGCGGTCGTAATTTTTAGTGCTATACACAGCAACTTTCATTTCTCATCCTTAGGCATCAAAAATGCCACACAATTTAGTAAATTTTGTGGTAATTTTAACCGCCTGTTGTATTTAGTTCAATCAATGAAAGAAATCGAAAAAGAATCAACTTCGAAAATCCCACTTACGAATACCCAAAATAAAGAGCATTGCGAAATAACTAATTACAGCAAGCACAATCAACCAACCAAGCCAATAGGCTTTCATCAGCGTGCTCATTTCAAACCACTCCTCTAAATGTGGCGAGAAATAATTGACTAACCCACCCATCACAAGTGCAGCAATCGCCACTTTTAGGATAAAGAAAATCGTTTTGCGAGAAATGTGATAAATCCCTTGTTTCGACAGTTGGCGATAAAGCAAAGAGGCATTCACCGCAGCAGATAATGCTGATGCCATTGCCAACCCCAAGTAGCCAAACGGAATCGCAAGCAAACCAAAACACATATTACAAGCGGTCGCAATTAAGCCAATTTTTACCGGTGTTTTGGTGTTTTGATTAGCATAAAAACCATTCGCTAAAATGCTAATTAGCATATAGCTGTTCAGCCCCAAACACATAATCCAGAGCGAATGACTCGAAGCGATTACATCTGAAAGCCCAAATTTGCCGCGCATAAAAAGCGTCATTATCATCGGTTGGGCAAGCGTAGCAATACCAATCATTGCAGGAATACCAAGCAATAATACCATTCTGACCCCCCAGTCCATTGTGGTTTGGAATTGGGCTTGGCGTGCAGTTTCATTCAGTGCTTTCTGCTTAGCAATTTTAGACAGCGTTGGGAGCACCACAGTAGAAATTGCAATGCCAAAAATACCAAGTGGGAATTCAATCAAACGGTCGGAATAATAAAGCCACGTGATTGAGCCAGTCACCAAAAAGCTGGCAATCACTTGATTTAATAAGAGATTGATTTGGGTTACTGATACACCAAAAAGAGCAGGTAGCATCAGCGTACGCACTTTTTTCAAGCCCTCATCATTCCACGCCCATTGCGGCTTCACTAGTAAGCCAGCTTTTTTCATAAATGGAATTTGAAATAAGAATTGCAGCAAACCGCCTAAAAAAATCCCCCATGCGAGGGCAATATCTGGTCGCTCAAAATAATCGGCACCGAAAATAGCCATCGCAATAATCGCTACATTCAGCAACACAGGCGAAAATGCCATCACCCCGAATTTGCCAATCGTGTTTAGCACTGCGCCAGAAAGGGCAACAAAAGTGATAAACCATAAATAAGGAAAGGTGATTTTCAACAATAGCGAGGCCTGGGTAAATTTCTCCGCATCAGCCCCACCATTAAGCCAATCCATAAACCAGCCTGTACCGAAAAGTGCTGCTACAACAGGCGAGCCAATCATTGCCAATAACGTCACGGCAGACACTACCAACCCCAACGACCCCGATACTTTCGCCACAAATTCACGGGTTTTGTTCAAGTCGTTATCAGAATTATATTCCGCTAAAACGGGCACAAATGCCTTAGAAAAAGCCCCTTCAGCGAATAAACGACGCAGAAAATTAGGGATGCGATTGGCAAAAAGAAAGACATCTGACATCGCCCCCGCCCCGAGTACACTTGCTACGATCATATCGCGAATTAAGCCCAATACGCGGGAAACTAAGGTTAGTCCACTGACTAACACACCTGATTTTAGAAGTTTTTTGCTCATAGTATTCTCAAGTTAAAAGAGGATTCCCTCTTTAGCAAAAAGGGGGTTGCTTGTTTGATATAGGCTATACCACACGATCACAAAAATTGATCGGAATTTTATCAGTTTTTATAGGAAAATCAGAAAAAAACTGATAAAATCTCGCCCTATCGTTTTCTTAAACAGAAAAACGGTGTTATTTTCAAGCACGTGTCTCGTTGAAAATGAATTAAAAACTATCGATAGCAACATAAACCACGGTTTATGTTTATTTATTTAACACAGATATCTTAGGAGTTTGACCTTGGCTAATATCAAGTCAGCAAAAAAACGTGCGGTTCAATCTGAAAAACGCCGCCAACACAACGCAAGCCAACGCTCAATGATGCGTACATTCATCAAAAAAGTATATGCAGCAGTAGCAGCAGGTGATAAAGCAGCAGCTCAAGCAGCTTTCGTTGAAATGCAAAAAGTAGTGGATCGTATGGCATCTAAAGGCTTAATCCACGCGAATAAAGCAGCAAACCACAAAGCGAAATTATCTGCACGTATCAAAGCGTTAGCATAATTTGCAAAATAAAAAAACCGACCGCTTGGTCGGTTTTTTTATATTGACTACACCCTATAAAGCTTATGGCATAATAAAATACCGCTTGTATTTTATAACGACAATCCTAATAATTTTTTTAATATTATTATTCAAATTTCACTTTGCCTGATGCTGTCGCAGAAATGGTTTCTTTGCCTGCCTCTAATGGCATCTCTTCTGAGTAATTTGCTGATTTAGCCATTGCCATCATTGGACGAACACCATAATAAGTTCCTTCACTATTAAGCGTATTTAATTGTACATCCACAAGTTGATAGCCTTTTGCATTCAAGCCTTTTTGTACAACCTCAGCTTTGTGCTTGAATCGTTTAATGACTTCTAACGTTAATTCATCTTCTAATACCTTCATCGTTTCGGGCGAAACACTAAAGCGAATATCATTAATCGCAACTTGGTTACTCAAACCTTCTAACACTTTTTCAATAGATGAAAAGCTTTTACTTTTCAGATTAATATAACCCTCTGCAATCCAGCCATCTACTTTACCTTTTTCGTTGTAATTCACTCGATTTGAAATCCCATCCGCTTTTACCTCAATTTCAGGATATTGCTTTACGGCTGCAAGCACTTTGTTTAAATTAACAGAGACTTCATTTTTAAGATTAACTAACGATTTACCTGACTTACGACTATAAAGGCTCACGTCCATTAAATCTTTTTCCACCGTTCTACTCGCTTCTGCAGAAAATTGGAACATAGTCGCTTGATTCACATCGGTTAAAACTTCAGCTGAAGTAGCAAGACTTGCCCCTACAAACGGTAGAATAATAAAAAATTTTTTCAGATTCATCTTCATTCTCCTATTTCTTAGCATATTAACGAGTTCTCATCTAATAAATGACTGCCATTAGCGAAATATCTCATGACCGTTCCTTAAAATTGATAAGAAATATTTCCTAGTAACAATCGCTCTTGTTTTACACCATCAGTTTTAGAAAATAATCGTCCAGTTGCCCATTCAAGGTTAGCTTGAAAGGTTTTCTGCTCCCAATTCAACCCAACAGCATAAGCAAAGGCTTGTTCTCGCTGTACATTCGTTTGTATGGATTTTTGTACGCCAAAATCAATCCCAACGTAGGGAGAAAATGTGCCGAATTCAGTTGCTCTTACCCAAGCAATATCGTTGTGTAAAACAATATTTTTCTCTGCCGATAAACTCAAATCATTTAAGCCTCTCACCCTGTTTCGTCCCGTTAAATCTTCTTGTTTAATCGAAGGCAAATAATCGTAGCTATATTGTGCTGTGAGCTGATGAGAATAGCGAAAAAGTTGTTCACCAATCGGTTGATAGCGGTTAAATTTCAGCTCAAAATTCCAACGGCTAAAACGATCTTCTGGCTGGTTTTCACCTTTATTTCGCCCCTGTTCATAGCGGAAATCAGTAACAAAAGTGGCATTTTCAAACAGTTGCAAATGATTGAACCCAATAGAAATACTACTTAATTTAGGGCTTTGAAGGTCTAAAATCACATCATCCAGTCTGTTTTTGCTATTAATTTTCTCAACCTGCGTTGAAAATGTTGAAATATGGTTAGAACCACGATGGAAAACATAATCTGCAGTTAATCCCGTTTGGAGAGTTCGTCCTTTTTGCTGCAGACTTAACGTCTGAAGTGAGAGTGGCGTTTTAAACTGAGAAACGGATGCAAAGCCACTGAATGTCCAATAACCATAAGGTAAAGAATAATAGAGCAATGCAGAGCGGCTAAATTGGTGATGGGATTTTAATGTATGCGTACCACTTAGATAGAGCGTATCCGATAAGCCAAAAGGATTCCCAATGCTAACTGAAGAACGTGCCTGCCAACGATCATAGGCTCTTGACGCATAATTATCTAATCCAATTGAACCATTGATACGGGAAGTCGGTTCGTTCGTAAATTTCAGTTTAACTTCGCCATTTTTAGCTGGCAAAACATCGACAGACACACGGTTTCCCGTGATACGATTCGCTTGATCAAGTGCTTGGTCGAGATCTTGCACTTTCAGCGGTTTACCTATCGCATTTGGCAAGATTTGTCCAAGATTAAACCGCTTATTATCGCTTTCCACAACAACAATTTTGCCCTCAAATACGTGCAGGGTTAAAACACCTGATTGATCGTCTTCAAACTGAAAAGGATTATGAATATAACCTTTTTCCACGTAGGCTTGAGTCAGTTGTTGGCTCAGCTGATTAAGACGAGCTTCATTCAAACATTCGCCTGATTTAGGCAAAAAAGGCGTTGGATCAATCAGTGTTATGCCTTTAAATTTCACACCTTGATAATCTAAACAAATTTGCGAGAAATCGCTATTTTCAACCGCTTGCGAAGTAGATTGGAATTGATGTTGTTCTAACCAGCGTTGTTGCTTTTGGATCTGTAGTTCTGCAAGTTCTTGTTTAGATTGTTGGAGGGATTGGGTAATATCATCAGCCAAAACATTTGATGAAAAAAGAGTAAGAAGAAGGGAAAAAGCAAGTTTATTCATAGCAGCGATGAAATAAAAAAATAAGCGGTCAATTCTTCGCAAGATTTTGCAAAAAATTGACCGCTTGAAAAAAGATTAATCGTCTAAGAAACTACGTAACGTTTCAGAGCGACTTGGGTGGCGTAATTTACGCAACGCCTTCGCTTCGATCTGACGAATACGCTCACGGGTTACATCGAATTGTTTACCCACTTCTTCGAGCGTGTGGTCGGTGTTCATATCAATCCCGAAACGCATACGTAATACTTTTGCTTCGCGCGGGGTTAAGCCTTCCAATACTTCATTGGTTGCAATACGTAGGCTTTCTGCCGTTGCGGAATCTAAAGGCAATTCAAGGCTTTCGTCTTGAATGAAATCACCTAAATGCGAATCGTCGTCATCACCGATTGGCGTTTCCATTGAAATTGGCTCTTTAGCAATTTTCAACACCTTACGGATTTTATCTTCAGGCATATTCATACGTTCTGCGAGTTCCTCTGGTGTCGCTTCGCGTCCCATTTCTTGTAAGCATTGACGAGAAATACGGTTAAGTTTGTTAATTGTCTCAATCATATGCACTGGGATACGAATCGTACGTGCTTGGTCTGCAATTGATCGAGTAATCGCCTGACGAATCCACCAAGTTGCATAGGTTGAGAATTTGTAACCGCGACGGTATTCAAATTTATCTACCGCTTTCATCAAGCCAATGTTCCCTTCTTGGATTAAATCCAAGAATTGTAAACCACGGTTAGTGTATTTTTTCGCAATAGAGATCACCAAACGTAAGTTTGCTTCCACCATCTCTTTTTTCGCACGACGTGCTTTTAATTCACCGTTGGCAATACGTCCGCCAATTTCACGAATTTGGGCAATGGTCAAACCAGAATTTTGTTCTAAATTCTGCAAGTTCACGATATTTACACGAATTTTCTCAACATAATTCGCTAATTTCGGCACACCACCACGTTTTGCATTGATGGCTTTTTCCATCCACGCTTCGCTGGTTTCATTACCTTGGAAGTTTTTGAGGAAATCCGCTTTCTTCATTCCCGCATATTCCACTGCATAGCGTTGGATTTGACGTTCTTCTGCACGCACTTGTTTCATCAATTTCTGCATAGTTTCCACAAGTAAATCGAATTGTTTCGGTACTAAACGGAATTCACGGAAAATATCAGATAACGCATTGATTTGTTCACGTGCTTTTGCGTGCGTACGACCATGTTTACGAATGGCTAATAACGCTTTTTCGTGCTGTTCTTTAAGAGCAGTGAATTTTTCACGAGCAAGCTCTGGATCGATTGAGTTATCATCGCCAGAATCTGCGTTACTGCTGTCGCCATCATCCTCTTCTTCCTCATCTTCAACATCGTCTACATCTGGATGCTCATCGTCATCAAGATGAATAGAATCATCATCTACAGGATCTTCTTCTTGAGCATTTGGATCAACAAAAGCGGTTATTAAATCCACTAAACGCATATTTCCTGCTTCTACTTCATCATAACAAGCTAATACGCCTTCAAGGGCTTCAGGATACTCTGCTACCGCACATTGAACTTCATTAATGCCTTCTTCAATGCGCTTTGAAATCTGAATTTCATCTTCACGGGTAAGTAATTCAACAGTTCCCATTTCTCGCATATACATACGCACAGGATCAGTAGTTCTTCCTAATTCCGACTCCACCGTAGAAAGCACTTTCGTTGCTTCTTCTACCACATCTTCATCGGTAATATTTTCGGCAAGCATTAACTCATCAGTATCAGGGGCTGTTTCTAATACCTTAATCCCCATATCCGTGATCATTTGAATAATATCTTCGATTTGCTCTGCATCAACCAATTCTTCAGGCAGGTGGTCGTGCACTTCAGACAGAATCAAATAACCCTGTTCACGACCTTGAGCAATCAGAAGCTCGATTTGAGATTGTTGTTCTAATTGTTGATCTACGTGTTGTTCCATAATGATTTCCGTTTTTTTCGAGCAGGCAAAAATAGTGATGGATTATACCATTTTTTTGAGCTGTTTTGTCAAAATAGGGCTGTTATATCGGCTTTTTTGTTGTGGTTTTCAAGTAAAAAGCGATTAAATATTTTTCACTTTATCCGAATATAAAATCAAACAAAGTGCAATAACCATCAATAAAATCGCACCTGCAAAGAGAATCGTGCTGGTTGCACTTTCGTGATCCACAATAATTAACCGCACCATTGCAGTAATTCCCGTATAAATAAAATAACGTAACGGAAAATGATAGCCACTGCGGAAATATTGAGAAATTAGTCCTAAGAACCCGAAATAGAGGAAAAAGTTAAGAATTTTCTCAGCTAAAGTATTCGTCACAATTGCATCTGGGCTGAGTACCATCAAAAATAAGCTATAACTGATTTTTGCTAAAGCAATAATTAATACAACGGTTAAACTAAGAACAAAGCCAATTAAAATAGTTTTCAGTAATTTCGGCATTACACCTGAAAGATGGGTAGCAAGGTTGTGTGTGGTCATAAAAATCGATGAATGGAAAAAATAATCATTCCTCTCGCCCGCTTGCGGGAGAGGGAGGAAAAAACCGAAAATTTTCGGAGTAAGAGGGAAAATTTGCGAATTATAGAAGAAAATAAACCGCTTTCCCCTCTCTGGAATCGGATTCTAAACGAATCTGAAGCCTGTCTCAAACATAAATAGCGTTATTTTTAATGTTCCCGCGTTTTAAAGAACGCCACATCAGGATAACGCTCTTGAGCCAAGTTCAAATTCACCATTGTTGGGGCAATATAAGTGAGGTTATCGCCACCATCTAAGGCTAAATTCTGCTCGTTTTTACGTTTGAACTCTTCAAATTTTTTTGCGTCCGAACATTCCACCCAGCGAGCGGTTGCCACGTTCACATTTTCGTAAATCGCTTCTACGTTGTACTCGGTTTTGAGGCGTGAAACCACCACATCGAACTGAAGTACACCCACAGCACCCACGATTAAATCGTTGTTCATCAGTGGACGGAACACTTGCACCGCACCTTCTTCAGAAAGCTGCACTAAACCTTTTAACAATTGTTTTTGCTTGAGCGGATCTTTCAAACGAATACGGCGGAACAACTCAGGGGCAAAGTTTGGAATACCCGTAAATTTCAAGGTTTCGCCTTGGGTGAAGGTATCACCAATTTGGATCGTGCCATGATTGTGTAAGCCGATAATATCGCCCGCATAAGCTTCTTCAGCATGGGAGCGGTCGCCCGCCATAAAGGTAAGTGCATCTGAAATCACTACATCTTTACCAATACGGACGTGTTTGAGCTTCATTCCTTTTTCGTATTTACCTGAAACTACACGCATAAAGGCAACGCGGTCGCGGTGTTTCGGATCCATATTCGCTTGGATTTTAAACACAAAGCCACTGAATTTCTCTTCCGAGCTTTCTACTGTGCGAGTATCTGCTTGGCGTGGCTGTGGTTTTGGTGCCCATTCGGTTAAGCCATCTAAGAAGTGATCCACCCCGAAGTTACCGAGAGCCGTTCCAAAGAACACTGGAGTAAGTTCGCCATTGATGAAGGCTTCGTGGTCGAATTCGTTGCTTGCACCTTGAACTAATTCTAGCTCATCACGCAATTGTTGGGCTAAATCATCACCCACTGCCGCATCTAATTCTGGGTTATCCAAGCCTTTGACAATACGCACTTCTTGAATGATCGAGCCTTGCCCTGATTGATACAAATAGGTTTCATCTTTGGCGATATGATAAACCCCCTTGAACAATTTTCCACAACCGATAGGCCAAGTGATTGGTGCACAGCGAATTTTCAACACGCTTTCCACTTCGTCCAACAATTCCATTGGATCGCGAATATCACGGTCGAGTTTGTTCATAAAAGTAATGATTGGTGTATCGCGTAAGCGGGTAACTTCCATCAATTTAATAGTACGTTCCTCAACACCCTTCGCCGAGTCGATAACCATCAAGCAACTATCCACCGCCGTTAAAGTACGGTAAGTATCTTCCGAGAAATCCTCGTGTCCTGGAGTGTCAAGGAGATTCACCAAACAGTCGTTATACGGGAATTGCATCACAGAGGTAGTGATAGAAATCCCACGTTGTTTTTCCATCTCCATCCAGTCGGATTTCGCATGAGCGGTTGAGCCTTTTCCCTTCACCGAACCTGCAGTTTGAATTGCGTTTCCGTATAAAAGTACTTTTTCGGTAATGGTGGTTTTACCCGCATCGGGGTGGGAAATAATCGCAAAAGTTCTGCGTTTATTCACTTCTTGAGGATAGGTCATAATCTTCTCTTATTCGTTCAAATTGTGTTAAAAAATGGGCGTATTATCCTTGAAAATGGCATACTTTGCAAAAGCGAACACATACAATGTTATCCTTTAAACATTGGTAAGCGATCCGCCATTGCCAACAAGTGGAAAATCGCAGTGCAAACACCAAAAATAAAGACTAAAAAAACGACCACTTGATTGCCTTTTTTCGTTTTGTAAGCCAACCAAGCAGGAATAATGCACGTCCAAAGTGTTGCAATTGCCCCTGCATAACCAATTGCTTTTAAAAATCCGAGCGGTGAAATGAGCGAGAAAATCAGCGGTGGTAAAAAGGTAACCGCCCAAGATTTGCTTCTTCCCACTTTATCATCAGCAAAACCAAAGAAATCCGCTAAGAAATCGAAGGTACCAAGCCCAACGCCGATAAATGAAGATAAAATCGCAGCAATCGAAAAAGCGTGCAAGGTTTGCGAAATTTGCCCAACTTCGATCTGCTCGCCAATGTGTTGCAACAGCACGCCTAAATCGCCATTACTTGCCAAAATTGGAGCGAAATTCTCACGCGGTAATACGCCAAAAATGCTGATAACCCAGAGCAAATAAAGTACCAGTGCAATAAAAGTCCCCCCCATAATCGCCCATTTTGCCTTACGTTCCTCACCATAATAAGCACGCATTGAAGAAACCGAGTGATGATAGCCAAACGAAGTTAATGCAATCGGCAACACCGCAAGACTGTATTTAGCATATTCGCCATTTTCGTTTGATAAATCCCACAATATGTTCAAGTCGATATGACTAATCAGCCCTGAAATGCTCAAACAGAATGAAATCGCCATAAAGGAAATCAGCACCACTGAGATACGATCAACTAGGCGAGTAGAATGCCAAACGAAAAAGGAGAAAATCGCAACGAAAATCACCGACCAAATTCGACCGCTTGCATTACCCAAATCAAGGTAAGGCTTGGCTAAATTCTGTAGAATATCACCTGAAGCCGTAATGTAAGCGTAAAGCAAAATACCACCGACAAAATAGACAGCCAGATTGTTGATAATGTTAATATGCTTACCTAGCACTGCTTGGGTTACGGTGTTAAAAGAGGCACGAATGGGGTGGTCTTGATACACTTCTAACAATAGCCAGCCAGAGAGTGTCATCGTGATCATCGTAAACGTAATAGCCGCGAGCGTCCAGCCAGTCCAAGCCCCTGCCCCCGACATTGGCAAGCCCAACATTCCAGCACCCACGCATACACCCGTGATAATACTCGCACCACCTAAAAGAGAAGGTTGTTTTTTCACACAAAGTCCTAAAAGTTTAAATCACAAAAATACAAGCGGTCGTTTTTGCAAAAAATTTGCGAAAAACGACCGCTTGAAAGGTCAAAATCAGGGCTATTCTACACCTATTTCAATAGTTCCTCATTCTTTTTGTAATTCCACTTACTACGCGGCTTGTCGATATATTGGAAATGCTCGTTGGTGAATGTGCCTTGTGTGCAAGTGATTTTATCACGGCGAGTGTTCACGATTTGATTACCAATCGCAGCATTTAAGGTGTCGGGTCCTGTCATCACAAATACGCCACCATCAATGCGACGGTTTTCGATATTATCCACAATGCGATCGAGCGTCGCTTTCATGATCGGATGTCCTGCTTCGCACGCAAGAAAGAAGTTGGTATATTTATCACGGCGTTTAATCAGCACTTCGTTATCGTTTTCGCGGATGATTTGCGAAAGTGGGAAAACCAAATGCCCGTCGATGTCAATGTAAATCCCACCTTCACGCCATAGGGTAAAGACACGCCAAAAATCCGCTTGGGCTGCGCCGTCGGTTAGTTGGCTGTAAGCGGCAAAAACGTGCGGTTCAGCGTGGGCTTTAATGTATTCTTCGCGCGCTTCGGTGCTGACATAGCGGTAATCGTAGCTGAGCGACATCAAGCGGTTGAACAAATAGTTACAATACATCGGCAACGTCACTTTGTTGGAATAGTTGGTCTGCCAAATGGTGCGGTTGATTTTGTCTTGGCGAGTCGTTTTCAACTTCGCTGGGCTAAATTCTGGAATCGTAAAGCGTTTTTTCGGAAAAAGGGCGTGGAACGGATAGCCCGAAATTTTCACGATGTTGCCCAACAAGCGAGAAAGCCCGTTGCATAGCACGATAAATTTTTCGTATTTGACTGACATTTAATTTCCTATTTTACATATTTGAGCAACTATATTGCTCTTTGTGTAGGGACGAATTATATTCGCCCTGATGCCCCACTAATGTTTTGGGGCAAATGTAATTTGCCCCTACGATTGGTAAGCAATGTTCATAAAGACAAGCGATTATTTCTCAAGCTGCGAAATCGCAAAATCAAGGGCGTAATCATACCCTTTTGCGCCTAAACCGCAAATCACGCCTTTTGCCACATCGCTGAGATAAGAGTGATAGCGGAAAGGTTCACGGGCGTGAACGTTAGAAAGATGCACTTCCACAAAAGGAATGGCGACCGCCAACAACGCATCGCGCAAGGCAACGCTGGTGTGGGTGAACGCTGCGGGGTTGATGATAATAAAATCCACGTTGCCAAAGGCTTGGTGAATGCGGTTCACGATAGGCTCTTCGCCATTGGCTTGGAAATAATCTAATTCATAGCCTCGTTTTTGAGCTTCGGCTTGGAGGTGGTTTTCAATATCTGCCAACGTTTGTGAGCCGTAAATTTGCGGCTCACGTTTGCCTAACATATTGAGGTTAGGGCCGTTTAATAGGAGGATTTTTTTCATTTGATTTTTAATTCTTTGTAGGGTGTGTGAAATGTATCATTTCACGCACCGAATAATCAGAATATTGTATGCGTGCGTGGATTTTTACAAATCCACACACCCTACAAGCGGTCAATTTGCTGCAGCGTTTTGCCAAAGTTCTTTGCCTTCTTCTGTTTCAGACTTAGCCTCATACGCCAACGGATACAAGTTCAATTTTTCCATTAACAAGCGGTCGCCATCTTCTTCTGGGTTTTCGGTGGTGAGCAATTTGTCACCGTAGAAAATCGAGTTCGCACCCGCCATAAAGCAAAGGGCTTGCATTGATTCTGGCATATTGCTTCTGCCTGCAGAAAGGCGAACGTAGCTGTTTGGCATTGTAATACGTGCAACAGCGATGGTACGGACAAACTCCGTCCAGTCTAAATCTTCCGCATTTTCCAGCGGAGTGCCTGCCACTTTCACTAATTGGTTAATCGGCACGCTTTCAGGCTGCGGGTCGAGGTTCGCAAGGCTAGCGATTAAGCCTGCACGTTCAGCACGGGTTTCGTTCATACCCACAATGCCGCCACAGCAGATTTTCAAGCCTGCATGACGCACTTTGCCGAGTGTGTCCATTCGGTCATCGTGAGAACGGGTGTGGATAATTTTATTGTAGCGTTCTGGATCAGTATCAAGATTATGATTGTAGTAATCCAAGCCCGCTTCTTTTAAATCTTCCGCCATTCCCTCTTCCAACATACCGAAAGTACCACAGGTTTCTAAACCAAGAGATTTCACTGCATGAATGATGTTTGAGACAGTTTCAATATCTTTCGGTTTCGGTCCTCGCCACGCTGCCCCCATACAGAAACGACTCGCACCACGGGATTTGGCGATTTTGGCTTTTTCAACAATATATTCCACGTCGAGCATTGTTTGCTTTTCCACGCCTGTGTCGTAACGAGCGGATTGCGGGCAGTATTCGCAATCTTCCGCACATCCGCCTGTTTTGATGGAAAGCAAAGTAGAAAGTTGAATGGCATTAGGGTTGAAATGTTCACGGTGAACGCTTGCCGCTCGGAAGACTAAATCCATAAAAGGTAAATCGAAAAGTTCTTCAACTTGGCATTTTCGCCAGTATTGGGCGGTGGGGTGAGGAGTAAGTTCGTTTTTAGCTTTTAAGCGTAGATTGTAGGTGGTCATAGTGCCTCCAATGTTGCACTAGAATAGGGGTGTGATTTGAAAAATCCACACACGTTTTGCCTTTTCTTATGAAAATAGACCGCTTACGTGCGTGAACCAAGGGTTCACACTCCCTACATTTAAAAATTATTCTTCAATCGTACGAAGTAATTCGTTGATGCCCACTTTACCTAAAGTTTTTGCATCTACTTTTTTCACGATTACTGCACAGTAAAGGCTGTATTTACCGCATTTTGATGGTAGGCTACCAGACACTACCACAGAACCTGCTGGTACGCGACCGTAGTGGATTTCACCTGTTTCGCGATCATAAATACGAGTAGATTGACCAATAAATACGCCCATTGAGATTACGCAACCATCTTCAACAATCACACCTTCAACCACTTCAGAACGTGCACCGATAAAGCAGTTGTCGCCGATGATGGTTGGGTTTGCTTGTAATGGCTCTAATACGCCACCGATGCCCACACCACCTGATAAGTGAACATTTTTACCGATTTGTGCACAAGAACCTACGGTTGCCCAAGTATCCACCATTGTGCCTTCGCCAACATAAGCACCGATGTTCACATAAGAAGGCATTAACACACAGTTTTTAGAAATGTATGCCCCTTTACGCACCGTTGCTGAAGGCACTACACGGAAGCCTTCTTGTGCGAAACGCTCTTCGGTGTAGTCTGCAAATTTTAAGCCCACTTTGTCGTAGTATTTAGTTTCTGCACCGTCAATGATTTGGTTGTCGTTAATGCGGAATGAAAGTAAAACCGCTTTTTTTAACCATTGATGCGTAACCCATTCGCCGTCAATTTTTTCCGCCACGCGGTAAGTGCCGTTGTCTAACCCTTCGATCACCTCTTCAATTGCTGCACGCGTTTCTGCATCCACAGTCTTTGGGGTGATTTCTGCACGACGTTCAAATGCCGCTTCAATAATTGCTTGTAAAGACATTGTTGTGTTCCTTGTAAATAAAATTGTTAAAAATTTAACGAAAAAAGCTCCCTAGTTTTAACATAGAAAGGCGTTTTTTTCCACAAATAAATCGCTAAACCTGCAACCAAAAAGTCACTGGTCCGTCATTTTGTAATGAGACTTGCATATCTGCCGCAAATTGTCCTGTTTGGGTATGAATTTTTTTCACTGCTTGCTGGTGAAAGTAAGTGTAAAGCTCGTTCGCCACTTGCGGACTCGCCCCTTTAGAAAAGCTTGGACGTAAGCCTTTTTGCGTATCAGCAGCCAACGTGAACTGTGAAACCACAAGCAAACCTCCACCCGATTGTTGCACGTTTAAATTCATTTTGCCTTGCTCATCGGAAAAAATGCGGTAATTCAGCACTTTCTCCAACAAGCGATCGGATTTTTCTTGCGTATCGCCTTGTTCTACACCTAATAGCACCAATAACCCGTGAGCAATTTCGCCTATCGTTTGGTTTTCTACTTCTACTTTTGCCCATTTTACTCGTTGAATTAACGCAATCATAAAGTTAACTCTCCTTTTTGAATCAACTCAACATCTTTTAACACAGCGGCAAATTGCCCACCAAAGAGTACCACCTGCCAGCTTAGATGAATCCACAATAAAGTAATTGGCAGGGTTGCCAATGCACCATAAATCGCTTGATAAGAAGGGAAAGTGGTAATGTACCAAATAAAAACCTGTTTACCGAGCGTAAAGAAAATCCCTGATAATAACGCCCCAATCAAGGCGTGATGCCATTTTACCTTGGTATTCGGCACCAACCAATAAATCAAGCTAAATAGCAGCCACGTGAGCAAAAACGGCACATAATTTAGCAGATAATTGCTGAGTGAAAACACCTCCAAATCGCTAAACATCCGCAGCGACATAATATAAGAGCTAATCGCAATACTCATCCCTGTGAGGAGCGGTGCGAACACCAGTAACAAGGCGTAGAGCAAAAATGAGAGCAAAATTGACCGCTTGCGGGTTTCGTGCCACAAACTGTTAAGTGCTTTATCGATGTTATGAATCAACATCAACGCAACGACAACCAAACCGAGCGTGCTGACGATCCCCATTTTGCGGGAATTGGCGACAAAACTTTCCAAATATTCTTGCACCAAATCGCCCGCACTTGGGGCGAAATTGTCGTAAATGAGAGCTTTAATTTGTCCAGTGGCTTCCTCAAAAAACGGAAAAATGGTAAACACAGAGAAAATCACCATAATCAATGGCACAGTGGCAAGCATTGTGTTGTAGGTCAAATAGCCTGCCGTGACCGGAATTTGGTTTTGCCCTATTCGCTTGGAAAAAACACGAAAGAAAAGCCTAATGTAGGGTTTCATTTTTAAATAAAAGTCCTTTTATCAAAACCACAGAATTGTCCATTATAGGTAAATTTTTGCAAGAAAACGACCGCTTGCATGCATAAATCCTTGACCTTATTTTTATTCCTTGCTTTAATGCACAATTGATTTTTTTATTTTCCCACAGCAAATTTGCATATTATAAAGAGGCATATTATGGCAGAAAGTTTTAGCGTAACCCGTCGTTACTTTGATGATAAAAACTACCCGCGTGGTTTTGCTCGCCACGGTGACTACACCATCCGCGAAGCTCAAATTTTAGAGCAATATGGTCAAGCATGTTTAGCATTAGAAAGTGGCGAACGTAAAGCAACAACGGCGGAAGAAGAACGTTTTGTTGCCGTGATGAAAGGTGATGAAATCGCAGAAAGCATCATCGAAAAAGCGTGGTTAAAATATCGTTCATTAACGACTAAATCAAAACGTATCTACACACTTTCTGGCAATGCAGGTAGCGATGCTGGTGACGATTTTAGTGCAGCAGAATAAACGATTCGCTAATATTTTTTATAGATAGGGTGCATTTTTGCACCTTGTTTTTTATCTGAAGAAAACCATGACATTACCTATCGAACAATATTCCGAGCTTCTTGCAAAAAAAACTGAAAATTTAACCGCTTTACTTGCCCCGTTTAACGCCCCCGTATTGGACGTTTTCGCTTCAGAACCAAGCCATTTCCGTATGCGGGCTGAGTTTCGCGTGTGGCACGATAAGAACAAGCAAGGCGAAAATGAGCTCTATCATATTATGTTTGATCAAATAACCAAACAGCGTTATCGCGTAGATAACTTCCCGATTGCGAATGAACTGATCAACCGTATGATGCAAGCTTTGCTGGCTGAAATTCTTGATAATGAAATCTTAACTCGTAAACTGTTCCAAGTTGATTATTTAAGCACGTTAAGCGGCGAAATCGCCGTTTCTCTGCTCTATCATAAAAAGCTCGATGAAGCATGGATTGAACAGGCGAAAACCTTAAAAACTCGCTTAGAAAATCAAGGCTTTAAGGTGCAAATCATCGGGCGTGCAACTAAGCAAAAAATCGCGTTAGATTGTGATTTTGTCGAGGAAATTTTACCGCTCGCAGGCAAAAATTATGTTTATCGCCAAGTGGAAAACAGCTTCACCCAACCGAATGCCGAAATGAATATTAAAATGCTCGAATGGGCGAGAAATTGCACCAAAAACAGCACGGGCGATTTGCTGGAACTTTACTGCGGCAACGGCAACTTCTCGATTGCGTTAGCCGACAATTTCCGCAAAGTGCTGGCGACCGAAATCTCAAAATCTTCAGTGCAATCAGCACAATACAACATCGAAAAAAATGGTGTGGATAATTTGCAGATTATTCGAATGTCTGCTGAAGAGTTTACCCAAGCGATAAATGGCGTGCGGGAATTTAACCGCTTGAAAGGCATTGATTTGAAAAGCTATGAATGCAACACGATTTTTGTCGATCCACCACGTGCAGGCTTAGATCAAGCTACACTTGATATGGTGCAAGCCTATGAGCGAATTTTATACATCTCATGTAATCCAGAAACGCTGGCAGATAACCTAAAACAGCTTTCGCAAACGCATAAAATTGAACGTGCAGCACTGTTCGACCAATTCCCTTACACGCATCACATTGAAAGCGGTGTTTGGTTGATTAGAAAATAGCCACTTAAGATTTTCAGTCAAACTTTTGCTTGACCACCTGCTGATAAACCGATATTATTCTGCCCGTTTTCAACGGAGGAATGGTCGAGTGGTTGAAGGCACCGGTCTTGAAAACCGGCGAGGGTTTACGCCCTCCGTGAGTTCGAATCTCACTTCCTCCGCCATTAAATTCTAACCGCTTGTTTTATAACAAGCGGTTTTTTATTACCTCAAATTTGCAAATCCCACCTAATACAAAGGAAGTGTTATGAATATTACCGTCTATTGTGGTGCTAGTCTTGGCAATAATGAAGTGTACCAACAAGCCAGCCAAAAACTCAGCAAATGGATTGCAGAAAAACAGCATCAACTCGTTTATGGTGGCGGGGCAACTGGTTTAATGGGGCTGGTTGCCGATAGTGTGTTAGCTCAAGGTGGCAAGGTGATTGGCATTATTCCTGAGTTTTTAAAAGAACGTGAACTTGCTCATCCGAATTTAACTGAATTAGTTGTCGTTCAATCAATGACCGAACGTAAAAAACGAATGTTTGATCTTGCCAACGCCTTTATCGCCTTACCAGGTGGACCAGGCACGTTAGAAGAAATTTCCGAAGTGATTTCTTGGGCAAGAATTGGGCAAAATCCAAATCCGTGCATTCTCTTTAATGAAAACGGCTATTTTGATAATTTACGTGATTTTTACGACAGAATGGTGCAAGATGGTTTCTTAACGCAACCAGATCGCGACAAGATTTTATTTAGTAATGATTTGGCGGAGATTGAAACGTTTATTGAAAGCTACGAGCCACCAAGCGTAAGAACATACTAAAAAAATCCCTCTTTTTAACAATGATATGCATGATCTGCACTCCAAAAGAAGGATTTTTTATTCTACCTACGCATTCGTATACTCCGCCTTTTCATTCAACCAGCGTTTAATCAACGCCTCTGCAAGCGGTGGATTTTCCACAATAATTTGCTTGGCGTAGCGTTGGACGAGCGGAATCATTTTGCGATCACGCATTAAATTTGCCACCTTAAATTCCGCCGAACCAGTTTGTTTCGTACCGAGAATTTCGCCTGTTCCACGAATTTCCAAATCTTTCTCTGCAATGTAAAAGCCGTCTTGACTATCTCTCATCACTTGCAGGCGCTTGCTGGAAATTTTGCCTAGCGGTGGTTTATACATCAGCACACAGTGCGAAGCAGTCGCTCCACGTCCAACCCGTCCACGCAGTTGGTGAAGTTGTGCTAATCCTAGGCGTTCTGAATTTTCTATAATCATTAAGCTCGCATTTGGCACATCTACACCCACCTCAATCACTGTAGTTGCTACCAACAAATCAATGTTTGCAGCTTTAAATTCCGCCATTATTTCTTGTTTTTCTTGTGGTTTCATTCGCCCATGTACCAAACCAATCCGCAAATCAGGCAAGGCACGCTGTAAATCTTCGGCAATGGCTGCCGCGGCTTGGGCTTCCAGCACTTCTGATTCATCAATAAGCGTGCAAACCCAATAGGCTTGGCGTTTCTCATTTTTGCAGGCTTGATAAACACGTTGCACAATTTCAGGGCGGCGATCTTCTGAAATAACCACCGTCTTAATAGGCGTTCGCCCAGGTGGCAATTCATCGATAATTGAAGTATCTAAATCAGCATAAACTGTCATCGCTAGCGTTCGTGGAATTGGCGTTGCGGTCATAATCAGTTGATGTGGATAGTGATCAGTTTTTGCACCTTTTTCACGTAACGTCAAACGTTGATGCACCCCAAAACGGTGTTGCTCGTCGATAATAATCAACGCCAAGTCGTGAAATTCCACGCTCTCTTGAAACAGGGCATGCGTGCCAATAATCATCTGTACATCACCATTTTTGATCGCTTCCAACTGAGCATTTCTCGCTTTGCCTTTCACTTTGCCAGCCAGCCAGCCAACTTCAATCCCAAACGGACGAAGCCAATTGGCGAAATTATTGGCGTGTTGTTCAGCCAGAATTTCAGTTGGTGCCATCAACGCTACTTGTTTGCCGTTATCAATGGCAGTGAGTGCGGCAAGTGCTGCAACTAAGGTTTTTCCCGAGCCTACATCACCTTGCACCAAGCGCATCATTGGCGACGGTTGAGCCAAATCGCGCTCAATGTCTTCGGTAACGCGTTTTTGGGCGTTGGTTGGTTGGAAAGGTAGACTCGCTAAAAAGCGTTGTTTCAAATCCGTTTTGTAGCTTAGCGGCTCGGCATATTGCTGTTTTACGCCTAAGCGAAGCTGTTGCATCGCAAGGTTGTGTGCCAAAAGTTCCTCAAAAATCAACCGCTTCTGAGCAGGATGTTCGCCTTTTTCTAATACCTCAGCCGACACGCTCGGTGGTGGGCGATGCAGCAACGCCAATGCTTCTTTCAAGCTATATTGATGCGGGTTATATTGCTCAGGCAAAAGCTCAGCGACTTGCACATTCTGCAACACCACCAAGGCTTGCTCGGTCATTTTACGCAGTGAAGCCTGTTTCAATCCTTCGGTGGTGGAGTAAATTGGTGTGAGTGTTTCCGCCAATGCAAGCGGTTGATTATTGCGGATAATTTGATATTCGGGGTGATGAATCTCCGCCATATAACGCCCGCGTTTAATCTCACCAAAGGCTTTCACCCGCACGCCTGTGGCAAGGCTGTTTTTCATTCCTGCATTGAAGTTGAAGAACTTAAGCATAATTTTGCTCGTGCCATCGGAAAGCGTGACCGATAAAATCGGGCGACGCCCAAATTGCACTTCGGTGTGCTGCACGTAGCCTTCAATGGTGGCAAAACTTTCAGGGCAAACGTCTGAAATGGGCGTGATCCGCGTGCGATCTTCATAACGCATCGGCAAATGAAACAGCAGATCCTGCACGTTTTGAATGCCAATTCGGCTAAGTTTCTCGGCAATCGCCGCTCCTACACCTGACAGGCTGGTGAGTGGCACGCCATCTAAAAGTTGAGTATTCATTGCAAAAATGTTGTTAAAAATAACCGCTTGATAGAGTGGAATTATAAAGAAGACTGGAAGTTTATACAAACTTTCTCAGAAATTTGTGCTTTTTAAGAACTTATTTCTCGGTTGCTCATCTTAATGAATGCGTAATTTCACGCAGATTGATAAGGAATAAAAAATGAAATTAATCTCTAAAATGTTTGTGTTAAGTTTAGTGATAGGCATTGCTGCTTGTGGCAACCTAAATAAACAACAACGCAACACAGCGATTGGTGCGGCAATTGGTGGTGTTGCAGGACACGTCATTGGCGAATCAACAGGTGCAACCTTAGGTGGTGCTGCTTTAGGTGGCGTGATTGGTAGCCAAATTAAGTAACTACCCACAAAAAAGCCCGATTATTCAAACACGACAAATAATCGGGCAATACGGAGTTAAGTTTTTATTATAGTTCTACTTAAAAGGCAGTTTTGTAGATTTCTAGGATCTCTTCTACGGTACAATCACGCGGATTGCCGCCTGTGCATACATCTTTCAGTGCATCTTGAGAAAGGGATACTAAATCTTCCTCTTTCACACCAATCATATGTAATTTTTCAGGAATGCCAACATCATGAGAGAGTTGTTTTACTGCATCAATAGCAGCTTGACGATACTCTTCTTGGCTCATGTTATCAACGCCTTTAACGCCCATTGCACGTGCAATTTCACGGAATTTTTCACCTGTTGCTGGTGCATTGAATGCTAAAACATAAGGTAATAACACCGCATTTGCAATGCCGTGTGGTGTGTCGTAGTAGGCAGAAAGAGGGTGAGCCATACTATGTACAATACCTAATCCCACATTTGAGAAGCCCATACCTGCAACATATTGACCGAGTGCCATACCTTCTCGGCCTTCTTTGGTATTAGCTACTGCACCACGTAAGGAGCTAGAGATCAAGCGGATTGCTTCTAAGTGTAATGCATCGGTTAATGCCCAAGCAGCTTTGGTAGTATAACCTTCGATGGCGTGAGTTAAGGCATCCATACCAGTTGCTGCAGTTAAACCTTTTGGCATACTGCTCATCATTTCTGGATCGACTAATGCAACGATGGGAACATCATGCACGTCAACACAAACAAATTTGCGTTTTTTCTCTTCATCAGTAATAACGTAGTTAATCGTCACTTCAGCAGCAGTCCCTGCGGTAGTTGGAATAGCGATAATCGGTACACATTTATTACGTGTTGGCGCTACACCTTCGAGTGATAATACGTCACTAAATTCAGGGTTGTCGATAATAATCCCAATCGCTTTTGAGCTATCAATTGGTGAACCGCCACCAATAGCAATTAAGTAATCCGCACCGCTAGCTTTAAATTTTGCTACGCCTTGCTTAATCACCTCTACGCTTGGATTGGCTTTGACTTCATCAAAGATCTCGTAAGGTAAGCCTGCTTCATCTAACAAGCGGGTAACTTTCTCAACAACTTTGAATTTCACTAATTCTTTGTCAGTTACGACAAAAGCTTTTTTGAATTGGCGACTGCGTACTTCATCAACAAGATGTCCAATCGCGCCTGCACCATGATAACTGGTTTCATTAAGAATGATTCGATTAGCCATAATAGACTCCATGATTTTACAAATTAAAGAAGAGGGAATGATGGCACATCCTGTGCCATCAGCAATTTATTTTAAGACTTTCCAGCATCTGTAACCGTAGATTGAAATCATCACAAAACAGATAAGTGGTAAGATGAATGAGAAGTTTACAGCTGGGATGCCCATAACAACGCCTTGATCAATGATCATACCTTGTAGAGGTGGCATTAACGCACCGCCCACAATCGCCATGACTAAACCTGCTGCACCTAAAGTTGATTCTTCTTTCAAGCCATCTAAAGCGATGCCGTAGATAGTTGGGAACATAAGAGACATAAAGCCTGAAGTTAAGATTAAGCAATATAAGCCCCATACTCCGTCGATGAAAATGACACCTAAGATGCTGAAGAATCCGCCGATAGCAAAGAGCATTAACATAAATTCAGCTTTAAGATATTTCATTAAACTGGTGCTGACAAAACGACTCACAATGAAGATACCCATCGCAATAATGTTAAAGTTTTGACCTTCCGCTTTAGTGAAGCCTAAACGCTCAGCGTATTGTACGATGAATGTCCAGCACATGATTTGCACACCTACATAGAATACTTGTGCAATCACACCTTCACGATATTTCGCTTTTTGAATTAAGCGACCAAAAGATTCTTTAAATGAGATACGAGCACCTTCTTCTACTTTTACTGCTGGCATTTTATAAAGGCCGATGATGATAAGCACGGCAACTACCACAAAACCTAGTGCTACATAAGGATCGCGGATTTCAGCTAAATCGTGAGTACGAATCCCCATTTTTTCGGCTTCTGAAAGCGTATGGAAAATTAAGTTACCTGCCGCATCGCGTTTGTCTGATTCTAAATTAGTCAGTACTAATTGAGAGGCAACAAACATCCCTGTAATTGAGCCCAGTGGGTTGAAAGATTGTGCAAAGTTCAAACGACGAGTTGCAGTTTGTGGATCGCCCATAGCTAGAATATAAGGGTTTGCTGTGGTTTCTAAGAAAGCCAAGCCGAAAGTTAAGATATAAAGTGAAATTAAGAAGAAATTGAACACTTCATATTTTGCGGCAGGCCAGAATAAGAAGGCACCAATCGCATAGAGTACTAACCCCAACATAATGCCGGCTTTATAGCTATATCGGCTAGCAAAAAGTGCGGCAGGGATTGCCATTGTGCCGTAACCACCATAGAAGGCAAATTGCACAAGTGCTGCTTCAGATGCTGGAATTTCCATTACTGTTTGGAATACGGCAACCATTGGGTTGGTAATATCATTCGCAAATCCCCAAAGGGCAAATAAGCTCGTAATTAAGATGAAGGGAACAAGGAATTTCTTTTCTAAAACTTTAGCACTCATAATATGTTTCCTCATATTGAATGGGTATGATTTCAGCTAGGATTATTCTTCAATACGTAATCCGTAAGATTTAAATTTTTCAAGCACAACCGCCATTTGCTCTTTGCTGAGTAGCGGAATATCTAAGCCTGTCGATAACAGTTGCAAATACCACGTTGCCAACACTTCTACTTCGTGAGCAAGCCATAACGCTTTATCAAGGTTAGACTCACACGCAATTAAACCGTGGTGTGAAAGTAAAATCGCTTTGCTTTCTTTAATCCCTTCACGCACATAATCAGCCAATTGATGTGTACCGAAAGTAGCATAAGGCACGCAAGGAATATGATCTGTCCCACCAACTGCAATCATATAATGAATGGGCGGAATCGGTTTTTCGAGAATAGAAAGCCCCGCACAATTTTTAGCGTGGTTGTGCACAACTGCATTCGCTTCAGGGCGTGCTTGGTAAACCGCTAAATGGAATTGCCATTCACTTGAAGGTAATTTTCCCTCTTCATGTTTGCCGTTATTATCTACGTAAACAATGTCTTCTGGGCGAGTAAGTTCGTAAGGTTTACCTGTTGGGGTAATAAGCATACCGTCTTTATAACGCACACTCACATTTCCTGCAGTACCTTGGTTTAAACCAAGACGTGTCATTTCCATACAGGTATCAATAATTTTTTGAGAAAGTTCTAGTCTGTTCATTTGATTCACCTTTTTATTGTAAGATTAGTAAAATTTCTAAGATTTTTAACCGCTTGTAGGGTTATTCCACAGGCGTAACGCCTTTCTTAATAATCACATTGCCATATTTGGCAGTTTCGCCTGTGATTACGACGGCATAAGTTTTTTTAGCACGCTCATAAAAAGCAAAGCGTTCGACGCGTTCTACTTTTGGTGCAGTGCCGTTAATTTTTTTGATAGCTTCTAAATAACGAGCTTCTACGCTTGGATCGAGGCTGTCGCCTTCTACCGCTTGCATCATTGCTAATGGTGCTTCAACGTATTGGTCGAATTCAAACAGCGGAGTAATGCCAAGCAATAAAGTGGGGATGTCAACACCATCAGCACGAATTACTTTGTGATGTAATTGATGTGCTGGAAAGTGAGCATCAGAAAGGACCAATTCGTCCCCGTGTCCCATTTCAGCCAAAATTTTTAATAATTCTGGGGAAATTGCGGGGTGGATGCCTTTTAACATAGAATGTCTCCTTTTATTATTTATTTGTAATACTGGCTGTTTTCTGACGGCTCAATCCTTGTAACAGTTGGTCGCATCGCTTGTTGAGCTTCGAGCGGTGAGCCAAATCTACCCGCACCAAAGAAAGTAAACATCGCTGCACCTAAAACCGTGGTTTCTGGGAAATCCACCACATCAACTGGACAATTCAGCACATCGGCACGGATTTGATTCCAAAGTGCATTTTTCGAACCACCACCTACGCAAATTAAACTTTCAGCATTGAAGTTGCCTACTTTTTGCAAGAGCTGTAAGCCATCTTTTAGTCGATAAGCCATATATTCCAAACCTGCACGGTAAATTTCTCCTCGTTTGGTATGCATTGAAAGCCCAACGATTGATCCCATTTGATTGGTTGTGCCATCAAAATTCCCAATCAGTTTTACGCCATTTGCCCCCGCAGGAATTGCACGAGCTTCATCAATCATCGTACGATAATAGGCATCCGTACCTGCCACTTCAGTAAAGAAGCGTTTGCCAAGCCATTCCATAATGCCTGAAGCTACCCATTGCACACCAGGATTGAAGCAACCCGCTTGACTATCAAATTCAATCGTTAAACCATGTTGAGCAAACTGCCATTCTGGTTTTGCTTGTTGGGTACGAGCCATCAAAATTTCCCAAGTACCCGAGCTTAAAACAGGTTGGTTATAATCCGCGCCTGATCCAAAAATCGCAAATTGAGTATCGTGTCCGCAAGAAATCACGGGAATATCAGCACTCAAGCCTAACTCAACAGCAAGATCCGCTTTTAATCCGCCAATGACCTCACCTGCACTTTTCATTGGAGGGAAATGCTCTTTGCTCAAGCCCAATAAATTCAATACTTCGTCGTCCCAAGCGTCTTGCTCAATACAAGTCATCATAGAAGTTCCTGCCATTGTGCGGTCTGTGCTTTGCACGCCAGTTAAACGGTAGGCCAAGATAGACGAAATAAACATAAAACTATTTGTTTTGGTATAAACCTCAGGTTGATGCTGTTTAAGCCAGAGCAGTTTGAATAGGGTATTAAAGCTGTAATGTCCTACACCATTACGTTGATAAAGTTTTTCTACATCAATGTAATTTGCGAGGCTTGTCATAATTGGCAAGGTACGTGGGCATTTCCACGAAATAATCGGATAAAGTTGGTTGCCCTGTTTGTCAAATAACGCACCATCCACGCCAAAGGTGGTCACGGAAATGCCCACAATTTGCTGACGTTGTTCTGGGCTTAATTCCGCTAAGGTTTGTTTCGCACAGGTGAGCAATTTGCCCCAAATTTCATCAATCGCCCAGATGTGATAATCTGGATTTTCTACCCCAGGTTGAGTGTTATTGGGTAGATGGTGAGCACTTAAAATCTTCCCTGTATCATCAATAGCAATGGTGCGAAGGTTGGTTGCACCACAGTCGAAGATAAATGCAATTGCCATGGTTATCTCCTGAATTCTGAAATGTGATGCTACTTATTACTCCGCTCTCTTCCCCCTCTTTAGCAAAGAGGGGGAGAGATTTGGCAGAAAATTCAACCTCATCGTTTAAGTAGCATCTTTTCAAATTTCCTCCATTCGAGGAAATTTGCAATTATTTGCAATTTATACGCAAATTTTTACCGCTTGCGTTATTTATAAAGCGGTCCAAAGTTCGCACAAGCACGGTAGTCTTGACCTTCTTTATCTTGACCAAACATATTCCATGCACTTGGACGGAAGACATCTTTTTCTTCCACGTTATGCATATTAACTGGAATACGAAGCATAGAAGCTAAGGTAATTAAGTCTGCCCCAACGTGTCCGTAAGTAGCTACACAGTGGTTTGCACCCCAGTTTGCCATCACAGAATACACATCTTTGAATGCACCTTTACCATTTAGGCGAGGCACGAACCAAGTCGTTGGCCAAGTTTCATTAGTACGTTTATTTAAGATGTCGTGTACATTTTCAGGTAACTCGATTGACCAACCTTCTGCAATTTGAAGAACAGGACCTACACCTTTAACAAAGTTAATGCGGTGCATGGTAAATGGCATACCACCTTTGGTGAGGTATTGAGAAGATAAACCGCCCCCACGGAAGTATTCATACACAGCAGGACACCAACGTGTATTTTCTAAGCAGCGTTTGCCGTCTGCCTCAGTTACTTCCCAAGCTGGTTTCACTACAGGATTGCCATCTTTGTCTTGGTGCTGACCTGTTCCATCTAATGCGGCAGAACCAGAGTTGATTAAGTGAATGAAACCGTTTTCTGGACGCCAGCCTGTCACACGTTCTACGGAGTCTTCACTCCAGTAAGTACGTACGTCAGCAAAGATTTGAGCTTGACCAGTTAAAAGGTTACCGAACAACATATTTACTGCGTTTAAGCTGTCATTTTCGGTTGCAAGAATGTATGGAGGACGTACGCCATTCCAGTCGTAAGTTGAGTTCAACATCGCTTCCATAAAGTCGCCATTTGGACGATGGTCTGTCCAATGGCGTTGACCTTGGAAACCTGCTGCAATCGCATTGTGGCCTAACGCTTCTTCGCCAAAGTTAAGTTCAGCCAATTTTGGATTGCCGACCATTAAATCGCGTGCGATGATGGTCATTTTGACTAAAGTTTTACGTAACTCCGCTCTTTCTTCCGCAGTCATTTGATTTTCTGGTGCGTTTACATCAACACCGTCAATGCAGTATTCGTTAGCCCATTTAAGTGCAAGTTCGTATTCTTCATAGTCGTAAATGCCACGGTCGATACGGCGGGTAATTTCAGACATATCCACGTATTCGTTACGCATACCTAAGTATTCTTGGAAGAATGGTTGGTTCACAATAGAACCTGCGATACCCATCGAAACAGATCCGATAGAGAGGTAAGATTTACCGCGTAAAGTTGCCACAGCTAAACCAGCACGGGCAAAACGTAATAATTTTTCACGCACATCCGCTGGAATAGTTTGGTCGTCTGCTTCTTGCACTTCGTGGCTGTAAATAGAGAAGGCAGGTAAACCAAGTTGGTTATGACCAGCAAGGGCTGCCGCTAAATAAACTGCCCCTGGGCGTTCTGTACCGTTGAAACCCCAAATCGCTTTTGGTGTGTGTGGATCCATATCAATGGTTTCAGAACCATAGCACCAGCAAGGGGTCACCGTAATCACTGCACCGACATTCTCACGTTTAAATTTTTCAGCACAAGCGGCAGATTCCGCCACGCCACCGATACAGCTGTCTGCGATTACGCATTCCACGAAATCGCCATTAGTATGACGAACTTCTGAACTAATCAATTTCGCCACAGCTTTCGCCATATTCATTGTTTGATCTTCGAGTGATTCACGCACTCCTAAACGGCGACCGTCGATGGTTGGGCGGATACCAATTTTCACGGGAGTGGATTTTAAAGCAGTCATAGCATTTCTCCTGATTGGTTGAATAAAGAAAATTTCTGTTTTTTATTATTCACAGGGAAAGGCTTTTTTGAAGAAAAACGCGATTTTATGTTCAGTTCTGTGAGCAAGATCACAAAAATAACCGCTTGGAGGTAGCTTTAGAGGAAAATTAAATGCCCGTTTTAGACTTAAAATAGTCAAAACGGGCATATCTTATAGGAGAAATAAATATGCCCCTTACGGGGCATTTAGAACCGCTACTGCATCCTTGTGCTCACTCTAGCCTACAAAAGAGAAGCGGTGTTTTTTCTAGACTATTTTACAAAATGACAGATTAGCAATCTTGTTTGCCGTATTGTTCTTGACGAAGAAGAACGCGTACGCTTTCATCGAATTGTGCTAATACTTCATCTGCATTTTTCGGATCAGTACCACGTGCATCTAAGTAGAACTTGATTTTCGGCTCTGTACCTGATGGACGAGCAATTAAACGGCTACCATTTTCTAATACGAATACTAAAATATCACTTTGGCGGTCAGTTTTTGTATGATCTAAGAATGTCGCCACTTTGAAACCACCCACTTCTGCTGGCGGATTATTACGTAATGCACTCATCAATTTACCAATTTCAGATAAATCGCTTACACGAATAGAAATTTGACCGCTTACATAAGCACCAAACTCTTTGGTGAAGTCTGCTGCGTAGTCTGCAAGTGTTTTACCTTCTTTTTTGAGGCTACGTACTAAATCTAAGAATACGATTGCTGCTGAAATACCGTCTTTATCGCGAACTTTGTCTGGGTCGACTAAGTAACCTAATGCTTCTTCGAAACCGAATAATAAACCGTTTACTTTACCGATATATTTGAAGCCAGTTAAAGTTTCTTCTGAGTCAAAACCATATTTCTTCGCAATTTCCGCTAAGGCTGGTGAAGAAACCAATGAACATGCCAACACGCCTTTTTTGCCTTGTGCATGATATTGTTTTGCTAAATACCAACCTAAGTAACAACCAATCACGTTACCGTGAAGAGGTTTCCAGTTACCTGCTGCATCTGGCAATGCCACCGCTAAACGGTCAGCATCTGGGTCGTTTGCGATGATAAATTCGGCATTATGTTTTTTCGCCACTTCAATCGCTAAGTCTAATGCCCCTTTCTCTTCTGGATTCGGGAAGTTTACCGTTGGGAATGTGCCATCTGGCCATACTTGCTCTGCCACAATGTGTGGTTGTGGTAAACCTGCTTTTGCTAGGGTTTTGCTTAATACTTCATAGCCCACGCCGTGCATCGCAGTGTAAACATAGTTGATATCGCATGCTGGCTCTTTTGCAAGGCTTGCGGTTTTCGCAATATAAGCATCTACAATTTCATCGCTTAACACGGTAAAATTTTGGCTACGTGGTAAATCAGCAATGTTACCTGCGGCTACTTTGTCGATAAGTGCCGCAATCTCTTTATCCGCAGGTGAAACGATTTGACCACCGCCGTTTGCTTTACCTAAGTAAACTTTATAGCCGTTATCCTCAGGTGGATTGTGGCTTGCCGTTACCATTACACCCGCAGTGGTATCGAAGTATTGGATTGCATAGGCTAACACTGGGGTTGGTAATTTGCGTGGAAGTAAGTAGGCTTTAATGCCTGCACCCGCCATAATTTCTGCAGTATCGTGTGCAAACACATCAGAATTTTTACGACCATCGTAGCCAATCACAATAGACGGCTCTTTATCGTAGCCTTTTAAGTATTCCGCTAAACCACCTGCCGCTTGTGCCACTAATACACGGTTCATCCCCATTGAGCCTGCTTGCAAACGACCACGCAAGCCTGCTGTGCCAAATTGTAAGCGACCATTAAAACGGTTTGCTAATTCTGCTTGTGCATCCGCTTTTCCTGCTTTTGCCTCCGCAATTAGTTGCTCTAACTCCGCACGAGTTTCTTGATCTGGGTCTTGATTTAACCAGTTTTGAGCTGTAGTGAAAAGTGTCTCCATAACAAATCCTCTGTAATTTGATTGTGAATAAATACCTCAGATAGATTAGCTGAAAAGCGGTTGGATTGACACGATTTTTTGCAAAATTCTATTGGTTTTTTGATAAAGATAAAAGAATGGAAAAACGAAAACGATTGGGAAGAAAAAAACAGCCCTAAAGGGGCTGTTATAGTTAACTGAAAAGTAAAATGTAGAAATTATAAGCCTATAATCTTCCAGCGATTGTGTGAAACACCTTCCACTTTGCCTTTTTTCACGTTAGAGATGTAGTCGATCATCATATTTTGGATCGTGCCTTTCTCTTGACCCATTGCCACTTTAGATTCCCAAAGGGTTGGGATTTGCTGACCTTCCCAAGTACCGCCTTTTTTGGTCATTTGACCGAAGCGATAAGAGTTCATACCAAGTTTGATTTTCATATCATCAGTTACAGGAGTACCATCAGCAAGTTTCAGATCGACAATTTTTCACCACTTAGTTTGCGTAAGTCGATGTTGTAGCTCACACCCCCAAAAATGTCGAACGTCACATATTTCGATTTTTTACGCTCTGCATTGTAACGGTATTCTGTATCACCTGGTTGAATGGTGTCGAAGTAGTTAGCAGACCAGTTCATATACTCTTTAAGCTGTTTGCCTGTAACTTCATAAACGGTCACATCGCCACCTGCATAGCGGTAGTTAAAGATGATATCTTTTTTCTTAATGTCGCCTTTATCCATACGTGCTTTTTCATGGTCGAAAGCGAAAGAAACCACATCAGCGTTGCTGTAATGGCGTTCAACATCGGTAATCAATGAAGATAAACCTGTGTCTTGTAAGAAACTCACGGAAACGCCATGTTTGCGTTCTTGTGGCACCATATCGGTTGCACTTTGACCAATGGTCACGTTGTTTAAACGACGTAATTCTTCGTGGTAGGGTTTGTAGATTTCCACGATTTCAGGATCGGCTTCGTAATCTTTCACAGGCACGGTTTTTGCCGTTTTTGAAAGTAATTTCACTTTGCCGTCTTTGTCCACATCAAAGGTTAAATCTACTTCAGAAACCACCGTGCCGTAGCGGTGTGGTTCAGTAACCACAGTATCTTTGATAGTTTCAGAAGAAACGTTTTTGTGCATATGCCCTGCAATGATCACATCAATGCCTTCCACGTTATTGACTAAATCTGCCACGCCTGTGTCTGGAATGTTGTTTTCGTTCTCAATCCCCATATGAACTAGCACCACAATCGCATCCACGCCTTTCTCTTTTAAAGCTTTGATTTGCACTTTCGCTTCTTCGCTTAGCGAGCTAAATTTCATATTTTTAAGATGACCTGTGTCTTCTTCAAATTTCGCCGACATTGGAGTGGTTAAGCCAATAATCCCTAATTTTATGCCATCTTTTTCGATAATCGTGGTCGGCTCAATATAGCGTTTGCCGTCTTTATGATAGAAATTTGCGGTTAATTGCTTCGCCTTCATATCTTTTAGGATTTCATCTCATGCGGTCATACCGAAGTTAAATTCGTGGTTGCCGAGAATGAAAATGTCGTAATTCATTGCATTCAACATTTTCGGCACGGGGTTGTCTTTGTAGTATTTTTCGGTTTTAGCAAATACTTCTACTTGGTTATCTTGAATCGCATCACCAATATCCACCAAAATTAAATCTGGATGAGATTTACGCACTTCTTTTACATAGGTCGCTGTGCATAAGAGCCTGATTTATCCTCTACGTCCGCACCGTAAGACCACGGCACAATACGACCGTGAACATCTGAGGTGCCTAAAAATTTAATGTTTACTTCTTTTGCCACGGCAACAGAAATTGCAGAAAGTGCAAAAAGGGTTGTCAGTAGTTTTTTCATAAAAATCCTATTGAGGGGTTGGTGGTGAATATCACAATAAAAAAATCCCCCTCTTTAGAAAAGAGGGGGTAGGGGAGATTTGATAACGATGTTCAATTCTCAGATGAACTCCGTTTTCATTTCTGCCAAATCTCTCCCTGCCCCTCTTTTCTAAAGAGGGGAGTATTAAAAGACAGCATCTCAATCAGCGGTTCAAATTGAGCTACAGAACGCAAATCCAACCAAAATTTTTTATCGGCAAAACGCCCGATAATCGGGGTCGGTAATTGTTTAAACTGTTGCTCTAATGCTAATAAATCGCTCTGTTTTTCACTCTCGATTGTAACAGCAACAGAGGGAAGTTTTTCCGTTGGCAAAGCCCCACTGCCAATCTGGGCAAGGCTTGGTTCAACTTGAAAAATATAGCGTGAATTTAACCGCTTACCTAATACTTCTTTGAGCTTTTCTGCTCGGATTTTCAGCAAATCAACCGATTGCATGAGCAAATTCAAAGTCGGTAAAGTTTCAGACAATTTTTCAGGTAAAAGATATTGGCGAAAGGTCGCCTCCAACGCAGATAAAATCACTTTATCGCAACGCAACACACGCTTAAGTGGATGAGTTTGCAGTTCCTCAATCCATTCTTTTTTGCCGACAATAATGCCCGCTTGAGGTCCCCCCAATAACTTATCACCCGAAAAAGACACCAAATCCACGCCCGCTGCGACTTTCTGTTGCACCATCGGCTCGGCAGGTAAACCAAGCGACGTCATATCAGTCAGTGAACCACTGCCTAAATCGCTTATTACTGGCAAGCCAAACTCTTTGCCAAGTGCGACTAATTCTTCCTCTGGCACGGAACTGGTAAAGCCCTCAATATGATAATTGCTCGTGTGCACCTTCATCAAAAAGGCGGTATTTTCATTGATCGCATTGCGATAATCTTTAAGGTGTGTGCGGTTGGTCGTGCCGACTTCCATTAGCTTACACCCTGCCTGCAACATAATATCAGGAATGCGAAATGCCCCACCAATTTCGACCAATTCCCCCCTTGAGACAATCACCTCTTTATCCTTAGCGAAAGTTGCCAACATCAGCAACACCGCCGCCGCATTGTTATTTACCACGCAAGCCGCTTCTGCTCCTGTGATTTTAGCAACCAGCTCAGAAATATAGAGATCACGATGCGATCTTCTCCCCTCATCAATATCAAACTCCAATGCCACATTATTTTGCATCGCACAGGTCGCCGCTTGAATTGCCGCTTCTGACCATAATCCCCGCCCCAAATTCGTATGCAACACCGTGCCCGTTAAGTTAAACACAGGGCGAAGTTGAACCTGTTGTAGCTGAGTAAGCTGCTGGGAAAGCTCGGCAAAAAGTGCGGTTTCATCAACAAGGAAATCAGGTAATACTTGATGTTGCTGAATATGTTGGCGGGCACGTTCAACCAATTTACGAAGTTGTTCAACGACGGCTTGATGTCCAAATTGTTGAATAAAATCGACCGCTTGTGGCTGTTTAAGTAGCTTGTCGACCGAGGGAATTTGACGAAATAAATGTTGCATAAAGAAAAATCCAAAATCTAAACGTTGGATAATTCTAATAAATAAAGTAGAATATGGCTACTTTTAAAACGGAAGGTCGTCATCTCCGGTGAGGTGGCAGGACTTCAAATCCTGTTGAGGACGCCAGCGTTCTTGGGTGGGTTCGACTCCCATGACCTTCCGCCAATACTTTTCAAGTCTCATTTCTAACCAAACTCACTCGTAGGGACAGGGTTTATCCCTGTCCTTTATTTATAAGAAAAGGGAAGGAATAACTCTCCTTCCCTACTAATATCATTCAAAGGAAAATTTATGACCCAATCCATTTACATTATCACAGGCAGCACCTTAGGTGGTGCGGAATATGTTGCCGATCACCTCGAAAGTTGTTTAACCGCTAAAGGTTTTGAAGTTGAATTATTTAACAACGCTCAACTTGCAGATATTCAATCGCAATCCATTTTAATCGTGGTGACCTCAACCCACGGTGCAGGCGAACTGCCTGATAATATCAAACCTTTGTTTGAAGAGCTCGAAAATCAACCGCTTGATTTTAGCCAAATGAAGTTTGGTGTAGTTGGTCTTGGAAGCTCTGATTACGACACCTTCTGCCACGCAGTGGATATTGTTGAAAATACTTTAAAGGCAAAAGGTGCAACACAGGTGTGCGACTCGGAGCGTATTGATACCGTGACTAATTTTGAACACGATGAAACAGCAGAAAATTGGCTGGAAGGTTTTTTAGCGAAGTTGTAAGCGGTCGGATTTTTATTCTTTTTTGCAAAACAAAGCCCTTAGGATTTATATTTTGTAGGCTTTAGAATGGAGAATTAGAGAATCAAGATGTTACATCTCAAATGCGATATTCGCTATAAATTATACACTTGAAACAAGAGTATTTTAATTATATTAATAAGTAAAAAATTGAGGAAAAAAATAATGAAGATAAAAAATATCAATATATGTAACTGGAGATCAATAAAAAATACTGTTCTTTCTGCTAATGATCTTATGATCATAATAGGACAAAACAATCATGGAAAGTCGAATTTATTATCATCTATCTTATTTTTCTTTGGTGAAATAAAAGCCCAAAATCTAGACTTTCATCTAGGCAGTAAGGAATTATATGTTGAAGTAGAATTTTATGAACTAGATCAACAAGATAAAATAACATTCAAGAAATACCTTACTAAAGAAAACACAATCAAAGTTAGGAAAACAGCTTACTATAATGGTAGCTTCGAATATCAAGGATGGATAGAAACTTGTAATGACGATTTTTTAAAAGAAGAGAATGCTAGTGCCTATACAAAAAGAGAGGTTGCTATGTCATTACCATTCTATAAATACTTACCCCACAATGGCAGAATAAGTAAACAAGACATAATAAATGCTCAGTTAAAATATATAGAAGAAGAAAGAGAAAATGTTTCATTTGAGTATATATTAGAAAATAATAATTTTCTAGGACTTAAATCTGTTGCTAAAGGAATTTTTGGTGAAGTTTATTTTCTACCAGCTCTTAAAAATGCAAACGAGGATTTTAGTTCTAAAGACAGTAGTATATTCAGTAATTTACTTTCTGAAATGATAAACTTAATGTCAGATAGTAATCCTGAGTGGATGAAATCTAAAGAACAACTTTCATCTTTATTTTCTTCATTTAATAAATATATTGATGGTAAAGAAAATAATAATAGACCAATACAACTAACAGATTTAGAAGCTGCACTATCTAATGAACTAAAACCTTGGAATGCGGAATTTGATATAGAGATACTTACACCTGATATTGAAAGTATTTTCAAAACGAGTGCATCGGTTCAAATTAATGATGGAGCAAGAACTGATATTTCACATAAAGGACACGGATTACAAAGAGCGGTAACTATTGCTCTTATACAATTATTAGCAAAAAAACAAATTGCTAAAAAAACCGAACAACCGCTATCAAATAGATCCTCCTCAAAATCGCGTTTTTTTATATTTGAAGAGCCAGAATTATACTTACACCCACAAGCACAAAGAGCACTATTCGATTCTTTAGTCTATTTGTCTGAATCAGGAAATCAAGTAATCCTTTGTACCCACTCAAGTGGGCTAATTGATATAAATCAATATAAATCAATTTATATTATTAAAAAAGAAAATAATCATCTAGGGAGCCAAGTTACCCAATGTAATGAGGATTTATTTGATGGCAATGATAGAGATAACTGGAACTTATCATATTGGATAAATCCAGATAGAAGTGAATTATTTTTTGCAGAGAAAGTCATTTTAGTTGAAGGTCCAACTGAAAAAGCTATTATACCTGCACTAGCAAAAAGAATAAATACTTTCAAATATACTCACACTATTATTGATTGTGCATCTAAAGATAATATTCCTTTATATATGAAACTCTTAAATAAATTCGGGATACCTTATATTGCTATATATGATAAAGATCATCAAAATAAAAAAAACCAAGATGCTAAGAATAATGCCGATAAATCATCGGCTAGAATTGAAAACGAATTAAATTGTGATTTAGGTAGCACAGTTATTCTAATTAATGATATTGAAGAGGAGCTAGGTTATGAAAGTGGAAATTCAGGTAAGCCTTTTGAAGCATTAAAATATATCAATTCTCCTAACTTTATATTAACCAAAGAATTAGAAGATAAAATAAAGAAAATATATCAATAAACAAAACCCTCAAAACTTTCCAGTTCTGAGGGCTTTTCTCTATCTAATCGGTGGGCTAGAAACCCACCCTACGGATTACTCTTCTGCATCCATCTCTGCATTTAATAACGCAGCCAAGCTTTGGGTTGCGTCGTCAGCGACGAACTCAAATTCTTCTTCAATGTCTGCATCAGTAGCAAAGCTGTTAGTTGGATTTGCAAAAGTTTCTGCAAAATCAACCGCTTGTCCTGCAGCTGCCGCAGCACGTTTTTCTGCACGTGCTTTGTGGTAAGCAAAACCTGTACCCGCTGGGATTAAACGACCCACGATGACGTTCTCTTTCAAGCCACGTAATTCGTCTTGTTTACCCGCCACCGCTGCTTCAGTTAATACGCGTGTAGTTTCTTGGAACGATGCTGCTGAGATGAATGACTCAGTCGCAAGCGATGCTTTGGTGATACCAAGCAATTCACGCTCAAATTCTACCAACGGTTTGCCTTCGGCTGCACGTTTGCGGTTGGCAATTTTCACGCGTGCTACTTCTACTTGTTCTCCTTCGAGGAATTCTGAGTCGTAAGCGTTGGTGATGATTGCTTTACGCAACATTTGGCGAACGATAACTTCGATGTGTTTATCGTTAATTTTTACCCCTTGTAAGCGGTAAACTTCTTGTACTTCGTTCACGATGTAGTTGGTTACCGCGTGTACGCCACGTAAGCGTAAGATATCGTGCGGAGTTTCTGCACCATCAGAAATCACGTCACCACGTTGTACCATTTCGCCTTCGAATACGTTGAGTTGACGCCATTTTGGAATCATTTCTTCGTATGCTTCACCCTCTGCAGGAGTGATTACTAAGCGGCGTTTACCTTTGGTTTCTTTACCAAATGAAACGATACCTGAGATTTCCGCAAGGATTGCTGGCTCTTTCGGTTTACGTGCTTCGAATAAGTCTGCAACGCGTGGAAGGCCACCGGTAATATCTTTCGTACCCACAGATTCTTGTGGAATACGTGCTAATGCTTCACCCACTGCGATTTCTGCACCATCATCAAGCGTTACAATCGCTTTACCCGGTAAGAAGTATTGTGCTGGAACATCTGTGCCAGGGATTAAGATATCATTACCGTTTGCATCCACTAAGCGTAATGCTGGACGTAAATCTTTACCTGCAGTTGCACGCTCACCCACATCTTGTACCACGATAGACGATAAACCTGTTAATTCATCAGTTTGACGAGTAACGGTTAAACCATCGACGATGTCGCTGAATTGGATGCGACCTGATACCTCTGAGATAACTGGCATAGTATGTGGATCCCAGTTCGCTACCACTTCGCCTACTGCCACTTCATCGCCGTCGTGTTTAGAAAGCACTGCACCGTAAGGAACTTTATAGTTCTCTTTGGTACGACCAAAGGTGTCAATCACGGTTAATTCAGTGTTACGTGAAGTTAATACCAACTTGCCATCTTTGTTAGTAACGAATTTCGCATTTGCTAACTTGATCGTACCGTTGTTTTTCACTTGTACGCTAGACTCTTTGGCTGCCGCAGATGCCGCACCACCGATATGGAACGTACGCATGGTTAACTGTGTACCTGGCTCACCGATTGACTGTGCCGCAATAACACCTACTGCTTCACCTTGGTTGATTAAGTGCCCGCGTGCCAAGTCACGTCCGTAACATTTCGCACACACACCGAAATCGGTGTCACAAGTTACAACAGAACGTACTTTGATGCTATCAACAGAGTTCTCATCAATCACATCACACCATTTCTCATCGATTAAGGTGTTACGCGGAATTAATACTTCTTCTGAACCTGGTTTTAATACGTCTTCAGCCGCTACACGACCTAATACTAATTCGCGTAATGGTACTTTTTCATCACCCCCTTCAATGTGTGGCGTCATTACGATACCTTCTGAAGTACCACAATCGTCTTCGATGATTACTAAGTCTTGTGCGACGTCTACTAAACGACGAGTTAAGTAACCAGAGTTCGCAGTTTTCAATGCCGTATCGGCAAGACCTTTACGCGCACCGTGGGTTGAAATAAAGTACTGAAGAACGTTCAAGCCTTCACGGAAGTTCGCCGTAATTGGGGTTTCGATGATCGAGCCATCTGGACGAGCCATCAAACCACGCATACCTGCTAACTGACGAATCTGTGCTGCAGAACCACGTGCACCAGAGTCCGCCATCATAAAGATACTGTTGAATGATGCTTGTTTTTCTGGGTTACCTTCACGGTTAATCACTTCTTCCGTTGAAAGGTTATCCATCATAGCTTTTGCCACGCGTTCGTTCGCCGCTGCCCAAATATCGATTACTTTGTTATAACGTTCGCCTGCGGTTACTAAACCTGAGTTAAATTGCTCTTGGATCTCAGCAACTTCAGCTTCTGCTGCGCGGATGATCTCTTCTTTTTGTGCTGGGATCACCATATCGTTGATACCCACTGATGCACCAGAACGTGCCGCATATGCGAAACCTGTATACATTACTTGGTCAGCAAGTAATACAGACTCTTTCAAGCCTAAACGACGGTAGCATTCGTTGATGAGCTTAGAAATCGCTTTTTTACCTAAGGTTTGGTTGAACAATTTGTATGGCATACCTTTCGGTGCAATCATCCATAAAATTGCACGACCAACTGTGGTATCGATCAATGAAGTTTTTGGCTCAAATTCGCCTGCTTCATTTTTCACATATTCAGTAATACGTACTTTAACACGTGAATGTAACTCTGCTTGACCTGTTCGATACGCTTTTTCCGCTTCGCGTGGGTCTAAGAAGTACATTCCTTCGCCTTTACCATTTACTTTCTCACGAGTCATATAGTACAAGCCTAATACAACGTCTTGAGATGGAACGATAATTGGGTCACCACTTGCTGGTGAAAGTACGTTGTTGGTTGACATCATTAACGCACGTGCTTCTAACTGTGCTTCTAACGTTAATGGAACGTGAACCGCCATTTGGTCACCATCGAAGTCCGCATTGAACGCCGCACAAACAAGTGGGTGTAGCTGGATTGCTTTACCTTCGATAAGGATTGGTTCGAATGCCTGAATACCTAAGCGGTGAAGTGTTGGTGCACGGTTAAGAAGAATCGGGTGTTCGCGGATAACTTCTGCAAGAATATCCCATACGATCGGTTCTTCACGTTCAACCATTTTCTTCGCAGCTTTAATTGTTGATGCAATGCCACGAGATTCTAATTTTGAATAAATAAATGGACGGAATAATTCCAATGCCATTTTTTTCGGCAAACCACATTGGTGAAGACGTAAGTATGGACCTACGGTAATTACCGAACGACCAGAATAGTCTACACGTTTACCTAACAAGTTCTGACGGAAACGGCCTTGTTTACCCTTGATCATATCGGCAAGAGATTTTAATGGACGTTTGTTTGAACCTGTAATCGCACGACCACGACGACCGTTATCTAATAACGCGTCTACAGACTCTTGCAACATACGTTTTTCGTTACGCACGATAATGTCTGGTGCAACTAAGTCTAATAAGCGTTTTAAACGATTGTTACGGTTGATCACACGACGATATAAATCGTTTAAGTCTGAAGTCGCGAAACGACCACCATCAAGTGGTACTAATGGACGTAAATCTGGTGGAAGCACTGGTAACACAGTCATTACCATCCACTCTGGTTTGTTGCCAGATTGCTGGAATGCTTCTAATAATTTTAAGCGTTTCGTGATTTTTTTGCGTTTGGTTTCCGAGTTAGTTTCTTGTAACTCTTCACGCATCATCTCACATTGGTGCTCTAAATCCATATCGCGTAATAATGCTTGGATACCTTCTGCACCCATTTTCGCATCGAATTCATCACCCCAACGCTCTTCTGCATCCATGAACTGTTCTTCAGTTAATAACTGACCTTTTTCTAAATCAGTCATGCCTGGTTCTGTTACCACATAGCTTTCGAAATAAAGCACACGTTCAATATCACGCAATGGCATATCTAAAATCAAACCGATACGGGACGGTAATGATTTTAAGAACCAGATATGTGCCACAGGGCAAGCTAATTCGATATGACCCATACGATCACGACGAACTTTAGTTTGGGTGACTTCAACGCCACATTTTTCACAAATTACACCGCGATGTTTTAAGCGTTTGTATTTGCCACATAAACATTCGTAATCTTTTACCGGCCCGAAAATACGTGCACAGAAAAGACCATCACGCTCAGGTTTAAAGGTACGGTAATTGATGGTTTCTGGTTTTTTCACTTCACCAAAAGACCAAGAACGAATCTTATCTGGTGAGGCTAAACCGATTTTAATTACATCAAAATCATCATTTGATTTAGATTGTGCTTTTAAAAACTTAACTAAGTCTTTCACTTTTTGCCCCTAGTTTGAGGTTGTTTTGCTTGGCAGGCTTCGCCCACCTTATAAAATTTTTTCGATTGCAAGCGGTTCGATTTGTAAAATCTTTTGCAAATTTGACCGCTTGTTCCAGTCCCCCTCTTTAGTAAAGAGGGATTAGGGGAGATTTGGCAGAAGTAAAAACGGAGTACATTGGGAAATTTCACATTGCTATCAAGCCTCCCACCCCTCTTTGCTAAAGAAGGGAGCTTTTCTTTCTCCGTTAACCTCTAATTACGCCTCATCCAACTCCATATCAATCGCTAATGCACGGATTTCTTTGGTGATTACGTTGAACGACTCTGGAATACCTGGTTCCATGTAGTGCGTGCCATCCACGATGTTTTTATACATCTTCGTACGACCGTTCACGTCATCCGATTTCACAGTTAGCATTTCTTGAAGTGTGTAAGCCGCACCATATGCTTCTAATGCCCAAACCTCCATCTCACCGAAACGCTGACCACCGAATTGTGCTTTACCACCAAGCGGTTGTTGAGTAACAAGACTATAAGAACCTGTTGAACGAGCGTGCATTTTATCATCAACTAAGTGGTTCAATTTGAGCATATACATGTAACCTACGGTTACAGGACGCTCGAATTTCTCCCCTGTGCGACCATCAAATAAGGTAATTTGACCTGATGTTGGTAAGCCGCCAAGCTCTAATAAGCCTTTGATTTCGCTTTCGTGTGCACCATCAAACACTGGTGTTGCAAGCGGTAAACCTTTACGGAGATTTTCAGCTAAACGCATAATCTCTTCATCAGAGAAGGTGCTTAAATCTACTTTTTGTGAACCGTGACCTAAATCATACGCTTTTTGGATATATTCACGTAATTTCGCCACTGATTGTTGCTGTTTAATCATCGCATTGATTTGGTCACCGATACCTTTCGCTGCTAAACCTAAGTGGGTTTCTAAGATCTGACCGATGTTCATACGTGATGGAACGCCCAGAGGGTTCAACACGATTTCCACAGGCTGACCGTTTTCGTCGTATGGCATATCTTCAACTGGGTTGATTTTTGAGATAACCCCTTTGTTACCGTGACGACCCGCCATTTTATCCCCTGGTTGGATTTGGCGTTTCACAGCAAGATACACTTTCACCACTTTTAACACGCCAGGAGCTAAATCATCGCCTTGAATAATCTTGTTACGTTTCACTTCAAGTTTACGTTCGAACTCTTTGCGTAATTCATCATATTGTTCTGCAAGTTGTTCTAATTGGTTTTGTTTCGCTTCATCTTCAAGCGTTTGTTCTAACCATTTTTCACGGTTTACGCCATCTAATGTTGCTTCAGCAATGCCACCTTCCACTAAAAGGCTACGTACACGTGCGAATAAGCCCGCCTCTAAGATCTCTAACTCTTCGGTTAAGTCTTTTTTCGCTTCACGAAGCTGCATTTCTTCGATTTCTAATGCACGTTTATCTTTTTGTACACCATCACGCGTGAAGACTTGAACATCAATAACCGTACCTGAAGTGCCATTTGGTACGCGTAATGAAGAGTCTTTTACATCAGATGCTTTCTCACCAAAGATTGCACGTAAAAGTTTTTCTTCTGGCGTTAATTGGGTTTCACCTTTAGGGGTAACTTTACCCACTAAGATATCTCCACCTTTTACTTCCGCACCCACATAAACGATACCTGATTCATCTAGTTTGCTTAATGCAGATTCACCCACGTTTGGAATATCCGCGGTGATTTCTTCCGCACCTAACTTGGTATCACGTGCTACACAAGATAATTCTTGAATGTGGATTGTTGTGAAGCGGTCTTCTTGAACCACACGCTCAGACACTAGCATTGAGTCTTCGAAGTTATAACCATTCCAAGGCATAAATGCCACGCGAATGTTTTGACCTAACGCTAATTCACCTAAATCTGTTGAAGGACCATCCGCTAAGATCTCACCACGTGCCACTGGTTCGCCTAAGTTCACACAAGGAATTTGATTGATACAAGTGTTTTGGTTTGAACGGGTGTATTTGATTAAGTTGTAAATGTCGATACCCGCTTCGCCTGGGATCGTTTCATCTTCATTTACTTTCACCACGATACGCGATGCATCAACGTATTGAACGATACCACCACGTTTTGCAACAACCGCCACACCAGAGTCAAGTGCGATTGGTTTTTCCATACCCGTACCGACTAATGGTTTGTCCGCACGTAATGTTGGAACTGCCTGACGTTGCATGTTCGCCCCCATCAACGCACGGTTCGCATCGTCGTGCTCTAGGAACGGAATAAGTGCAGCAGCCACAGACACCACTTGTTGGGTTGAAATATCCATATAGTGAACATCTTCTGGTTTATATAAACCAGATTCGCCTTGTTCACGGCAGGTTACATAAGTATCGGTAAAACGGAACTCTTCGTCTAAGTTTGAGTTCGCCTGTGCAATAACGTATTTACCTTCTTCAATCGCAGATAAGTACTCAATATCTTCGGTTACTTGACCATTCACCACTTTACGGAATGGGGTTTCTAAGAAGCCATAGTTATTAGTACGTGCATACACAGAAAGTGAGTTGATCAAACCGATGTTTGGACCTTCAGGGGTTTCGATTGGACATAAACGACCATAGTGGGTCGGGTGTACGTCTCGAACCTCAAAGCCTGCACGTTCACGGGTTAAACCACCTGGACCTAGTGCAGAGATACGACGTTTGTGTGTTACCTCTGAAAGCGGGTTATTTTGGTCCATAAATTGCGAAAGTTGTGATGAACCGAAGAACTCTTTCACTGCTGCAGAAATTGGTTTCGCATTGATTAAATCTTGTGGAGTAACACCGTCTAAATCGCCTAAAGATAAACGTTCACGCACTGCACGTTCTACACGTACTAAACCAATACGGAATTGGTTTTCTGCCATTTCGCCCACGCTGCGAATACGACGGTTACCTAAGTGGTCAATATCATCTACTTCACCACGACCATTACGGATTTCGATAAGTTTATTAATCACACCGATGATGTCGTCGTTGCTTAATACGCCTGAATCTTCGCCTTCTGTAATGCCTAATGAGCGGTTAAATTTCATACGACCTACTGCTGATAAGTCATAACGCTCTGCTGAGAAGAACATATTATCGAATAAGCCCTCTGCAGCCTCTTTTGTTGGTGGCTCGCCTGGACGCATCATACGATAGATTTCCACTAACGCTGATAAACGGTCGTAAGTTGGATCTACACGTAACGTTTCAGAAATATAAGGACCGTGGTCTAAATCGTTCGTGAATAATACTTCGATCTCTTTGTAACCTGCCTGTGAAAGGTTCGCTAACATTTCTAAAGAAATTTCCATATTCGCAGGGCAGATGATCTCACCTGTTTCTAAATTCACATAGTCTTTCGCAGACACTTTGCCTACGATATATTCCACTGGCACATCAATTTTGGTCACGCCTGCTTTCGCTAAATCACGCGTGTGTTTTGCCGTGATACGACGACCTTTTTCTACGTAAACTTTGCCATCTGCTTCAATGTCGAATAACGCTGTTTCACCACGTAAACGCTCAGCCACAAGTTCCATTTGTAACTTGTTATCGCTTGAAACGGTGAACTTCACTTTTTCGAAGAACATTGAAAGGATTTCTTCAGTCGTGTAGCCTAACGCACGAAGAATGATCGTTGCTGGTAATTTACGACGACGGTCGATACGTGCATATAAGTTATCTTTCGGATCGAACTCGAAATCTAACCAAGAACCACGGTAAGGAATAATACGTGCGTTATAAAGCACTTTACCTGAAGAGTGGGTTTTACCTTTGTCAGAATCGAAGAATACGCCCGGGCTACGGTGTAATTGTGAAACGATAACACGCTCAGTACCGTTGATGACGAAAGTACCGTTGTCGGTCATTAATGGGATTTCGCCCATATACACGTTCTGTTCTTTAATATCTTTTACCGTGCCCGCTGCGGCTTCACGGTCAAAAGTCACTAAACGTAATTTTACGCGTAATGGTGCAGCATAGGTTGTGCCACGAATTTGACATTCACGTACGTCAAAAACAGGCTCACCAAGTTCGTAAGAAACGTATTGTAATTCTGTTGCACCGTTGTTGCTCACAATCGGGAATACAGAACGGAATGCCGCTTCTAAACCTTGTTGTCCTTCTGAATCTTGTTGAATAAATTTCTCGTAAGAATCAAGTTGGAGAGTTAATAGATAAGGTACGTTCAGAACTTGTGGACGTTTACCAAAGCTCTTACGAATACGCTTTTTCTCGGAATATGAGTATGCCATTTGTAGATAGCCTCTGATTTTTATGTATTTGGTTGAGATTTCACAATCCACACGAGAAAACTCGGCTGGAAGTGGCATTAAAATAGAGTACGATGTGTCATTTTCCTTTTTCCTCTCTTGAGTCAAAAATCACTACTGCAAGCGGTTAAAAAGGGGAAGGAATTTGCAAATTCAGCCACTAAAATGACAAAGTTCACCGAATTTTATAAAGCACAAAAGGCTGACGATAATTCGTCAGCCGAAAACTTATGCAAAAATGGTTGAGGATTATAAAAGATTTTTGCTTTTTTGGCAAATTTTTTGCGAAAAATTGAGCAGGATTTCAATCTTCCAAATTTAGAATATATTGATTAGCCGCATCTTCTAATTTCTTAAAATCACAGCTTAATGACACAAAAAATGGATTCTGATGCTCCGTCACTTCCTTATAAACGGTATTGGCAATTTTGTTAATTTTTTCAATTGCTTCTTTATTTGAAAGACAACGATATTGCTTAGTCAATAAATTAGCATAATGCTTATCATACTGGCTAAAATCAATGTTTAACGCAACACCATCAATCAGAGGGATCATATTATTCAGTAATATTACGCCAAGCATTTCAGGCGACTTTTTCTCATAACTTTTGATAATTTTAAAGATGACCTTTTCAGCCCGATGTGCATAACTTTCTTTATATGAAGTTAGCGGAGCTAAATAGGCTTTACCATTTACCTCTATTGTTATACCGCTAATATAGGGCTTTTGATGTTGTGCATTATCATAGTTATTCTGAACCTTATTATCAGCCAACTTTAAGAAATCAATATATTCTTTCTTAACATGTAAAAATCTAATTTTTGACATTTATTATCCTTATAAAAAAAGAGCAATGGGTAAAATCATTGCTCTTTCTTCGTTGCTTTACTTGGGTAGTGAGTCACCCGTTTTATCGTTTCACCTTTAGGGTAGCGAGACACCCGTTTTATCGTTTCACCTTTAACGGTAGTGAGACACCTACTTTTAAGTACACATTTGGGGTAAAGCACCCTGTAAGAAGATATTATGCCCGCTTAGGAATAAAGTCAAGCATACATCTTCATAAAATCAATTGCATAAGTAAAAAAACTTACTATTCATTTTACTTCCTTTATTAGCTTTGTACTGTGTACAACTTAAAATGCTACAAGGAGGGAATATGCAAAATACGGAAAAGTTAATTACATTTATAGAAACACCCATTTTTGAGAATGGGTGCGATCTTGCCCTGAGCATTCTCGTAGCAGCTTATTTTACAGATCAATCTTCCCACCAAAATCCCGATTTCTTTTTATTATTAGAAAATCCCCAAACATCATCCAATCTAGATGTTTTTCTATTACCAAACATAATCTCTTCAATCTCGCGAGTTCGTCTTTTTACTGGTTTAGAAGAAGTTTCTGACTTCGTAGATATTGCAGATCCTGCAGCTGTACCAATTGCTCCACCCGCTGTACCAATTGCAGCAGTACCACCAGTCATGCCTAATCCACCAACAACTTTTGCTCCACCACCCAATTTAGCTAATGCAGCACTTGTCTGAGCTGCTCCACTTAAACTGCTAATTTGAGCACCTGTACTTGCCGCACCTAAAACTCCTGTTTTAGCAAGGGCTGTAGCGACTGCTGGAGCAGCTACTGTCGCTGCTGCAGCTACTGCTACACCTGCTGCCACTGTTGTTACAGTCGGATTTTCTTTCGCAAAATCTGAAACAGCATCCGTCGCATCGCTCACTGTTTCAACCGTTGCAGAAATCCCATCACCGACTAGATCAACACTTTTTTCAATGGTGTTGAGCGTAACATCTAACGCTCCCATTGTAACATCGCCTACTGTTGAAACTGCACTTTCTACTGTATCTGTCACAAAATCCGTAGCTTCTGAAACAACATCAGAAATAAAACCGAAAAGTCCCATATACCAAATCTCCTATTTAAATAACAAATAAAAAGCAAGCTAATTCATCAATAAATTAGCTTGCCATTTCCTAATTACCCGTAAGTTCTACGATACCATTTATTGTAATAGTATTCGTAATCTGAATCACGCCCACCTGATTCAATCCAATCATCATATTCAGGGCTATTTTTAAAACTATCTGACATAGCTAACACCTCATAAATTTAATTCATCAATATTGTTTAGTTGTTATGTCAATAACAACTAAAAGAAGTATACTTCTTTGAAAAATCAACATTTATTTCTTTTGATGAAGAAAAGGATAATGGATAAAAATCTCTTCAATCGCTTAATAAAAAGTACAGAACAAATGGTTATGATTGAGAAAAAACTCGTAGCTAAAGTTGAAAGCATTACAAAAATACCTCTAGAAAATGTATCGTATGCGGATTTGCAAAATCCACACACATTTTCGCAAAACCTCAATTAAAAAATCAACCACTTACGTATGTGAACCTTTGTTTCACACACCCTACGAACAAAGTTTTATGTTAATGAATTTTGTGATCCCCCTCCCAATTTTCGCCTTTCTTGCTCGACAAGCGGTCTGATTTCACTCAAAATTGGTAAATTCTTTTCCGACAAACCACAGGATGTGACGATGGGAAAACGCCACGAGCTGATTTTAGATTACTTAAAAGAGTATGAAGAGGCAGGTTCGGCAGAACTTGCCGAAAGTTTAGGGGTATCGATTGAAACTATCCGACGCGATTTAAACAAACTCGCTGACCAAAACAAGCTCTATCGCACGCACGGGGGAGCGATGAGTTTGCAAAGCCAGAATATTGGACAATCTTTTTCTACCCGTAAGAAATCCCATAATGACGGCAAAAAACACATTGCCGAGCTAATTCGCGAACAGATTTTTGAAGATGCGGTGATTGTGCTTGATGCCAGCTCAACTGCATGGTACATCGCCCAACGCCTGCCCAATATTCCGTGTAAAATTATCACCAGCTCTATGCGGATAATCCATTCGCTTGCCCATAAACCACATATCGAAACCATTGCCACAGGAGGGGTTTATTCCGAAAAATATGATGCTTTCTACGGTCCTTTTTCCGAGCATCTGTTCTCACGCTTACATATTGATATGGCAATTTTCTCGTGTACAGGCATTTATGAAGGAGCAATTTGGGAATCTAACCAACTTAATTTGCCATTTAAACGTAAAGTACTTGCAATGAGCAAGCAAAAATTCTTAGTTGCCGATCACTCCAAAATTGAACGAAAAGATGTGTTCAGACTTTGTAAATTGACAGAAATTGATAAACTGTTTACTGACGAACCGATTGCTGATGAGTTGTTATCGCAGTATCAAAACTGCGTAGAAGTAATTTGGTAATTTGCAAAAGAAAACCGACCGCTTGGTCGGTGTTTTTATGCCTCAAATCGCTATAAGAAAAACGAACTTACTTGGAACAATTTTTCAATTTCACTCACGTGTTTTTTATCGTTTACGAACAAAATCACACGGTCTTCAGCTTGGATTTCAGTGGATTTGTGGGCAATCATCACCTGACTATCTCGCACAATTGCCCCAACAATCGCCCCTTGCGGAAGCTTAAGCTCTCGTACTTTTCTCCCTACCACTTTGGAAGACTCCTCATCACCGTGGGCAACCACTTCAATCCCTTCAGCTAAACCTTGTTTGAGCGAAACCACTTTCACAATATCGCCTTTGCGAACATAGCTAGAAAGTGCAGAAATAGTCGATTGCTGTGGCGACATCGCAATATCAATCGTTCCGCCTTGAATTAAGTGCAAATAAGACATCCGTTGCACTAACACAATCGCTTTTTTCGCCCCTAAACGTTTTGCCAACAGTGCCGCCATAATATTTGCTTCGTCATCACTCGTCAGAGCAAGAAACAAGTCGATATTTTCGATGTGCTCTTCAAACAACAATTCTTGATCCGAGGCATCGCCTTGCAATACCAACGCCTTTTCCAATTTGGCAGAAAGCATTTCCGCTTTTTCACGGTTACGTTCGATGATTTTCACGCTGCACTGATTTTCCAAATCCTTCGCTAACCCTAATCCGATTGAGCCACCACCTACAATCATCACTCGTTTATGCGGACGCTCCAAACGTTGCAGCTCGCTCATAATCGCCTTGATGTTTTGCGTTTCACAGATAAAGAAAATTTCATCACCTGCTTCGATAATAGTCGAACCTTGCGGAATAATGGTACGATCTTGTCTAAAAATTGCCACAATACGGGCTTCAATATAAGGCAGATGATCGTGCAAGGCAGAAATTGGGTAGCCGACCAAAGGTCCACCGTAATAGGCTTTAGTACTCACAAGGCTAACCAAATCATCGGCAAAATGTGCCACTTGCAACGCCCCAGGATAGTTAATCAGACGTAAAATATCCTTTTGCACCAACAATTCAGGTGCAATCACGTGGTCTATCGGTAAATTATCGTTGCCGAACAGATGTTCACGCTCACGCACATAATCGCTGTTACGAATCCGCACAATTTTGGTTGGCACTTTAAACAGGCTATAGGCAACTTGACTGGCGATCATATTGATTTCATCACTATCGGTCACCGCCACCAACATATCTGCATCGTTCGCTCCCGCCTGTCGCAAAATACGAGGCGATGCCCCATTGCCTTTTAGCACGCGTAAATCGTGCTTTTCCTGCAATTTATCAAGCAAATCTTGGCGATCATCAATCAGCGTGATGTCGTTTTCGTCATTGGAAAGCGAGGCTGCCAGCGTCGAGCCCACCTGCCCCGCTCCGAGGATGATTATTTTCATAATGATTTTTTATTTTTATTGTATTACCCTCATTTGCGTAGGGATGGGGTTTATCCCGCCCCTACGCAAAACAAGATTGCTACGAATTATATTGTGCTTATAAACCCACTTTTCTCAACTTCGCATAAAAGAACCCATCTCCGCCATTCGGTTGTGGGAAGAATTGTTTTTCGGTCACTTTTTCACCGTGAAAATCCATCTCTACCGCTTCGGCATCTGGGTGATTTTGCAAGAATTGCTCAATTTGTAGGTGATTTTCCTCTGGCAGAATCGAACATGTCGCATAAAGCAAAATGCCGTTTGGTTTTAATCTTGCCCAAAGTGCTTCTAAAATCTTGGCTTGTAAATTGGCAAGCTCGGCAATATCCGCCTCTTTACGAAGCCATTTAATATCAGGGTGGCGACGAATCACGCCCGTTGCGGAACAAGGCGCATCCAGCAAAATACGGTCGAACATCCCCCCCTTTTCAAGCCAGGTATCAGGCTGGCTCGCATCGCCACAAATCACAGTTGCGGATTGATTGAGGCGCGCTAAGTTTTCACGCACACGTTTCAAGCGATTTTCTTCAATATCCAACGCAAAAACGACCGCTTGTGGCGCTTTTTCAAGAATATGCGTGGTTTTACCACCAGGAGCGGCACAAGCATCTAAAATCGTTTCATTATTTTGAGCATCCAACAATTCTGCCGACCATTGTGCGTGAGCATCTTGCACCGTCGCCCAGCCTTGTTCGAAATTCGGCAACTGAGCCACAGGCACGGGGCGTTCGAGCAGAATCGCACAGTCTGGCACGCAAGCGGTCGAATTTTCACGTTGATTTGCCAGCTCGCCCAATAAAGCCACATAATCTTTCGGTTGAATATGCTGCACGTTAGCACGAACCCACATCGGTGGACGCTGATTATTCGCCTCTACAATCTCACGCCAATGCGGATAGACTTTTTTGATTTTGTTCACAAACCATTCAGGGTGAAGCGTTTGCCAATGTTTATCGACTACAGCGAGAATTTGCTCTTGCTCACGCAGAAAACGACGTAACACGCCGTTAGTTAAAGTACGGAAACTGTCGAGTTTCAGCACTTTAGTTGCATTCACCACTTCATCCACTGCCGCGTGAGCTGGCACACGCATATAAAGCAGTTGATACAACCCAACCAATAGCAGGCAATGCACCAAGCGGGTTTTACCCTTGAGCGGTTTTGCCACTAATTGCTTGATGATGCTTTCCAAACGAGGCAACACACGACAGATGCCAAACGTCATCTCTTGCACCAACGGTAAATCTTTTGGCTCAAGCTGATGTTGCACTTCAGGGATGAGGGTAGAAAGCGATTTGCCCTGATCCAACACCTCTAAAATAATTTGTGCGGCAACCGCACGAGGGGATTTTTTTTTCATCATATATTTTTCTAAGAAAATTCCCCCCTTTAGCAAAGAGGGGGCAATATTAAAAACTCTCCGCATCCCTCAACAGATGCACATTCCCTTTACGACGGAGGAAACCTGTGCGATCAAAATACTCCATCAACTGCACGGTAAGTTTGCGTCCATATTGCAATTCATCGCGTAATTGATTAACAGAAATCTCACTGTGGGTTTGCACAAATGCTTTAATCCAGCTTGCGAATTGTTGGATTTGTTCAGCAAGTAAGAAGCGATCTTTGACAATTGGCACGGCATAGCCCAGTTTTCCTGCTTTGTAGAGCAAGTTTCGCGTATCCGTTTCATCAAGGCTAAGCTCGGTTGCGATTTCTCTCACCCACAGGGCTTGATTAGTGGCTTCAAAAAGCGGTCGAATTTGTTGCCAAATTTGCAATTCTGTTGCCGAAAACTCAATGCGATGCTCAGGCAGATGCACCCAACCACGCGTTTGAGCCAGTACACCTTCCACCACTAATTCATTCAGCCATTGCAATGCCAAACCTTCAGGCTGTTCAAGCACCGCCATTCGGTAAAGCCGAGCTTTAGAAAGTCCTAGTTGGTCTTGATGGTTGGCATGATATTCCGTTAGTTTATCGACCATTCTTTGCTGGATTTGTTGCTTAAATTTGCAGGAGAAAATCCACTTATCGTAAACTATCGCATCTGTATTTTCAGGTAATTGGCTAGCAAAACGCTGTTCTGCCCAAAGCAAGAAATCCAACGTCAAAGCACGATTTTGCAACATCAACGCCAGACGAGCAGTAAAATCATCGCAAGCGGTCGTTTTTGCCAATTCATTGACAAAAGCAAGACGAGCTTCACTACGTTTGTGGCGTTTAGGCGAATGAATCTCCAACACCTCCGCACTGCCAAGCGTTTGACGGTCATCACCGCTGCGAATAATCAACTTGTCGTTTACCGCAATGTGCAACGGCTCATCCAAAAAAATTTCTGCAAAATAGTCGCCATTTTCAACCGCTTGTTTGGTGTTCAGCAAGCTCACTTTGCCTGTTACGTGTGAGGCAAAATGGTAAAGATGGGCAACGGTGCTCTCTTTTAACGGCTGAATCACGTTGAACCGCACAGTAATGCGGTCAGTCGCAAAATGTGGAACGAGTTCGGTAATCCAATCGCCACGCTGCACCTGCTCTTTTTCCACGTTCGCAATGTTGAGTGCTAATCGTTGCCCCGCTAAACCAATTTCTGACGGGCTATTTTGAGCGTGAATGCCTTTTATCCGCACTTTTTGACCGCTTGAGAGATAAAATTCCGAGCCGATTTTGACCTGCCCCGCCACTGCTGTGCCCGTAACCACCAAACCAGCTCCTTTCACATTGAACACGCGGTCAATCGCATAGCGGAACGGTTTGTCTATCGCACCCTTAACTTGTGTATTAAGGGCAATCAGATGATTTTTTAACGCTTCAATGCCCTGCCCTGTATGTGCCGAAGTCACAAAAACAGGAGCTTCCGCTAAGAAAGGATAACGGCTTTGAATGGAGTGAATTAGCTGTTCGATTTGACTTGTTTCCGCACGATCTGCTTTGGTAATCACCAGCATAATGTGCGAAAAACGGAGCAATCTCAGAATCTCAAGATGCTCTTCGGTTTGCGGCTTAATGCCCTCTTCGGCGGAAACTACCAACAAAGCGTGCTGAATGCCACCCACGCCTGCAAGCATATTCGACAAAAAGCGTTGATGCCCTGGCACATCGATAAAGCCAAGAATATCCTCCTTGCCGTTTGGCGTTTTGATCGGCAGATAAGCGTAGCCCAGATCAATGGTCAGCCCACGTTTTTTCTCTTCAGGTAAGTGTGCCGTATTTGTGCCCGTTAAGGCTTGCAATAGTGCGGTTTTGCCGTGATCGACGTGACCTGCGGTAACAACAATCATCTTATTCCCTTACTGAATTTCTGTATTTATTGTGGGCAATCATACCACACCCCGCCTTTTTACGCTAAAATAGCCTTATTTTTGCCGATAAATTTATTCATAATTTTTAATAGGAAAAACAATGCGTACAAGTCAATATTTATTCTCCACCCTTAAAGAAACGCCAAATGATGCTCAGGTAGTGAGCCATCAATTAATGTTGCGTGCAGGTATGATTCGCCCAATGGCATCAGGTTTATATAACTGGTTGCCGACGGGTATTCGTGTATTGAAAAAAGTAGAAAAGATTATTCGCGAAGAGATGAATAAAGGTGGTGCCATTGAGGTGTTAATGCCTGTGGTGCAACCTGCGGAATTATGGGAAGAGTCTGGTCGTTGGGATCAATATGGCCCTGAGCTCCTTCGTTTTGAAGACCGCGGAAACCGTAACTTTGTACTTGGACCAACTCACGAAGAAGTGATTACTGATTTAGTTCGTCGAGAAGTTTCTTCATATAAACAACTTCCACTTAACTTATATCAAATTCAAACGAAATTCCGTGATGAAGTACGCCCTCGTTTTGGTGTAATGCGTTCGCGTGAATTTATTATGAAAGATGCGTACTCATTTCACACTACACAAGAAAGTTTACAAGAAACCTATGATGTGATGTACCAAGTGTACAGTAACATTTTTAACCGCTTAGGCTTAGATTTCCGTGCAGTACAAGCGGATACAGGGTCTATCGGTGGTTCTGCTTCCCACGAGTTCCAAGTGTTGGCATCAAGCGGGGAAGATGATGTTGTATTCTCAACAGAATCGGATTTTGCAGCGAATATTGAGCTTGCAGAAGCGATAGCTATCGGTGAGCGCCAAGCACCAACAGCAGAAATGACCTTAGTAGATACGCCAAATGCGAAAACGATCAATGAACTTGTAGAGCAATTCAGCTTGCCAATCGAGAAAACAGTAAAAACCTTGATTGTGAAAGGATCTAATGAAAATCAACCGCTTGTTGCCTTGATTATTCGTGGCGATCACGAATTAAACGAAATCAAAGCACAAAAACACCCGTTAGTAGCAGATCCTCTTGAGTTTGCGGACGAAACTGAAATTAAAGCAAAAATTGGTGCGAGCGTGGGATCATTAGGCACGGTAAATCTTAATATTCCTGCAATTATTGACCGCACTGTGGCGTTAATGTCTGATTTTAGTTGTGGTGCGAATATCGATGGAAAACATTACTTCAATGTGAACTGGGAACGCGATGTTGCAATGCCAGAAGTTTTTGATTTACGCAACGTAGTTGAAGGCGATCCAAGTCCAGATGGTAAAGGCACGCTTCAAATCAAACGTGGTATTGAAGTGGGGCATATTTTCCAACTTGGTAAAAAATACTCTGAAGCAATGAAAGCGACCGTTCAAGGCGAAGATGGTAAACCGCTTGTGATGACAATGGGTTGCTACGGTATTGGGGTAACTCGTGTGGTGGCTTCAGCCATTGAACAACATCACGATGAGCGCGGTATCATCTGGCCATCAGATGAAATTGCACCATTTACTGTGGCGATTGTGCCAATGAATATGCACAAATCTGAAAGCGTGCAAAAATACGCTGAAGAACTTTACCGC
>ERZ772920.60-NODE-60-length-59709-cov-5.230563_pt1 | contig 59709 bp, 56 predicted proteins | sample MGYA00511469_ERZ772920 | MGnify/ENA primary metagenome ERZ772920 (study PRJEB29015, sample SAMEA2738069) | human oral metagenome | biome: human oral; feature: human-associated habitat; material: saliva | place: China | collected 2216 ... | reverse complement strand
CTTCAGACGGGCGATCTCTTTGGCGCTCGCCACTACATCACGAATGAGTACCAGCACGATGGCTCTGCCTATTCGGGAGGAAAGGTTGTCGACCACCTGCTGGGACTGCTCGCAGACTAATGCCTAGAGGCAGTGAGACACTTTCGTGAATATTCCGACGAGGCGCAGACGCGCGCGCGTCAACACGGTAACCTTAAAAACTATCAGGCCCGCCGACCATCACGCCGAGGCCGTGGAAAACATTCGTGTCAGGAGGACGCGTGAGCGTAACGCCCGTTTTTGAAGCCATTAACTGGAACCGCATCGAAGACGATAAAGACCTCGAGGTCTGGGATCGTCTGACCGGTAATTTCTGGCTCCCCGAAAAGGTGCCCTTGAGCAACGACTTGGCATCGTGGAAGACGCTTACCGCCGAAGAACAGCGCATGACGAACCGCGTTTTCACCGGCCTGACCCTGCTCGACACACTCCAGGGAACCATTGGTGCGGTCTCGCTGATTCCGGACGCCCGGACCCCCCACGAAGAAGCGGTTTACACGAATATCGCCTTCATGGAGTCCGTGCACGCGAAGTCGTACTCTTCGATCTTCTCCACGCTTTTGTCCACCGAGGAGATCAACGAGTCCTTCCGCTGGTCGAACGAGAACGAGGCCCTGCAGCGCAAGGCAGAGATCGTGAAGTCCTACTACCAGGGTGACGACCCGGAAAAGCGCAAGGTCGCCTCGACGATGCTCGAGTCCTTCCTGTTCTACTCGGGCTTCTACGCGCCCATGTACTGGAGCGCTCACGCGAAGCTCACGAACACCGCTGACCTGATCCGTCTGATCATTCGCGACGAGGCCGTGCACGGTTACTACATTGGCTACAAGTACCAGTTGGCCGTGAACGAGTCCGACGAGGCTCGTCGCCAGGAACTCAAGGACTACACCTTCTCCCTGCTCTTCGAGCTGTACGAAAACGAAGAAGAGTACACCGAGGACCTTTACGATCCGCTTGGCTTGACCGAGGACGTCAAGAAGTTCCTGCGTTACAACGCCAACAAGGCCCTGATGAACTTGGGCTACGAGGCCCTCTTCCCCGCCGATGCGACGAACGTGAACCCCGCGATCCTGGCGGCCCTGAGCCCGAACGCGGATGAGAACCACGATTTCTTCTCTGGTTCTGGCTCTTCCTACGTCATGGGTGAAGTTGTCGACACCGAAGATGAGGACTGGGACTTCTGAGTTCTGCTCTAGCAGCTCACCTGACTGAGCGTTAAAGGAGGGGGCGCCCGCCAAACGGCGGGCGCCCCCTCCTTCGCTGTTTCTTAGGCTTCAAGCCCTTCGCGTCGCTTCATCCACAGGATACCAGCGGCAGCAACCATCAGTACCGCACCCGCTCCAAGGTAGGGGTAGATGCCAGTTGACCCAGATAGGGGCAGATGACCAACTTGCGTATCTACGACGCGGATACCCGGAAGAGCGGCATCTCCACTACCTGCCTTTGCGGGCAGAACTCGCACGGAGGTGAATCCTTCATCGGCCCCAAAATCGGTCGTAATCACAGTTGAGGCAGCGGAATCAGTTCCAACGCCGATATGGAAGGGAATGGGACGCGGCAACAAAACATGACCCGCTGGGGCACGCGTTTCGACCAACCAATACGAGCGGTCTACTTCTAGTGGTGTGCTGACGAAAGCAGATCCGCCCTCGAGGACGCTCACGGGAGTACCGCTCAGCGCCTCGTTGTCATAGATCGCAAAAGCTGCACCCTCCAAGGGGTAAGTCCCATCCTCATTCCTCTGACCGATGGGCTGAGTCCCGGCCTTCTCAACGCGGATGGTACGTGGACGAACCGGAGCACATGCCTCGTTATTGCTCACGCCATCGTGGTCGTAGGGACCGCTGACGATGTTATACAAACCGTTCTTAGGAGTCAGGCGGTCCTTCGTCGTCTTACAGTCCAAGGAAGCCTCGTTGTAACCCGAGGCATTGCGATCTCTGCGGACCCTCATGCGGATATACCAAGTAGCAGACTTGCCGGCTTCAACATTGGTCCCCGTAGCGAGCACGTAGGAGGAGGCGCTACCTTGCTGGCGTGCGCGCCCAAGACCATCAAGAGTTTCAGCAATCGCTACTGAGCGTACTGAAAGTCCCGGAGCAAACTGTGGGGTATCAACTAGGCGGCCGGTTGTTCCTGCGATAGTGCCGTCATTGGTTGCAGTAATGCGGTACGTAACGGTGATATCGTCCGTAGTCGCACCTTCAACGCTCTCAAGGGCCTTCTCAATGCGCAGCTTGGGAGCCTTCTGTTCATTGGTAAAGGTGCAGGTAATGGGCAGCGCAGCAACAGAATGTGCCGGCGCAACCTCTGAGAAGTCCACGCCACCTGTGAAGGGATCACGACTGACATTCACGCGCTCACCCACGCCATTCAGGCAGGTCACATCTTTGAGCTGCCAGCGAGCGGCATTGGGGTCATCGCTAACCTTCCACGGACCGAAGTAGCCAGGTTCGCCAAATCGCAGGGGTCGTCTACCCGGGATTGTGGGACCAGTTTCTGCAATAACAAACTCCGAATACCCGGGAATGAAGGCCTGGTAGCCACTTGTGACAGTGCCGTTTTCGCCATAGCCGGTCGGGGTTAGCGGCGAATCCGCAAAAGAAGACCAGTCAACGAAGGAGTCCACCTGCTGATAGAGCGACAGAGGGGTCCCGGTTGGAGAAGTCCAGTCCCCCACACCCAGGGTTGTAAAGCCGAATCGGGGAATTGTTGTCCCAACGGCCGCAGACTCTTCGCTAATCTTCTTCGCTACTCGCACGTAACGTTCTTGACTAAAAGACCCGTAGAGGCAGCCGAAGGAACTCTGGTTTTCCTTCGTCGTAAAGGTAGAAACCGGCGTTGCGCCCGCCGGGGGCTTTGCGGGGCAAGTTCCATCGGCACTGGGGACAAAACCAAAAAGCACTAGGCGATAAGGAATCCCGTCAACAGTGATGGTCCGATCGGAGGTTGTCTTCGTAATAGACAAGACGTCATCGGAGGCGGGTGTCTGATCCGGCTTCCCCGCTGACTGCGGATAGTAGTTCGGGTAATCGGTGTAGATATCGCGATCGCCCTTACCTTCACCCACAAAGCTGTAGCAGTACCAGACTCCGTCACCATTTTCGCGGGTCAGCGCGTAGTAGGGGGCATTCGTTGGACAGGTTCGGGGAGCAGAAGCACGCGAAATCAACTTATAGGGACCACCCGTGCGAGCAACCGCAGTCGTGTCGGTGTCGTTGTCGGTTTCGTGTTGATCGAAGGGGAAAGATTCTTCGAGGTCTCCCAGACGGATATCGAAGGAAGAGTGGACCCAGTGGATCTTCGAGGAGATCGGAAAGTTGTTGTGTCGCACCGTACCGATGAGGAAGGTGTCATTCAAGGACACTGTTCCGGGATTATTGGGCTTATAGCCCAGCGCACTGGTCGTTGATGCGGAAATTGCGTAGGGCGTGTAATCACCGTAATAGGGGTACTGATAGACACTGGCCAGGTGATACTCCCATGCAATACCGCGGGTGATGTAGGACCAGTAATCATTCTGCGCGACAGATGCATCCAACCACTTTTGGGAATACCCAGCCCTATAAGGGACAGAGCTTTCATTCGAATCAGCGGAATTGTAGGATTCCATCCCTTTGATCACGCCGAAGTAGGAATTATCCGGTACAACCGTTGTGCGGTCGGTTTCTGAGTCATTGAGGACGGCCTGACCAATACGCCCTTGAGAACGCGAGAGCGTAATGCTTGCGGCACCCGGAGTTTCTAGGGGAGCATCTGCTACTGCCCTTGATTGAAAACTCGCTACTCCCGGAAGAGCAACCAGCGTTGTCAGGATGCACGAAACCAAGGCATAGCGAGCACGGTTCCTCCGTTGAGAACTACGCTGCGCATGCTGCGGGTGGGGGGCACTACTGAACCGGTCCATGCGTCTCCATTTCAGGGATATTCCACGAGTTTAACAGCGTTAATTGATAGAGCAAACAGGTGGTGAAACACATTTCGATAACACCTCGACATAGCCCCACGCGGCGACTTCACCCCGCCCAATTGTGACCGAAACGGTAAAATACCCGTGTAGACCTGTCGATACTCTGAGTGCCGATATGTCTGAGAGAAGAGGAAGACCGCGAACAAGGAACAGATGACATGGGCATTTTTGACCGTTTTGAAAACGCCGTTGAGCGCGGCGTGAACGGTGCTTTTTCTCGTGTGTTCCGTTCTGGGATCAAAGCCGTTGACGTCACCTCTGCACTCAAACGCGCGATGGACGATCACGTTCAAGAACTGTCAACGGACCGCGCAATCGCGCCGAATCACTTCACTATCCGTATGGCACCCGCGGACATGAACGCACTGGGCGACCTCGATATTCTTTCCGACGAATTCGTTCAGCAAGCCACTGACTACGCACAGTCTCAGGGCTACTCACTTCTGGGGCCGATCTCCATCGACTTCACACAAGATAGCGATGAATTCACCGGTCAGCTCCAGGTTCAGGCACGCAACGAACGCGGCGCAGCGGCCCCGGCCACGGCCTCGTCACCTTCACCCGAGCACCCAATCATTGACGTCGACGGAGAGAAGTGGCTTCTGACCGAACCCGTCACCGTCATTGGCCGCGGGACCGAGGCCGACATTACCGTCGCTGATTCGGGAGTTTCCCGCCGCCACCTGGAACTTCGCATCACCCCAACCGGCGTTATTGCTACCGATCTGGGCTCAACAAATGGTACCTTCGTCGAAGGACACCGCATCGACGCGGCGACCCTTCTTGACGGAAACCAGATCACCATCGGCCGCACCCGAATCTTGTTCTGGACACACCCGCAAAGTGAGGATGCCCAGTGACTTCTGATCTCACCTTTACCCTCTTCCGACTGGGATACCTCGTATTCCTGTGGCTCCTGGTCTTGGGAGCGGTCTCAACCTTGCGCCGAGACATTTTCGGCACTGTTGTGACCCCGCGCGGAAAAGGGCGAAAGGATGCAGACCGCAAACGACGTGAGTCTCGTCGCGCAAAAACCGACACAACTCCAAGCAACCTGCTTCTCACCGGCGGCCCCCTCGTTGGAACAATCATCCCCCTGGGCGCCTCCCCCATCATCATTGGGCGTTCTCCCTCGTCAACTCTCGTTTTGGAAGACGAATACGCCTCTTCCCAGCACGCCCGACTCACTCCTGCAGATGGTCAGTGGTGGATCGAAGACCTGGGGTCACGCAACGGAACTTTCGTGGATGACGAAAGACTGACTTCGCCTCGGGAATTAAACGTTGGGGATATCGTCAGAATCGGCCAGACCACCCTTGAATTGGTGAAGTAACATGCCCCAATCCAAGCCCGTCGAGTTCCACTACGCCGCTCGCAGCGACGTCGGCTTGGTGCGTCAAAATAACCAAGATTCTGGCTACGCAGGCGCAAATTTACTGGTTTTAGCCGATGGAATGGGCGGTCCCGCAGGCGGCGATATCGCCTCGTCGGTCGCGATGGCCCACCTTGTTCCCCTGGACACCGACTCTCACCCGGCGGAATCTCTACTCCCCCTCCTTCGCGATGCCCTGATGGACGCTCACGAAGAACTCTCCGAACGCTCGCAACATGATCCCGAGCTCGCAGGTTTGGGAACGACTTGCATTGCAATCTTGCGTTCGGGTCGGAAGCTCGCCATGGTTCACATCGGCGACTCGCGCGCATACCTTCTGCGCGGGGATACCCTGACCCAGGTCACCACCGACCACTCTTTCGTTCAGTATTTGGTTGATAGCGGTCAAATCACCCCCGAAGAGGCCGAACACCATCCTCAGCGCAACGTCGTCATGCGCATTCTGGGTGATTCCCAAGCCGATGTCACCCCCGATGAAACCATGCGCGAGGCGGTCGTCGGCGATCGCTGGCTCCTGTGCTCTGACGGGCTTTCCGGCGTTGTTTCTGCCGATACGATCGCCGAGGTTCTCACCGACGTCCATGACCCCGGTGAATGCGCCGAAGAACTGATCCGCCTCGCGCTTCTTGCCGGGGGCCCAGATAACGTCACCTGCGTTGTCGCCGATATCGTTCCCGCGGGTACCAACCCTCCCGCTGCACCCCAGGTTGTCGGCGCAGCCGCAAAGGACCGCTTAGCTCCAACCCGAGGCGGAGGCGGTGCAGCCGCGCGTGCGGCCGCCCTTTCCGCTCCTACGAAATCGCTTCCTCAAGATGACGAGGCCGAGCCTGAGCTCCCCCGTCGCACTCGCTTTGGGTGGGCACTTCCCCTCGTCTCATTAATCGCTGCCATTGCTGTTGTCGTGGGCGGGTGGTTCGGCTGGAAGTGGTCCCAAACTCAGTACTACGTGCTGGGCAAAGACGGCGCCGTGGTGATCTACCAAGGCATTCCGCAGTCGATTGGCTCGTGGAATCTCTCGCATGCGGTGGAAATTACCGATGTGAAGCTCGATCAGCTTGCCGCGGTCGACCAGCAGCGTCTACAAGAGCCCGTCACTCGAACTTCTCGCGGTGATATCGACGCCTATGTGTCAGTCCTGCGATCGAATGCCCGCGAGCGCGCTCTGGAGAAGGAACGCGAAGCGAAGCAGCAAAAGGAGCAGCAGGAACGCGAGCAAAATCAGAACAACCAGCAGGGACAAGAGGGCCAAGGTTCCACAGGCGATAATTCCGCCAATTCCTCGGCCAATCAGGAAGGGGGTAACTAATGGCAACCGTGTCCATTAACCCCGTTCGTCGCCGGCGTGTTCTTGAGCTAATCCTTATGCTTCTCGCCCTAGCCGTCGGCATTGGCGGCTATGTCATCACCAGCATCAACCGGACGGGCGAACCACCGGCAAACCTCGGTCTTCACATCGGAATTTTGCTGACTATCGCAATCCTTGCCGAAATCGGGGTCCACTTCTTGGCTCCCTACGCTGATCCCGTTATTTTGCCGGTCGCTGTTGCGCTCACCGGCATGGGTTTGGCGATGATTTACCGTATCGACCTCTCATTGAATGCACTGGGCATGGATACGGTCGGCATGCGTCAGATGATGTTCGTCGGCATTGCAATTGCATTGGCCGCAGTCATTTTGGTTGTTATTCGCGACCACCGAGTCTTGCGTCGCTACACCTACACTTTTGGCCTGCTTTCGCTTGTTTTACTCCTTCTACCGATGATTCCTGGACTGGGTAAGGAAACTTACGGTGCCCGCGTGTGGATCAGTCTCGGGCCGCTGTCAATGCAACCCGGTGAGCTGGTCAAGATCACGCTGGCAATCTTCTTCGCGGGTTACCTGGTGAACAATCGCGATAACCTTGCGATTGGTGGCCCTAAGTTTCTAGGTATGCGGATGCCCCGTGCACGCGACCTTGGACCAATCTTGGTCGTATGGCTTGTGGGAGTAGCCATCCTGGTGCTTCAACGCGACTTGGGGACCTCGCTACTTTTCTTTGGACTTTTTGTTGCGACCCTGTACGTCGCCACAAATCGTGTCTCCTGGCTGGTCATCGGCTTCCTTATGTTCGTCCCCGCTGTTCTTGTCGCAATCAGAACCTTCAGCCACGTTCGTGCACGCTTTTCGGTCTGGCTTAACGCCCTTGATCCCGAGGTCTACAACGCTCAAGCCGGCGGCTCCTACCAGCTTGTCCAAGGCCTCTTCGGCCAGGCCTCGGGCGGACTTTTGGGAACGGGTTGGGGCCGCGGCTATCCCCAGCTTGTCCCCCTGGCCAACTCAGACTTCATCCTCTCTTCTTTCGCCGAAGAGCTTGGAATTACTGGCCTTGCGGCGATCTTAGTCCTGTACTTGATTCTTATCGAACGAGGTATGCGCGCGGCAATCGGAGTACGTGACGGTTTCGGGAAGCTTCTTGCCACAGGTCTGAGCTTCTCCTTCGCAATCCAGATTTTTGTGGTTTTGGGCGGCATTACTCGACTGATTCCACTCACCGGCCTGACCGCTCCTTTCTTGGCTGCGGGCGGTTCTTCGATGGTGTCCTCATGGCTGGCTGTTGCTCTTCTAATCCGCGTATCGGATGCTTCACGTCGTCCTTCGGCGCCCTCAACCTGGACCTCCGGCAATCTTCCCGTTGTTGATGCCCAGAAGCGTCACACCCCCGAACACGCGGGAGGTCGCCTGTGAATACCCAGATTCGTCGTCTTTTCGTGGTCGTTTTGATGATGTTTGCGGCCCTTGGCCTGATTGTGACGAATAATCAAGTCATTCAGGCGCCATCTCTCAATGCTGATGGACGCAACCAGCGAACCATCCTCCACGCCGCAGAAGTTGACCGCGGTCCCATCATCGTTGCTGGAGAAGCCATCGCTTCTTCAACAAAGATCGAAGATTCTTCACGCTACCAGCGTTCCTATTCGCAGGGTCCGCTCTACGCTCAGACAACGGGCTACTTCTCTGCGGCGTTCTCGCAGTCGACTGGGATGGAAGCAGCGGCTGAGGACATTTTGGATGGGCAGTCTCAGGTTCTTCTTGCCCAGCGCTTCCGTAACCTTTTCACCGGGCAAAACCGCCAAGGTGGCGGCGTCGTTTTGACACTCAACCCGAATATGCAAAAGATCGCGGCTGAAAAACTGGGGAATCGCAAGGGCGCAGTTGTCGCTCTTGATGCCAATACCGGTGCGGTCTTAGCCATGTATTCGTCGCCCTCCTACGACCCCAATTCGCTGGCGGTCTTCGATTCGCAGGAAGCCAATACGGCTTACACGAATCTCATTAACGATCCTTCTAAGCCCCTGTACAACCGCGCGATCGCAGGCGACTTGTACGCTCCCGGGTCAACTTTCAAGATCCTGACAACCATTGCTCTTCTTGAAAAGGGTGCGGTCACTCCGGAGACAGAGATGGACTCCCCCGTCTCAACCACGCTTCCCGGAACGGCAACCTCGGTGTCAAATATTGAATCAACCGAATGCGGCAACGGACACCCGACGCTTTCAGAAGCCTTTGCGCGTTCGTGCAACACAACCTTCGTCCTGGCCAGTGAGAAACTGACGCACACGGATTTGGCAGATGTAACAAACCGTTTTGAGTTCGGAACCTCCCAAAAGATTCCGCTCAGCGTCACTCCCTCTCAGTTCCCGGATTCAACGGATTCTGCGCAGCTGGCAATGAGCGCAATCGGCCAGTACTCGGTCAAGGTCACTCCTATGGAGATGGCGATGATCGCACAGACCATCGCCAATAAGGGAACAATGATGCGTCCCTACCTGATTTCTCAGATCGTTGATTCTGATCTTCAGGTTCAATCGCAAACCTCACCAATCCGCGTGGGTCAGAAGATCACCCCCGAGATCTCCTCCCAACTGACGCAGATGATGACCGGCGTCGTCTCCCAGCCCTATGGAACCGGAACTTCCATGGCAATTCCAGGAGTTTCTGTTGCAGCCAAGACCGGCACCGCTGAATTAGGCGACGGTTCCGGCCGCGCAAATGCCTGGGCAGTTGGTTTCGCCCCCGCCGATAATCCACAGATCGCCTTCGCGGTACTTGTTGAAGGCGATGAATCCCATCCCGTCCCGCACGGTGGAACCGACGCGGGCCCCATCGCACGTGCACTTCTCCAGGAGGGTCTGAAGTGAGCGATCCCAAACCAACACGGGCACCAAACCAGCTGGCCGGGCGAGTCCTGGGCGGCAGGTATCTGTTGCTTTCCCTCATTGCCCAAGGAGGAATGGGCGAAGTTTGGAAAGCGCGAGATCGCGTCACCGGCCGCATTCTTGCTGCGAAGGTCTTGCGTCCCGAGTTATCCGGGCAGGAACTTTCGCTCTCTCGCTTGCGCATCGAAGCGCGTAACGCGATGAGCGTTGAGCATCCAAATATCGCCAATGTTTTAGATTCGGGCGAAGAAAACGGTCGCGGCTGGATCATCATGGAGCTGGTCGAAGGACGTCCTTTGACCGATTACCTGCGCGGCGGGCAGTCTCTGGCACCTGAATACCTCATGCCCATTCTCATGCAGATTGCAATGGCTTTGGGGGCGGCAGCTCAAGCAGGTGTCGTCCATCGCGATATCAAACCCGCAAACGTGCTCATTCGACCCGATGGCATGGTTAAGCTGACGGATTTTGGCATTTCTCGTACAGATTCGCAGATCGATCTGACCGCCGATGGCATGGTGATGGGAACTGCCCAGTACCTTCCCCCCGAGCAGGCAATGGGAGAGAAAGCCACCTCACTGGGTGACCTTTACGCTCTGGGTGTCATTGCCTACGAGGCCGCGGCCGGGGTTCGTCCTTTCACCGGGAAGTCCCAGGTCGATATCGCTTTCGCCCACGTCAATGAGCCGGTTCCCGCGCTTCCGGATACGGTTCCCGCTCCCCTTGCTCAAGTGATCTACCGCCTGTTGGATAAAGATCCACAGCAGCGCCCCGCATCGGGTTCTGCACTTGTTCGTGAACTGGTTGCGGCAGCCAGCGAGATGGGCGTTTCCCTTCAGGCACGTCCGCTTCCCGCTCCAAGCGTTCCAGCTCCCCAGCACGGTGCACCACCGGCTCCGGGTGAACCCGTGGCCGAAACACGCGTCAACCCCGTGGCTCGCCGCAGCGCGCCGATTCGCCACACACACCGCCGTTCCCTTCCCGAAGATATGCTTGAGCCCGTCGATTTTGACGCACAGGCAGCACAGCCTTCCCTGGCAGCTCGCCCGGTGACGCCGACGCGCACGCCCGAGGCCTCGCACAAGGATTCCCCATCCCGTCCTTCCCTCTCCTCGCGTATTTCTACGGCCTCGCGAAGGGAAGAACGGGGCGACAGGCCAGGGCGCAGGGCGCAAAGCCGCAGCACAGCTCCTGCGGTGCACACCCCCGCGCCCGAGGCCTCGGCACGCAAGGCACCTACAGCCCCAGTACGTCCCAAACGGACTGCTCAGACCATAAGAATCAACCCCGCGCTTTTCCGCTGGCATGCGATCACGGAAGAGAACGGAACAATCCTCACGAGCGCTCCCGCAAAGACTCGCTACAATCGTTCTGTTGTGGCGCCGGAGCCAAGCCGCAGTGAGCAAATCGGAAAATGGCTGGTCATCTTCCTGATCTCTCTCACAATTTTCTTAATTGCGGTTGCTACTATTCACAACAGATTAGGGTCGCTCCTGCACAGGACAAGTGCAGACGTCTCACTCAATCAGGAGGTTTCGACATGGCAGAATCCGCCCCTCGAGTTCTAGGGGGACGCTACGAGGTGCGCTCGCTCATCGGGCGCGGCGGGATGGCCGAAGTTCACCTCGGATTCGACAAGCGTCTGTCGCGAATCGTTGCAATTAAGACTCTTCGCACCGACTTGGCGATGGATTCCGTCTTCCAGGCGCGCTTCCGTCGTGAGGCCCAGTCCGCGGCTTCGCTCAATCATCCAAACATCGTTGCGGTCTACGACACCGGCGAAGAGCCAACCATCCTTCCCGATGGACGTCGAGTGTCAATTCCTTACATCGTCATGGAATACGTTGATGGGCGTCCGCTGAAGGACCTGCTCTCCGACGACGCGGGCCCCTTCCCCATTCCCGAGGTCGTTGACATTGTTGCCGGCGTACTCTCTGCGCTGGAGTACTCGCATTCCGCTGGCCTGGTCCACCGCGACATCAAGCCCGGCAACGTCATGCTGACCTCCAAGGGCGAAGTCAAGGTCATGGACTTCGGTATTGCCCGCGCAATCGCCGATTCTCAGGCGACGATGACTCAGACGAACGCAGTCGTTGGCACCGCTCAATACCTTTCCCCCGAGCAGGCACAGGGTAAGCCGGTGGATGCACGCTCGGATTTGTATTCTGCAGGCGTCTTGCTCTTCGAGCTTCTCACCGGAAAGCCCCCATTCACTGGGGATTCTGCGGTAGCCGTCGCCTACCAGCACGTGCAGACTCTGCCGCCTCTGCCTTCCTCGATCGCGCCCGATGTTCCGCCGGAAATGGACCGCGTTGTCATGAAAGCTCTGGCGAAGAACCCTGACGATCGCTATTCTTCTGCGGCTGCAATGAAGGCAGATCTTCTGCGCGCGGCTCATGGCTCTCATGTGAACGCGCCCGACACCGCTGTGTGGACGACCCAGGCGACGCAGACGCTTCCCGCAGTTGCCACGCCGCCCGCATTCCCCGCAGCGTCCTCACCTTCCGAGGCCCAGGAGACCCAAATCCGTCCTCGCGGAGCTGCAGCAACTGCGGTTCGTCGCGACGATGAGGAACCAGAGGACGAGAAGAAGCGTCCTGCGGCTCTGATCGCGGGAATCATCGGTGTTGTCCTGGTCGCGGTTATTGGTATCGCCTGGCTTTTCCTGACGCACTCTCGCGCCGATTCGACGACAGAAGTACCCAACGTTGTTGGTCAGACCCAAGCCGAGGCCATGAAGACCATTACGGATAAGGGCTTCGAGTGGGCTGTTGCGAACGAGCAGGTTGCTTCTGACAGTGTTCCTGCCGGTTCCGTTGTCTCAACCGATCCGAAGGCCGGAACCGCTGCAAAGCCGGGGTCCCGCGTGACCGCAACGATTTCTTCAGGTCCCGCCTCCATCACTTTGCCGGATAACCTTGTCGGTATGACCCCCGCTCAGGCTCAGCAAACTGTTGAAGCCTTGGGCTTGAAGTGGACTCTGTCCGACCAGAAGGAAGCCTCCGATACGGTCGAGAGCGGCAAGATTGCACGCGTCAGCCCTTCCGCAGGCTCGAAGGTTCGCGCCGGATCAACCATTACCGGTTACGTGTCCTCTGGCTCTGAGAAGGTAACGATCCCCGATGTGACTGGCATGAGCCAGGATCAGGCTCGTACTGCACTGACCCAGGCGGGTCTGTCGGTTGGAAACGTCAATACCGTTGATGAGGGCGGCGCCCAGCAGGGCCGTGTCGTCTCGACCTCTCCGGCTGTAGGTTCCGAGGCCAAGCGCGGAGATACCGTTGCCCTGAACATTGCTTCGGGTAACATCACCGTTCCTCAGAACCTGACGGGTGCAAACTACACTGAAGTCGCCTCTCAGCTTGAGGCCTTGGGATTGCGCGTGACCGTCATCCAGATGCCCGACCGTAACGCAGCTGCTGGTGTCGTCACCGGCGTAACACCCAGTGAAGGTTCTGCGGTACGACAGGGCAGCTCCATCACTCTCTACGTGTCACAGGGTGGGTCTTCGGCCTCCCCCAGCCCCTCAGGCCACTAAGGCACAGAGGCCCGCCTAGGACTGACAATCAGTCTGCTTGGGGGGGATCTCGCCCGAAGGGCAGACAAACTGAACTGAATACGCTGTGGGGGCCGGCAATGCCGGCCCCCCACTCTATGCTCGTTTTCGGTCAATCAGACCGCAGCGCCACCCAAGCCAAAGAAACGCTCTGCCCATGGGTAAACGTAGGCAAAGAGCACGGCGACAGCGAAGGCGGCGATCACCAGGCACAAGAAAACTCGGAACCACGTGGGTCCCGGAAGGTGGCGGAAAAGCCATCCGTACATATTGAATTCCTTCCTTACTCCACGGGCTCATCGAGTAGTTCGGCGGGGACACCCGTACTCTTCGGAGTCCACGATTCCAGCTTGAGGTGAACGATAAAACGCTCAGAGTTGCCGTACTCGGGGTTGCAGGTCGTCATCGTCATCAGACGTTCAGTCGGCTGCTTTGAGAAGGTGAGATCACCGGGAACCGGGGCAATGACGCGGATATTGGTTTCATCGCTAGCGGGAACGATCTCATTGGACTGGTAGGTGTAGACCAGATAGACGTTATCGGTCTCGACAACAACCTTGTCATTGTCCTTGAGCAGGTCAATGAAACGGAATGAATTGCCGTACGAACGACGGTGTGCGGCAACCGAGAAGTTACCCACCTGGCCGGGCTGCGCGGTGTCCTTGTAGTGGCCGGCCCAACCCTGATCGATCACGCTGCCCGTTGTGCCTTCGCCCAAGGGGATCTTCATCCAATTCCATGAAGGAACATGGATCACTCCGTAGAGTTCATCGATTGCCGGGTTCAGGGTGAACTCCGGCGGATCGTCGGTATGACGCTCACCCAGGGTGCGGTTCGATGGGTGCTTGCTGGAGAAGTCCGCGACTGCTTGCGCGCGGGGACCTTCTACCTTGTATGTCGTCCAGTACAACTGCCAAACGGCAAATAACCCCAAAATGACGGCAATCGTAATGAGGAGCTCGCCGATGACCGAGAGGAAGGTGGCGCGATAGCGACGGGGGGCAGCCGCTTCTTTCACGTGTTCACCCATTCTCTTTCACCACCTGTGCGTATCGAAGGGATAGGTCTTGGTCTGATGCCGGAAATTCCAGTTTGTCTGAAGTTTTCAACTCCCAGCCCAATCCGTAGCGTGCCACATAACGCTGGTAGTTGACGACCCGAGGGTTCGTTTCGACTGAATTTCGGAGCTGATTCACATTTCCGATCGCCGAAATCTTGTAGGGCGGAGAGAAGGATGTCCCACCGACCAAAATGACATTTCCAATGCAGCGCACAACTGTGCGCGGGGCAATGCGTACACCTTGGACGGTCATCGCTTCTGCGCCACCTTCCCACATTGCATTCATGACATCGTCAATATCCTGCTGGTGAATGACCAGATCGTTGGGGTTGACGTTATCCGGGATGCTGTCTGTGGGCGCATCTGAAAGGGTCACCGTAATACCGGGACCCGATACGGGAACTTTGGAAAGTTCACCGACGTTATCACTGTTCTGCCGGCCTGCTGCCGGAACATGGCTTGCAATCTGATCTTTCAGGCTACGGACCCCATCTTGGAGCTCTTTCACTTCGTTTTGGCGGTGCGAGACAAGCCCAGCCAGATCGACAGCACTTTGTGAGCGGGTTTCCGGGTTTGAGCGCGCACTGGCAACAAAGAGCATTCCCGAGGCCATGGTGACGATGAGAACAGAGAGAGCCGAGCGCAGGGTACGACCCGTCGGGCGGGTGAGCGGTCGGCCGAAGAGTTTCACATCATCTCCTGTTGGCGAATAGGTGTTCCTCTAGTATCCCTTGTTTAAGGGTGCAACGCCCAGTTGCTTTTGATGTTTGGCTCAGTCCCGCTAGGCTAGAGGAAGGCCGCCTGTCGCGGCGTTTCCCGGGGAGATCCCGACACTTGCCGCATGAAAGGAAAATCGTGGCTGAGCCGAAGAAGCGCGAAGAGCGTGAGGAAGAGAAGAAGGACGCACAGACCGAGGAGCGTTCCGAGAAGCGCGAAGAGCGTCACGCTCACGAGGACGAGAAGAAGAAGGACTCGAAGCGCGAGGAACACGGCAAGCGTTCATCAAGCAAGAAGCGTGATCACGAATCTCGCGTTGAGAAGCGCGCAAAGGCCGAGTCAGATAATGAAATCCATGCCTGGACCGACGGCATTCCGCTTTCGCCCGTGTGGTGGGCACCCGTCTTTACGACCCTGATGATTGTCGGTCTGCTGTGGATTGTTGTCTTCTACATTTCCGGAGCCACCTACCCGATCCCGAAGATCGGTCAGTGGAACTTGGCAGTCGGTGGCGGTATCGCCTTTGTCGGCTTCCTCATGACTATGCGTTGGCGCTGAGCATGTCGCCGAACGTGAATACCCCCTTTTGATGAACTGGAATTCACGAATCACAACATTTTTCTACGCCAGATCACTGGTATCTATGATTTTCGGCGTCTGAGAGGCCTCAATCTGCATCCACAGCAAAAAGTTATCCACAGGCAAATCCACAGCTGGGGATAAATACCATCGATGTAATTACCCAGCTTCGATTCCCAGATTTACTAATGAATCTGGTTCGTAAAGATTGAATTGAAACTTCAGACTTGCGATATATCAACGAAAACTCACGTTTTGCCCCAAAAACAACAAAATGATGTTCCGCAGCACACTTTTCAGCTTCGCACAATGATTTCGCGCTGTATCCACACTTTATCCACAACATCCACAGGCAAAGTGAGCAAGCTCCCATTTAGCTTTCAGCTTTCACCCAGAACGCGATAAGAAGCGGCTAAAACGAAGTCAGTGCGCGGGCATTCAGTGGTTTCCACGCTCCCTCGCATCACCTAGATGTGGGGCAAGAATTCCGCGCAGACTAGGCGTGGAACTCGATACGCCGACCGGCCTCGTACATGCCCCCAAGAAGCTGACCAGCCAAAGCGGGCTGGAAGGAGGCAATATCCGTCGTCGAGAAGGTCGTTAGCGAATTCATGCCGTACTTGGCCAGCATGGGTGCAGCGGGAGCCGAAGGGCCAACAATGATCGTCTGCGCACTTCGCGAAAGCTCCAAAAGGCGCGGCATCGTCTTATTCACAAAGGCAGAGCCCGTAATAAAGACGTAGTCGCAGGTGGGAAGAACATACTCTGCGGCCGTATCTGGTAAATCTCCGTCCAGCACGTTGCGCTCGAAGATAAAGAGCTTAGATGCGGCAGAGAGGGCCGCGGCAGCAAAGGGGAAATGCCCAATAACCGCGACACGCTTACCGGCGACCTCAGCTGACCAGGGATCAAAAAGGTTCTGCCAGTTATTCACCTGGCAAGGGACAAAACCTGCGGCTTCGGCCCGCGAGGGAAGCGCATACCAAGAATTCACAGCAGCCATTCCCAGCGCGGCCTCGGCGAAATTCCAACTTTTCGCATAAGCGGCAACCTCGCGCAGACTCATGCCAGAGGGATCGGCGGGAAGGCGGCGAGCAATCGACTCAACCGGAATGTGGAAGGCCATTCCCGCGCCGGCCTCGGAATTCTCAATGAAAGCCCACTTACCAAAACGTCCACTAGCCGTGACTTTAACGGATGGGTCGATCTGGTCAATCAGCCGATCGTAGATCTCCCACGGATTCCACAGGTCCAGCATTGAAACTCCACTCAGATGTTGAGAAGCACCATGTAGGTGACAACAAGGATGACGAGCTCAGCAAGGAACATCCCTGCGATACCAAGATACAAACGGCGGCGTTGTTTCTTCGCTGTCATCCCGGAACGCGGCTTACCCAAAGCGAGCATCCCCCAGGTTGCGAGTATCCCGAAAAGTAAACCGCCAAGATGAGCCTGCCACGATACCCCTGAAACGATGAAGCCATACAGGAGGTTGACCGCAAGAAGGCCGGCAACGGCGCGCACATCAATCCCAGCTGCCCGTTGCAGAACGAAAACAGAGCCGAAAAGGCCGAAAATTGCGCCGGAGGCACCGACGGTCACCGTCAAGGCAGACGAAGGGTCAATCAGTACCCACCCTAGAACGCCGAGGGTTCCGCCCAGAGCGCTCAAAAGATAAAGACAGAAGTAGGGACCGCGTCCCAGCGCCGGTTCCAAGGCACGTCCAACTGCGTAGAGCGAAACCATATTGAAGGCAATGTGCATGATGTTCACATGCAAGAACGCCGTCGTCAAGATCCGCCACGGCTGATACAGGCCGTGAATCGGTGTAAATCCCAGGTATTGAGTGATCAAACCCTTGGTGAGAATGTCACCCACCCACAGAGCCACGCATACGCCGATGATCGCGTAGGTGACGATAGGGGTTTGTGAGCTTACCCGGATGCTCCCCCATTGACGAGGCCGGGAGGTGCGGGCACTTCCGAAAAGGTTGCCTCGGCCTCGGCCCGCGCAGTCCACACAGATTGAACGGACTTCCGTGGGCACAACACACTGGGTGCACATGGGTCGATTGCAGCGCTTGCAGTAATCGACGCTGCGCACTCCGGGGTGGCGCGGGCACTCGGGTGCAGCGTAGGGATCAGAACGCTGACCATACAGAGGCTGAGACATATAAACCTTCCGGTTTGTGGTTACTCAGTGATGTCGATCGATTCGATAACGACATCTTCGACGGGACGATCGTTACGACCGGTACGGGTTGTTGCGATCGCATCGACAACTCGCTTGGAGTCTTCGTCGATAACTTCACCGAAAATGGTGTGGTGTCCGTTGAGCCACGGGGTGGGTGCAACGGTGATGAAGAACTGAGAGCCGTTGGTTCCCTTGCCCATGCGCTTGCCTGCGTTGGCCATGGCCAGCAGGTAGGGCTTGGAGAAGGTCAGATCCGGGTGGATCTCATCGTTGAACTGGTATCCGGGACCGCCGGTTCCGGTACCAAGGGGGTCACCGCCCTGAATCATGAAGCCGTCAATGACGCGGTGGAAGATCGTGCCATTGAAAAGGGGGCGCGAGGTGGGCTGGCCGTTAGCGGGGTCAATCCATTCGCGTTCACCCTGTGCAAGTGAGGTGAAGTTTTTGACGGTGTTCGGGGCTTGCTCGGGGAAAAGCTCGAGTCGGATATCGCCCTTATTGGTGTGAATTGTTGCTTCCATACCTCCATGGTTCCAGATTCAGGTGAAATCGGCACGCTATTTTGCTCGGTATTCGCTTGATGAAGCTGCATCTGATGGTCAAAGAGTGCACAATAGAAGAGTCCATGCGTTCGCTTAACGGACGCGAATTTTTTACAGATTCGGAGACATCATGGCAAGGACCCCGAACATCGACACCGAAAAGCTCAAGGCACAGGGCCTGCAGCTCCGCGACGCAGCGGCTGTGCACGCGGGACGTCTCGCCGTGCGAGCCGCCGATCTGGCAGAGCAGGGACTGGACTGGGCAGCTCCTCGCGCACAGGCCGCGCTCTCAAGCGCGATTGAGCGCGCGACTCCCCTTGTTGAGTCCGCAAGCGAACGTGCACAGTCTGTTGCCGACCGCGCTCAGCCCTTCCTTTCCGACATTCACGGCCACGTCGTGGACGACTACCTGCCTCGCCTGAACAAGGCAGTGTCCGAGTCCGCCAATGCTCTTGCTGCTGAGGGCGATCTGGGCTCGCGCGCACGCGCTGCTCGTTTCGCATCGGCACAGGCACTGGCCACCCCGACCCGTAAGAAGAAGTGCTGCAAGAAGAAGGGCCGCCTGCTTCGCGCTCTCTGCTTCACCGCGCTGACCGCTGCCGCCGCTGGTGCAGGCTACGTCCTGTGGAAGCGCAGCCAGCCGATCGAAGATCCCTGGGCCGAGGACTACTGGGCAGACCTTGAGGTCGAAGACTACAGCGCTGATCAGAACCAGGAAGCTTCTGCCGAGTAAGACAGAACGCCTTTCTGAAGGCTTAGTGTTTGGGGTCGCGACGCATTGCGTCGCGACCCCAAACATTTTTCTGTCTAGATCTTCACCGGCGAAGATAGTCGGCTAAAAATGCACTAACCGGCAATGAAGAAGAGCGCTACGAATCCAAGGATTCCCAAGGCCAAGGAACTCACATTCAGAACGATCGCCCACACGTTGAGCGTGCGCTGTGCCGCGGAGACCAGGGCTGCGCGACTCGGAATCGACAAGACCACGCCAAGGATATTAATCGGGCCGATGAGGCCGACCCACATGATCACAATCAGGATCCACACCCAGCCGGCGCCTTCGGGATGTCCGCTCTTGATAGCGTCTTGGATGATCATGTAGGGGAACAAAAACGAACAAATGACAAGAATCCAGCCGATGATGCCAAGGATCAGCGGGAAACGCTTAAGTTTCGCTTCACCTTGTCCAAACGGGGTTCCGAACTTTTGGCCAGCCGGCTGCGGAATGCTCACCTTATCCTCCTCGTGGATAAATATTTCGAAGACTGAGACTAGCGAAGGCTCCAGGCCCTGTAAAGGTGACTACTCAAGGAAAGAGTTCAGCACGCACACAACCCCGGCCTCGTTATTCGAAGGAGCAACAAAGCGAGCGGCGGCAAGGATATCGGGGGACGCATTTGCCATCGCGAAGGAGAACTCAGCGCGCGACATCATCCCAAGGTCGTTTCCCGCATCTCCAAATACTGCGGTTTGTGCAGGTGAGACCCCAAGATACTTCTGCAGCTCGCTGACAGCTTGGCCTTTGTCGACTCCGCGCATCTGCAAATCCGCCCAGTTATCACCAGAGAGCGCGAATTGATGGCTCTGCTTGAACCTTCCCAAAGTTCGTTCAGCCAGGGGCTTCACATCTCCTGCGCTGCGCAAGGCAAGCTTGATGATTGCATCGTCCAACTCACCGCGTTCAATCTCATCAAGTACCTCAAGCAGGTCTTCAACAACCTGAGTTCGCGCGTAGTACGGAGAGATTGCGTGCAAGAAAGGTTCATCACTGCGCTCGATATACGCCGATTTCTTGCCGCAGACGACAAGGCCACCATCCCACTGCGCAGCTTCTACTGTCTGAGCCCTCCCGTCTTGAACATCGGGACGCGCAGCAAAGAAACCACCCTGACGTACGTGATGACGGACCAGCTCAACACACCGGCGTACCGTCCCAAGGTCAAGGGGGCTTGAGGATATCTCTTGCCCATCACGCATGACGATCGCGCCATTTTCGCCGATAAAAGTCATCCCGGCGCGGCCGGGGAACATATTGATCAGAGTCCAAATTTGCCGACCTGACGCAGGAACGAAGACAATCCCGTGTTTCTCCAACTGGTCAATCAGCTCGTCTAATCCGGGAGGAAAATTCTTCTCATCGTCGAGGAGCGTTCCATCCATGTCGACGGCAACAAGACGGATCTGGGCTCCCGCGTAGGATTCAGGATCAAAGACCATGGGTTCCATTGTCGGTGAAGAAGACGTAGGTATGGACGAGGCCATCAATGAGTTCCTCGCCCGCAAGCATCAGGTTCACGAGCACAATAACAATGACCGCAGCGATGGCATATCCGCCCAGACTCCACAGGCGTTTACCCTGCGCTCGCGAGACGGTCAGGGCATATAGCCCCACGAAAAACGCGACGACTCCAAAGGGAAACTCGTTGACCGCAAATGCCTCGACGATGAAAGGGGTGGCCGACCCATGGGTACCAATTTCTCTTAAGAAGGCCAGTGCAAATATCACCAGCATCAGCGCTGCGCATACGGCAGAGACAACTCCGGACATCGAAGTCTTGCGGTCCGCAGACGAATGCGTCGTGGGTTGATCTGGTTCTTTCGTTGTTTGCATTGACCGTCTCCTCTCGACCTTTGAGCGCCAATGATGTCTGCTCACACTATCTCATTGCCCCCTCAAAGCAAACTGCCTCGGATACCCTCTGCCTCGCCATCGGCTGAAATAGTTAATCTGCTAGGTTGATGGATATGACCCATGCGCAAGTGCTTCTGCGGGCATACGCCCGCGCAACAAATATGTTGATCGCGGGACGACGTTTCGTCACTTCAGATCCTGAGCTCACTTCTCTTCTTGAGGCCTTCGGCGCTCAGGTCACTCCCAAGCCCAGCCGGGAAGGGGCCTCCGGCCTCGAGACAGTATTTGATCTCTCAGACCAAGCACGCCCCCACCCGGGTGCAATTACCGTCGTAGCGCCCTCCGGCACCTTCGAAGGTGTCTATACCCCCGACGGATCCCAAATTTCTGGACCCGGGGATGCCGGACGCATTGCCTGGGCACGAATGCACATGCCCGTGACCGAGGCCGCGGTTCGCCGCATTGCCCACCTGCTCCCGGGTCGCCGGATTGGCCTCGCCCTGGTTTTGGAGCCCAAGACCGCTGCGCTTGCTTTGATGCTTTCCGAGGCCGGAGCCGAAGTTTCCGTTTTTGGGCACGCAAGCGAAACTCGCGATGACGTCGCCGATGAACTGCGCCGGGAGGGACTGAAGGTTTTTGCCGACTCCCAGGCAAGCCCCGAGCAGGAGGAAACACTTGCCCGCGAATTCCTTGCCGAAAACATCGAATATCTGTTGGATGACGGTTCTCATTTGATCCGCATGGCGCACGATCCCAAGCGTGCACCGACAGCACTGTCGGCCATGATCGGTGCGGCCGAGGAAACTACATCAGGTCTGCGGCCACTGCGTCATTTCCCCCTGAGCATCCCCGTGATTGCCAGCAATGATGCACGCTCAAAGACGCTCTTCGATAATGCCTACGGCACCGGTCAATCATGCTGGACAACTGTCCTTGACATCATTGACCCCGACGGCCTCGGCACCCCAATTCCTGGGATGCAGGTCGGAATCATTGGCTATGGCGATGTCGGAAAGGGATGTGCGCGATTTGCTCGTGCCCTGGGTGCCCGTGTCAGTGTCGTTGAGCTTGACCCCGTCCGCGCGCTCCAAGCACGCATGGATGGTTTCACTGTCGCTTCCCTCGGCGAGGTTGCCTCGACGGCGGGGCTTTTGATGTCCGCCACGGGAGAGCCCTCGACCATTCCCCTCAGTGCTCTTGAAGCTCTCCCTGAAGATGCGATCGTGACTGTCGCAGGCGGAGTGGTCGGTGAAGTTGAGGTCGAGCAGGCACTGGCCGCGGGGTGGACTTTGAGCGAGGCCGCTGACCCACACGTGCAAAGGCTGACCGATCCCACGGGCAAGTCCCTGCGTCTCCTGGAAAAGGGAGAGGGCATCAACTACACAGCCGGCGAAGGAAATCCCATCGAGATCATGGACATGAGTTTCGGGGTCCAAGTCGCGGCGCTCACTGAGCTACTCACCCACGGAGACGAACTCGAGCCCGGTCTCCATAACCTCCCCATCCAAGCCGATAATGCGGTGGCTCAAGCTGCGCTTGATGCACTGCGCGGCGTCGGCAATGCACAATAGTCCTATGCCGACAGTTACCCCAGATGACGCACAGATCCGTCCGCTTGCCCCACATTCTGATGTAGTCCAGGTCTATTCTGCGGGTCTTGTCATCCCCATCACCGCGCCCTCTGTTCTTGATGGCGCAATCGCGGTTATCGATGGATGCATTGAGCACGTCGGTTCACGCGATTGGGTGATCCACGCACTTGAGCAAGCTGGACGTTCTTTCGTCGAACACCACGTGGACGGGGTACTCATGCCCGGCCTCGTCAACGCGCACACCCACCTGCAGTACACGGGAATGGCGGAAGTTGGGGCAAAGCGTTACACGGGTTTCCCTTCGTGGGCGCAGGCTTTCGACGCGGTCTATGACCACACGGAGTTCGATTGGAAGGCCGAGGCCGCGCGGGGTGCTCGCCTCTCGATCCGTTACGGGACAACCAGCGCTGCCGACGTCGTCACCGACCCCGAGGCCGCGAGCGCACTCCACGACCTGGGCCTGCACGGTGTCGCCTACTGGGAAGTCATGGGATGGTCGAACGAGGATTGGGCGGCTCGCGGTCCGGCAAGCGTCAACGCTTCCTTGGATGCGATGCCCACTCCCCCGCAGATCGGCATTTCCCCGCATGCGCCTTATTCACTGGATGCGGAACCGCTTTTGGATCTTCCCGATCTTGCGCGCCGACGCAACCTCCGCCTGCACATTCACTTGGGAGAGTCCCATTCCGAGGCCGAGTGGAAAGAAGGCCGCACTGCGCAGTTGGATGATTTGTGGCGCAGTGGGGCCTCAACTTCCTTCACTGAGATGCGTTCCCTGGGCGGGGGCTTCTCGGCAACGCAATTCGTTGATCAGCTTGGTGTCTTGGGTCCTGATTGCCATGTCGCACACGGCGTCTACATGACCGCGGATGATCGGCGGCGCCTACGTTCGCGAAATACTGCTGTCGCTTTGTGTCCGCGCTCGAACCGTGTCATTGGCTTGGATGCGCCTCCCGTTGCTGCCTACCTGAATGAAGGTAATTTGCTGGCGGTGGGGACGGACTCCCTGTCATCCTCACCCAGTTTGGATGTCATGGAGGACGTTGCGCTGCTGTATAAGATTGCGCGCGCTCAGGGCTACGGGGAGAGCGACCTGGCTCGCCGTCTTCTGCATGCCGCGACCTTGGGCGGTGCTGTTGCATTGGGATTGTCGACGGGTTCTCAACGCGTGGGCCAGCTTCAGTCTGGCGCGGTCGCAGACATGGTGTTTTTCGATGTACCCGTCACGACGATCGTCGACACCATCGAAGAGCTCGTCCAAACCGGCGCTTCCCGCCAAATTGCAACGGTTATCGACGGAAACCTTCGCTGGGTTGATCCGCGTTTCGCCGATAATTTTGAGGGAGACGTGCAATGACTACTCTCAGCCCACTTGCTTCGACGCTTGTGAAGCAACTTGACCTTGCACCTCACCCCGAGGGCGGGCACTTCCGTCGTACGTGGACCGCACCCACGCATGTGGAAACCCCGCGCGGTCAGCGTGCCACGGCCTCGGCAATCCTCTTTGTATTGGATCGCGATGAGGAAGCTGCTTGGCACCTGGTGCACTCCGACGAGCTGTGGATCTGGTCGGGGCCGGGAGCCTTGGAGATTCACCTCGGCGGGGATGGCGAAGCTCCAAGTTCCGAGCCGCAGATCGTGATCTTAGGATCGCCGGCAGGTGAGGAAGAGGAACTCTCTCCTTCTGAGCCTTCGAACCCCGTGCAATTCCTTGTTCCCGCTGGTTCGTGGCAGCGAACTTTTGCTCGAAGCCAAGCGGCGCTGGCCACCTGCGTTGTCTCGCCCGAGTTCTCTTTCGAGGACTGGAAATTAGCCTCGGCGGGCGAATAAGAGATTCACCCGTTTAGAAGGATTCACAGTAGACGCGTCCCCCTCCGCTTCGGATCACGCGACGCACATCGGCGACCATGGCTGGTGACCCACACACGTAGTAGTCGGCGCTTTGATCAATACCTGTTATGCGTAGATAGTCCGTGACGCGGCCCTTGAACGCGGTAGTGCTTGATTCGCGTGTTATGCAGCGGATGATGGGAGGGATCGGCGTTTCGAGTCGTAGCGTCAGATCCTCATCCGTGTTTGCGCATCCAAAGAGCAACAGGTCATCAGCACGGATCCCCTCCTCAAAAGCAGCACAAAATGGGGCAATCCCACTTCCCGTTGCAATGAAAATCCTGCGGCGGCTGGGAGCCTCGTCGTTTTCGGCATCTTCGCTGTGAATTTCGAAGTTACCCAATGGGAGTTGGAGTTCAACCTTGTCTCCAGGCTCCAGGCTGTCCGCGAATGCTGCTCCCTTCCCCTTGGTTCTCACATCGATGAGGAAACGGGCAGTTTCTCCAGACGCGCTTGCCAAGGAATATGGCCGCCACTCAAAGGGAGCAACTCGAATGAGTGCGTACTGACCGGGTGTCCACTCCTGCGAACGAGGGAGCTTCAGGACAAGGTTTCGGATATGGGGGCTTAGCCAGTCCGCATGGACGACCTGAGCTCGCAGGCGTGGTGCGCTGTGGGATGGGTCCTGTGTTGGTTCTGGATCTGAGGTTTCACATGCACTCTCGGGGGCGCTGCTCAGGCTCTGATTGATCTGCAGATATCCCTTTGGCCCGAGGATTCGACATGCGCTTGTCCACCCCGCCATTGTGGCCCCGACAATTCCGGGGAATCCCGCGTCTTGTCCTGTTAGGAAGAGCCCTTGGATCGGCGTTTCTGGTGTGGTCAGCCCCGCATTAAGTCGTTGCGGGGTTAGAGGAAGGCCGTAGAAGCATCCCTTTGAATGAGAGGTGTAGTGCTCAATACTCAGAGGCGTTGCTACTTCTTCGTAACGAACAGAGTGCGCAAAGCCCGGGAGAGTGCGGTCAACGAGTGCGATCAATCCCCTAGCCATTGTTGATTTGAGCAAGTCGTAGTCACTTCCTCGGTCTCCTTTCATTGTGTCCTCCCACTTACGAAAAGCACCGGCTTCAACGAAGGAGACAACTTCTGCGGTGGCGTGCTGGTCACCTGCTTTGAGCCCCGGGAAGGAAACGAATGCCGTTTGTGGGGTGCCGTTGAGCAGGGAAGTGGTTAACTCCGCGGGAGTCTGCGAGCCATCACCCTCATTGATCCAGATGTTGGAGCCGTCAATCCCTTCGGGATAGTGGTCAAGGGTGAGGTAGACAATGACCGCTGTCCCTCCGTCTCCCATGCGCGCGATCGTTTTGCGTATCTCTTCCGTAAGTTTTCCAATGCTTCCCTGCGTTGGAAGTAGACGGTTATACGTTTCGCTAGCCCCGACTCCTGAAACGATGATCGGTGCGCGTTCTTCATAGGTCGCTGGATGCGTACCGGAAGTGTCTGTGATGCGGACTCCAACCGCCCGACCGTTTTGAACAAGAATTTCCTCGACGCTTTGAGAGACGCGGATTTCTCCCCCATTTGATCGGATCTTTTCTTCGACCATTCGCGAGATTTGCCCGCTTCCTCCCTGGGGAAACCACGCTCCATTCATGTAGTGGCCGACGATCATTGCGTGGGCGACAAAAGCACTGCGCTCGGGTTCGACTCCGTAGTCTCCCCAGTGCGTCGTCAGGAGTGTTCTCAACGCGGGATTATGAAAGCGGCGCTTCATGTAGTGCGCGGTCGTCTCACATGCGAGCAAGGTGTGCATCTTCTGCGCCAAGGCGACAAGAGGGGCAACCTGCTGCGGGACAACCTGGCGCACATAGTTGAGCGTCATCCACGAGTATGCCCGCGCGACGTCTTTGAAATAGCGCCTCAGCGCTCGTTTCTCATTCGGAAAGAGTGCCTCGAGTCGCTGGCGATAGACACCGGCATCCGAAGGGACATCAAGATTCACCCCGAGCTTTGGGAGACAAAAGCGATCGTAGCTATCGGGCATCTGCATCCAGGAAAGCTTCCCACCCGTGAGGTAATCAATAATTTGACGAGGCCGAGTCCCGGGGGCCATGTCGCCGACGTAGTGCAATCCCACGTCCCAGCTTGCGCCTTGGCGTCGAAATGCGTGGGTGAGTCCCCCTGGTGTGGAGTGTTTTTCGAGAACGAGCACCCTCTTCTTCGCCACTCCTGCGAGCAGTCCTGCGGTTGTCAGTGAACCTATTCCTGAACCGATCACAATTGCGTCGTACATACACACCCCTACTACTTGACAGTGTCTAGTAATAGAATCATGCACTCCTAGACACTGTCAAGTGGTGACGGTCTGTTTCCCCTATACTGATGCCATGACACGCTCAAGCGAAGCCCCCGGCCTACGCGAAACGATCCTCACTATCAGCGGAGAACTCCTCAACGAAGGAGGACCCGCTTCCCTATCCATGCGAGAGGTCTCGAGGCGAGCCGGATGCACACACCAGGCTCCCTACCACCACTTCAAAAGCCGAGAAGGGATCCTTGCAGCGCTGATCACAGAGGGATTCCTCGCCTTGGAAAAATCGCTCAGCGAAGCACTTCGCGCCAGCGCCAACGCAACCCCCCAGGAGACGACACGCGCAGCAGGACACGCATATCTGACTTTCGCACTTAAAAACCCAGGGGTTTTTCGCATCATGTTCCGCTCTGACATGTACGATCCCAACTCACACCCTGAGCTTGTCTGCGCCAGCAAGGCAGCGCGTTCCCAGCTCCACGGCCTCGCAAAAATTGCCTACGGGAGCGAGGATCCACGCGCAGAAGCAACGCTTTGGGCCTACATCCACGGCCTCGCGATCCTCATTCTCGACGGACCGCCCGCACTTGGGGGGAACGAAAGAGAAGAAACACACCACTTTGCACACGAGTGCATCGACTCCCCCTTCTTTATCGATGGTGTTCCTGGGGAGTGAGGAGAATATGCGCGATATGTCACCCGCGTCTCCTTTAAAGATTGAATCTATCGACAAGGACACCGCCGTACCCTAGGCTGAGAGAACGTTCCAGTAATCACTGGAAACACCACTATTGAAGGAGCCCGCTGTGGATCTGGAAAACATCAAGAAGCAGGCCGAAGAAGGTTTCGAAGCTGCGAAGGACAAGGCCGGAGACGCCGTAGAGGCAGCGAAGGAAAAGGCTGAAGAGGCAAAGGAAAAGGCCGAGGGCGTCGTCGCAGACATCAAGGACAAGCTTGGTAAGTGACCTCGAGCGTCACATAAATCAGAGGGCAGATCCAATTGGGTCTGCCCTCGGTTATTAGATCCATCATAGCGAGGATTCACGCAGGCCATAGATCACATCTCAAGTTTGAGACTATCTCTTTCCATTAGCGCGTAGTTGCCCTTAGCCTTAGAGCGTGGGTGCTTTACCCATGGGTTGACAAGCACTCAAAATTGTTCTGTCCCAATATCTTCATAGGGAGCACACGTGGTTCGTCCCAAGATCCGTTTCCGCAAGTCCGCACTCGTCGCAATCGCAGCAACTGCCGTCATGGCGCTGGGTGCATGCGCGGGCGGAACCACTTCCAGCAACACAACTTCCGCAACCGCCGATGCTAACGCAACCGGCGAAGCACTCCCCACCGTCACCAAGGGTAAGCTCACCATCGCCACCGGCGATCCGGCCTACAGCCCCTGGGTCCTCAACGACAACCCCGAATCCGGTGAAGGCTACGAGGCCGCAGTTGCCTACGCAGTCGCCGAGAAGCTGGGCTTCTCCAAGGATCAGGTCGTGTGGAAGCGCACCACCTTCGATTCGGCAATCGCTCCTGGCGCAAAGGACTGGGACTTCAACATCCAGCAGTTCTCCATTACCGATGCTCGCAAGCAGGCAGTGGACTTTTCCAGCCCCTACTACACGACCTCCGAGGCCGTTGTTGCCGTGAAGGGCACCCCTGCTGCCGAGGCCAAGAGCCTTGAAGACCTGAAAAAGCTGAAGTTCGGCGTTCAGACCGGCACGACGTCTCAGAACTACGTGATGAACAAGCTCAAGCCCAGCACCGATCCGCTGATCTTCAACGGTTCTGCTGACGTGGTCCAGGCCCTCAAGGGCGGTCAGGTTGACGCAATCGTCGTGGACCTGCCCACCGCATTCAACGTCATCGCAACCCAGGTTGAGAACGGCACCGTGGTTGGCCAGTTCACCGCGAACGAGGATGGCAACAACTTCGGTCTGCTGCTTCCTAAGGGAAGCGCTCTGACCCCCGCGGTCACCAAGGCAGTTGACACGCTGCGCGATAACGGCACCCTGGCCGAACTTCAGAAGAAGTGGCTGGCTGACGCCGCATCCGCTCCGATCTTCGAGCAGTGATCTTCTTCTCCGGCTTGGGATTCGTCCCAAGCCGGAGAATTTTCATCCCCCTTGTCCTGATTGCTCAACGCATTCAAAACTCACGCAGAGGACCCCGTGCTCACCGATTCCCACTCAGCAGACCCCATGGCTGAATTCCCAGTCTCTGAGGTCGAGCGCCAGCGCCGTCGTTACCGGCGCGCACGCACCACTCGCTCACTCTTGATCTCCGCGATCTCCACTCTGATCATCGCGGCACTCATCGTTGTCATCTTGGCCACGTCTCCGGGGTGGAAGACAACCCAACAAACCTTCTTCAACTGGGAATACGCGAAGAGCTCCTTCCCCGCAGTCCTCTCCGGCATGTGGCTCAACATCCGCATGCTGCTGGTTGCAGCAACGGGCGTTGCGATTTTTGCGACTCTTCTTGCTGCCGCGCGTACCTTGGGCGGACCGGTATTCTTCCCGATCCGTTTCCTTGCTGCCGCATACACGGACATCTTCCGTGGCGTGCCCTTCATTGTGGTCCTGTACATCATCGGTTTCGGTATTCCTGCTCTGAACCCGTCTAGGCGCATCGATGTGACGCTCCTGGGGACCATTGCCCTGGTCATCACCTACACCTCCTACGTTTCCGAGGTTCTGCGTGCTGGTCTTGAATCGATCCACCCCTCACAGCGCTACGCAGCGCGTTCACTTGGCCTGACCCACGGACAGACCATGCGTCACATCATCGTGCCGCAGGCAGTTCGTAAGGTCACCCCGGCTTTGATGAACGACTTCATTTCCATGCAAAAAGACGTGGGCCTGATCTCTGTTCTGGGTGCTACTGACGCAATCCGCGCAGCACAGGTTCAGCAGGCAACGACCTACAACTTCACCTCCTACGTGGTCGCGGGCCTCCTCTTCATCGTCTTGTCTTTCCCCTTCATTCGCCTGTCCGATTGGTACACGGCGCGACTACGTAAGCGCGAGCAGATGGGAGGCACCGTCTGATGAGCACGGAAACCATCACCCCCGACGAAAGCTTGGCAACCTCCGCGGAACACCCCGTTCTTTCTGTTCGGGGCGTCGTCAAGCGTTTCGGCTCCAACATCGTTTTGCGCCGCCTCGACCTTGACGTTCACCGACACGAGGTCGTAGTGCTCTTGGGCGCCTCGGGCTCGGGTAAGTCGACCCTCCTTCGCTGCGCCAATCTGCTTGAACGCGTCGACGACGGCCAGATTTTCCTTTCCGGAATGGACATCACCGACCCCAGCGTCAACGCCGATAAGGTTCGCGGGCAGATCGGTGTCGTCTTCCAGCACTACAACTTGTTCCCCCACATGTCAGTGCTTGATAACGTGACACTGGCTGCGCGCAAGGTCCACGGGTGGGCACCTGAACGCGCAACAAAGCGTGGAATGGAACTGCTAGAACGTATTGGTCTTGCTCAAAAAGCCGAGGAATACCCCGATCGGCTTTCGGGTGGTCAGCAGCAGCGCGTCGCTATTGTTCGCGCACTTGCAACCAATCCTGAGCTTCTTCTGCTTGATGAAATCACCTCAGCATTGGACCCCATGCTGGTCGGCGAAGTTCTTGACCTCGTCCGTGAACTCAAGGATTCGGGTTCCACGATCCTCATGGCAACCCATGAAATCGGTTTCGCACGCCAGGTAGCAGATCGCGTGGTGTTCTTGGAACGCGGAAAGATCGTTGAACAGGGTACCCCTGAGGAAGTCATCGATAATCCGAAGATGCCTCAGACTCAGGAATTCCTAGCTCGCGTCTTCCACTGAGCGTCCATATAGCATTGTGTCCCTCTTGTGGGCGGTTCCAAAGCCGCCTGCAAGAGGGACATTGTTTGAGCCCTCAGTTTCTCCCAGCCTCTACATCGGCCCAGAAGGCAGCACAAACATCCGCCAACGCAGCCGGATTTTCCAATTGCGCACTGTGTTTCGCGTCTGAGATCACCTCATAGCGCGCACCCAATAACGCGGCTTCTTCACGATGCATCTGCTCGGGCCAAACCGTGTCCCCCACTCCGTGAGCGATCAACACAGGAAGCCCACTTTGACGTAGGGGAAGCGATACATCTGGATAACGAGCCAAAATGAAGGCCGCTCCCATGAGCGAGTCCTCGCTGGTGGCCATCGCGCGCTGAGCAATCAGCTCATCCCGGGGATCACTGCTCAGGAGCTGAGAAATGTACCATGCCGATAATTTCTTTCCCGTTGTTGAGGATAAAAGACGCTGACGCAGGGGTGTCCAACGCATCGATTCAGGCGGCCGAGGGCCCGTAGAAAACAGTGTCACGGAACGGAAAAGCTCAGGCGCAACCACCGCAGCTTGCCTGGCAATCACACCACCAAATGAATGTCCCAGAAGGTGAATCGGTCGTTCGCTTGCTCCCATCGCACGCGCAACCTCAATCAGGTCACCCACAAAGTCAGCCAAACGGTAATTCTCAACGCCTTCGGGTGCTGCAGAATCCGCCTGCCCACGCTGCGAATAAGCACAGGCACTGCGACCGCGCTCGGCCAAATACGGCAGGAAGGGAGTGAAATCTTCCTTAGAGCCCGTAAACCCCGGAACGAGAAGCGCTGGAACAGACTCGGGCTGATCGCCAGCGCGAAGCCCCTCATAGGCCAGCGACGCCCTCTCCGCCTCGGGAGCAATTCCCCCAACGGCCTCGTCAACGAAAGCGGCAGTCAGCACTCCCGCGGACGTAGGGATCCCCACACAGGTCACTCCCTGCGGAAGTTCCCCCGCAAAAGCTTCCTGCGGGACAGCACCGCGAATCTGCATTCCAACCCCCTAAAGGTGAAGCCGGCGGAAAACCGCCGGCCCCACACAGCATCTGCATCCCCTCAACGTATTCGTCGCAGGGGAACCATGCGATTACTCAAGCTCGAAAGCACCGGTGTACAGCTGGTAGTACACGCCCTTTTGAGCAATCAGTTCGTCGTGGCTTCCACGTTCAATAATACGGCCGTGGTCCAGAACCATAATGGCGTCGGAGTTACGGACTGTTGACAATCGGTGTGCAATGACGAAGACCGTACGGCCCTCCATGAGGTTATCCATGCCATTCTGGACCAGCGACTCGGTACGCGTATCAATCGATGAGGTCGCCTCGTCCAAGATCATCGCCGGCGGATCGGCAACCGCTGCACGCGCAATAGACAGCAACTGTGCCTGCCCCTGCGAGAGGTTTGACCCATTGCCACTGAGCTCGGTCTGGTAGCCATCGGGAAGGCGTTCAATGAAGGAATGAGCATTCGCAAGCTTTGCTGCTGCAATGCATTCCTCATCGGTCGCATCCAGTCGCCCGAAGCGGATGTTATCCATGACGGTACCGGTAAAGAGCTTCACATCCTGAAGCACGACGCCCAGCGAGCGACGCAGATCGGGCTTGTGGATCTTCCTGATGTTGATGCCATCAAAGCGGATCTTGCCGTCATCGATATCGTAGAAACGATTGATCAGGTTCGTGATGGTCGTCTTGCCGGCGCCCGTTGCGCCAACGAACGCAATCTTTTGGCCAGGCTTGGCCCACAGCGAGATGTCGTGAAGAACCGTCTTTTTCCCGTCGTAGGAGAAGTCAACGTCTTCCATAACCAGCTCGCCGCGCAGACGCGTGTAGGTGACCGTTCCGTCGCCGTGCGGGTGACGCCATGCCCACACACCCGTGCGTTCTTCGGTGGGATGAACATCGCCATTCTCATCGACCCGAGCGCGGACCAGGGTCACGTAGCCCTCGTCTTCTTCGCTCTCTTGTTCCATCAAGGCGAAGACTCGGGAAGCACCCGCAAGACCCAGGGCGATCATCGGTACCTGCATCGAAGCCTGTCCCAGCGTCTGCGTAAAGTTACGGACCATCCCAAGGAAGGAAACGACAACGCCAACGGTGATTGCACCCATACCCGCGAAGCCGAAATTCGGGGTCTGGAGCTCAACCATGATGCCGCCGATCAGGGCAACGGCGACATAAAGAATGTTTCCGATATTGCCTAGGGTTGGCATGAGCATATTGCCGTACTGATTCGCGCGTTCTGAATCGTTGAACAGCTGGTGGTTGTAGCTCAGGAAATCGTGCTTGACAGCATCTTCGTGATTGAAGACTTTAATGACCTTTTGGCCATCCATCATCTCTTCGATGTAGCCCTCTTCTTCAGCCAGCGAGCGTTGCTGCGCAACCATGAACTTCGCTGAACCGCCACCCATTTTCTTTGTCACGCCAAACATCGCGACAGTCGCTGCCGCAACAAGAAGAGTGAGCCACAGCGAGTAGCTGAGCATAGTGATTGTCAACGCAAGGATCGTGAGTGCGGACTGGATCAGGGTCGGAATTGATTGGCCAATGAGCTGACGAATCGCATCCGTGTCGTTTGTGTAGGTCGACATGACCGCACCGTGAGGGTGCGTATCGAAGAACTTCAGCGGAAGCGTCTCCATGCGATCGAACATGTCATCACGCATCTTCTTGAGCGTGCCCTGAGTGACAATCGCCATCAATCGCGTGTAGATGAAGGCGCACAAAATACCCGCGCCAAAGATGATTCCCATGATCACAACCAGTCGCACCAATTGCGGCATAACGGCTGGGAGCCCCTGGCTCATACCGGGAATAATCACGGTATCAACGATCTGCTGGAGGAAGATCGCCCCAACTGCAGAAGCAATACCCGAAATCACAATACAGATTCCGACAACACTCAAGTGGATCTTGTAGTTTGCCCACAGATAGGTCATCAGCCTTCCGAAAGGACGCGGCACTCCGTCAAGCTTGTTGGGATCTTTCATTCCCGAGGCCGCGCCTTCTTTTTGTTTTTGGCTTTCCTCGCGCGCCTTCTCAGCTTGATCCTGCGGAAGCACCTCTACCGATGCGGGAGCGTGAGCGGCAATCTGATCTGCCTGTTCTTCTTCGTAGCGTTCAACCGACATTTCAGGCCACCTCGCTTTCATTCGTGCTGTTTTGAGTGTCGTAAAGTTCGCGATACTCGCCACCCAAGTCAAGGAGTTCCTGGTGAGTGCCGTGCTCCTTGATACGCCCGTCATCCAAAACGATGATTTGATCGGCATGCTGGACTGAAGAAATGCGCTGCGCAACGATGATTGTTGTCGTATCCGGGATTTCCGTTTCGAAAGCCTGACGAATCAGCGAATCGGTTCGAGTATCAACTGCACTAGTTGAGTCATCAAGGATCAAGATCTTGGGCTTCTTCAGCAAGGCGCGTGCGATGCACAGACGCTGCTTTTGGCCACCCGAGAGGTTCGATCCGCCCCTTTCAATCATGGTGTCATAGCCATCAGGGAACTGACGGACAAATTCGTCAGCCTGTGAAAGCTCGCAGGCTCGGATGATTTCTTCATCGGTTGCATCAGGGTTACCCCAACGGAGGTTTTCCTTGATCGTTCCAGAGAAAAGAATATTCTTCTGAAGAACAACGGACACCGCATCACGCAGGGGTTCGAGGCGGTAGTCACGCACATCGATCCCGCCAACGGAGACCCTGCCTTCCGTCACGTCATACAGTCGTGGAATCAACTGGATGAAGCTGGTCTTACCTGAACCAGTTCCACCGACGACACCCAGCGTCGAGCCTGCGGGGATATCCAAAGTGATGTTTTCAAGCGCGGGGCGTTCAGAGTCTTCGCGGTACTTAAAGGTCACGCCTTCAAAGGTGATATCACCGGTGGGCACTTCACGGATTCCATATTCGGGGGAGGTCAATGGAGATTCGTATTGAAGTACCTCAGCGATACGGTGTGCGGACTCTGCAGCAATCGTCACCATAACGAAAATAAAGGCCAACATCATCATGGCCGTGAGGATCTGAATACCGTAAGTGATCAGTGCTGACAGTTGACCGGTGGTCAATTCACTGCCGCCTGACGCCACAATCATCTGCGCGCCGATGAAGTCGACCAACATGATCGCACCAAAGATGAAGAACATCATGATGGGGGTATTTAGAGCCATGATCTTCTCAGCAAAGGTGAAGTCGGCGCGGACTTCTTCGGAACGCTCCTTGAAACGTGCCTTTTCGTAATCTTCGTTCACGAAAGACTTCACGACGCGAATACCAGCAATATTTTCCTGAACCGAGTTATTCAGGGCATCGTATTTCTTAAAGATTCGTCGAAAAACAGGGAAGATATAAATAATTAGCCCGAACATGATTGCCGCCAGGAACGGCAGCATGATCAGGAAGATCAAGGACATCTGCCAGTTGATGCGAAGCGTCATGACGATCGAAAAGACAACCATCAGCGGTACACGAACGGCAACGCGAATAATCATGCCGTAAGCGTTTTGAACGTTGGTCACGTCGGTCGTCATACGGGTTACCAGGGACGATGTTGAGAAACGATCAACATCACCGAAAGAGAAGTCCTGGACCTTAAAGAAAATGTCCTGACGCAGATGTTTGGCCAGGCCCGCAGACGCCGTTGCGGCAAAACGTGCTGCAAGTACGCCACAGAGCAGTGACATCATGGCCATGACCAACATGAAGACGCCGAGGCGCACGACCGGGGTGAGTGCACCTCCTTGGAGGTGATCGACCAATGAGGCCATAACCAGTGGGAGGAAGCACTCAAGAATGACCTCTCCCGTGACAAACAGCGGTGTCAGAAGCGAAGCACGACGATACTCACGCACACTTCTCAACAAAGTACGAACAGTCGACATCTAGCGCTGGACCCCCGAAAAATTACTGCGTGTAATAGGAACCTAGCCGTAGACCTTCAAAGGAATGCATCTTTGCGGCCGGGGTAGGCGGATTAATCATTTGATGTAGATCATCCCATGTTAGCCGCCTTTCCTAACGGCGGCGATACCATCTAGGCAATGACGCGATAGGTGAAATCAAAGGCTACACAAGCACAAAGTTTCATAGCTGATTCATAGCTTTAGCCCACATCAAGCACAGATTACGCCCGTAGATTTTCAGTATCAGACATAGGGGGTCGCAAGGCCCCGTCTCCTTTACCTGTTGAGGGACGCTGTTTAGAACGCATATTGTGTTGATGGGATGCACGTGGGGCCGGCTTTGCCGGCCCCACAGTGTTTATATATCCACACAAAGACCAAGAAAGACCTATCCGCGGACCTCACTGACGCTTGTGATCACACGTGTTCGGGGATACATCGAAACTGTAAATTCATCCTCGTAGGCGCAGTGCTTTCGAAGCTGTCTATATGCATGGGTATTCGTGTAGTTCGTACCGTCAGTGAACTTCACATTGATCTCTTCGCCCGTCTCCTTCAGCAAGGTGGCATGAGTGATAAATATGCGAACCTTTGAGCTTCTCTTTCGCATAACAGTTGAAGTCTCTTCTTTATGCGCCAGGCAACGCACGCTCAGTTCCTCACTCCCCGACACTGCATCTGCTACCACTTGAGCGGATAAGACCGACCCCATGCCCAGAAGGCCACAGTCGATGGTCACCAGCGCAACACACATCACCTTGGACATCCGTGGAGACAAGCGACGCCGAAACCTCACCGCATCTTGCACACTTCCCTGAGCACACCGTTTAATCACCGGAATCAACACGATCGCAACAACGATGGGCGTCGCACACACCAGAGCCCAGCTCAGCAAAGCGAAAGACCATAATTTTGGAGACTCCAGGTAGAAGAGTGGTCCTGCAATCACAGCGATGATGAAAACCCACAGGTGGACCTTAGCGCGCCGGCTCATTGAGCGAAGCGATAGCGTTTTCACTTTTACTCCTGTCCGAGCGCCCTCTCTAATGCACTCAGCCCCATTGCCAACAGCGCCGATTCGCTCTCATCCGCGCGCGACATCGACTGGTTGATCAATTCTCGCCACGGCCCTTCGCGAAGCAGGCGGCCGCCCTTCAAGACGATGATATGCGCATCGAGTGCCGCAGCATCTTCAATCTGGTGTGTCACCATGATGACAGTTCGCCCTAGGAATCGTTGCGCGATCAATTCACGCAGGCCACGTGCGGCTTCAACATCAAGCGCCGCCATCGGTTCATCAAGTAACAAGACATCGGGGGCAACAACCAGCGCACGAGCTAAAGCGGTCCTCTGCGCTTGTCCACCAGAAACCTGAGCCGGACGACGCTGCGCAAAGGGCGCCAACCCCACAGAGGCCAGGGCATCCTGTGCGCGTGCCTCGGCCTCGGCAGGGGAAATGCCGGCGCAACGTAAGGGGAAGGCAACATTGGCAAGCAGGCTCATGTGGGGGAACAAAACGGGCTTCTGCTCTAAGGTTGCAATCTTTGGCCGACGACCTAAGGCACCATCTGGCCACTCCCAGGTGCAGGTCATCTGCGGCGCATCGAGGGCACCAGAAAGCACCGATAAAAGCGTGCTCTTCCCTGCGCCGTTGTGTCCCATCAACGCCGTGACGGCGCCGCCTTGGCAGGTGAGGTCAACGTCGATGTGCCTCTCGGGAAGCGTTCCAGCAATCTGCACGCCGGGGGCAGGGACGCGCGGAAGCTGAGCCTGCGCGTCTGCCTTTTCATTCCCGAGGCCGTGGCTGGGCTGCGTAGCTGAGTGCGGGGCCGCGGGAACTTTCGCCTCGTCAGAGGAAGCATCGGGAGAAAGTGAAGAAGCTTGCCCCCCGCTCAGAAGGCGCGAATACCACCACTGCGAAAAGGCCGAAGCGCCGCCAACTAAGACAAGCGCGACAAAGACCAAAATGACGGAGAGCATCAGGGCCATATCGGTTGATTCTTCGCGCTGAAGATAGATCTCCAAAGGAAGAGTACGGGTTACTCCGGCAAGGGAACCCGCAAAAGTAATGGTTGCGCCGAACTCTCCCAGCGCTCGCGAGAAGGCCAGGGCCGTCGAAGACACCAGAGCTGGGATCATCAGCGGCAGGGTGACCGACCACAGCGTCCGAGAAGGCGATGCACCCAGCGCACTCGCAACGCGTTCCTCATTGAAACCGCGAGTACGCAATGCACCTTCAAGTGAAGAGACAAAGAAAGGAAGGGATACGAAGGTCTGCGCCATAATGACCGCGACCGTCGTGAAAGCAATATTGATGCCGAAAATTTGCAGATAGGCACCGATCAGGCCTCGGCGACCCCAGGTGATCAAGAGCGCCAAGCCCGCGACGACCGGAGGAAGAACCATGGGCAAGGTGACCATGGAGCGCAAAACTCGCGACCACCACGTATCGCGCGCTCTGGCACAGACCAGCGCTAAAGGAAGCCCGACGATAATGCAGGCAAGGGTCGAGGCTAGGCAAGTGCGCAGCGAAAGTGCAAGGGCCTGGGAAGCCAGCGCTTGAGTGAATAGATGGGGAAATTGAACCCAATCAATGCGTATGAGAAGCGCAATGAACGGAACAAGAAGAAATAGAACAGCACAGGCTGCGGGGAGTGCGATCCAACGCGGGATCCCCGCATGCCTGTGCTTGTTCGTCATGAGATTATTCCGAAACTACAGTGCGTAGTCGAAGGCGATTTCAGCCCTTATCCGCGGAAGTCGGTGCGGAGAAGCCATACTTCTTCAGCACTGCCTGTCCCTTTTCGGAAAGAACAGCGTCAATGAACTTCTGTCCGGCTTCCTTGTTCTTTGTGGAAACGGTCAGAGCGATGGGGTACGAGTTCACGACCTCATTCGCGCGAGCGATTTCAACGACCTCGACCTTATCGCCAGCAGCCTTCGCGTCGGTTGCATAGACCAGACCGGCATCGGCTTCGCCGCTCTCAACCTTGGCGCGCACATCCGTCACCTTCTGCTCTTCAGAAACAGGGTTCAGGGTAACGCCAAGCTTTTCGGCCAGCTGCTTAGTTGCATTACCGCAGGGAACACCCTGTGCACACACAACAAGCTTCTTGCCGTCAAGAGAGGAATCAAGACCGGTGATCTTAGCAGGATTTCCCTTGGGGACAATCAGCGTCAGGACATTAGAGGCAAAGGGCTTCGGAGTATCGACGAGCTTCGCATCGCTTGCCTTGGTCATGTTCTTCTGGTCTGCAGAAGCGAAAACATCGGCGGGTGCGCCTTCCTTCATCTGGTCAACCAGGGTGGATGAGCCCTGGAAGTTGAAGGTCACCTTGATGTTCGGATCGCTTTCCTTAAGGACCGTATCAGCGATCTCGGGGAATGCCTTGTTCAGCGAAGCAGCCGCGAAAACGTTGAGTTCAACCGGCGCTGTGGCTTCTGTTGAAGCAGATGCCGAGGCGCTTGCAGACTTATCTGCAAATGCGCTGTTCCCGCCTGAGCAAGCGGTAAGTGCAAGAAGGCTAGCAGCGGCTACCGCGACGATTCCCTTGTAGTGCTTCACAGGTTTCCTCCATTTGGTACCTGAAGAGAGACGTTTGTTGCCTTGATTTGAGCCATGGCGATCGAACCCACTTCGATTCCCAGCTCGCGAACACTTTCGGTCGAAACCAAGGAAACGACACGGTAGGGGCCACACTGCAGATCAACCTGGCTCATCACCGGATCAGACTGGAGGGCAATAACCAGACCTTGGAGGTGGTTGCGAACAGACTGAGTGCCCTGCCCAAGAGCAAGCTGATGAACATCAGGTTGACTGTTAATCAAAGCCGCGACCGATGCACCATCGATACGAAGCGGTCCTGAGTTTTGACCGTTATCTGCACGAGTCACAAGCCCATCATCAAGCCAGCGACGAACGGTGTCATCACTTACGCCAAGGAGAGTTGCAATAGTCGAAACTTTGTAATGAGGCATGAATTAATTTTAACGGATTTTGCCGTTTTTTGTAATTAATCGACAAAAATTCGCAAATTTCTCCGTAGACGCGGCAAGGCGTCGAATGAATTATTCGCCCGAGGCCTTTCGCACCGGGATGTCCTCAAAGAAAACCTGGCAGCCGCAGCTATTGCCGAAGGGCACCAGAGTCATGCTCATACCACCATCACTGAACTCTTCAACGATCTGACGAATAGCAGCACCATGCATCTTGCACACAATGCTTTGGATCTTATCGTTGCCGATATTGAGGTAGGGGCAGGATTGGATGGACAGACCACCATCTTCTGCATTTATCGCACGGAAACCGCGCGTTGAAAGGAAAACTCGAAGAAGCGAAAGCAGGGCTTCCTCGTCATCACGGGCGGCATCAAGCGCACCGGAAGAGCGGATGAGATCAACGTACTGTTGCCCCCAATTCCGCCCCATGATGTCAGCGAGCTGTTCGCCGCCGTCCGAAGTTTGAGCCATTGCCGAGGCCGCGGCAAGAAGAAGTTCCGAAGACTGACGTTGAAGACGCGCTGCATCCCCGATGACCGCGATCTCGTAGTACATCGCGGGGCGGCCTCGCCCTTCGGGATTGTGAGTTCGACGCACAACTAAGCCCTGTTCGACCAAAGGAACAAGAGTCTCACGAACCGAGTTCTTATGGATTCCCAAACGATCTGCGATTTCAACAACGGTTGCTTCGCGACCAATATCGGTAAGGGTGTGCAGAACCTTACGCTGCGCCGGGGATGCGGTCGCCAACTGGGTAATCATGTATTCGATGCCGTTCAATCTCTACCCCTTTTCCATAAACAGTCATAAAGTTTGTCAGAATAAGCTTTGTAAGTGTATAAATTACATTTCTACAGAACTAAACTATTCCCCTGTTTAAAATAAATTGATTCATATTTTATAAAATCAATATGTATATATAGTTCCGAAAACAGAAGATATTGCATTGTTTTTACTTTAATTGAAAGCTATTCTTGTCAAACCAGGTTTTACGAAAAGTCTTATTTGTGCCACATTTGTACCAAATTGAACTTTAGTCTATTTGTATATGAAATCTAATTTAGTTAATTTAGATTTAAATTCGGTATATATATTGTTGAATATAGTTCGCCCGAACAAATAGAATGCTTGCAATCGGCAGAAATAACCGGCAACTATTTTATGAAGCTGCTGGTTTTGTTTATTTAATTTTTATAAAGAAGTAATAAAAGTTAAACCGCCTAATATCACTCCCGCTGCATTGGGAATGATGAGGATCCAGTCTTTTTTAGGTTCTTTTGTCCAACCATAGATTACCCAAATTAAACAAGAAACTGCTGCGAATAGTGGTTGGAATGGTTGAGCTTTTTCTCCTTGTAGGTTAGCGATAATTTGTGGAATATATGCAATAAAGACAAGGATCCCAATAAAAGCTCCAATAGATCCGACAAAGCGATTAATTTTTTGTTTAGACATGTAATACCTCCTGGGGTTTTTATATCAGAAAGGAGAATCGACCGGCTTTCACCTCGCCGTTAGTCACAGCTACTCCTTGTCTTGAGGGACTTGGTTGACATTCTAGTGCACAGGCAACGACTAGCCGCCATTCGTTTCAAATGCTGGGGCCTGTATGCGCAGGTCAGCACATACAGGCCCCAGATCACATCAGCATAGATCAGGCACCCTGATAGGGGGCGTCATCCTCGGGGAAGCTCTGCGCCTTGGGGCCTGCAGCGCCACCTCGAACTGGCGTCCAGCCTCGTGCGGGACGAGAGGTAGAAGTCGCCGCTCGACGTGAGCGGTACACAACGTAAGGACGCGTCGGGTATGCCACCGGAGCCGAAACGACGTGAACCAGACGGGTGAAAGGCCACGCGGCAAAAAGGATAAGGGCAGCAATGATGTGCAGCTTGAACTGGAGCGGGACATCGGTCATCAAAGAGACATCAGGCTGGAGCGTGAAAATCGAACGGAACCACACTGCGATTGTCTCGCGGTAGTTGTATCCACCCGGCTTACCCAAGATCTGCGTCGTCAAAGTTGCTGCAGCTCCCAAGAGGATGGCGCAGGCCAAGAGAAGGTACATGAAGATGTCATTGCGGCTAGTTGCCAGACGCACCGACTTCTTGACAATACGTCGATACAAGAGGCCGAACAGACCAACCAGAGTCATCAGACCGGCAATACCACCACCGATGATGGCCACCATGTGGTAAGCATGCTCGCTTACGCCCATTGCCTCGGTCCAGGACTGCGGAATAACCAGGCCCATGACGTGGCCTGCAGCAACGCCCAAAATACCGAAGTGGAATAGGGGCGATGACAGACGCAGGATGCGGCCTTCATTGAGCTGAGATGAACGCGAGGTCCACCCGTACTGATCGGTGCGATAGCGCCAAATCAACCCGCCGATAAGGAGGGTGAAAGAAATGTAGGGAAGCACTCCCCAGAGGAAAAGGTTCATGACAATCCTTAGAGTTCGTTCTCACCCGCGGGCGAAACAAGGGAAGACGGTGTTTGGATAGTGGGCCACGGCAGTTCGCTTCGATCGGCCATACCGACCATCTCGGTCGGGGGACCCTGACGGACCAGGGTCTGCATGCGAGCAAAAGTTGCGTCATCTACCTCGGGCAAAGCCATTCGCAAAGCAGCAACCACATGCGCCCAAGGCGAAGACAGCGAAAGCAGTGCCGCGTGAAGGATCTCAACACCCTCGCGGTGCGAAGCCAGCATAGCCTCGACCAGCTCATGCTCTTCACCTTCGGTTCGCGCCGCCAACTCCAAAATATTGGGAAGGTAGTCGGGCAGCTGATCATTCTCAAGCTGCCAGCCAACGGCGGCGTAGAGGTCACGAACAATGGTCAAAGCAATACCGCGCTGGCGGGTGTCACCCGTAGCGTAGTAGGTCAGCTCCAAGCAGCAGCGACGCTTCTGGTCGAAGGTCTCAACGTAGGCCTCTTCGACCTCACGACGCGACTTGCCTCGTGCCCACTCAAGGAACTGCGAAAACTCCGCAGCGGCCTCGGCGCTGACGTGCCCCAAAGAGGAGTCAATCTGAGCGAGGATCTCATCCCATTCCTGCCCCGGGTAATCCAAAAGGGCAGCAGCGATCATGAAGGTTGCGGCGCGTGACTCCCGGCTCTGGTTCACAACTGGAACCGCGGGAGCCGGGTTACGCGTCGGAATGAAAGTCGCGGTCTTTTGACTCATTCGGGTCGCCGACCAATCGAGACGGGAACCTTACCGCCCTTGTGCGAACCACAGCCGGACTCTGCACCTTCACCCACCGGGCACAGGTACGGGGTCGGGGTACGCATATCCTCGGGGTGCGAAGTCGGGATCACGTAGCGATCCTCGTACTTTGCGATCGAGAGCAGACGGTACATCGCCAGAACTTCTTCTTCGGTCATGCCCACGGACTCGGGGATCGAGGGATCCACGGCCTGGCCCATATTGACGTCACGCATGTAGGAACGCATGGCGGCAAGGCGGCGGAGCGACAGCTCGACCGGGCGGGTATCTCCAGCGCTGAACAGTCCTGCCAAGTATTCCAGCGGAATACGCATGGTAGACAGTGCGGTCAGCAGGATCTTGTGGTTTTCACCATCGGCACCCGACTTGGTCACCGCATCTACAACCGGGGAGAGCGGCGGAATGTACCACACCATGGGGAGGGTACGGAATTCAGGGTGCAGAGGAAGAGCCAGCTTGTAGTCGATAATCAGCTTGTAGGCGGGGGAATTCTGCGCGGCCTCGATGAAGGAACGCGGAACGCCAGAGACCTGGGCTGCGGCAATGACCTCGGGATCATTGGGATCCAGGATCAGATCACGCTGAGCGTAGTAGAGCTCCTGCTCATCCTTCACGGAAGCAGCCTCAGTCACGCGATCGGCGTCGTAGAGGACAACACCCAGGTAGCGCAGACGACCAACGCAGGTTTCCGAGCAGATCGTCGGCTCGCCAACCTCGATACGCGGGTAGCACAGCGTGCACTTCTCGGCCTTACCGGTTGAGTGGTTGAAGTAGACCTTCTTGTAGGGGCATCCGGAGACGCACATACGCCAACCGCGGCAGGCATCCTGGTCAACCAGAACAATGCCATCTTCTTCACGCTTGTACATCGCGCCAGAGGGGCAGGCCGACACACAGGTGGGGTTCAAGCAGTGGTTGCAGATACGCGGCAGGTAGAACATGAAGGCTTCTTCAATGCTCGTCTGAACCAGAGACTGCATCTTGGACAGCGTCGGGTCCTCGTGCATGGTCTCAAGCGAACCACCCAAGTTGTCGTCCCAGTTCGGACCCCACTCGATGGTATCGATGGTCTTACCGGTCATCTGCGAGCGCGCACGGGCCGTCGGCATTGCCTTAGCACCTGCGGGGGTCTGGAGCAGACGATCGTAGTCGTATGTCCAGGGCTCGTAGTAGTCGTCAATCTCGGGCATATCGGGGTTTGCGAAGATCGTCGCGAGCTTCTTCAAACGCCCACCGCTGCGAGGAACGAGCTTACCGGACTTGGTCAGGCGCCATCCGCCCTTCCAACGTTCCTGATCTTCCCAAGTGCGGGGGTAGCCAACACCCGGTCGGGTCTCAACGTTGTTGAACCACATGTACTCGGTACCTTCGCGGTTCGTCCACGCTTGCTTACACGTCACCGAACAGGTGTGGCAGCCAATGCACTTGTCAAGGTTCATCACCATGACAACTTGACTCATGACCTTCATCGTTTCATTCCCTCTCTTCACCTCTGGGGGCGAACCCTCAGAACTCCACATCCTGGCTACGGCGACGAATCATGGTGACTTCATCGCGTTGGTTACCCGTCGGACCGACGTAGTTATAGGCGTAGGTGAACTGGCCATAACCACCGATCAGGTGCGAGGGCTTCAAGAAGATGCGCGTCAGGGAGTTGTGCGAACCACCACGACGCCCGGTTGATTCATTCAAAGGAGTGTTTGCAACGCGCTCTTGAGCGTGGTGCATGTACACAGTTCCTTCCGGAATACGGTGCGAGACAACCGCGCGAGCCGAAACCACACCATTACGGTTGTGAGCCTCAATCCAGTCGTTATCGCGCACGCCAATCTTCTCGGCGTCCTGCGGGCTCATCCACACGGTCTGGCCGCCTCGGCCCAGGGTGAGCATGTACAGGTTGTCGAAGTACTGCGAGTGAATTGCCCACTTGTTGTGGGGGGTCAGGTAGCGCACGGCGACCTCGGCTTGGCCTCGGCCATCACGACTCATGGTGCCGGGGGCAGCCTCACCCAAGAGGTGGTGCAGGTCCAGCGGAGGACGGAAGGTCGGGAGCGACTCGCCCATCGCCTGCATCCAGTCGTGATCCAAGTAGTAGTGCATACGACCGGTGAGCGTGTGCCACGGCTTGTGGTACTCGATGTTTTGGCTAAACGCCGTGTAGCGACGTCCACCGTGTTCCGAACCGGACCACTCGGGGCTGGTCACAACTGAAACCGGAGCTGCCTGAACATCCTTGAAGGTGACGTGCTTTTCTTCATCGCCTTCAGCCATTTCAGCCATGTTTCCGGTACCGACACGCTCTTGCAGGGTCTTGAAACCACGGGTGGCCAAGGAGCCATTGGTAGTACCCGAGAAGCGAAGGATGAACTCGCATGCTCGCTTGTCGGTGTCCATGCGCGGACGCGGTCCCATGAAGGTATCCAGCGTTCCTTCCATCGCAATGAACTCGTCGATTTCACGCTGAGCGTTGAAAGCGAGACCCTTGGTTGCCATTCCGGCCTTCTCGATGAGCGGGCCGACAGTGTTGTACTTGTCGGAAATCGTGCGGTAATCGCGAAGAACAGGGATGAGCTTGGGCATGTTCACACCGGGAACCCAGCCAATTTCTTCACGAGGCGCAACGCGACCGTGGGGGGTCAGCAGTTCGTCAGGCGTATCGTGAGTGAGCGGAGATGCAATGACGTCCTGCATGGGCTCAGGCAGGTGAACCTCGGCCATCTTCGACACGTAGGCAGACAGGTCCTGGAAGAGTTCATAGTCGGTACGCGCATCCCACGGCGGGTTGATCGCAGCATTAAAGGTGTGCACGTAGGGGTGCATATCCGTGCTGGAGAGGTCGTACTTCTCGTACCAGGTGGCCGCAGGAAGAATGACATCCGAATGCAGGGTGGTCGTGGTGTTGCGGAAGTCCGCGGTGACCATGAGGTCGAGCTTGCCATCGGCAGGGGCGTCACGCCACACCATCGACTTGGGACGATCTCCAGCTTCCAGTTCGGCGGCCTGAACATCATCATCTGCGCCCAGCATGTGGCGCATGAAGAACTCAGCACCCTTAGCGGAGGAACCCAGCAGGTTCGTACGCCAGTTGAAGAGGATACGCGGGAAGTTCACCGGGTTATCGGGATCTTCGCACGCGAACTTCAAGGAGCCTTCGGTGAGCTGGCCCGAGATGTACTCGCCAACACTGACGCCCGCTTCTTCGGCTGCGCGTCCCAGTTCCAGGGAAGAACGGTCGAAAGAGGGGAAGGTAGGCATCCAGCCGCGCTGGGAAGCCTCGACCAAGGTGTCGGCAACCGACTGGTCACCGAAGGACTGGCCACCCAGAGGCGAGGCCAGGCGCTGAGCGCCCAGACCGTCGTAACGCCACTGGTCGGTGGTGAGGTACCAGAAACCGGTCGCGATCATCTGGCGTGCGGGACGCTGCCAGTCAAGGGCGAAGGAGAACTGAGTCCAGCCGGTCAGAGGACGAACCTTTTCCTGGCCGACGTAGTGTGCCCATCCGCCACCGTTAACGCCCTGAGTTCCACAGAAGGTCGTCAGAGCCAGCATCGTGCGGTAGATCTGGTCAGCGTGGTAGAAGTGGTTGACGCCCGCGCCGAAGATGATCTGCGAGCGGCCGTTTGAATCGATCGCATTCTGTGCGAATTCGCGACCAATACGGATTGCCGCGTTAGCGGAAACGCCGGTGAGCTCTTCCTGCCATGCGGGAGTTCCGGGGGTCGAGGCATCGGTGTAGTCGGTCGGCCACACACCGGGAAGGCCCGAGCGAGGAACGCCGTACTGAGCAAGCATGAGGTCGTACACGGTGGTGACAAGCTTGCCACCGACGCGACGAACCGGAACGCCTCGGGTCACGACGCCAGCGCCAACCGCCGCGGTCGGAGCCTGGTCGGCGACCAGGTCGAAGCGCGGAAGGTTGACCTCAACGGCCTCGCAACCTTCGTCGTAGAGGGACAGACGTGCATCGACGCCCTCCATGGTGAGGTTCCACTTGCCCTTGCCTTCATCGGTGTAACGATCGGCCAAGGTACCGCGCGGGTCACGCACAGCGCCCGACTTATCCATGACAAGGAAACGGAACTCGGGGTTCGGGCGGTTACGGGTTTCCTCATCCACGGCCTCGGGAACGTCGGCGACGGAGAGGAACTTGCCGGGAACCAGGCCCTCGGGGGTCTCATCCAATTCCAGAAGGAAGGGCGAGTCCGTGTAGCGGAGCATGTAGTCCTGGAAGCGCTCGGTCGGGTGCTCGACGTGGAATTCCTTGAGGATCACGTGGCCCATGGCCATTGCAAGAGCGCCGTCGGTACCAGGGTTCACGCGAAGCCACTCATCGGCGAACTTCGTGTTGTCCGAGTAGTCGGGAGCAACCGAAACGACCTTCTGGCCGTGGTAGCGGGCCTCGGTCATGAAGTGAGCATCGGGGGTACGGGTCAGCGGCAGGTTTGAACCCCACACGATGAGGTACTGCGAGTTGTACCAGTCGCCGGCCTCGGGAACGTCGGTCTGATCGCCGAAAACCTGAGGCGAGGCAACGGGAAGGTCTGCGTACCAGTCGTAGAAGGAGAGGTTCACGCCACCAATGAGCTGAAGGTAGCGGGCACCCGCACCGAAGGAAACCATCGACATTGCAGGAAGCACCGAGAAGCCTGCGATACGGTCCGGGCCCCAGTCGGCAATGGTCGCAACATTCGCTGCTGCAACAATCTCCATTGCTTCTTCCCAGGTGGTGCGGACCAGGCCGCCCTTACCGCGAGCACGCTTGTATGCGCGGGAAATTTCGGGGTCGGAAGTTACTGCGCGCCATGCTTCAACGGGATCACCCAGGCGAGCCTTGGCCTCGCGGTAGGGCTCAAGCAGCGCTGAACGGACGTAGGGGTGGCGAATACGCGTCGGTGAGTACTCGTACCAAGAGAAGGCTGCACCACGGGGGCATCCGCGGGGCTCGTAGTCGGGCATATCCGGGCCGGTCGAGGGGTAATCAACCTGCTGCGATTCCCAGGTGATGATTCCGTCCTTGACGTAGACCTTCCAGGAGCAGGAGCCCGTGCAGTTCACGCCGTGAGTAGAACGAACGACGCGATCGTGGCTGAAACGCTGACGGTAAAAGGCATCGGCCTCGCGGCCGCCGACCAGGAACATCTGGCGGGCGTCAGCACTGACCTGACCGCGGCGAAGTCGGCCGCCCAGGGTCAGAAGTTTGTGGTCAATCATTGTGGTGCTTCCTCATCGGCAAGGCCTCGGGATTGCCGAGGCGGTGTCACGGTTGGTATCCGAGCGGGACATTCCGCTCGATGGGGTGCTAGCCGCGCGATGCGGCCAGCTCGTGAAGTTATGAAGTTCAGGGGTGGCGAACTCGGGGAGAGAAACGGGGTCCGCCACTCCCGAAGGATCGGTGAGCGATCAGCCCGGGAAGGGTGCGCCCTTGCGCGCGTACTGGCGCCAGCACAGTGCCGAGGCCAAGAGGCAGAAGATTGCGCATCCCAGGAAGAAGGTCCATGCACCCTTCGCGCCGACTGCCGAAAGGGCAACGCCGACCAAGAAGGGGCCAAGAGAAGCGACCGCGGAGGTGAAGCCAATGGCGCCACCTGCTTGACGCGCGGGCATGATCATGGGCATCTGCTTGAAGGTACCTGCGTTGCCGAAGCCGGAGAACAGGAACATGAGCAGCATGAGCGCCATGAAGATGTAGAAATCAGTCCAGCCCTTGGGGTTGTAGAGAACCCACGCAATACCGCCGAGGGTGATGGCCATACCAACGCCCGAGATGAAGGTCCAGATTGCACCACCCATGCGGTCGCAGAAGGGACCCCACGACATACGGATAAGCGAACCGATGAGCGGGCCGAGGAAGGCGAAGGTCGCGCCCAGGACGGGCAGGCCGATCGAGGAGGCACGACCGAACTGGTTGTTAATGAGCAGACCGAAGACTGCAGAGAATCCGGAGAACAGACCGAAGGTCATGACGTAGAGGATGGTCATGTACCAGGTGTTCGGGTTCGAGAAGATATCCAGCTGCTGCTTGATGTTGGCCTTGACCGGAACATCACGCAGGTAGATGAAGGCAAGGATCGCGGCGACGATGGCCCACGGAACGAAGAAGATTGCGGCGTTGTACACCCAGATCTGCTCGCCGGCGTGCTCGCCGACCTGAGTCTGGGGAGCCAGCCACGTCATACCGAAAAGACCAAATCCCATGAGGATCGGGCCGACCAGCTGAATGACGGACATACCGAGGTTACCGATACCAGCCTGCAAGCCCAGAGCCGTACCCGAAAGGCGCTTGGGGAAGAAGTAACCGGTAGAGGGCATGTAGCCGGAGAATGCCCCACTGCCGATGCCACACATAAAGGCAAGCGTCAGAAGAACGGCGTAGGGGGTGGTGTTGTCCTGGACAACGTAGAACCAACCCAGCATGGGGATCACGAAGAGCAGTGAGGTGATGCCCACCATCTTGCGCGTACCGATCACCGGGGGCAGGAACATGTAGACCAGACGCAGAAGGCCTGCGGCCAAGCCGGGCAAAGCGGTCAACCAGTAGAGCTGAGAAGCGCTGAGGTTGAATCCAAGAAGTGTCAGCTTAGGCGCGATTGCGCTTGGCAGGAACCACACACAGAAGCCCAGAATGAGCGAGTACGTGGTGATGGTCAGCGTCCTCCACGCAAGCTTCGAATCCCACTTTTCGGGGTTGTTCGGATCCCAATCCTGAAGGACATATTTACTGGCTCGTTTTTCCGCGGGTGCGGCTGACGATTCAGCATGTGAGGTAGTCATTGACACTCTCCCTTTCCTACCTAAACGCATACTTGTCGCTAATATATAAGGGACAACTCGTTCTAATTGAGATTTGCGCGAAATTACGCGAAAACACTTGCAAGAACGTCAATTCCTGTCAACTGCAAAAACGCCATTTAAGGACCTATTTCGGGAGGTTTGTTTTGCGTAATAGCTCTGACGCTCAGCCGGTACGTCCCGACCCCCATGCGAAAATTCAGCAGAAGGGTTTGCAGAAAATGGAAGGAACTGTCGCAGGTGCGGTAATTACCGCTTCAGATCGTTGCTTCCGCGGAGAAACCGAAGATAAATCAGGACCTCTTGCTGCTGCTCTTTTGGCCGATTGGGGCGTTATTGTCGATCAGGTTCATGTTGTCCCCGATGGCATCGCTTCTGTGCGAAATGCGATCCTCGATGCAATGGCTCAGGGCGCGCGCGTCATTGTGACCACCGGAGGAACCGGCGTTACAGATCGCGACCTTACTCCCGAAGCCACCGCTCCCCTTCTGGATGCGCGCATGGACGCGATCGCCATGCAGATTGCGCGGGTCGGCTTGGTCAACACACCTCTTGCCTCCCTGTCTCGCGGCCTTGTCGGGGTCAGCCGCCAGGGCGAAACTCCGTGCTTCATCGTGAACGCACCGGGGTCACGCGGAGGCGTGAAGGACACGATCAGCGTGATCGGCCCGCTGGTCCCCCACGTTCTTGAACAGCTCGACTTGGTTACTGACTGATTTGATGTACGAACCTCTTCTTCTGGACACCTTCGGTCGAACGGCTACAGATCTGCGGATCTCGGTCACCGATCGATGCAATCTTCGCTGCGTGTATTGCCTGCCCGAAAAGGTGACGGACTGGCTGAAGCGCAGCGACCTTTTGCGTCCGGAAGAATTCCGCCGCCTGGCAAAAATCGCCGCAACTCTTGGCGTCACCCAGGCGCGCATCACCGGCGGCGAGCCCCTGTTGCGCCCCGATCTTCCCCAGATTGTCGAGGCCGTTCGCGAGGGCTTCGAAGACGCCGGGGTTGAGCCCGACTTGGCCTTGACGACGAATGGCATTGGCCTTGATCGAGTCATCGATTCCCTGGTTGACGCTGGTCTTCAACGCCTCAATGTGTCCATCGACAGTTTGGATCCGGTCCGTTTTGCTGAGCTTTCGCGCCGCAAACGCTCAAGCGATGTCCTTCGAGGCCTTGATGCGGTCGACGCATCCGCACTTCCCGGAACCGTCAAACTCAACACTGTCGTCGTTGATCAGCAGTCCCTGGCAGAAATCCCTGCCTTGGTGACCTTCGCCTTAGAGCGCGGCTATCAGTGGCGCGCCATTGAATTTATGCCAATCGGCCCCTTGGCTGCCTCTTTCTCATCCCGCCCAACGGCGCATGACATCCAGCGGGTTCTTCGCGATTCCTTCGAGCTCACTGATGTCATTACCGCGGCCTCGGAACCTGCGCGCCGTTGGTCAGTTGCTCCAAGCGACACCCATCCGGGAGGCATCATTGGCGTGATTGCCTCGATGACGTCTCCCTTCTGCGCCTCGTGCACCCGAACCCGCCTGAGCGCGGATGGAAAGATCTACTCCTGCCTATTCAGCGTCGACAGTGTTGACCTGCACACTCCCATGCGCGCGGGTGCAAGCGATGAAGAATTAGCCGAGCTATGGAAGGATGCCATGTGGGCTAAACCCGCTGGTCACCAGCTTCTTGCTCCGGTCCCCCAGTCCTATTCCATGTCGAAAATTGGAGGTTGAAAGTCCCCATGAGGATCACGATCCGTTATTTCGCTGCCGCGAGCGCTGCAGTAGGCACAGAGAGCGCAGTGATCGAGGTTGCGGACGACTCAAACGAGACAGTCGTCGACCTTGTTCGTCGCTCAACTGATCGCGATATCGACGATCTTCTGGCGGCCTCGTCCTTCCTGGTGAACGAAGAACTTGTTGACGCTCAGGCAACTCTTGCCCAAGCCTTGGGCGCCTCATCCCTGAGCGACGAGGCCGTGGTCTCCGTGGCCGATCGCAGCGGGATTCGTCTTGACGTCCTTCCGCCTTTTGCGGGTGGCTGAGAGGCGCAATCGGGTCACGGAGTATTGCTCCACTCATTGTGGCCATCACTGAAATACTGATCTTTCCAGATCGGCACACTGGCCTTAATATCGTCGACAATTTGACCGCACAGCGCGAAGGCTTCCTTTCGATGGGCACTATCGACGACAACAAGAAGTGCAACGTCCCCAATTTCTAGGTGTCCCACGCGATGGCGGACGTAGATGCCATCAACCTCAGGATTTCCCAGTGCCTCTAGTGATTTCTCAACACTTGCACGAAGGAACTTGGCAGCCGCAGGGTGAGCGGAGTATTCCAAGTAGTGAACGCCTTCACCACCGTCGTGATCGCGAACAACACCCTCAAAGACAACGCGCGCACCGGAATGAGCTGGAATGAGGGGCACTTCCCCCGAGCACATCTCCGTTGGAACAGAGACAATATCGGTATCAATAATCACGGGACTCCCCTTATTTAAATGGTCGTGAAGGGACACAGACATGGTAGCGCAGCGAGACATTATGACCGCTCGTATCCCCGGAATCGGTGAGAGCGGCATCGAAAAGATCCGCGCTGCGAAGGTCCTTGTTGTCGGCGCCGGCGGCCTGGGATCACCCGTCTTGGCCTATTTGGCGGCAGCTGGAATTGGAACGATCGGCATCTCTGACCCGGACAATCTGGAGGAATCTAACCTCCAGCGCCAAGTCATTCACGGCGTCGCACGCTTGGGCATGAATAAGGCCGAATCTGCCAAGATGACCGTCCTTGCTCTCAACCCCGATATCCAGGTCAACATCGAACCGAAGATTATTGATGTCCAGAGTGATGAGACCGTTGCGGCCTACGATTTCGTTGTCGACGCAACAGACAATTTCACCGCAAAATACGCGATTTCAGATACCTGCGCACGCGTTGGGCGCCCGCACATGTGGGGCACTTTGGTATCAATGTCCTTCCAGGCCTCGCTTTTCACCGATGGCCTGACTCTTCGCGATATCTATCCTGAACCCCCCACCGTCGAAACAATGAGTTCAAAAACCGTCGGTGTTCTGGGAGCCGTCTGCGGACAGGGCGGATCGGTCCTAGCCACAGAATGTCTGAAGTGGGTCACCGGAGTTGGTGAGCCCTTAATCGGGCGCCTGCTCATTGTTGATACAGCTGCAGGTCGCTGGAACGTCGTCCCATTCCGGCCTCGAACCACCCCCGCGAAAGTTCCCTCAGTGACTCCCGCCGAAGCCACCCCCGAACCGATCGAATAAGCCATAAACTGAGCCATGGCCCCATGCGGACCGCGCGAAGGAGACTACGATGCAACTTCTTGAAGACTATTTGAACTCCATCTTGGGACGCGTTCACCCCCTCTCCCCCATTGAGCTTCCCATTGATCAGGCACTTGATCACGTCCTGGTCGATGATCTTGTCGCGCGCTTCGCAGTTCCGCCTTTCTCCAATTCGGGAATGGATGGCTATGCACTCCACCTCGATCATGATCTCGAGGCCTCCCCTGAGCACCCCGTCACCATCGAGGTCGCCGGTGACATTGCAGCTGGAGACAACGAGACCCACATTCTTGAACCGGGTACCGCATGGCGCATCATGACTGGTGCTCGCATTCCCGAGGGCGCAAACACCATCGTGCCCGTGGAAGATACCTCTGAGGAACCCGGCCCGCACCCCCTCCCCGAAAGCATCAGCATCTACGCCCCCGCAAAGGTCGGCGCTCACGTGCGCCGTCAGGGCGAGGACTGCGCGCCCGGAGACGTCATTTTGCATGCCGGTGACGTTCTCACCCCTGCGGCCATCGCCTCGGCAGTGTCGGTTGGTTACGCAAGCGTGAAGGTCTACCCCAGCCCCCGCATCGCCATCGTCTCAACGGGTGATGAACTGCGTGCACCGGGCGAAGAGCTCCAGGGCGCTCAGATTCCTGATTCAAACTCCGTGATGATTGCTGCGCTCGCTCGCCGCGCGGGTGCCCAGGTGACAGGAATTTTCCGCTCCAACGACGATCCTGCTCACTTTGCTGAAGTTTTGCGCCAGGCAGGAGATGTCGCTGACCTCATCATCACCTCGGGAGGCGTCAGCGCCGGAGCCTACGACGTCGTCAAGGAAGTTGGCCTGGGCAAGGGAGTGGACTTCGTCCGCGTCGCGATGCAACCCGGGAAGCCGCAAGGATTCGGCGTCCTTCAGGCAAGTGACGGTCGCGATGTCTACTTGGCGACTCTGCCGGGCAACCCGGTATCGGTCTTCGTCTCCTTCCACATGTTTGTTCGCCCAGTTCTGGCCGAATTTACCGGTCTCAACGGGCGCGAACTCCTGCGTCCCATCGTCGTCACCACACCTAACGGTTGGATTTCTCCGGAAGGCAAGCGCCAGTTTGTCCCGGTCATTCTTTCTGAACCCGATGGCCCAGAACAGACTCCGATTGTGGTTCCGACCCACAGGTTGGGTTCGCGTTCTCACCTTGTTGCCTCTTTGCACTCGGTGAATGCGCTGGCGATCGTCCCCGAAGATGTCACTTCGGTTGAACCCTGGTCGATCCTGACTGCGGTTCGAGTCTGATCACTTTCCCATTCTCTTCCCGTCAAACGAGCGCCGAAAGGCTAGACATGAGCGAAACCAGTCCATTCACCCACCTCACCGAGCGCGGTGAGGCACACATGGTTGATATCACGGCGAAAACACCAACCGTGCGTCAGGCGCGAGCACGCGGCTTCGTCGAGTGCTCTCCAAAAATCATGGCGGCCCTCCGCGATGATTCGGTCCCCAAGGGCGACGCTCTTGCAGTCGCACGAATTGCGGGAATTCAGGCCTCGAAGCGCACTCCCGAGCTGCTCCCCCTGGCACACCCGATCGCCGTTCACTACTGTGCGGTCGATCTGTCATTGGCTGAAGACGGGGTGGAGATCCGTTCGACCGTTCGAACCGCAGATCGAACGGGAATCGAGATGGAGGCTCTGACCGCCGTGACCGTCGCTGCACTGACCATCATTGACATGGTGAAGGGCATCGATAAGTTGGTTGCGATTCGTGAGTGCTATGTCGAAGAGAAAAGCGGCGGTCGGAGCGGAACATGGACTCGCCCCAGCGCCTAGCACTCAGCGGATTAGTGATCCTCGGCGGAGGTACCGGCGAGCGGCTGGGAGGGGCGTCAAAGCCCGACCTCATGGTCCGAGGCCGACGCGCACTTGAGTGGGCGCTCGTCTCTGAGCCCGGGATTCCTCACGTATGCGTGGTACCTGAGACCGTCACAGTTCCAAGCGACGTTATCCGCGTCATGGAGGAGCCGCCGCGCTCTGGCCCTGCCGCCGGGTTTATTGCCGGCGTTCAGGCACTTCTTAAAGTTCTCCCCGAGGACACACAGTCGCGCTGGATCGGCCTTGTTCCCGTTGACGCACCCTTGGCTACCCTGACTTTCCCACTCCTTCTCGAGGCCGTGGAAGAGTCAATTTCTCAGGGACGTCGCGTAGATGGCGTACTTGCCTGCGCGGCGGGGCACCGGCAGAACCTGATTGGTGTTTTTTCTCTGGATGCAGTCCGCAACTTCACCGTATCCCAGTGGGTGAATCGTTCTATGCGCGCCCTATTGGAAGAGCTCGACACGATCGATGTCGAAGTCCCAGAATCATGGATCGCCGATATCGATACGCCAAGCGATCTCGCCCGCGCACAGCTGGCCGAAAACGGAGATGATTGCTAGCACAAAGCCAAGAGGGCTAGGAAGCGCATGCCCCTAGCCCTCGCTGGGCCTTACTGGACCCCACTAGTCCAAATCAGTCGATCTCAGGGAACCAGATCTCAATCTCACGAAGAGCGGATTCTGCGCAATCCGAACCGTGGATGATGTTCTCCATGTTCGGGGTATCCCATGCGCGACCCAAGTCGCCGCGAATCGTACCGGCAGGCGCAGTTGTCGGATCGGTGGAGCCCATCATGGTGCGCATGCCTTCGATGACGCGCTGGCCTTCAACAATGATGGCAACCAGCGGACCTGCACTCATGAAATCAAGAAGCCCTTCAAAGAATGGCTTACCCGCGTGGTCGCGGTAGTGCTCCGCGAGGATTTCGCGCGAGGCAACCATGATCTTCAGGCCCTTGATGATGTAGCCCTTCGCTTCAATGCGGCGCAGGATCTCACCGGTCAAACCGCGAGCGTAACCGTCTGGCTTGACGAGGATGAGGGAGTGTTCCAACGAGGGATCCAACAGGTGCTGACGTGTAATCAGAACGGAATCGGCGCTCACAAAATCTCCTTTGCTTGAGTGAGGATGCTTCAGCATAACCGGCGATGGGGCGAAAATCATAGCCCTACATGACAAACGAAAAAGGACTGACCGCCGTGGTCAGCCCTTTTTCGTTATCCCATCAACACAGAGCAGTCTTCCCAGAAAGTCTTCCGGAGAGATACGAGCAACTTTCGTTGCTCGTTGTCTGATGAGGACAGTTTATGAAGTCTTACTGCAAGAAAAACGCGCGTTTACTGGGACTTTTCTGAACGAATTTTACGAAGTGTCAACTTCGCTACCAGAGCATCTACAGCCACTTATAAATTCGCGTCATTTTGCTGAGAAAAATGATCTTCTACAAATGCTGGGCCTTCATAACCATGACGGCCAAGGGTTTGGAAAATATCATCCATAATCTGCGAAGGTTCCAGCAATCCCGCGGAAAACTCAGGGTGCTTAATTTCGATTGCCGCGAATCCAGCGGGGTCTGAAACTGGCTGAGTATCGTACTTTTCTCCCAGAAGACGATTAACTTCTTCCAGATCTGATGGGGAACCGAAAATCCAGGTCGTTGCAGCAGGCCCCTCACTGGAATGCCCAAGGTAGAGGCGCATCAGAACGACCTTCTTGCCAGCACGCGGGAAACTCTCACCGACACGCGTGAAAAGATGAAGGTCCAGGTCCCCCATCGAGCCATCGACAAGGCAATATGCGTAGGCACCAATGCCTCGGACACTCAAAGCGTCAGCAAGAATCCCCAAGAATTCATCCGGGAAAGCATCTTCTTGGAAGTAGATTCCTTCACCGCGTTCGGGGGCATGCTCGCCCATGATTTTGATGGGTAGCCCCGCCTCTTCAAGCGCCTGCGCGACAAGAGAAATGTTGTATTCGGGGAAGGGATGAAGAATTGCGGCATTCTTTCCCAGTCTTTCGACGAAAACGTAGGTTGAGAATCCCAATTCTTTTGTTATCTGCGTGCTCATTCTTCCTCCTCTAACGCCCCTTCAAAAGGCATATCCGCTAGACATACAAGAAAAAATGCCGAGGCCAGGAAAGACCCAAGGGCACCCCCGGCCTCGGCAATTTTCAATCAGTTCAGGCACAATCCCTGGGAGTGAAGGACCTCAAGAACGGGCGCGGTGTCGAAGGTATTTGGCAGTCCCATCTGCTCGCTAATCTGCTGGGTGAAGGCATTGGTCGCGCCCAGTCCAGCCTTACGCAGTTCGTAGTACGCGCGCACATCTTCGTCGTACTCGGCAAGCTCCTCGAGGTAGGAACCTTCGACCACCGGGTAGGTGTTCTCGGAAACAGCAAGGTGCTTGGGCAGACGAGGCCGGTACGGGGGATCTTGAAGCGGGCGGCCAACCAAGAGGCCCAGAATTGGGAAGGTCATGCGCGGAAGCTTCAAAAGCTCGATGGTGCGCTGGGGTCCTCTCAGAAGAGAACCGAGGTAGACCGTGCCCAAGCCCATCGATTCGGCGGCAACTTCCATGTTGTGTGCAGCAAGGACCGCGTCCTCCATTGCAGCAAGGAAGAGGTTGGTCCGCTGCAAGGGAGCGATATCCAAGCCGGCTTCTTCACGGATGCGCGCATTGCGGTACAGGTCAACGACGAACATGAAAAGGTCGCCCTTGGAGGTGCCCACGTAGGGCTGCTGTGCGACCTCGGCAAGCTGATCGCGCAAGGCGACATCGGTCACGTGAATGATCGAGAACTGCTGACGGAACGACGAAGTGGGGGCACGGCGCGCAACGTCAATCAGCGCATCGCGATCCTGTGCACTCAGCGGAGAGTCCTCAAACTTTCGGATTGTGCGGTGCGCACGCAGCACATCAATCGTTGGATTGGTCACTCCAACTTCGGGGACCTTGCGATAGTCTTCGGCCTGCATTTTTGCTCCTTTGGTGGCAACGGTCGCTCTTATTGTCCGTTTTTCGGCTATTTTTCGCCAGTGCATCCCACTTTTGCGTCAACCGTGGATCGTCTTCCCCCTGGGACTTTGGCAGCATTGCTTCATCACAATTCGGTCGCAGTTTAGGTGCAGACTTCCGAAATGTGGAGTCTGAGATGGACGCTTTTTCGAGGATCGCTAGACTGTGAGTCATGCGTAAATCTCTCATTGCAACAATGTGCATTGCCGTCATGGCAGCAACCGGCCTCGCTGCTTGCTCCAGCGGCCCCCAGTCAGCAACCAACGAAAAGATCATCACCAAGGATCCCGCTGCTGTGACCCAGACGGGCATCACTCTTCCCGAGAAGCGTGACCTTGAGTTCAAGCTCAACGGTGATGCATCCAAGGCCAAGGTTGAGGTCGCTGACACCGAGGTCGCCGAGCAGGTCAAGGGCTCTAAGAACCTCCGTGTCCACCCCAAGAAGGCCGGTGAAACCACTCTGAAGGTCACCGACGCCAGCGGCACCGAATACACGATCCCGCTTGAGGTCGTTGAAGGTAACAACTGAGTCTCAAGTCGATTCACACTTTCACCCGGGGAATAGGACATACCTATTCCCCGGGATTTTTTCCATATCCGTCGATTTCGCAACAATCTGTACGGCGTTTCGGAGAACGACTATTGACCTTTAGAGTGTGAGTCACCTAACATGGGCGCCTGTCAGCAATGTGCAAAGGAGCAACAGGTGACCAGTATTTCTCCTCCGGTATACGAGCAGATCGCTCAGGCGATCCGGCGTCAGATTCTGGATGGCGATCTTCCACCCGGTTCCAGACTTCCATCCGAAAGCATTCTCTGCGAGCGCTTTTCCGTCACGCGCGGTACCGTACGCCGCGCTCTTCAGGTTCTGACCCACGAAGGCCACTTACGCTCATACCAAGGCAAGGGGACTTTTGTTACTGCGCAGGATGACAAGAGAATTCTGTGGGGTTTCGGTTCACTGACAGACCGCCTTCAGGGAACCAGCGACCAGGCACGCGCTCGCGTCCTTGAGCACAGCGTAGTCACCCGGCAAAATCGCCCATTCTTGCGCCTCAAGCGACTTCGCTTGATCGAAAGCAACACGGGCGTATTCCCCGTTAGCCTTGATCTGTCCTTCATTCCTATCGACCTATTGCCCGGTATCCAAGATGTCGACTTTACGGATCTGTCCATCTATCACGTTCTGCGTGACATCTATAAGAGCTCTCCAAAGTTCTCCATTGTCTCACTGCGTGCCCAAAGTATCGATCAAGAAACTCGCACGATCCTTGGCGAGCCAGCGGGTACGCGCTGCCTTCTTCACCTCACGGGCTCTACCTACGACCACAACGGGGCATGCATCGAGGAAAGCGAAGTCACCTACTCAACTCGGGTGCAAGCAACCTTGACCATCGACCAGGTCAGGGGCCACGCAGAACCGGTTACTCTCAATGAATCAGCAGCCACCCGAGGTAGGTTCTAGCGCTTCCGTATATGCAAAAGTCCCGGGGCCACACCTGACCCCGGGACTTTTATGCAGGCCTCAGAAATTCACCTTACGCACTACGGCCTCGGACTCGGTCAAAACCCGGCCAGCGCGGAAGTTCGCCAGAACGGGGGAACCAAAGCTCAGCGCGTGGAACCAATCCTCGGCATCCAACACAATGAAGTTCGCGGTGTTGCCAACCTCAATGCCGTAATCGGAGAGGTTCAGCGTGCGCGCTGCATTGTGGGTGATGAAGTTGTAGGAGCCGGTGATCTCGCTGCGCGCCATCATCTGGGTGACGTACAGGCCGTTGAGCACGACATCTCGCAAGTTTCCGGTACCCATGGGGTTCCACGGATCCTCAATATCATCCTGACCGAAGGAAACGTTGATTCCCGCCTCGGTCAGTTCCTTCACGCGGGTGACGCCTCGGCGCTTCGGGTAGGTATCGACGCGACCCTGCAGGTGCGTGTTAACCAGCGGATTCGACACGAAGTTGATGCCGCTCATCTTGAGCAGGCGCACCAGGCGCAGGAAGTAAGCGTTGTTATACGAGTGCATCGCGGTCGTGTGCGAGGCGGTGACTCGCGGGCCAATCCCGGCCTCGAGCGCGCGCGTGGCCAGGGTTTCCAGCCCGCGCGAGGCCTCGTCGTCGATTTCGTCGCAGTGCACGTCCATGAGCAGTCCG
>ERZ772920.56-NODE-56-length-61055-cov-23.892656_pt1 | contig 61055 bp, 73 predicted proteins | sample MGYA00511469_ERZ772920 | MGnify/ENA primary metagenome ERZ772920 (study PRJEB29015, sample SAMEA2738069) | human oral metagenome | biome: human oral; feature: human-associated habitat; material: saliva | place: China | collected 2216 ... | reverse complement strand
GCAGCAGAGTATATTTACTACGAACCTTATTTCGACAGATCATTCAGGCAGTTATTCTTCAACTATATTTACGGGATACTGTCTGAAAACCACCTTGAGGCTACTGAAGTTGACTTTGAGATGTTTCTCATCATCTTCACAACAACCATGATGACTATTAACTTTACTTCAACCTCAGACATCGTATTCTACCATAAAGATGACCTCAGACAGATCTACTTCGGTTATTTCAAGATGAAGGTCGTAACGTCAACCTCGCAGGAAACGTTGAATAAGATAATCTCAAGAATGCGGAGTAAGATTGTGGAGTATGACCTATCACCTACTGACGTGGACTTTGAGAACTGTATCGATCTAATTAAGGAAGACCTTCCTGAATCATATTTAGATGAAATGTCGGACATTATAGCTTATAAATGGTCGTATTTCAAAGAATCATATTACAACATTGTTCGTATCCTGCATGGAATGAGGGGGTATAAATGACACCAAAAGAAAGACAAGAGCAACGTGAGGAGCGCTATCGCAATATGACAGATGAGGAGTTTATTCGTCATTTTGTAGCCGATGCTGTTATTCTCACATGTTATACAGATATCAAATTCAACGATGCTAATGAATGGGCGGAATGGTGTACCGAAGAACATGGTGAATGGTATTGCGGTAAGTCATTTTATAGTCTAGCATCGGATTTCAAATACTACATTGAAGAATGTATTAGTAATGCGGAAAAGATAGTTAATGAACTATTATAAGGAGTATAGTCATGAAAAAGAAACCTACTATTTTTACAGTTATTGCAGTTTTAGTATTTTTCGGTATTGGATTTTGTGTGTACCATTTTACACCACGTCCACCAAAAGCAGATATCATAACCGTTGCTGACGTCAATCAACTTGATACCGATGCTGATTGGAAAGGTAAAGTCGCTCGCTTGGAGATTACAGAAAGCTCACTTGAGAGTTATGATAAAGAAACTCTGAAGTATGGCTTCTTAGGTAAGGTCAAAGTTAAAGGCTCTCCTGGAGAAGTCTATGGTCAATTCAACATGTGGGACGTGCATAACTTACCAAACATTCATATTGGAGATATCCTCTATGTTCGGGTGACTGGGCTTGAAGGTAAGAGTAACGTCTTTGGCCCAATGATTAAAGGCGATATTATTTATGTTGAGAAAGGACATTATTAATGCGTAATGAAATATTATTATTCCCTAACAACGAGATCCTTGTCAATGCCTTATATAGAACAAGGATTACGCATCATACTAGATCAAACCATGGCATAAGATTACATATTTCTCCAATTAGCACTGCCGACCATATCGAAGATGATTTAGATGTTATGGAAAGTATTGGGGATTACTTATTTGATCTATACCTAAAAGATCCACGGATTGCGAATAAATTAATTCGTCCGAAATACTACTATAACTATAAAGTTAGAAGTTGGGTATTCACATTTGATTTTAAATAAAATTTTTACAAGCCACTTATTAGAAACGAAAAATAATTTTAAGGAGGACATTAACATGTCAAATAAAGTTTCAAAAATCAAAAATGAAGAAGTTATCGAAGACGCAGTAGAAACTGTTGTCGATACCACTACTGAAAATGTTACTACAGATGTAGTACCAGTAGAGCCAACACAACCAGTGGAAGTTGTCAAACAAGGTAAGGTTAAAGCAACCTGGAATTGGATTAAACAACACCCCTGGGCTGTTGCGGCATCTATTGGTGCTGGTCTAGGAGTTATCATTCTCGGTAAGAAGGTATACGACGCAGGAATGCCTGCGGAATTTGAAGTAACCGAAATCAAGAATGATGTTATTGAACAACCTATGGAACATGAAGAAGTCGAAACTAAAGAAGAAGAAGTTTCTGAAGAAGAATAGTTGGGTATTTTTACCCAGCTTTCTTTTTTTTTTCGAAAAGGAGAAGGTATGAAAAAGACGTATTTAGATAAATATCCATATACGTTGGAGCGACTACCACATCGGTACTCAGATCGCGTCGACGTTATTGTCCGAATTGAACCACTTGATAGCCCTCGAGCAACTGACCTATTACTTAATCTGGGATCCACTTTACACAACGCCTCGATTGAGGGTATGCCGTTTAAAGTAAAAGATCAGTTTACTGACCCGTCAGATATGGAAGAAGGTAAACTCCGTATCACGCTATCTGGCTATCAACTTTAAAATTTTTACCACCTACTATATAGAAAGGGAATAACTTGTATTACTTGGTGTATGATGAGAGCACACTTTAATAACGAGGCGCCGGTTTGATTCCGGCAGGATACAAGAAAACACTTTCTATTTTTTTTTTTTTTGAAAAGGAGAATTCATATGACACAAACGGACTATAACGAAATCCGTTCTACCAACGTAGCGAAGGTTGAAGTAGAAGAAAAGATTACAGTCGAAGCACCTGAAAACGAACGAGTCCCTAAAAAGGCTGTCGTTAAGGGATCTACAGTTGAGGAACGGAAACCAGGTCTTATGACACGACTTGTACGCGGTATCTTGGGACCAAACGGTATTCGAGCTATCGGCTCATATTTAGGTAAAGAAGTCATCATGCCTGCTATTAAAGACACCCTGGTCAATACAATTAATACCGGTGTAAACATGGCGGCGTATGGTGAAGATCGTAGTCGTTACAACGGTGGTTGGTCTAATCCTGCTCGATACAACAGCCGTGTTGGCAATCAGACATATACCAACTACTCTAGTGCATACCATAACAATAACCCACAGGCACAAGCGATCAACCCGCCTACACGTATTAAGGATATTCTGCTGTTCACATGGAATGATGCGGCTACAGTTCTAGAAAACCTTAATAGGGATATTGCTACATATGGCTATGCCCGTCTTGCTGACTACTACGATTACGCAGGACAACCTAGCACCAACTATACAGACAACGCTTATGGTTGGAGAATGCTAGGAGATATTCGTATTGTACCCACTCGTGGTAAATATCTATTGGCATTACCACCAGTTGAAGTTATTTAATAAAAAGGAGCTATAATCATGAACAAAAAAGTAATCTTGAATACAATTAAAATCGTTGCATTTGGTGTTGTACCATTTATGGTTGAAAACGGTAAGAAAGCTTTGGATAAAGCTCTCGAAGCAACTGAAAAGGCTTCTACGAAGGAGTAAATATGTGTAGTTTAATCTTTATTATTCTATTACTTATATTTCTTGCCTTATTAGGTATACTATCTTATATTGTAGCCTATTTCCTAATCCCCATCATTATTTTAGTTATTATTGCATGGGCGCTAACTATCTTATTTAATTAAAGGAGAACTTAACAATGTCTAAATGGAGTTATGAACTATTCAAAGAAAACGTCGCTGTACTTGCACACAACTATAAGAAAAAAGAACCACTTATTATGACTGTAGGGGGTATTGCTGGTTTCGTAGCAACTGCCGTACTTGCATATCGTGCAAAAGCTAAGATTACAACTATTGTTGAAGATATTGAAGCTATGCGTGAAAATGAAATGCCAGTCCCAGTTGGAGAAACTATCGTTCGTGTTTCTAAAGCATTAACACCTACCATCACTATGGCCACTCTATCAACTGCCGCTGTCCTTCGCTCATATCATGTGTTGACAGGACGTAACGCATTACTTGCCTCAGCTCTTGCGTCTGCTACTCAAGCAAACCACAAACTTCGCCGTCAAATCCGTGAGCAATATCCTGATGATCCAAACGCTCAATTCATTGGTGAACGTGAAGAAGTTCTAGCAGGGCCTGAAGAAGAAGGCAAGAAAAAACCTAAAACTGTTTCTGTAATCAACACTAACGATGTGCAATGGATGGAGTACGCTTACTTTAATAAATCACAAGAATTTGTTAAAGACGATTTGAACTACAACCAAATGTTCATCACAACAATGTTCAATGCGCTTGATGAAAAACGCCGTCGTCAAGGATTCCTTAACCTTACAACTGCCTATGATGTGTTGAAAATTCCATTGGAAAAACATGAACGTCGTGCTGGTTCTGAACTAGGTTGGACAGACAATGATTTCTTTGACTTTGACGTACATGTAGTTATGGTTAAAGACGAAAACGGATATCCTTACCCAGTGCCAGTAATCGAATTCTCTCCAGTTAAGGATATTACCACTGGTGTAGATTACGGTAGTGATATTTCAGACTATCTTATCTAATAAAACATATAAAGGAGCAACAAATTATGGAAAAACATGGTATTGTAAAATCAGGTCTAATCGCATTCGGTCTTGTTAACCTTGGATATATCGGATACGCTTTGTATAAGAACTTCAAAGACTACAAAAACAAAGAAGGCGAATACGCTGAAGAGCAACCCGAACAATTAGAGTTGTTCGATGCAACTGAAGTAGATGCTGAAATTGTGTCTGACGAAGAAGTTGTAGAACCAACTCCACGCCGTTCTGAAAAGAAGAAATCTAAGGTTAAGTTCTACCTAGGCATCGGTCTCTTGGCTACTGCTGTTATTGGTGGATATTGCTATGGTTACCGTTCTGCTTGGGTTAAACGTAGTAACATCGCTAACGAATCAGAAGAGCTGTTACATGCGGTTATTGACGACCGTAAAGACTACAGCGACTTCCTTGAACAGGAATTGGTTAACCGTGAAATCAAGTTAGGCGTTGAGCGTGAAACAATCGTATCTAACGCAATCAACATGATCTTGCCTGACTACATGGATACACGCTGGGTGTCATTCAACGAAGACGGCACTGTACGTTCTAACTACACCCCTAAAGTCTCAGAAGACCATGATGTAGAAACCATCACAACTGCTGTTGAAGATACATGGAATAAGCTATACGAAAAAGTCGTTGTAGCTCCTATGTCTCCAGAAAAAGCTGAAGAAGCTTAACTAGCAAAAGAATATAGAGAGTAAAGGACCAGGCTGGTTCATATACCAGTCTTCCACTATATTCTAAGGAGGTTTATATTATGGAAATCCAATTCAGACAAGATAAAACCGATAAAGGACTAAGCCTGTCATATTCAGATGACGGGTCTTTCTTTTTAGAAATATTTGACGATGCAGACGATACTGGTATGAATATTCCACTAGATGCTGACGAACTAGAGTTGGTTAGAAACTGCATTGACCATATTTTGAAAAGGGGCAAGTAATGGATAAAGAAAAACTATTAAAGGCGGGTATCCTTACAGCACTCGCCGCTGGGGTTGGTTATTTCGCATATCGATTTGTGAAAGAAACTAAACGCCAAATCAAGGAAATGGAAGAAGCAAATGCTGCTCAAACACAAGAGCTCTTAGACACAATTAAGTTAAGAGATGAGCAACTTGCATTGGCTGAGGAGCATATTGACGCTCTTGTTTACGGTACTCCTGAGGAAGTTCCAGATGTCAACGAGGAGTTAGAAGAAATGCGACGCTCTCGTACTCGTGTTCACTCAACTACTCTTGAAGAAGGAGATATTGCTCCAACTGATGAAGACGATTATCATGCAGGGGCTACTCAAACTGCAGAAGATGTTGAACATCACAATGTCTGGAAAGAAAACGAATATTTCCAAACTGGAGAACAAAACATTCCGTATTTTGTAATTGAATCAGCTAAAGAATTAAAAGGAAATGAGGGCCAAAGTATGCGCCATGATACTGACCCTAATAGCGTAGAAGCATGGAACCAATATAAGGCAGTTATGATTAGCGAGTTGTATGATGATACTCCAATCGCACAAGCCGTATCCGAACGCTATGGTATGGGTCTCTTACTAAGTAAAACAAACATCGTATCTATTATTGATGTATTCTCTGAATTGCTTGAAGTTAATGATACGAAGATCGTCCAACCTTATAACGCCTTCGACAACAACGTATGGGAAGATGTATATGACCGCCGTATCGACTTCTTCGGACCAGATACATATTACTCATCAATGCAATTCCCTGTAACCTTCGGTGAAATCCTCTATGAATACGCAACTAAATTCGTAGATGATACTGAAGACGGTGCATTGCTACCAATGGTTGCTTACATGTTGTATGAATCAGGATTGCTTGATGCAGAGACAATCGAACAGAAACTCCTCATCATCAACAAGATCCTAGAACACCGTAACGTTCGAGAAATCGGAAATGGTATGAAGAAACTAAGCATGTTCGGTCGTGTTGTAGATAAACTATCTCCAGAAGACACCGGTCATGATATTCGTCTGTATACCGAATACAACGAATTCATCGGACGGGCAAGCGCTTTTGAAGAAGAATACATGGCTCAATTTGATGATGACGAGGAAGAATAATATGGGACAAGAAAGTGTACTAGTAAAATATTCATTTGACGGTATCAATTTCAGTTCCGATTATATTCCATCTGATCGACTAAAGAGTTTTAAAGATGCGTTTCTTAATAATGAAGTATTCATAATTAAACGCGATATAAACTCTGCTGTTGGGGAATCCCCATTTTTAGGTAGCGCATGTAATGAAAAATTTATTGATATGAGTAAGGTTGTAGTAATAGGATTTTAAAGGAGCTAATTTATGACAGATAGAAAACCTGATTTCTTCAATATTACAGTTGAAGAGTTATCAGGACCTAACCGAAAGGCCGATGCTGTCGTTTCTGCAGACTTTACCTATTTAGATAACCAAGGCGCTGATGTGCAAGATATTGTCGTAAAAGGTGGTGCCTTTTATGCAATGTGGGATGGTGAGAAATGGTCGATGGAGAAAAACGATGTAGTTCGTGCTGTCGATCATGAGATTAGAAAGAAATACGCTGAGCTTAAAGCTAAGGGATACGAACGCATATCTCTTAAGTTTATGCAAAATGCGGGATCTGGTTTAATGCGTAACTTCGTTAAGTATTGTGAAGACGCACCAGAATCTCTGCAAGTATTCAACTCTAAGATCATATTCAGTAACTATAAGGTGGCTCGTGATGACTATTCTACATTCCAGCTACCTTATACACCAACTGCCCAAGCCACTCCAGCGTTTGACGAACTCTCATCTGTCCTATATGCTCCTGACCAACTAGATAAGATACTCTGGTGTTTAGGCGCATTATTCACAGGGGAGATCATCAATATTGATAAATTCTTATTTCTATACGGCCCTGCAGGAACCGGTAAAGGTACTATTATTAGAATAATTGAGATGCTATTCGGGCAGTATATTGGAGGTATCGACCTTAAGCAATTAACTAGTGGTTCTGAGTATGCAACAGGTACTCTGCAAGAACTTCCATTGTTGATTGACTCGGATACCGATTTAAGTCGGATTAAGAACGATACACCATTACTTAAAGTAACATCTCATGAGGAAGTATTTGTACGTAAACTTTATCAAAGACCGTATCCTGTAACATTTAAAGGTCTGATTATTACTGCATCTAACCAACGTGCTCAATTCCGTGACTCAGACTCAGGGATTGTACGGCGGTTACTTAAAGCAGTTCCTACAGGTCACCTTATTGCAGGCCCTCGATATAAGGAGCTAATGAATGGTATTCAATATGAGCTAGCTGGTATTGCACAAAAGGCGATTGATACATTCTCTCGCTTAGGCGCTTTCTACTATGCTAATGACGTTGATATCGAAATGCTTGAGTACGGCGACTCTATATTTGAGTTTGTTCGTGAAAACGTACTCTTGATGCAGAATAACCCAACTCTCTCTGAAGTCGAGCTTATTTACAAAGGTATGCTAGAAGAAAGAGGTTGGGAGACAAATGGTTATAAGAATCGGTTGCGATTAGGTTTGCAACGTTTCTTTGAGACATATACTAAAGATACTAAAGACGAGGAGGGTAATCGCAAACGTCATTGGTATCGCGGATTCAAATACGATGAAGCTTTTCCTGAGACTAAAAAGAAACAGGAAGCGTCTAAAGTAGGATCTAAGATTGATCTGACTATGGGACGGACGACTTCTCGATTTGACTTAGAAGGAAAGGACTGGCCTGCACAATACACAAATGATGCAGGTAATCCTTTAAAGAAATGGGACAATGTTACAACAACCCTCAAGGAGATTGACCCAACTAAATTACATTTTGTCCGTGTTCCAACCGAACTTATTGTAATCGACTTCGATTGTAAGAATGAAGCGGGTGAAAAAGACCTTGCTAAGAACTTAGAATTAGCTTCTAAGTATCCTCCAACCTATACTGAGGTTTCTAAATCAGGCGGTGGCGTTCATCTTCATTATTGGTATGATGGAGATCCAACCAAGCTAGCTAATCGCATATCTGATGATGTTGAAATCAAGGTGTATAACGGCGGGTCATCGTTAAGACGGAAACTTATTTCTGCTAATGATCTCCCTGTAGCTCATATCTCAAGTGGGCTACCTTTAAAGGAGGATAAGAAAACTATGTATAAGGACGTGGAACATATTATTTGGACAGAACAAAAACTTAAGAACTTCATTGAAGCTTGTATGCGTAAAGAACACCATGGTGCGACGGCCCCAGAGGTTAGCTTTATTAAGGATAAGCTTGATGAGGCATATGAGTTAGGTGTAACGTATGACCTACGACATATGCAGAATGATGTTCTTAAATTCGCACTTAGCTCAACTAACCAAGCGCAACAGTGTATGAAGATGGTTGCTCAGATGAAATTCTCTAATGTGCCTGAGAACGAAACTGAGTCAATCTCAGAATCACTTATCTTGCCTGATGAGGAAATCACATTCTTTGACTCGGAAGTCTTCTGCAACCTATATATGATTGGTTGGAAGAAATACGGTCTCGAGGTACCAGAGGCTGTCTACCGAGGATTAGAGGATTGTACTAGCCTTAGTGAGATTGAGACTATTCTCGTTAACGAATGGTGGAGTCAGAACAAAGACAAGATTGGTATTGAGATTAATCCTACACCACAACGTACACGAGAGTTGTTCGATACGCACAACATGATGGGCTTCAACAACCTTGGATATGATAACCATATTGCTTATGGACGTATGCAGGGTGACGATGAGATGGAATGTTATAAGCGTTCTCAAGGTATCATTGAAAAAGGCGATAAACGAGCTAAGATCTGGGCGGCTAACGAGATCTCTTATGGTGATATTTACGAATTCCTAGACACTAAGATGTCATTGAAGAAATGGCAGATTAAGTTAGGTATCCGTCATGACGAGTTCGAATACGATTGGACTAAACCTCTTCCTGAGCATGCATGGGGTCGTTGTGCGGCATATATGCTTAATGACGTAACCTCAGAAGAAGAGTTGTTCAAATCTAAAGACGGTCAAGATGCATGGAGCGCTCGTAAAGTCCTTGCTGAGATCAACAACCTATCACCTAACGTCAAAACTCAGACACAAGCTGAGAAGTTCTTATTCGGTGATGACCCAACTCCACAAGATAAGTTCAACTGGTATGACCTTGCTACGGAATTCCCAGGATATACCTTTGACAAGTTCAAACGTAAATCTGAATTTATGGGAGAGGATCCATCTGAAGGCGGTTACGTATATGCCGAGCCTGGTGTTTATGAAAACGTTATCGTATTGGATATCGCCTCAATGCACCCGCATAGCTTGATTGCTATGAACTACTTTGGCCCATATACACCTAAGTTTGCGGCCTTGGTTAAATGTCGTATGGCTATCAAGCATGGTAAGATTGATGAAGCATCTCATGCCTTTGACGAGGTAGACCCTGAGTTAGCAGACAAACTTCGTCCATATTTGGAAGGGGGATCTGTTAAAGGTCTTGCCCATGCGCTTAAGATCATTATCAATATTGTATATGGTATGACATCGGCGCCTTGGCCTAACAAATTCAAAGATTCTCGTAACATCGATAACTGTATCGCTAAACGCGGTGCTTTGTTTATGTTAATGCTCAAGCACGAGGTTCAAGCTAAGGGTTACCAGGTAGCGCATATTAAGACAGACTCTATCAAGATCGTTAATGGTGATAAGGCTATTATCGACTACTGTATGAAACGGGCTAATGACTTTGGTTACACCTTCGAACACGAACACACATATTCTCGTATGGCCTTGCTCAACCGTGCTACTGTTATTGCTGAAATCGGTTGGCCTGAAGATGAGAAAGGTAAATGGGAAGCTATTGGTGCTCAGTTCGGTAAGAAGACAAACCCGTATGTCTACAAGACCCTCCTTAGCAAGCAAGAGGTTAATGAACAGGACTTCTTCACAACTAAGGAAGTTAAAACTGCTATTTATCTTGATGACCAGTATATTGGTAAGAACGCGCAAATCTACGCTTCTGTAACAGGTCGTGAAATCACTCGTACTCAGCCAAGTAATGTTGCACAAATGATCCAATCGCGATGGATCAAACCTCGATATTTACTTCAACGTGAGTCACAAGGATTGCCGCCTGCTCAATTAGAAGAAGCTAAGAAACGCAAGATTGCTGCTGAACTTGGTCTGGAATATCACGACGTCGATTATATTATTTCTAACGGCTTCCCTGATACCATTGTCGACAAACGTGTGTCTGTAACAGGAACCACGGGGTATCGTTGGGAGCTGGCAAGTAATTATAAAGGCTTCGATGATATTGATATGACATACTACCATCAACTTGTACACGAGGCTGTTAATGACGTCTTCGCTGTTGGTGATGGTAACATTATCTTTAAAGGAACTAAATATGAAAGAGAGTAGTTATGTTTAAAAAAATTAAAAAGCTATTTTCTAAAAAGAAGGACGAACTTGAGGGATTTGAAAAAGTCATCTCAGGGTTCATTGCTACACTGAAGGGATCTGATGATTTGGGGGACGCTGTTCCAACCCAGATCTTCGTTATCCCCGAGTCAGAAGAACAAACGATTTACGACATCATCAAGACTGGTGAATACAGCACCTTATTCTTATTTGATGACAATCGTATTCAATTTAAACCGCCGACAAATGCATCGCTGTTATTAACTCCGTTTTATTCTATTGAGGAACTAAACAATATCCTACGTGATATGCGTGATCAAGGAATTCGTGGTGTTGTTGGTTGGCCTCTTCCTATTGACTATTAGTGGGTGGTGGAATATGTTATACTTAATTGATTCTAACATTTCTACTTCATCTAAACAGTTAACTCGGATTATGAGAACCTTGGATAAATACGGAGCTAAGTATGTCCTGCTGTCTACTTACAAAACCTCAGGTAGATGGGCAGATCATTTTTCACCAACTTTAGATAGGGAAATCGTAAAAGGTATTCTTAAGTTCTATGATTATGATCTTAGTAAGGTAGCAAAATCTCCGAACTCCTCTACAGTAAGGACTATGTCTAAAAAGTATCCGCAGGCAGTAAGAGAATACCGGTCATCAACTTTCCAAGATAAGAAGCTTAGTGAGGTTATTGACTGGTTCTCGCAACATCCACAATTCTTAAACGTGGGTATCATGTACGAATCCCGAAACGGGGCATGCACAGCCAATTTAAGAAACGATGAGTTCCGTGCTTTCTTACCTCGTAGTAAAAAGGATAAGACAAGATACGCTGCGATCAATGTTGCCTTTAACGAGTTAGGTATTTCTGAAAACGAAGTAGTTAACCCTCGTCCAAAGAAAAACAAAGGCTTTTATAAGTGGACGTAAAATATTTACATGTCACTATATAGAAAGAAAAAGGAGGTTCAGACAATGAACAAGGTATTAAACACTGTTGCCGCAGGAGCAATTGCACTATATATGGCAGTCATCGCGACTGATGTATATGACGGAAGCGTACTGCAAGACAAAGTTAATAGCAAAGTTAAAAAGCTGAAAGAAGCTTTTTCTAACAAAGACTAGGAGTTGAGTATATTCTCAGCTCTTTTCTTTTTTTATTTCTTTTATATGAAGGAGGTATAATATATGAAGCATAAAAAAGAGGTAGAAACACACGTCGCATCTAACATTTTTCAAAAAGGAGAAAACATCATGAAACACTTCACATTCAAACTTGCAACTATGGGTATTGTATTGTTCAGCGCTGCACTTATTAGTGATCACGTATTCGCAGATGTAACTAAGGCAGAAGGGTCTACAGAACTTGTAGCCACTGATCCAGAGGTTACAGTAACTAAATCAGACGACACCATCTGGTCTGAAGTAAACGTAAACATCAAAACCGATATCCCTGACGAAGTTCAAATCAACCAAGGCGACACTATGACCTTTAACGTCCCTAATGAACTTTCATTTGAAACTAACTACAACTTCCCTGTATACAATAGCACAGGCGAATCTGAAGTAGGTAACGCTGAAGTTAAGGCTGCTGATAACACAGTCACTACCACTTTCAACAACTACTTCGCAGAACACCCACTTGACAAATCTATTTCACTTAACCTCAACACACGTATCAACCGTGAAGTTGTGCAACCAGATACCAAGCATGAAATCTCATTCAACGGTACTGTTGTTGAATTGAACGCTGGTAGCAAGGGTGTAGAACCTACCGATGAAGCGTTGTATAAATACGGCTGGCAAGACAAAGAAGACCCAAGCGTGGTTAACTGGACTGCTCGTATCAACTACAAGAAGTCTTACATGGAAAACGTAAACATCTCAGATACCTGGTCTGACGATCAAGAATACGTTGAAAACAGCTTAAAGTTCTACTATGTTAAGAGTGTAGATCCATTTGTATACGACGCTCCTGCAACTGATGCACTAGCAAATGCTAAGTTACGTGCTAATGGTTTTGACACAACTCTTGCTAAGATTGATAAGCAGACTTTATATGTTGAGTACAAGACTAAACTCAAACAAATGGAGTACAACCCTACTAACAAGATCAACGTTAGCTGGGATGGCGGAGGCACAGGCTTCGATGCTGAAACTAAGCTTGTAGGAGGAAACGGTCGTGCTGAAGGTAAGACTCGTCCTACATTCGAAATCCCTAAGGAAGCCCCTAAAGTTGAAGTCCCTGAATTCCAAGGAGGTATTCCTGGTATTCCAGAAGAACGTGAAAAGCTACCTGAATGGACTGGTGGGGTTGTTCCAAACGAAGCTCCTCAAGTGGACAAACCAGAATTCCAAGGCGGTATCCCTGGTATTCCTGAAGAACGCGTGAAACCTGAATTCGAAGGAGGTATTCCTGGTATCCCTGAAGTTCGTGAAAAACCAGAATTGAATATTAACGACATTCCTAAAGATCCAGAAACTCCTAAACCACAAGATCCAAAACCAGTAGATCCTAAATCCCCTAAATCTGAAGACCCTAAGACACCAAAACCGCAAGAACCTAAATCTCCTAAAGTAGAAAAAGTTGTAGAAAAAGAGCCTGTTAAGAATGATATTACTCCTACAACTCCTGCTTCACAACCAGCAAAAACTACTCCCGTATTTACACAAAAAACTTTGCCGGTTACAGGTTCTATTGTAAGCAACACAATCACTGTTATTGGTGCTGTAGCTGGTCTATTGGCCGTTGGACTTAGCCTCTTCGCAGAATACGATTCACGCAAGAAAGGTTATAAATAATGAAACGCGGTAAGAATAATAAAGCTAAACTTGGTGCTAACCTGCTTCGTAAGGTTCTAGTTGCAGAAACCACTATTGTTAAGAGTATGCCACAACCGATCAGAGCCGCAGGAAAAACAGCGCCTGGGTTTAAGAAGTTGGTTATGTTAAATGCTATGCGAACCTATATTCACAATACTAAGGTTAAAGATCTGGATCCTAAGATTATCAAAGGGTTCTCAAATCTTGTTAAGCTTATCATGACCGAATATTCCTACGGCCAAAACGTATACCATGAAGAAGAGGAGAAACTAAATGACCAAACTAACAGCTCAACGAATGCATGATGCCCACAAGGAACTTCAAGAAATCTTTGTTAAGAAGAATACCGACTATGGTAACTCCTTTGAAGAGTCACTTGAAAAACACGGATTGATCGCTGCTATTGTTCGTATGGAAGACAAGATGTCCCGTTTGAACACCCTATCTAAGCAAGAAGCGTTGGTATCAGACGAGTCGCTTATTGACACACTCAAAGACCTTTCTAACTATGCTCTTATGTCTGCGGTATGGTTGGAGCAAACTAAGAAAGAAGCGGATTTTATAAATAAAGTCAGTCAGGCCGTTACTACTAGTCCATTAACAGCTACACTTGATTCGATTAATCCTAATCTTGCACCAGCAGCAATGGTTGATAATACACGGTAACTACCATGGATCCTATAACGTTTAATCCAAATAACGGACTGGATATTCTACGGACAATGAAATCTCCCAAAAAGATAGGACGTCCTAAGAAGTTTATAGACGATGAGGAAATCCTAATCTGTAAGCAAGCGGGTTGGTCTAATCGAACTATTGCTGTTAGTTTAGGTGTGTCCAAGGATACCATAAATCGTAGAGTTCGTAAACTTGTCAAGGATGGCGTTATAGATCCTGACGGTTACGACTATAATTTTGATAATCCTAGCCCTAATGACCAGCCCCGACGTAAAAACAAAGAGCGTTGGGAAATGTGGCACGGTCCTGGAGTCTAATTTTTACATGTCTCTCTATAGAAAGAGAGGTAATCAATTATGACTACATTTAATTATCAAGGTATGGAATATGACGAAAGCTACATTAAGAAGCACATGCTATATTCAGCTAATGTTAACCGCTTGTATATGACTCGAGTTCTAAAAGAATATTTTGGAGCACGTTTCACAGACAGAGCGCAACGTAAGTTGGAATTAGTTGAGCATCTTATGTGGTCTTTCAGAGATGAGCCAGACCAAGAAACTATTGATGCTATCGTAGAAATTACTACAGAATTCAGACAAGAGCTGGAATGGACCAAGCTCGATGAAGAGGCTATTCGCTATCTAGGTATTAAGGCCTTTACGGAACTCGATGAAGAAGACCGTAATCGCTTGAACTACCTATGGCGCGATTTAGCTAACTAATCGAGTGAGGATACATTCCTCCTCTTTTTTTTTAAAGGAGCAAAAACAATGGAACTATTCGTAACAGATGAGGAGCTTGATCGTGGTGCGAACTGTCTTAAGACTATGTGGGGTCGAGACAATGTCGTTGAGATTGTCAGACACCATGTAGGTATTATTAAAGGCATGGCTGAGACTATGTGCTATATGCAAGGTAAGACTATGCCGTATAATGTCCCGCCCCTAGTTGACTTCATCGATAACCTATGTCAGTCTATCCTGGGTACTGACAAATACTATATCTACGCCGCCCATCCAACGATCGAGAATGTCATTCTTAAATGTCATAAAGGCCCGGCGTTGCATGGTCGTGTAATGAACCCTGTCTCTGCTATCATGCAGGTCTATCGTGATAAAGACGGTCTATGCTGGTATATCTCAGACAAGCCGTTTGAGTCTCATGCTTTGAAACCATTTACCATTTACAATACGGGTAATGGGTACTTTGAATACCATGGACCTAACGCGCCTATTGGATCTGACTACTATATTGAAGAGTTTAAGGAGTGGTAAGATGGACGAAATCAAGTTAATCACATTCTGCACTATTTACTCACGGTCTAAGCTCCAGCTCATTGACTTGTATAAGAAGTTGCACGAGCATGCTAAGACTTATGGTTATTTGACTGTAAAAGACTACGTCCGAATCTGGCAAAAGATCCCAGAAGGAAAAGAAGCCTTAACAACACAATCGGCATCTGATGAATGGGGTGTTACTGTACATGACTTCCCTGCTAAGATCAGTATTAAAAAACACCCTATCAACGGCTACTATCTACATATGCCCTCAACATATCTATTGTAGGTGATATTATGGGTAAAGGTGTTTATAAGGAGCTCAAAGATTCGTTTGATGAGATGAGCTACAACCACAAACAAGATGGTACAGTTGAAGGGATGACTCTTTGGTTCTATCATATAAAGGACCCTAAGTTGTTTAAACGTAAATTCCAAGATTACCGGTTGTGGTTGGTGCAAGTGAAAGGCTTCTGGTACAAAATGGTATTCGAGGAGTATCTTGACATGCCAGGACAGCTAGGTTTACGCTTTACTATAATCTGGTAGTCTAAAATTTACAGCTCACTATATAGAAAGAATAAAGGAGGATTTCCAAATGGAAAACGAAAAACGCTATGAATACGACGGATGGTTTCCAGGAGTAGAAGGAGACGATAATGCATACGGATTGTTCTGGGATACAGAAAACCACTACCAAGCATGTATCAAACCAATGGAAAAAGATGAAGCTGTTGAGCTTTGGCATTCTGTTCAAGAAGAACACGCTGCTGAAGTAAAAGAAGGCGCATCTCACGTTGGTAAGTACATCGCGATCGGTTGTGGTCTATTTCTCGGACACAAATTGCTATCGCATTCCGGAGCTTATGGAAAAGCTAAAAGTTGGGTTTCAAAGAAATTCGGCAAAAAGGAAGATGAAGGAATTATTATTTCTGAAGAATAGGAGTTTGGGTATTTTTACCCAGCTCTTATTTTTTTTAAAGGAGTATCGAAATGATTAAAGAATTGATTTTAAACAGCTTTGCTAAATGCCTCTCTAAACGAGACCGTGAAGCCCTGAATTCAGCAACCCGTTCACTTATAGCCAATCCTAGAACCTTTTTGGACAGTAAGACTTTCAACGACTACCAAGACTGGTTGTACTACAACGGTGGTAGTGACAGAGCCTTATCCCCAATAACCCTACGTGTATTTAGCTTGGTAGCGGCGAAGTTAGGTATAGCTACAACTGAAGCCTATTTTCTTTGGGTGAACGATCAACTTATCTTCTATCCTGACGTTCCTGGTAGATTGACGCCAACTATGCTTGACTCTCTTATTTCATTGGAGTATCGTGCTAGTAAGTTAGTAGATGCGGGTAAGAAGATCTATTTGGCATACAATATTGAATGTAATCAGATCGGTGTTATGGGTCTATTCCAGAATAAATGTCGTGGTCAGAAACCATTCTACTTGTCAGATGTACAAGTCGATATTCCATTCTTCGAAGCTCGACGACATAACGAAGATATTAAGCGACTCAACGATATCCGTATCGCATATGGTTACGATCCAATCCCATCTAAATCCAAAGACGATGAATACAGTGCAGAACGTAATACTAAGAAACTCGTTAAGCTCCTAAATCCTAGCATTACCAATAAGGAATACAAACGCCAATTCAAGATTGCTGAAGAAGTTGATTGGAACAAAACTATGTATCAACATTTCAAACTATTCAAAGACGGCTTGAAGAAAGTGTCTAAGGTTGAATTCGCTAACCCTGAGCTTATCTTCCTAACAATTCAAGCTACAGGTAAGTACCCATTCAACATATATTCTGATAATAACCTAGGCAAGGTCTACCTGAAAAAGGTTATGGATATTGTTGCTTTAAACTACGAAGACTGGGAGGTTTAATTATGGTAGAACAAGTACGTAATTCTGAAGGACGTGTATTCAAGCAAGCATGGGGCCCACGCTCATATGCTAAGTCGCTATGGGATAGTATCGCGATGTATATGAACCGTCGTGGTGTTATCTACGACCAATTCCGTGAGTTTTCAGAGTATTCTCAAATTACTCGTATTGAGTATAGCCGAGCATACAAGTACCATGAGACAATGGCTCGTCAGCGGATTAATGAAATCCGTAAGGCAAACGGCCTTAGAACTATCCCGTTGAAATCTAACGACTGGTATCACGAGGATATTGTATTAGAAGGATTGGAGGATTATAAGTATGCAAAAGTCAGCTAAGTATATTTACTTCTTCTTCATCTTAGTTATCTTAACTATGATGTACATGGCGCCGACTATGGTAATTATCTGGTTGGCAATGAAGTTTGGCTCGTTGAAGGGAATCGGGTTTATCTTCGGTTTCTTCCTATTATTAGGGTATATTATGGCACTGACGTCAGTGTTTGCAGACCTGAGAGAGGAAGATACACCGCCTGTAAGGGAACCAGAACCACCTTGTAAGCTAGTTAACTCTAATGGATCGCCATTCTCGGTATATCAACAACTATCTATATTCGAGAACTATGGGCTGATTAATGTCTATAACAGGTTCTCAGAAGTCCTGAAACGTCTGGAGTTCAATAAGAGCTATCTGACAAAAGCTCAGCAACTAGCTTTGATGTTTACCTATCTCAGCTCATGTATGCCAAAAGATATTATCGAAGATGAGTTATTCATCTATAACGAGTGGTATCAAGGACGAGTCGCTATATTGTTAGCAATCGACGATCCTTTCAAATACGCATACAACTCAGATTGGTTGAACTTTGTTGAATCGGATATTGAAGGAGACCATTACGTCTTTGTCATTAACCAGACTAAAGGCGTGACTGCATATAAAGGGACTAGGGATGAACTAGTCGAACAATTTAAATTAGATTGGCCGGAGTAAAACATGACAGAAAACAGAAAAGTAAAAAGACCTGAAATTAAAGAGGTCAGTAGAAGTATTAAGGATATCTTAGAACCCGCATTTGATATTCTTAAGTTGAAGCCCGCTGATGACAAGGAGTATATCTTTGATCTATATATGATCATGGACGAAATTGTCAAGGCTTCGCATTATAGATTTGATGCAAATGACCTTTGGGAGCTGTTCCAAATGGACTGTGTCTTTATCGGTACTCGTGACGGCTGGGTAAGACATACACCTAAGAACTTGATCACGATTGCTCGTATCGCTAATAACTTGGATAAGCCTGTTATCGACGTCTTTATTCAAGAGGAAGAAGATGATAATTACAAATTCGATGTCCGTATTGTAAAACCTAAAAATAATAACGGCAAAAACAAATGGTTCTAAAGAAATAAAGGAGGCTTAGATGAGTCAAAGACCACTTTGGGAAAAGGTCGCAATATTCCTAGTCGCGGCTGTATTAAATCTTTTGGTATTTGGTACCCCGTTAGTATGGGTGATACTTTTATACTCGGCCATGCCTGAGTATCTAACTCTTATAAAGCTGGTTCTCATACTAGCCTTTTCTTATCTTGCACTGAAGAGTGTTACTCTATCGTATTTGTATGTCTTCCATGACATACCTATTAAAAAGGAGGATCGCGATGTCTGATAATATTATTAAAGTTACTATAGACCAAGCCGCTACTGATCCTGAAATACTTAAGGCACATATGACTGATATTACAAAGAACGGGTTGGTTGTCGAAGTTATTAAGGAAAACTATGATGATAAACGCTGGTGGGACACAGCCGTTCAATTTACTATGAATGCTAATGATCTATATAAGATCCCTGATATTATAGCCGAACCAATAATCATGTATCCTGTAGAGGACAACGATAATAAGAACGGCGAGCCTAAAGAAATGTATATAACTATTTACAACGGGTATATTGAATAAAGGAGGTTAGAAATGCCAGACAATAAACCTAAATTCACTCATATCAGAGTCGCCGAAACTGGTGAGCTTAAAACATACTATGATGAAGGTAACTCGGAACCTCTTGTTGTAGAACTTAATGACCAGACTGCTGAGTATATTGGTCTAATTCTTGACAGTATTAAACCTGGTAGTATGATTGAGTCGATTCGTGGGACTAAAAACGCCGCTGAGATATTCTGTGTCACTACAGGCTGTTCTTATTCTAAATTCCATTCATATTGTATTGACGCAATTAAGATCGATCCTAAGGACTTGCCTGATCAGGTTAAGCAAATATCTTCCCAGTTACATATTATCTTCAAGCTTGCCGGTATTCGTCTCAACAGTCAATTATTGGCAATCTCTATCTACAACCATTACCTAGACATGGATATTGATATCCTTAACACAGTCTACCACTTGGTTGAAATGGCTATTGAGTTGAAAGAAGAAGGTATGATAGAATGAAGCTACTATGCAGACCAGATTACTACACTAAGCACCGTGATGAGATATTGGAGTTTGTCAAGCACAAGGAAGACATTATCTTCACTGCAGACCTGCCTGGGGTTAAGACAGACTTCGATTATTTCCTCATTGACAACGATACTGCACGCAAGATAAGTTGGCATGTTAGTGAGGTGTATGATAACTTGCTAAAGAACACCAACATTCTGTCTAAGGAAATTGAGGATAGGGTTAACTATGAGACGACTCAACGCTTCTATTTACCTAAATTCCACTTCGAAAGACCGGAATAACCTTGCATTTTTACTATAATAAATCTGTAACTTATTACAAAGCTCTTAATAGAGGGAGTGAGATGGAGAGTTTTATACTCATATATTATAGGTAAAATATTAGACGTATTTTTCTACTATTATATACCACTCTCTCTATCGCTTAACTACTTTATTTGCTAGAAAAGGAGAAAAAATCATGGCAAATACACAACAACTTACACTTGAAAACGTTCGCGTTATCTTCCCTAACTTTGGAGGACGTGTTACAGACCATAACAAACTTGGTTCTCGCGAATTCTCTGCCCAACTAGATCCTGAAGTCGGTGCTGAACTAGCGTCACAAGGTTGGAATGTTAAATTCCCAGCTGAAGATCAGCCTCATGGTAGAATCTTCTTGCCTGTAACTCTGTCTAATGGCCCTACGGTTCAACCATGGATTAAAATTGTCCTAGTTAACAATGGTCAAGGTACTATTGTACAGCCAGACGACGTTGAGCAACTTGCTATGCTTGATAATGTTACACCTGGAGCTCGTGCAAACCTTATCCTTAACCCATATCACTGGACAGTTGGATCTAACTCTGGTATCAAGGCTTATGTTAAGAAGCTGTATATCTACCTAGATGATATCGATCCTGAACTTGCACCACATATGGAAGAGTTTGAACGCGATATTAACTACTTATAATAATGATTCCCAAAACACTTGGGAAGATAACCTTGAAGCCCGAGCAATATGAAGCTTGCTCTAAACTCAAATCCGGCTCTATATTAATGGGAGGTGTTGGTTCAGGTAAGACATATACGTCTATATTCTGGGCCGCCTCCCAATACGGAGTCGATTTTTTTACGGAAGAAAGACCTTTGATCGTAATCACTACTGCTATGAAGCGGGACCTGATTGAAAAAGGCGCTGAAAAACCAGACTGGCAACAGTCCTTGGAGAATTGTGGTATATATAATTATATAGTAGACTCATGGCAAAACATTGAGAAGTACTATAATATATCCAACAGCGTTTTTATTTTTGACGAGCAGAGGGTTGTCGGTTATGGTAAATGGGGTAAGTGCTTCATTAAGACTGCTTGGAACGATAACAAATGGATATTGCTCTCAGCGACCCCTGGTGATGTATGGATGGACTATATGCCTGTCTTCATCGCTAATAAGTTCTACCGTAATAAGACCGAGTTCACATCTCGTCATGTTGTCTGGGATCCGTATGTCAAATTCCCTAAGGTCAAACGCTACATAGGTACTGCCGTTCTTGAGAAATACAGGAACCAGATTATAGTACCCATGGGTGATAGTCGTAAGACAGTTAGGCATAGAGATTACGTATACGCTGAGTTCGATGCTAAGGCATTGCTGGACTTGGCTAACACAAGATGGAACCCATATACAGACGAGCCTATATTGAATGTTGCTGAATACACCCAGCTAGTTAGACGTATTGTTAATACATCGCCTGACCGAGTTAGGATTGCTGAAGAGTTAATTAAATCTCACAAGCGCATAATTGTATTCTACAACTTCAACTACGAGTTGGATATCTTAAAGGATATATGTGAGCGCAACAACCTACTATACAAAGAATGGAACGGCCTTAAACATGAGCATATCCCGTCTAGTGATGATTGGATATATCTTGTGCAATACACGGCTGGAGCTGAGGGATGGAACTGTACTACGACCAACGCTATTCTTTTTTATTCAGTAAATTACTCATTTCGTAAGATGGAGCAAGCAGAAGGACGGATAGATCGGACTAACACCCCGTACAAAGACTTATATTACACCTACATCACCTCTCTTTCTAAAGTTGATAAGGATATTCTTAAGGCTGTACGAGATAAGAAACGATTTACTGAGGCTGCTTGGGCTAAGAAACAAGGTTTTGTTCCTATTGATATGCAAATTGAAAAGCTTGAGGAGGACTGGCTATATGGCGTCGAGATTGGAGGCTGATTTCCAAAAGATGGTCGTTAAAAGGCTCAGAGAGGCCTATAGAGGGCTTCTGCTGGTCGCTAAGACAGACCCTGGGTCAATACAAGGGATGCCTGATTTAATCGTTCTATGCGGCTCTCAGTACGCTTTACTGGAGGTTAAACGCTCAGCTACGGCTAGAAAACGTCCTAATCAAGGTTATTATATCGAGAAATTCGGCAAGGATACCTTTACTTCATTCATTTATCCTGAAAATGAGCATGAGGTTATCTGGTATATGCTGGAATTCTTCGGTTTAGATCCAAATCTATATTTCAATCTTAAAGGAAAATAGGTTAAAAACCGCCTACACGGACAAATAATCTTCTATTATATATAAAGGAGCTATAATGGATTGGATACCACATTGGAATTTACAAGGTAAACATGCCTTCTTATCCCCATCAGGTTACTCGTGGTTGGGATATGATGCTGAGAAAATGGCTAAATCCTATGAAAACAAGCAAAATGTTGCTCGTGGGACAGCTTTACATGAGATGGCGTCGCAACTTATTAAGTCAAAAACAGAGCTTGCACCTAAAAAGAAGGCTCTAAACATGTTTGTTAATGATTGTATACGTGAAGGTATGTCGTCTGAGGTGTTATTATACTACTCAGATAACTGTTTTGGCACTGCTGATGGTATAAAATGGGATGCTGATAACAAGGTTCTTCTCATTTATGACCTCAAAACCGGTGTTTCTAAGCCTTCATTTAAACAATTAGACATCTATGCTGCTCTATTTTGCTTAGAATACAACGTAAATCCTAAGAAAATTACCATTATTCAGCGGTTGTATCAGGGAAATGGCTTCACTGAACAGGTCACAACCAATGATAAAGCCCGAATTGAGGGTGAAAATGATGGGAATATCGGTTGGATTATGTCCCATATTAAGGAAATGAGTAAGATTTTAGATGAAAAAGAAGCCGAAATCAGACCATTTAGGTTCTGGTAAGGGTCAAAAATGGGTCAAATTGGTAGGATATTTATGTAAAATTCTACAGTTTTTGAACAAAATCGCTAATTTGCCCCTGACAAAAGTGGATCAAAAGTCGTGATTTTCCCCAATTTTCCCCAAAAAAAAGTTGGGGATAGAGCAAAAAACTTGGGGATTTTGCCTGTTTTTGGCCATTTTCCCCACGTTTGACCTACTTTTGATCCGACTTTTGATCCACTTTTTTGGGCCTATTTTTGCTATAATGTATGAGGAAATTTGGGCCTATTTTTGCATGTTTTTTAGAGGTTTTTCAGTGCTTAAAAAGTGGATCAAAAGTCGGATCAAAAGTCCCGGAACTTTGGTGATTTTGGTCTTTTCCCCAAGTTTTCCCCAAGTTTTTCTATAAATCCCCAAGTTGAATGTGGGGAAAATTGAAAAGGCTGTCAGGGGCAAATTTGGAAAAAAAGGGTCATTTTGGCCTGTTTTTGGCCTATTTTTGCTAAAATAAATTAGTTTTCCCCAAAATCCCACGCTTTTTTCAGAAAACTTTTAAATATATTAATTAAGATTATATGTGTTTATTGTGGTATATTATGCATATTTATATATTGTCATAAATTATATATATATTATATTATTTTTTAATAATCTCGCGCGTACGGGAACTATAATATAAATATATAAAATTACCTAAATAAATAAGGTTTTTTAATCAATATATATAAAAAGTTTCTGAAAAAACGTGGGGATTGTGGGGAAAACATATTTATTAAAGTTTTTTAGAGATTTTGAGGAATTTCGTAGATTTTTTAAGATTTTTGTGATTTTTAGGAAAATCAGAGTTATATATCACAACCTTTTATTTTGGAGTGGATGCTCGTCGAGAGGCGGGAGTCGATATGAATTCCAAACTGCACATAATTTTATATGCGAGGTTTGCGTCGGTTAGTGCTGGCATAGTATTTACCTCCTTATAAATATTTTTGAACTTCATAATACATAATCAACAAAGCAGATTTTTTTACTCCCCTACATTACATTTTTTCATGATTTCTGTCGAGCGGTACGTCCAATAGTTTTCCAATCGACAGCAACCCATATTCATTTTATGGACCTTTTCATATTTTCTACGTTACATTTTTGCTGTTAAGCGGTTAAAATAGGTTATGTAAAAAGTTATTAACTTGAGTCTGAACTTGCATATTTAAAATTGTGTGCGGTTTAGAATTCATATCGATATCCAATTGGGAATAGGATAAAATGTTGTGATTTTTATGATTTTTCGAGATTTCTAGAAACAAAATGGCTAGAATAGGCCTGAGAGGCTCATATTCGCGCTCTACGGCGTTTTAAGCATATAGTCGGTAAATAGTTCCACTTTGTGCTAAAATCGCTCTACGGGCCTGCTAGGGGGCTTAAATGACGTGCTGTAAAATGCACGATTTTTATTATTTTGAGGAGGGTTTTGCATTGGATTTCAAAAATGTCTTCGAAAATGAAGACGAAATCATGGACGATTTGAGTCAACTTTCTGATGAAGGACGAGAAATTATCCTCAAACATTATGGGGTAAAAAGACGTTCTGGTCGTTATCCTTGGGACCCATTATTGCATTTACCGAAGAACCATAAGTTCATTGAAGAGCGGGATGAGCTCAAAAAACGAGGTCTTTCCGACAGTGAAATTGCAAAACAAATGGGACTTTCCACAACAGTTTATCGCTCAAAAGTGACGATTGCCAAAGAGGAATTGAAGGAATATAATATGCAACGGATTGCAAAATTGCAGGCCGAAGGCAAAATTATAGACGATATTGCTAAGGAAATTGGTACTACTGGGCAGACCGTTCGCAACTATATTGACGAAATGAACAACCCAAATAAGTCCTCTCGAGCGCAAAGAGTGCAGACTGAAGCGGTTGCGGACTCGTTAAAAGACGCTGTAAAACGGTCAAAATACGTGGATGTGGGTAAAGGAGTCGAGGTTCAGATGGGTATTTCCAAGGAAAAACTCAAAGCTGGACTAAATGCACTGGTCGAATCTGGTGATTATGAGGTCCATAACCTCCGAATTGCCCAGGTTACAGACAAAAATAACTCCACTCCGGTCAAAGTATTGACAAAAGCGGGGGTTGAACGGAAAGATATCTATAAAAACATGGATAAAATCCGTCCTGTTGAGGAGTTTGCTATCGATGGTGATAGTAGAATGTTCCAACAAATGGAACGCCCTAAGTCTATTGGCTGGGATCGTGTACATATTCGCTATGCAATCCCTGAAGGACAGCGTGGTCATGGTACAAATGACGACGGATCCACAATGGATGGGGCTATGTTCCTACGCCCTGGTGTAAAAGACCTTAATTTGGGTAAAGCATCTTATGCACAGGTCCGTATTGCTGTAGGTGATACACATTATCTTAAGGGTATGGCTTTATATGGTACCGAGGAAATGTTCAAAAACGTTCCTAAGGGTACTGATATTATATTCAATACCAATAAGACAGCCGATAAGGCCCCTCAGGACGTCCTGAAGCCTCTTAAAAAGAACCCTGATGGTGGGGCACCTATCGATGGTCCGAACCCATTTGGGGCTACTGTGAAGCGTCAGAACGTGCTTATCGATTCTAAAGGAAATCCTGTATATAAAAAAGGGGTTACCGATAGACACGGTAATAAGGTTGCAGAAATCGGTTCAGTTAATATTGTAAATGAGGAAGGTGACTGGGCTAACTGGTCTAAGACTTTATCCTCACAATTCTTATCCAAACAACCTACGACTGTTGTTCATGAACGTTTGAAGGCTACTCTAAAACAAATCGATGATGAGTATGACAGTATCAAGAAAGTAAATAACCCGGTAATTAGAAAACAATTATTAGATTCATTTTCATCTGATCTGGAATCTAAGCAGGTACATATGAAAGCGGCAGCTCCTAAAGGATTTCAGGGGCACGTTATCTTGCCGGTTCCTGATATGAAGGAGAATGAAATCTATGCTCCTAATTATAAAAACGGGGAACGTGTTGTTCTTGTACGATATCCTCATGGTGGTCGATTTGAAATGCCAGAGCTCACTGTAAATAATAACAGTGTCGCTCGTAAAATGATATCTAAGAACAGTCCTGATGCTGTGGGTATCCACCCTAAGGTCGCTGCTAAAATGTCAGGGGCTGACTTTGATGGGGATACAGCATATCTTATTCCCAATAACAAAGGGAAGTTTAAGACAGCTAACAGCTTAAAAGAGCTGGCTAACTTTGATCCTAATATGTATCAAGATAAGCCGGGAACATTTAAGCCTATCGAAAAGAAATACCAGCAAACTTTGATGGGGGTCGTTTCTAACCTCATTACGGATATGACATTGCAGGGTGCACCAACGAGCGAGATTGCGCGTGCTGTAAAACATTCGATGGTAGTTATCGATGCGGAAAAACATAAGCTGAATTATAAACGGTCTGCTGAAGAAAACGGGATCGATGCATTAATGAAGCGGTATATGACGCACGTCGATAGGATTAAATACGGGGAACTAGAAAGATATAATCCTAAGACCCGTAAAATTGATAGGGTGGTCGATCCAGATACCCTTAAAAAAGATTTAAATCCCGATGCTAAATATACATCGGCCTCCACAATTATATCCCGCCATAAACAAACGGTCATAACTGACGGGTACCGTGTAGAAGTACCGGACCCTAAATCAAGCACTGGCAAAACAAAAATGGTATGGCGAAATAAAAAAGAAACATATCTTGTGAATATGGTGGAGGATGCTAACATATTCTTAGGGCCTAATGCTACAAAAACGGAGCATCATTATGCGGACTACGTAAATGAATTAAAGGCATATAAGAAACGGGTAGACGCTGAGTCAGCGGATATCAAGATGCCGGCCCGTGATCCTAAGGCTGCTAAGATCTATGCATCAGAAGTCTTGTCAATGAAAGAGAAAGTTAATCAAGTTAAGATCAACCGAATCAAAGAGAGACAAGCACAACGTATGGCCGAAGTATCTAGTAAAGCTGAGATTGCTCGAAGATCTGAAGACGAAGTCTTGAAGAAGGATGACATCTCACGGATCAAGCAGCAAGCCCTGAACAAGGCTAGAGCACAGCTTGGTACAGGACGGAACCCTGTTACAATCACTGATGATGAGTGGGATGCAGTACAAGCTAACGCTGTATCGGGTACGTTACTAAAAGAACTGGTATCCTTTATGGATGACGCCCAGCTTAAGACACTAGCTACACCACGTCCTAACAAAGTTATGACAGACGCTAGAAAGAACAAAGCCAAGGCGTTACTTGCAAATGGTTACACAATCTCTCAAGTTGCTGAAACTTTAGGGGTCAGTCCAACAACTATTGGGAAGATCAAGAACGAATAGTTTAGTGGGTTCTCTAACCCTACTGTTCTTGTGTGCCTACCGCAAAGGGAATAGGTATAGCTATGGGCTATAAGCTTAGGCTAATCTATCTCTATCCTATAAAGAAAGGAGACTACTCATGTTAACTACCGAAGACAATCCATTCGATCCTTGGACTCAGTATGACCTTTGGCGTGAGTGGGACATTAGTCATGGTTACAATCTTGAGTCTTACATTGCAACACTAATGCCAATGCTCACTTCTGCATCGATAGAAGACTATGAACATGCTTGGTCAGTTGCTGTTTCTTCAATTCTGGAACAAAACATCTTTGGAAACTTGAAGCTTGTTCCTAAACCCGCTGATTATGAGGAGGACCTCACTTTCCTCGAAGACTCTGAAGATGATATAAAAATTTGATACCCCCGGGGGGTCTGATTACAGCCCTCCCTTTCTTTGCATCGGCGCTGGTATCAAAAATTCCCCCGTTGCGATTTTTTTCAAAATGGTTTTGGATTCTAACAGGCCGATATTAAGATCGGTTTCTGAGGCTATACGTGTTTGGCTCCTTTTCCGTATAGTCTTAGTCTATAGGTACCTTAGACAGGACTTAGGTTACTTGTAAAACTAACTTAAAGTCGGTCTATTTGAGTCCAAAAGCATAAGAAAGGATTCGACAACACTAATAAAGAAAGGAAAAGTCAAGTGGCAACTAGTAAAACTACATACAAAGTTGTGGCCCCTGCTGGAGTTTACATTCGACAGACACCGCAACAGTCAGAAGACAATGTTGTTCGACTGGCAGATAATGGTGAACGCCTAATCGTTCTTGAAGTTGGCTCTGAATGGGTTAAAACTGAAGAAGGTTATGTGATGAATCGTCCATATATCATCGAGCCGGATACTACTAAACCTAAGAAACAAAAGGAAGAGGCTGAATAGTTATGACAAATGAAGTTGCTAATTATGATACTCCTCAACGGGCCTATAAACCTGCACGTTCGCCTGAACAGCGTGAAATGCAAATGATGGCACTTGCGATGGAGCTATCTGAAAAGCGTCTTCAGGAAGGAACTGCTTCGGCTTCGGAGATCGTATACTGGTTAAACCAAGCAAGCCCTAAAGCTCGTCTTGAGCGCAAACAACTTGAACTACAAGCGGAGCTATTGCAAGCACGTATCGACTTGATTCGTAGTGACCAACAAGCTGAACTTGACTTCAAGGAAGCGCACAAAGCGTTCCAAGGTTATGCTGGTAAACCATCTGATGTTATTGAGGGGACTTTCTATGAGCAATAGACTGTCCTACAAAGAAATGTCTAAACTCGAATCTTATACAGAGAGATTAGAGTATCTCCGACTTCGTGGAATTCAACATGAAGCACCAAGAGACATCTCTAACCCTTTCTATAAATCAAGAGCCTGGCTTAACTGTCGAAACGAAATCATTCGTCGAGATCTTGGTCAGGACCTTGGAGTAAGAGGACTTTATGTTGACGGTGTTATCACTGTTCATCATATGAACCCTCTAACAAGAGAAGACATTGAGAATCTGACCGAGAATTGTTTCGATCCTGACGGACTTATCACGGTCTCTGATTATACCCACAAACGAATCCACTACGATCAGAAGGAGTATCAAGAATGGGTGGAGCGTAAACCGGGTGATACAAAACTATGGTAAGGATGAAATGAATGAACACAATCTATGAAGACGTTCTCAACTTCGTCGGTGTATTACATGATTCCGATCCCGAGTCCAACAAAGTTGTAAAAACTCAGATAGGTTTGGCTATCGATACTGCCTTAGGTATTCTTGTACAAAACGGTATAGGGCATACTTGTAGTGTTGTTACTAATCCCGATCTTACGTGGAGTGACTTTTTCTATGGACATATCGATGATCTGGATGAAGGTATAAAACGACGACTTGATAATATGTCTTTTGCTAAGACGTTTGTCGGTATAAGTGTCATGATTTCTTATGACCCTCCACAAGCATCGGTCCTTACGGCATTAAAAGAAGCTCGTGATGAAAATCTTACTCGAGCTCGTTGGGAGGTAGAATATGTCAACAAAGACATCCGATGACGTACTACTTCATTATGGTCGAAAGGGACAGAAGTGGTATCATCATATCTTTGGTTCCATTCGCGGTAGTATAGGCGGTAGACGTCATAAATCTAGCAAACAAACTGCGGTTGCTAAGGCTATGGCTAAGCGTAAAAAAGGTATGCCAGTTGATGAGTATCAACGAGAGCTAGAAGTCATCAATCTTTATCGTCATAGAGATAAAGTATCGACTAAAGCTTTAAAAGCCAAAATTGCTAGAATTGAGTCTGAACGTAAACTTAAAGAGTTAGCAGAAGCTCCAGGTAAAGCTCGAGCAGAAGCGCTTAAGAAGAAGCAACAGGCTCGACTTAAGTTTATTGGTAAGGCTATCTCTGCCGGTATTGATGTTTATAGTAAAGTACCGTCATCTGTTGCAACTCGAAAGATCGATAAGAGCAACAAAGATGCTGTCAAGAAAGCTATAGAAGAATTCAAAGTACGGCAGGAGTGGGCTAAGGCGTTTAAAGACGTACCTATTACTATGACGAACTTCACGCAATCCGTTAACATTCACGGTGTTGATGTTTACATACCTGAAAGTATTCGGAAGACAAAAGACTTGCGTGCGGTTCTAACTAAAGATACAATGATTGGAGATAATTGAGATGGGTGAAATTATTAATGGCGTGTATGTACCGTCAAATGAAGATTTGCTTCAACACTATGGCAAGAAAGGTATGAAGTGGAAAAAGCGTAAAGGCGTAATCGCTGATGCTGCTGAAGCTCTTACTGAAGATCTTGCGTATGCTGCTGATAAAAAAGCGATTGACGAACATGTTAAAGATGCGTTGCGTGATAAGCAAACGATTGAAAGAAACATGTCTGACAATATTAGCAAGATCAAGAGCGGTGTTCGGAATGGTAAAACTGAAAATCCAGCCGAACAAAAATATCATGATGCTTATATGCGTAATGCAAAATCTTATGAACGTGCCGCTAAGATCTTGGAAATGCGTCGTAAACACGCAAAAGATACGGCTGCTGCACATGCTAAAGACGTTAAGAATAGACGTAAATAATACCTTTAAGGAAAAGGAGTAGCTAGTGGTATTTAGCAACACTGCGGTTCCTGTCGAGTACGGTAGATTTAGAGACGCTGTAATACGCGGTGAGATTCCTGTATGTCGCGAGGTCTCGATGCAGATGAACCGAATCGATGCGGATATCGCCAACCCAAATTATTATTACGATAGCGATGCTATTCAAGGATTCATTGACTTCTGTGAGAATGAGATGACCCTGGTTGATGGTCGACCATTGACCCTATTACCTACTTTCCGACTTTGGGCAGAAGACTTACTAGCTTGGTTTGAGATCAAGGAAGAGAAGGTATATGACCCGCAGACCGGAAAATTCAAAATAGTTAAACATAAGCGCAGACTTAGAAACAAACAATACCTAATTGTCGCCCGTGGTAACGCTAAGTCGCTTTATGCAACTCTACACCATGCCTATGGTCTGGTAATCGACACGAACTCCACACAACAAGTAACAACCGCTCCAACTATGGCTCAGGCAGAAGAGGTGCTATACCCATTTGCTACAGCTATAACCAAAGCGGCCAGCTCGACTGAAGGGTTCCCTTTGTTCAGAGTTCTTACTAAAGGCTCTAATAAGGCTCGTACTCAAAAGTCGCAAGCTCAACTTGCTGTTACGAAAGACGGTATTGTTAACAAACTAACAAACTCCATACTACAGGTTAAACCTATGACTCGTAGTAAACTTCAAGGATCTCGTGCCAAGTATGCTAGTGTCGATGAGTGGCTATCTGGTGATATCAAAGAGGATATTATCGGTGCCCTTGAACAATCCGCTTCTAAAGACGGTATTGACGACTATATTATCTTAGCCGTATCCTCTGAAGGTACAGTTCGTGACTCGGTAGGGGATGCTATTAAGAAAGAGCTTCTTGATATCCTTCGTGGTCAATACTACGACCCGCATACCTCTATCTGGTATTATCGCTTAGACGATCTTGCAGAGGTTGGAAATCCCGATATGTGGATGAAGGCTTGTCCTAACATTGGTATTACAGTTTCTTACGAAGCTTACCAACGTGATGTTAGACGGGCTGAACACTCTCCTGCGAACAGGAACGATATCCTGGCTAAACGGTTTGGGATACCTGTGGAAGGGACGACATACTTCTTTACTTTCGAAGAAACTGAACTTCATCGAAGGCAGAACTTCAGACGTATGGAAGTTTCAATGGGTATGGACGCTTCTCAAGGTGATGACTTCTGGGCTTTCACTTGGATCATACCTCTCGGTAGAGGTAGATACGGTGTACAAACAAGGTCATACGTTTCGGAAGTTAAATACTTACGTCTTAACTCTGCAGCGCAACAAAAATACGATCAGCTTCAAGCTGAGGGAACATTGATTATACTACCTGGTAACTATCTTGACTGGGAACAAGTATATGACGATGTTGAACGATACATCGACGAGATGGAATGGAGCGTTATCTCATTCGGATATGACCCATATAATGCTGCTGAGTTTGTTGATCGTTGGAATATGGAAAACGGAGACGTTGGTGTCGAAGTCGTACGACAAGGTGTTAGAACTGAGTCTGTTCCTCTAGGTGAAATTAAGAACATGGCGACATCTCGCGACCTTATTTTCTTCGAGGAACTTATGAAATACGCAATGGGTAATGCTGTTGTAATTCAAGACAATAACGGTAACTACAAACTTTCCAAAATGCGAAGCAATGAAAAGATCGATAACGTTGCTGCTTTGATGGATGCTTGGGTTGCCTATAAACGTAATAAGGAGGCATTCTTGTAGGATGGTAAATAACCCCTTAGGATCATGGAACGCATTCATGTCAACTCGTAACGGGCTCGACTATGATGAGTCATTAGTTTCCGGCTCTGGTTGGGGACGATCGACAAGTGCGCTTCGTGGTTACAATTTCAAACGTCAAGATTTGGTGAATAGCATTATCTCTATGATCGCTCTTGACGTCGCAATGGTCGACTTTAAACATTTAAAGATCAACGAAGAAGACGGTAATCAAACCCCTGTAGAGTCAGGTTTGATCGATTGCTTAACGCTGTCTGCTAATATTGACCAAACTGGTCGTGCATTTATTTACGATTTGGCCTGGTCACTATTGGAAGAGGGTACTGTAGCGATTGTCCCCGTTGATACGACTACAAAACCGAATGATGAAGGATCTTATGATGTCCTATCTATGCGAGTAGGTAAGATTATGCAATGGTATCCTCGAGCTGTTCGGGTTAGGGTCTATAATGATCAAAATGGTTTAGAACAAGACCTAACTTTATCTAAGCAATCTGTGGTTATCTTAGAATCTCCTTTGATTGGGCTACTTAAAGATCAGAACGCTACTCTACGATTGATAGAGCAGAAGATGGATCTTATGTACTCTCAAGACAAGGCGATTGTGGCAGGTCGTTTGAATGGTTTCATTCAAGTACCATACGCTACTAAGAGCGAACATAGGCAGGCTTTAGCACAAGACCGTAAAAAGAAACTCGAAGAAGAGCTAGCTAATAGTCAGTTCGGTATTGCTACCTTGGATGCGAATGAGAAATTCATTCACACTGGTGGTAATATCATGAACAACCTTGTTGATGACTTACGTAAGTTACAACAAGATTACTATAACCAAGTTGGTATCTCTTCTAAGATTCTTGATGGTACTGCGGGACAAGCTGAGCTTAATCTTTATTACCATCGTGCCGTAGACCCTGTTCTACAGACTATTGTCGATGGTCTTAACAGAACGTTCCTAACCAAGACCGCTAGAACGCAAGGTCAGGTAATTCAGTATTATCGTGACCCATTCCGTATGTTGCCAGTTGAACAACTAGGTACTGCGGCAGATCTCTTTGCTCGGAATGCAATATTTACTTCGAATGAAATCCGTGCAATGCTAGGTCGAGCACCTCACCCAAGTCGTATCGCAGATATGCTCTTTAACAAGAACATCTCTACTGGTATGGACCTAATGGGTATTGGTGATCCTAATGGTACAACCCAGGGGTATCCTGAAATCTACAACGATGGCCAAGGTGGGTATGTCGATGCGGACGGAAATCCGGTAGATGAGTACGGACGTCTCTTGGATGTATAAAAATTTTATGGAGGTTTTCTAGTTGCAAAAGAAGGCTGATTTTGCCGGATGGGTAACTAAGAACGACATTCGGTGTAGCGATGGTGTCACGATTCGTCATGATGCATTTCTACAAAGTGATGGCGCTCAAGTTCCTATCGTTTGGCAACATGATTACTCCAGTCCCTCAAATGTGTTGGGGTACATGAAACTTCAGCATCGTGACCAGGGTGTCTATGGGTATGGGTATCTAAATGATACAGAACATGCTCAAGACACTAGAGTCCTACTACAACATGGTGATTTGAACGCTATGTCTATTGGGGCTCGTGGTATCCGAAAGAACGGTAACGACGTAATTCATGGTGAAATCTATGAAGTAAGTCTAGTTCTCAAAGGTGCCAATCCTGGTGCGCTGATCGAACATGTTATGCTCCATAGCGCATACGGGACTGAAGAGTACGAAAGCGACCGTGCTACCATTCACACTGGTATCACGCAGGAACTCATTCATTCAGATACTGAAGATGAGTTAGAAGATAAAAAGGAGGGACACATGTCTCGTACATATGAGGAACTGTTAGAAGGTCTAACTGATGAAGAGGTTGAAATTCTCCTCGGTGGCGTTCTAGCTGACGTTGATGCCGCTTTGCAAGCTGAAGAAGCTGAAGAAGCAGAAGAAACTGAAAAAACTCAAAATGAGTTAGAAGTTAACGGTTTGGACGAAGAAGTCGCAACCGAAACTGTTGACGGAGCTACAGAAGACAATGCAGTCGCTGTAGAATCTAGTGCAGATGCTGGTGATACAGTATCACATTCTATTTTCGAAGGAGAAGAAGTTTTGAAACACAATCAATTCCAAGGGACTACTAATACTGCTGTATCTGAAGCAGAATTGGATACTTTACTACAAAGCGCGATTCAAGGAAACGCAACTTCATTCGCAGGCGTACTTCGTGCTAACGACGTTCTAGGTGAAGACTCACTTCAACACGGTTTGGTAGGTATGGAAACATTGTTCCCACAACCTGCTACTAACGGTGGAATCAATGTCTACAACCCAGGCTCACTTAACATCGACAAGATCATGGGACAATTCGGTAAGTCTCCACTTCCTCGCGTTAAGAATATGTTTGCTAACCTTACAGAAGACGAAGCTCGTGCTCGTGGATACATTAAAGGTAACCAAACTCTTGACTCTATCGAAGAAGTTTACTTCCGTGAAACTACTCCAGGTTCTGTTCACCGTCGTGAAACAATCGATCATGATGACTTGATCGACTTGCAAGATGGCGGATTCGCTGCTGTTAACTTTATCCAACAAGTTCAAATGGCTAAGTTCAAAGAAGAAATCGTTAAAGCGGCTTTCTTGTCTGACGGACGTCCATTGACACTTTCTGACGGTAAACGTAACCCTGAAAAGATCAGCGAAAAACACATTCGCCCTATCATCAAAGATGATCCATTGTTCGTAATCAAAGTAACTGCGGCTACATTTGAAAACGCTGTTGATGAAGTGATCGGTAAAGCATTCCCTGCATACCAAGGTTCTGGTAAACCATGTCTTTACATCAACCCATTTGACTTGGCTAAATTGAAGACTCTTAAAGACAAGAACGGTCGTTACTTGTATGCTCCATCTATGGATAACAACCAAGTACCTGGTAACGCAAACATCGCAGCATACTTCATGTGTGATGAAGTTGTTGAATACCGTGCTCTTCCTCAAGGAACATTCATCATTGGTAACCTTGTAGACTATCAATTCGGTATGTCTAAGAATGGCGAAATCGCTACATTTGATAGCTTCGATATCGACTTCATGCAACATAAATACTTGATGCATGCTCGTATGTCTGGTGCTATCCGTACACCTAAATCATTCATCGTCGTTACTGTAACTGATAAAGCTGCTGCTGATGAAGCTGTTGCTAACTTCGATTCTACAGGTCTTAAGACTAAACCAACTTGGACTGTACAAACAGACCCAACTGAATTCAAAGGTGTAGGTGCTAAAGCTGTAGATTATGACGCTTCAGTTAACGGAGTTGTTATGACTGAGGAAGAAAAGAAACTCGGTGATGTTGAAACAGCTCCAAAGCAAAAGAAACCTAAAAAAGCTGAATAGTCTTTGAAAGTTAGGAAGGTAACGAAATGACAAAAGCTGGAATTAGACTTATCTTCCGTTCCAAAGAGACAGAAGAAGTTGAAATTGGGGATCATCGTTATACCTATACGGTATCTCCTTTGTTAATTGCTAGAATATCTACTAAATCATTTATGATTGAGGATAGTGACTCAGTTAACCAGAATACTAAGTCGAAACTTAAGTTCGATGTTCTTTTGCCTAATGATGCATCTGACCGAGTGAATAGAATTAGCCACATTCTTTATATGGGCTCGTTCTATAAAGTGGGGACGATTAGACCTTACCCTCCTCGAGTTGCTTTAACAGTAGAAGATCTCGAATTGTCAGAGCTTAAGTCAGAGTTAGAACAGCGAGTGAATGAAACTTCTCGAAAATCTCAAAATGAATTAAAAATTGACGCATTCGATCATTTGGGCGTGTTGATGACTCCTCCAGAAGATACTAGTGAACTTCAAAAGAACTCACTGGTTCTGAAAGATGGGATTATTCAGGTCTGGGATGGGATGAAGTATATCGATCTTGTGAAGACTCTATCAACTACAGTTGCTGAACATACAGAAGAGCAATTATAATAATTTATACTACTAATCTACTATTACTAATTATAATTGTATAATTCAAATGTGAGGTAATGAACTATGGGGTTTAAGACAAGAAAGGAATTTCTCGAAGTTCTAAAGCGAGAGATCTGTCCGAATATTTATTTCACTCCTCCCGATGATGTTACACTTAAGTTTCCAGCTTGCGTTGTTACTAGGGAAGACTTTGATGTTCGTAAGGCAAATAATAAGCCGTATATGTCTAACATGGGGTATAAGGTGGTTTATATGTCTAAGAACGAGTCGGATGAAATATTTATGAAGATCTCGAATACGTTTATGTATTCTGCTTTTAGATCTGAGTATAAGGTTAACGGATTATATCACAAGGTCTTTGTGATTTATGTTTAGAAAGGAATGTCGATTTGGCTACAGTAGAAGAGGTTGTTAATTATGCCCGTTCTTTAGCGGATCAAGGGGTAGGTACTGATGCAGATGGTTCTTATGGAACTCAATGTGTAGATTTACCAAATAGTATTTCTCAAATTTACTTCGGTAAAATTCTATGGGGTAATGCTATCGACCTATTGGATTCCGCTGCAAGTTTGGGATATGAAGTTGTATACGATGCTGTGGGTGTAAATCCTAGAGCGGGTGCGATCTTTGTCATGGATACTACTTATCTGTATGGCCACCCTTATGGTCACACAGGTATTGTTATCGAAGACTCAGATGGTTACACAATCAAAACTATCGAGCAAAACATTGACGGAAATGCTGATTCATTATACGTTGGTGGTCCTGCACGATACAATGAACGTAACTTTGATGGTATTGTTGGATGGTTCTATCCTCCATATACTGGTCTTCCTCAAGGTGACCCTGTCATCGCACCACAACCAGAGACTCCTGCAGATGAGGTTGTTGTAAACGAAGAAACTGCGAAATTTACAGTAATGGTAGCTGGACTTAATGTCCGTACTGAGCCACACGTTACTGCTGAAATCGTAGAAGTTTACACACCTGGACAAACATTCATTTACGATCAGTGGATGGATGCTGACGGATATCGTTGGTTATCTTACATCGGTGCAACTAGTGGTAAGCGACGTTATGTTGCTTGTGGTAATGTTGAGAACGGCGAACGCATTAATGCATTTGGTGAATTCTCAGAAGCTTAATATTTGGAGGAAATTTTAAATGACAAAATTGGTTTGGGATCAGGATACTAAACGTTTATACGAATACGGTGTTGACAACGGTGTTCTTTTCCTTAAGAAAAGTGATGGTAGCTACGAAAAAGGTGTTGCTTGGGATGGCTTGACTAAAGTCTCAGAATCACCAGAAGGTGCAGAATCTACTGCTAAATACGCTAATAACAAGAAATACCTTAACTTGCGCTCAGACGAACGCTTTAAAGGTCAAATCTCAGCCTACACTTATCCACAAGAATGGAATAAATGTCAAGGTAAACGTAGCCCTATTACAAACGGAGCTGGAGGTAAGAAAGAACTTGCTGGTGTGACTGTTTCTGGTCAAGCTCGTTCTGACTTCGGTCTTTCATACCGTACTGGTATCGGTAACGATACTGAAGGTTTGGACCATGGTTACATTCTTCACCTTGTTTACTCAGCATCTGCTGGTGTATCAAGTAAAGAATACCAAACTGTAAATGAAAGCCCGGATGCTCTTGAGTTCTCTTGGGACTTCGATACAGTACCAACACCAGTACCAGGCATGAAACCAACTGCGCACGTTGAAATCAACAGCACTTTGGTTGAAAAAGACAAACTTGCTGAGCTTGAGAAGAAAATTTATGGTTCTGCTGATTCTGAACCAACTCTTCCAACACCAGAAGAAGTGTTCACCACTCTCGGTCTTGTCGCTGGGTAATTAGAATTTAATGACGTGGGATAGGGGTTGGACAACTAAGGTTCGTGTTGGCGTCAAAAATTCAAAATGAAATATAAATCTACATTAAAGGAGTATAGAGATGATTTCTAAAACAGTAACTTATAACAACTTAATCACTGGGGAACCAGTAACAGAGGAACTTTGGTTCCACTTACGTAAAGACGAAATTATTCGTATCATGGGTCGTGCTAAAAAGGATTGGGACGACTATATCAAAGAAATGATGAGCCGTGAAGACGTTGATGAGATCTTCGACTTCGTTGAATCTATTCTTAAGATGGCTTACGGTGAACGTTCTGAAGATGGTCGTACTTTCCGTAAAGACAAGAAACTTCAAGAAGACTTTGCTAACTCTGAAGCATACTCTGAACTATTCATTGATATGATTACAGACGCAGTATCTGCAGATGGCAAGGAAACTTCTAAGTTCTTTAGCGCCCTTGTAGGTGATCCAAACAAAGGAACTGTTCCGGAATCAGTTTCTAAACTCAAGAAATAATATAATTGAGGGGTAAATTTACACCCCTCTTTTATTTTTATTTGATAGCGAGGTATATATGTTAGTTATTGATACACCCGATCGGGAATATTATAATGAGGATACGTATCAATTCATAACTATACCAGGTCGCCGTTTACATTTCGAGCATAGTTTAAAAACTGTTGCGGAGTGGGAGACATTATATCGCAAGCCTTTTTTAACTCGAGAGGAAAAGACCACTGCTGAGCTCTTTGACTATTTCTTAATAATGTGTCAAGAGGATATAAGCTACTCGGATTTAACACCAGATGTAATTGAACAGATTTCGTTATATCTGGAGGATAAACCAACAGCTACAGTTATCAATCCAGTGGAGAAACCAAGTAATAACGGAATGGTTATGACGTCAGAGGTTATATATGCATATATGGCCAATGCGAGAGTTCCATTCGAATGCGATACTTGGAACATTCATAGGCTTTTAACTCTTTTAGGCGTCATCGGTGAATTCAATGCACCTAAGAAGAAGAAGTCTACGAGTCAAATATTGGATGACTATGATCGTATTAATAATGAACGGCAAGAGAAAATTCGTAAGATGCGAGAGGAGCGTGAACGAAATGAGAATAAAGGTGCAGACAATTAAGAAGAAAACCGGGTTGTCTACAATGGCTAAGAAAGCCGAAAACATGGATTCAGTTCGACATGCTTTACAATCTCGTGGACGGAGTGGATTGAGCCGGCTGATTTCTGCTACTCCTAAACGATCAGGGTCAACAGCTTCTTCTTGGGGCATGGAGGTTGAAAAATCTCAAAATGGTTTAAGTTTATACTACTCCAACTCTAAGAAAATCAAAGATGGTACCCCTCTTGTTGTACTTATTGTTAACGGCCACGGTACTGGTACTGGTGGATATGTTCCTGCTAATAACTTTGTTACTCCTATTGTAGATTCTATTGCAGATGAGATATTGAGGGAGGTGGAAAAAGTAATTGAGTAGACAAATAATTGAAGAACGTCTTATTAAGCTCGGTATTGATAATGAACAGTTCAAGACAGGTCTTAAAGAGTCGTTATCGTCTCTTGAAGACTTAGATAAATCCCTTGCAAAAGTTGATGGTAAATCTAGCTTTGCAAATACCGAGAAAGCCACTAAATCTCTAGGTCGCTCCCTTACCGAATTAATGGGCTCTGCCCCTAAACTAGGGGATATGTATATGGGCGCCTTTAATAAAATCGGATCTGCTGTTGGTAGTGCGACAGGAACCTTTAGTAAATTTGCATCTGGTGTCTTAAACTTTGTTTCTCCTATAACGTTAGGTGGTAAGCAAGCATCTGAGGCTATTCAATCCATTGATACCTCAGTTCAACAGACCAGTGGTAAATTTAGCATGTTACAATCGGTAGCATCTATTGCCTTGGGTAATATTGCGGCTAATGCTACAATGGCCGGCTTGTCTATGGCAAAGAACTTTGCGGGTAAGATACTTCACACAATCGCTCCGCTTAAAGCCGGTTTTGGGCAGTTTGAGGACAAAGTTAACTCAGTAAACATGTTGGTTGCCGCATTAGGTAAATCTGAGATGGGTCATATTACAGGATCCCTTGATGAATTGCAAAAGTATGCGGAAACAACTAAATACTCTGTTAAGCAAATGCATAACTCACTTGCTCAGTTCGTAAATGCTGGGGTGGGTCTAGATGATGCCACTACCGCATTGAAAGGTTGGGGTAACCTGGCTGCTTCTGCTGGTGCAAGTACAGATGGGTTCAACCGGTCACTCCAATTCGGGGTACAACAAGCATTACAAATGGGTATGATGAATACTCAGAACTGGATGTCTGTTGAAAATGCTGGTATGGCAACTAAACGGTTTAAAGATATCTTGGTTGAAACAGCTAAGGCTTTAGGACAAAACGTTGACTTATCTGAAGGATTCCGGGGGTCTCTTAAAGACGGCTGGTTGACTAACGAAGTATTAATTAAATCCCTTGAACAGCTTGCTAATGATGAAACTTTGAAGAAGATGGCTTCTGACTTCCACACCTTTGGTGAAGCGGCAGAGGCTGTTGCAGACCAAGTAACATCTGGCTGGGCTCGTGTATGGGAAACCTTATTCGGTCAGGCAGGTAGCGATGAGCTTACTGCATTCTGGACTAAATGGGGTAATGCCGCCGCCAATGCTTTGAGCGCAACTGCTGACAAGGCTAACGAGTTTGCGAAAGCATTCGTGTCTTTAGGTGGACGTGACAAAGTAATGGGTCTTATGGATTCGGTATTCGGATCTATCGGTGGCGTATTTAAATCTATTGGTGGCGCTTTCACCCATGTATTTGGTGGAAACGTAAGTACTGTAGTCGGACAAAAACTAGTTGATATTATTGGAAAACTTTCTGAGAAATTGAGACTAGGAAGTGCTGAACTTCATGCATTCCAACACATCTTTATCGCAGTCTTCCAAGGTCTTAAATGGATCGGTACTGAAGTAGGCGCTAAGATGAAACTTATCGCTACGCTTATTCCAAACCATATGATCAAAGACTTTATTCTGATCGTTGGTATGATAGCGAAAGCTCTATGGACGACTATCCGTGCATTCGAAGTATTTATTAGTAAACTAATAAACTTCAGCAAGATCGGTAAAGTATTTAGTTTCGTAGGAAATACTATTAATAAGTTCTGGGATGCAGTACATAACGGCTTAGCTAACTTCTCTGAGAAGTGGTCTGCCGCATTTGATAAGCTTCCGGGTATTGTCGGGAAAGTTATGGACTGGTTTAAGAAATTCTGGGAAGTAATCAAGGTTCTTACACCGGCTATTGGACACCTTAAACAAGAATTACATGGATTCTTCTCTAAGATTGCTAATCCGTTTAAGACTCTAGGCCATGCTCTTGGTGATAACGGTAAGAAATTCAATGAGTGGTCATTCTGGGTAGGTAATGCTGTACAGCGATTCCCTATCTTTGGTAAAGCCTTGGGTAAGTTCATTGTCGGGTTCTCGCATTTCAATGATGCGACTGGTCGTATGGACTCTTGGGCTGGACAATTCGGTTATAAACTAAGAACCCATCTTTCTGGTTTCTACAACAGCCTACGTAACAACTACCGACGGACTATCACAAGTCATAGAACGTTCTGGAATAGCCTTAACGGAGCTATGGATCAAGTTCTTAATCGCCAGATTACAACCTGGAAGCAGTTCCGTGAAGCTGTTAAGTGGGAATACTTGATTCCGCCTGGCATTCGCGACATGTTTAAGAACTTTAAGTTCTCTATGCCTGATATGTCAGGACTTAAGAAAGGTTTCGCGGCCTTTGCGTCTAATCCTTTTGGCGCAATCAAGAACGGTACCCAAGGACTTTCAAAATGGTTAGAAAACTCTACATTTTCTCTTAAGGCTTTTGGCGATATTGTTCGTAAACACTGGCCTACTCTCGGAGAGTATGCTGATAAATTAGACAAAGTAAAATTCTCATTGTCTTTCCTTAAACCAGTCGTAGATAGTGTCGGTAAGGCATTTGAATGGTTTAATTCTAAGATCTCGAAGATTAGCTTTGGTAAGATTAACTTCGGTGGTGCTGGTAAAGTCTTTAGTGACGCCGGTAAAGCGCTTACTGCGAACTTCTCTGAAGGTATCGTTCCTGGTATCGTCAAATCCATTGACGGATTCCGTAAGTGGGTTGGTGAGCTAGGTGCAGTCAAATCTATCTTTGGTGGCCTAGGATTAGGGGCAGGCGTTATCGGCGAAGCCTTTAATACCATTCGTAAAGAAATTGGCAAATCTAAGATTGACTTCAGTAACTTTAAGACAACCCTAGAAACATTTAAGGGCTGGTTCCATGGTTTCTGGCATGGCTTAGCTAATGTCGTATCAGGTGATACTTTCTCTAAAATTGGAGCAGGTATCAAGAACGGATTTAGCACGGCTATGAACTGGATCTCTAGTACATTTGGTCCATGGTTTAAAGGATTCTTTTCAAGCTTACCATCTAGTGTTCAACATGTATTAACTGGACTATGGGATCTAATTAAGCAATTCGCCTCAAGTATAGGTTCTGGTTTCAAAGATACTAATCTCTCATTTAAGAACTTTGGAGAGGTTGTCGATTCTGTAAGTAAGGGTGTTAAGAAAGCCCTTGAAGAGATTGGGAAAGTCCTTAAGAAGATCTGGGACGGCTTTAAAGATCTGTTTAAGGTTACCGGTGTATCTGCTGATGAACTTACAGAGGCTGACTTCGGAGATCGTAAGATGAAAGAAGCCGAAGCCGGAATGAATCGTTTGGGTGATAGTGTAGACCGTGTCCATGAAAAGAGCAAAGGTGTCTTTGCAAGTATCGGGGATATGGCCAAACTTCTTGGTGAGACATTCAGTGCTGTATTAGCTCCTTTCAACAAGGCAGATTCTGCGGCAGTTGGTAAGATCCTTACATTAGCCGCTGCAATCATTGTACTTTGGAATACTCGTAAGAAAGTGCTCGGCATTAAAGACATGTTCCGGGAATTCGGTAAAGGTATTTTCGAAGGGGCTAACTCCGTAACTGGATCTCTTACGAATATGTTTAAAGCTATTAGCGGACACTTTAAAGCTAAGGCTAAATTCCAAAACATTAAGTCCTTTGCATTAGCTATTGCTACTTTGACAGGTTCATTATTGGTATTGTCAATGATCCCTGCGGATAAACTTCAACGGGGTGTCCTTGGACTGGTAGCAGTTCTTGGTGCATTTGAGGTATTCTATTTGTCACTTTCGATGACAACTAAGAAGTTTGATCCAAGCAAGGTGCAAAGTGCAAAAGATATGATGCTTGGTATGCTTGGTGTGGCAGGGTCTATTCTTATGATCTCAGGCTCTGTTATGTTGCTAGGTCGTATGGATACCGAGTCTCTTAAGAAAGGTCTTCTTTCTGCAGGGGCTATCCTTGTAGCAATGGGTGGCTTGATGACTATAATGGCTCATATGCAACGAAACGCTAAAGGATTTGATGGTGGCTCTGCTAAAATTTCTATCGGTATTCTAACCTTTATTGGTTTAGCTTATTCAATTAAGAAAGTCGCCAAAGTAGTTAAAGACATCGGTGCCTTGGATGCCGATTCTCTTAAGAAAGGACTTGCCTCTATAGGCGTTATTATGCTAGGCATAATGGGGGTTCTTTATATGGCTAAGAACCTTAAGGACGTTAAGACATCATCGGTTCTTACATTTATTACCATGGCCAAAGCCGTTGCCGGTATCTCCAAAGCGGTAAGTGAACTGGGATCTCTTGATACTGATGTTCTTATTAAAGGTGGTACTGCTGTTACAATTATGCTTGCTGTCATTGGCGGTATCGCATTAGCATTTAGTAAATTGGACAACACTAAACAATCCTTTACTAAGAACGCACTTGTTATGTTCGGTGGTATTGCCGGAATGCTGTATATGATGCGTAGCTTAGCGCAGAATATTGGCTCGATGAAGAACCCAGATGCTATTGTCCAAGCACTTGGCGCTATGGCTGTAGTTACAGCAGCCTTTGGTGCTCTAGCTATGGTTCTTCAAAAGAACAACATTGCTGATAAAGGAATAAATGAAGGTATCAAGAACCTAGCTGTACTTTCAGGATCTGTTCTAGTTGCTTCTGCTGGTCTTCTTCTTCTAAGTAAGATGGAGGGTAGCTTCCTTAAAACGGTTGGCGCCTGTCTTGCCCTTGTTGGTGTGGTTTATGCATTTGTTAAGATCGGGCAAGCCGCTCAGAACATCAAAAAAGAAGGTATTATAGGTCTTGCCGCAACAGTAGGCGCATTGATGGCTTCTGTATATGCTCTGAAAGAGTTGACTACAATTCCGGTTGACAACATCTTGACTCAAGCTCTTACTTTGGTCGGTGTTGTTGGTGCAATCGCTACTATTGGCGCTTTACTTGGTAAGTTCGGTGGATTCGAAGCAATAGCAGGGCTTACCGCTTTAGGTGCTTCGCTTCTTATGATCGGTGGCGCTATCGGTATCGCATCTGCTGGTATCGGCTACTTCTTGCAAGGAATTGCTTCTGTTATAGACGCTATCACTCGACTTATTGATACTGTATCACGACTCGGTAAAGAGGGTGGTGAAAACTTCCGTAAGTTCTTTGCTGAGGCATCTAAGTCATCTGGCGATATCGCTACTGTAGTTGGTGGTATGGCTGAAGGTGTTATAACTGGTCTTGCTAATGGCTTTATGAACAACCTAGATAAGTTTATTTATATTGGTACTCAGATAATTACTGGTATTATTATTGGACTTGGTAGGGCCGCTGGCGATATTGCTTCGGCTCTTATCGATATTGTTGGTGAAGCTGTAACAATGCTTATCAACAAGATCCCTCAGTTCGTATTAAATATCTGTGACGCCTTACTACGGGGTATTCAACAGATTGCCCAATGGTTCCGTAATAACCGTAATGTTATTGCAGTGGCGATCCTTGAGATGTTTGAAGCGATGTCTGAGGTTATCATTGAGGCGGTTTCATCTCTTATCGGTATGATCCTTGATCTTCTAAGTAACATTCCTTTAATTGGTGGTATGTTTGAAGACGCCAAAAAAGGTATGGAGGACATGGTCGAGGGTTGGTTAAATATGCAACGTAAGGCCGTGGATAGCGCTAAGAAATATGCTGAAATTGTTACTACTGAAGGTATTACCAAAGCCATTGAAACAATGGATAAACTCGGCCCTGCTGAGATGGCTGCTGCTATGCGCTTTGCTGGAAATGCAAAAGACGGTCTCGAATACTTCAAGATTATCTGTTCTCAATTAGGTATTCAAGGTGCAGATGAGTTTATTAATGGTCTTAAGAACAAGACTATTGATGCTACTGCGGCTGGTCAACTCTTCGCTAAGATGGTTGAAATGGGTATGTCTGAAGCTCAAGTCAAACAAATTGCTGAAAAAGCAGGGTACGACTATGCTAATGGTATACTTACGGCTAAACCTGAAGTTAAGACTAACGCCGATGATATCAAGAAGACTCTTGAACAAGGACTTGGTGGGGATGGTAACTTCGACTTAGGTTTGCTTGAGGGGGCGTTCGGCAAACTCAACGAACACCTGGGCGGTAAACTTGATATGACCAAGGCTCTAGCTGGTCTTAAGTCTGGTCAAATCCCTCAAGAGATGATCCAAAAAATGGCGGAGGGTGATTTCGAAGGCCTATCAGCAGAACAAATTCAACAGTACTTGTCTGGATTTGACGGTGCTTCTGAATCTGCAGGTAAGAGAGCAGAAGAGGTTAAAGCCGCGGTAGAAGTAGGCCTTTCTGGAAACGGCAACTTCGATGTTGGTCTTGTAACCCAAGCCTTTACGAACTTGGATACATATTTAGGTGGACGCTTAGATACCACTCTAGCACTGGCTGCACTTAAATCTGGCGCAATCCCTCCTGCGATGCTTGAGAAGTTAGCTCAGGGTGATTTCTCTCAAGTTTCACAAGCGCATATGGATAACTTCATGAAGCCTGTTGAAGCAGCACCTGGTCGAGTAGAGGACAAGATCAGTAAGATTAAGTCGTCTGCTTTAACCTCTGTTGATGGTATGTACCAAGAGACTAATGCTAAGATTACTACTAGCCAAGACGAAGCTAATCGGTTGATCTCAGACTGGGCCAAAGGTAAGCAACTTACTGAGGCTGAGATGCAGAATTTAGCTACTATCATTGGGAATTCTCGTCCTAAAGCTATGGGGGCTGCTGAGAGTGTCGCAGATAGCGCCAATAAAGGATTGGATAAAGTTGACGGTACTCCCGCTGGTCGAAAAGCGGGTGATACATTCGGTACGGGTATTCAGTCTAAGGATAGATTGGCCGCTGAGAAAGCTCAAGGTGTTGCTACAGTAGCTGGTCAAAACTTTAAATATGATGCTTCCGGATCAGGGGCGGCAATCTCTGAATCATTTGCATCAGGTATTTCTAGCTCTCGTGCTATGGCCGCTGTTCAAGGTGCAGTTGGGTCTATTATGGGCGCGGTGCAAAGATTATTCCCTCATTCTCCGGCGAAGGAAGGTCCTTTCTCTGGTGAAGGTTGGCGTCAAGTAGCAAAATCTGGTCGTGCTATTGTTGTAGAATTTGCTTCAGGTTTAGGTTCTACCGGATCCTTTAATGCTGTTAATAATAGCATGGCCAAGGTCCAACAATATATTCAAAACGCCCTCGGTGAAACATCGGAATATCTTGATGATAACATGGAACTTTCTCCTGTTATCACGCCTGTGCTGGATATGTCAAACATCGATGGGTATACATGGAATGGGGCTGGTTATCTTGGACTCACTGGTTCAAATATTAATTATTCGTCGCTTAATCCTACAAGTCGTAGTATTGCTTCTAATCGTTATTCTATTGATGAAGTGGTACGGGGATTGAATAATGTAGATCAGAAATTGGCGACGCTTACTGAGAACTCTGCTATTGGGAATGACCTCCTTGCTCAAGGACAAGTCAACCCAATTTACTTGGATAAAGATCTTGTAAACCGTGCGTTGGCGCCAGGAATGGCAGATGCACAACGGTCTTACAGTGATCGATTAAATATGTTAGATGGAGTGTTACCACGATTATGAGAGATGAATCATACTTCTCTATAATCTTTGGTGAAGGAACTGATGCTGTTGATATTGGTAAGCTCCTCGATGCTGTAACTAAAGTTGAACGTAATGCTGGTGCTGGTCAGGAACACACATATTCTGCCGGCACTGGCCGTTTTGGTAAGACATGGGTTTCTGGTAGAAGAAGCTCTTATGATATTACCATTGAAGGACAAAAGACAGGGAGCCCTGCTGAGCTATTATCGCTTCGTACGAAACTGGCTCGGGCTCTTGATTGTCCTGATGGGCCAAAGAAATTACAGTTTGATGACCAGGACGGTAAGTATTATCTTGCTGTGACATCAGGTCAACCTAAGTTTACTGAGGATTTACAAAAGAGTCAGGCTACGGTGTCTATTTCATTTGAAGTTCCGGATGGGTTATTACATTCTGAGCTTACAAAGGTACTGACATCGAAGACCAACTCCCCAGACATTGGTTCTCTTACTAAAGAGGGGAATATTGTCAAAATGACTTTAAATAATGCAGGAAGTGCACCGGCATATCCTCGCATTAGAATTAAGAACGCTGGAACTAACGGTTGGATTGGTATTGTTAATAAAAACGGTGTGATGGAAATCGGCACAAGCTCCTCAGGAAGAGACGGTGCTGTAACTGCTTCCGGATCATATGACCAATCACAATTACTTCTTAACTTAACACCAAACGACTCTGCTGGATGGCGTAAGGGTGTGAACATTGGTGGTAAACTTAGCTCGCAATCTCCTTTAACTGTAGCTAGTCATGCTGAGATTAGTGACCTAACACTTGACTGGGCGCCCAAAGATGCGGGTAGCGTAGGCTATCCTTGTCCTGGTTTACACTGGACTCGTTCTGGGTCTAAAGGTATTGGTCAAGACTGGGGGTGTGCTGTGTATGAATATACTCTACCTGCGGATAAGAACAACGTTAAAGGTGCTAAGAACTTCCGTTGTGACTTCAACCTAAAACTCTGGGCATCTAAGATTGGTCAAACTGGTCTGTTATCAATTATGTTTATGGACGATAACGACCGACTTATCTGTGCCTACAGCTTGGATAAATACACAACTGATAGTGATAAGGTCGTACAGGTCTTTACCACAACCGATATTCACAAGCTTCCTCGTGAAGAGAATGAATTCGGATCTAATAACAATGAGCCAGGTCAACAACGGCCTAACCCTGCTTTCAACAGCAGAACAGGTAACGCCTATGTTATTAAGGATGGTCCGAAGTTCACATTTGGATACAACGGGGTACCTAAAACAGTAGTGGACGCTACCAAGGAGAACTTGGAATGTACTAAGATCTGGGTTCTATATGGTCGACTAAGAAATGAACGACCTGGTGTTGGACATCTAGATACCTTATGCGTGCAATCACTTAAGTTCCAGAAGACCAACGTCCAACGTTATGACCTTGTTCCTAACAAGTATAACGCTGGTAGTGAAATCGTTGTCGATATGTATGAAGGTAAAATCTCATATATTGCTGATCCAGAGGCATCTAGCCAAGGGGTCGGCGCTGAAAGTGACTTAGCTAACGGATCTCGGTACTTCGCAATCCCTCCGGGGGAGTCGCAACTTGAAATTCATTCTTCTGGCTTTGTTACAACAGCCCCTGAGGTTATTGTAGAGTGGGAAGAAGCATGGCTATAAGAAAGGAGGCCGAAACTTCAAAATGAATGTAAAACCTGCATGGCAGTTAGCAGTTCATGATAACGCAATGAATATTGTTGATCATATTAACAACGATGTTCCGGGTTCTCTGAAATATTACGATGAAGAGTTCCATCAATACTGCGGTAAGGGTTCGGCTACCTTTACTTTTACTGTCGATAAATATTCAAATGGTGTTCTAAACGAACGTATAGCCAATCTCACTACAGAGTCTTATATCTCCTTCCATGAAGATGATATTGACTATGTGTTCAACGTAATGACTCGTAGAGAAACTGACTATACTATCACTTTGGAATGCGTTACAACTAACTTAGAGTTACTTAATGAGAAGGTTGTTGCTTATGAGAGCAAAGATGCTAAGTCATTCTTAGAGTACATCGAAGCTATGCAACTCTTTAAATTTACTCGTATTGAATTGGGTATTTGCGAAATTCGTAATACCAAACAGACGCTTAAGTTTGAGTCTGATGACGACACATGTTTGGCTCGGATCCTTAAACTCGTTGAAGCGTTTGATGGTGAGATGGAGATTATAACCAAACTTACCGATGGTGGCCAGATTGATAAGTATATACTTAATGTTTATAAATCTCGCAATGTCGCAAAAGATAATGAGCCTGGTTTAGGACGAGTTCGTACCGATATTCGGTTACAGATGGGTCGGGACGTCGCTTCTGTTATTAAGAAAGAAGATAAGACGAATCTATTCTCTGCTATCCGGATGCGGAATAAAGACGGCGCTTACATCACCTTCCCTAACTCTCGTGAGATCAAAGCCGCAGATGGTACACACGTTGAGATGTACTGTAATCGGGGGTCTCATACAATCTATGCCCCTATCTCTGCTAAGCTCTATCCTTCCGTGAATAAACGGGATAACTGTGACCCGTGGATTGTACGTGATGTGAAAACTGAGTTTACTAACGCAGATGAAGCATGGGCTTACGGGGTTAAGATGCTACGTAATTACATGTACCCTATTACAACATGGGAAATCAGTCTTAACTCTGCTATGGTTCTTCAACGTTATGATATCAAGATTGGTGATGTAATCTTCATGACCGATGAGAACTTCGTTGGCGGATTGCTTATCCGAGCTCGTGTCGTTGAGATGGTTCGCTGTTCTACAGATCATAGTAAGACTAAGCTTACATTGTCTAATGTCGTTGCTATTCGACCAACTAACAACTCAACGTTAATGAGCACAATGTCTCGTATGATCAACGACGCTCAACCTTTCAAAATGACTGTAAAAACTACAGGGCCTACGATGTTCCGTGAGTTGACAGATAGCTGTGAGCTTATCCCAACCTTGTATAAAGGTAAAACTGAGGTAACAGACGTTGACTTCAGTTACTTCATTGACAACAACCTTGCAGGTAGTGGTACTCGATTCCGGGCATCACGATCTAATGTAGGTACTAGCGGTAATGCACTCATTACAATTCAAGCTTGGGTACAAGGCCAAATGGTTGAGTTCCAAGATGTGACTATCGCTACAGTTAATGACGGGGTGTCTCCGGTTCTGACTACAATCGAGTCTAGTAATGGGGATGTGTTTAAGAACGGTGTCATTGACACTGTATTAACGGCTAAGCTATTTAGAGATGATGTCGAGATTGATACTCATGGTGAGGCCTTTAACTATATTTGGACTAAGACTAATGCTAATGGCGAAGTTGATGAACCATGGAGTCAACGTCCTGAAGCTAAAAGGAAGAGTGTTAGTGTTACTCGTATTGACGTCGAAGATAAAGCGACATTCTCTGTCGCAATTACAACTAAAAACGGGCCCGTTAGTACCGACCCTACTAAATATAAACGGGACGATACGGTCGGCAATACCAAAGTCATTGGTCGGAATTTATGGATAAATAGTAAATGTGAAGGTTATGCCGCTATTGAGAAACTCCCTGAAAACCATATTACCGGTCAAACAGAATGTTATCGTATTGAGAGTGGACAAAAGAACAATCTAAGATTTAATATTGCTCCAGACTTCACTAAACGCTTCTATAAAAAACTCACAATGTCTGCCTGGGTTAAATATGAGAATGTTAAAAAGGGTGCGAACCCTTGGCAAGGATTTAACTGTTTTAAATCAATCCCATTGGAAAGACGTAACTCCAAGACAAATGAAGCAGCACCTATTGATTACCCTGGGCATTTTACATTCGAGGGATCTTCTGATTGGAGACGTATCGAAGTAACTTATGACTACGGTTCGGATCCTAATTATGATGAGTTGAAAATGGATCTTCGCTTCATTCTTGAGGACACTCAATCAGGTACTGCCTGGATTACTGGGGTTAAAGTCGAAGAGGGTACAGTTGCGACAGACTACTCATTATCACCAGAAGACAAGGAAGGAGGTGCTGTATAATGAGTTTAATTTCAACAAGCCAAATTACCATTGTCGATTTGGATGACGGTAGAACCCAGTATACACACCTTGCTTGGTGTAATAAGAAACTGACCGCGAATGGGGTAGATGTCCCTAATTATGATACCTTTACTAAAGACCCTGAGGAAGGCGCGGGTCTCGACTTTATAGGTATATACCAAGATTTTAACTTCGCAGGTAGCGATCGTCCTGAAGATTATCATTGGTCTAGATGGAGAGGTTATGACGGTGCTAATGGTATTCCTGGTGCGCCGGGTGCTGATGGCCGTACGCCATACGTCCACTTCGCTTATGCTGATAGCCCTGATGGTTATACCGGTTTCACAACTGGTAAAGAATACCACGATAGCGGAGATATTGACTCGGAACTCGTCATAACTAACGTTGATGTAAGTAGGAAACTATACATGGGTACTTACACTGACTATAACTTCTCAGATTCAAACGACCCTACCAAGTATAAATGGCAGAGAGTACGCGGTGCTGACGGAGCTAACGGTGTACCTGGTAAGCCGGGAGCTGATGGTAGAACTCCTTATGTTCATTTTGCTTACGCTGACTCTGCTGACGGTAGGACAGGCTTTACTGTATTCGGCGACCCTAATAAGAAATACATGGGTACTTACACTGACTTTGTGCAAGCCGATAGTACAGACCCTACTAAGTATAAATGGTCTCTTATAAAAGGTGCCGACGGTGCTAATGGTGCACCAGGCCCTCAGGGGGTTCAAGGTTTACAAGGTCCTAAAGGGGATCAGGGTATCCCTGGTCCTCGAGGGGTAGATGGACTAACACAATACACTCACATCGCATATTCTGATGCTGATGACGGTCGTATCGGATTTAGTCAAACAGACTCTAATAAACCGTTTATCGGTCTCTACCAAGACTTTATTAGAGAAGACAGCCCTGAACCAAGCAAGTACCGTTGGACAAGATGGAAAGGTCAAGATGGTGAGCAAGGGCTTCCCGGTAAGCCTGGTGCTGATGGTCGTACTCCTTATGTTCACTTTGCTTATGCTAACAGTGCAGATGGTAGATCCGACTTCAGCTTAGCCAACTCTAGTGGTAAGAAGTACATTGGTACTTACACTGACTATGAAGTAGGTGACAGCAGTGATCCTAGTCGGTACAAATGGGTATCCCTAAACGGTGATATATCTATCGGTGGACGTAACCTATGGATCAACAGTAAAGCTACAGGCTATGCTGGTATAGAGAAGCTTCCAGACAACCATATAACAGGTCAGACTGAATGTTTTCGGATCGAGTCTGTTGAAGGTAAAAATAATCTCAAGTTTATAATCGCTCCTGAGTTCACAAGTAGGTTCTATACAACTCTCACTATGTCCGCTTGGGTTAAATACGAGAAAGTCCAACGAGGAAATTATCCTTGGAATAACTTCAACTGTTTTAAATCAGGAGGGCTTTATAGACGTAACTCTAAGTCGGGAGCTGTGTCTTCACCAGAATGGCCGGGTATGTTTGGATATATAGGTAGCTCAGATTGGATTAAAATCGAGAAAGTTTATAACTTCGGATCTAATCCAAACTATGACCAGCTCCGTACCGACATACGCTTCCTTTTAGAAGGAACTAAGTCAGGTACTGCCTGGGTCACTGGTGTTAAGATCGAGTTCGGTAACACTGTTACTGACTACTCCGTTGCTCCTGAGGATACCGACAGCGCTATTGCTTCTAAAGCAGACCAGCTCCTAACTCAAGATCAGATCAACCAACTCTCTGAACGCAATGCTTTACTTAAGGCAGAGCTAGATGCAAAAGCAACTAAGGAAGTGGTTGACGAATGGATTAACCAAGTTCATAACTTGATCGATATCGAAGAGGCTGGTCGTAAAGATGCCGAGCAAGCCACTATTCGAGCTAGTGAACGGATCGCTGAGTTGCAAAATAAAGTCGGTGAAATGAAGATCATGACTGAGTTCGTCAACACCTACATGTCCCAATCAGAAGAAGGGATTATTGTAGGTCAGAAAGACGGATCTTCAAAAGTTCTGGTATCAACAGATCGCATCTCTTTTATATCTGGGGGTAAAGAGGTTGCATCAATCTCTCAAGGTGTGTTGCAAATTGATAACGGGGTGTTTGTCAAATCGCTTCGTATAGGTAGATTTGTTACAATGCAAGATCCATCGAATCCAGATAGAAATATAACATTATATGTAGGAGGTGTGTAGTAGATGGTAGTAGTAAACTTCTCGGGTCCTTGGGCCGGGGACGTACAATTAGAATTATGGTCTGACTGGCAAGCGACAAAACCTGAACAAAATGCAACACTTGTCAATGTGCAAGTTCGGTTAATTTCCTCAGGTGGTGGTCAGATCTTCTCAGGGAATGGCGGTAAACGTCTATGGTTGAATGTTGGTGGTATAGAAGAACATTACGACATCGACCCCGTTATTGGGAAAAACCAGAAGCGTAATATCTTCGGTAAAGACTACCTTATCCCACACAACCCGGATGGCACTAAGACGATTACTGTATCCTGTGAGTATGTCGTTAACTTGGGCGGGTATGGTACTGCGAAAGCGCAGTTTACCCTAAAACTCAAGGATATTTTCAAGGGTAGTAAAGGCCAGCCTGTATCAGGAACTATAGGCAGTCCGGTAACATTAGCTGTTGATCGTAATGATAGCAACTACTCTCACGCTGTTGAGGTTGAATTCGGAAATTGGAAACAAATTGTTACAGGATCCACAAAGTTTGTATCTAGCTATAGTTGGACCCCACCTATGGAGTTATGCAATCAAGTTCCTAATTCCGATAAGGGTGTTGGTAAGGTTAGGTATATAACTTACCAAAACGGTAAAGAGATTGCTAGGGATGAGAAAAACTTATCCTTAAATGTTCCTGAATCTGTTAAACCTACTCTATCGTCGTTTAGTGTTCGAGACACTAATACAGCTGTCAACAACCTGCTTGGTGAGAATAAGTTCGTTTCTGTCCTATCTAACCTGAAAGTCGATTTCTCTAAAGGAACTGGAGCATACGGATCAACCATATCCAGTTATTCAGCAACTATTGTCGGTAAACCGAATTCTACTTATGATGAAAGTGGAGTTATAGGTAGTATTGAAATGGTGGGTAACGCAACTATCGAGGCGACTGTTACGGATAGTCGAGGTCGAACTAGTGATCCTAAAAGGGTTGGTATCGAGTTCCTTGATTATTTCCTACCGCAAATTAGTTTTGAGGCTAAGCGTGTAGGAAGTAATGGTGAGCAGATTCAAGTTATTCGTAATGCTAAAGTAGCTCCTCTCCCGATGAACGGTAGTCAGAGAAATACAATGCGAATAACATTTAAAACAGCACCGTTTGGATCTAATACATTTACTCAAGATACCGGACCTGCCAATGTTTTATTTAATTCAATATCTCAGATAACTAATTCAGCGGCGAATCTAGATGGTACTTTCTCGTCAGGTAGTTCGTATGTTATCATCGGAACCGTTCAAGATAAGTTCACTAGTTCTGAATTCAGGGTTGAGGTACCAACAAGATCTGTGGTTATGTCTATGGACCAGACAGGGGTTGGTATTGGTAAGATACGGGAACGTGGTGCTCTTGACGTTGCGGGCGATATTTATGCCTCAGGTCAGTTGAACGCTAACGGTATTCGTATCAATAATAAGACTATTCAACAATACCCTCTTACATCTTTAGAGGGTAGAATTCAAGACGTTCGACCGTCTAGGAAGGATTTTAACACCTTTACTGAAACTGGTCTGTATATGGTGTATGGGAAAGACGGAGGTGCAAAAAACGGGCCTGATACTAAGAAACACGGTATGCTTGAGGTATACGCCTTAAACCACCGGGAGGTCTTCCAAAGGTTCATGGATGACAGGCTTAATACCTGGGTCAGATGGCGAGACTGGGGTAATAACTGGACTGACTGGGAGCAAACCTATGTATGTAAAGCGGATGTTCCTGTACCAGAGCCAGAGCCACCTAAGTACATTCATAAGGACTTCACTGATAATATACCTTATAAGTTACCAGCAACGATCACTAGAAGCGGTGACCTAGTCACTATCCACATACCCAGAACGATTAAGACGATCGTACAACGGGTAGAAAATTTTGTATGTCCTGAGACAATACCTGTAGGATTTAGACCAACTAATGTTGCAACGCTAATACTGGCGTTGAATGAGTCGGCTAACTTCTTAGGGAATGCTATGTATTACTTGCACCCAGACGGATCAATACGAATAACTACCGGTATTACGAAAACCGCTGTGTATGCAGGGACTGTAACTTATATTACAACTGACCCGTTCCCAACTAAATAAGGTACCCACCATACAACTATAATTAAGAAAGGAGATTTAAGTGTCTAAATTAGAATTTAAATCTAAATCGTTGGACTATGATCCAACCAACAACAAGCAAACTCATGTCATTCTTGTTGACGATAATAACTCAGTAGTTCATGTATTCCTAGAGGAGGCTGCTATTGACTTGAGCAATGCTGAATTGTATAAATTGGCAATGCAAAAGCACTACGATATCAACTTCCCTAAAAAAGCTGAGAATGAACGATTTGAAAAAGTCGATGAGAAACTTGGTTCTATGGATGACGCAATGGATGTCCTTGTCGCATTTGCAGTATCTATCCAAGGGAATATGAACTTACCTGCATATCGCCGAATCGCATCTGTAGCGAAGCCACTAGTCAATGGTAAGCGATATAACAATGGTGATGTTGTTGTAATGCCATATCCGTATGACACGAACACTAAATGGCCCAAAGATACTCCTACCCTGTTCAATTTCACAATGCAATCAGGCGAAGGATATACCTTTAAAGGTCAAAAGCTAGCTGAAATGCTCCAACAAGGAGTACTTAGCGTGGTTATGCCACGTATTGAATAGAGAGGGAATATGCAAGAAAGAGAATTAATGCATTGGTTTATAACTGTCGTTATTCCAATCGTTATTAGTCTTGGTAGCTTCTACATTTCCTCCAAGAACCGGGCGGCTGATTTAGAGCACCGTCTGACTGAGCTTGAGGTATCTGACAAACATAATGAAAAACTTATGGATAGTCATACTTTGAGATTGGATAAGTACGAAGAGGAACAGAAGATTATTCGGGCTTTAGTGGAACGAATGGATTACATGAACGAGAGTCTTAAATCAGTAAAGACGGATATGGACGAGATCAAAGTGCTTGTCCGTAGCTACACAGAATCACGAGGTAACAATAAATGAAACTTTCAAATGAACAATACAATACTGCTAAATTCATCTTACTCAATGTAGTACCTGCCCTAGTAACTTTGATTGCTGGGCTTGGTGTGTTGTATGGGTTTGATGCAACTAAGATCACTGCGACAATCGGTCTCTTTGCGACCTTCGCAGGTTCTGTACTTATGATCTCTACAAAACGTTATAACGAAGCGCAAGCCGCTGAAGACGATGGACGTTAACATAAGGAGAAACAATGGCAACTCGATCTGAGGTACTTACTTGGGTTCGTAGTCTTGCCGACCGTGGTATCGGGGTTGATGCAGATGGTGCTTATGGCATGCAATGTGTCGACCTCCCTAACATGGTTGCTCAGAAGTTCTTTGGGCGTGCTATGTGGGGTAATGGTATTGATATGTTGAAAGCAGGACAGGGTCTAGGCTGGCGTACAACAGGCGGTAATGAACCTCCTCACGCTGGTGCTATATTCTGTATGCGTGTATCTTACCACGGCTACGGTCATACCGGTATTGTAGTTGGTGAACCTGATGGAAACGGTAACTTCCAGACTGTCGAACAGAACGTTGACGGCGGAATGAGCGGAGGTCCTGCTCGGTACCGTACAAGAAGTTTGGGTAACCCAACAGAAAACATTATCGGATTTATCTATCCTCCATATTCTGACGGACTAGGATCTACTGGTAGCGGTGGAGGAGGATCAGGCGAAGGAGAAACTATGGACTTTACATTTATGATTGGTGGAGAGGCGGCATGGAACTCAAGGACCATCTATTATTACAATGGCGCAGTTAATGAGGTACAGCCAATCCACAACATGGAAGAACTAAAATATCTTCGAGCTATTTATCAAGACACTCATGGACGAAGCTTAAAACATTACGAGTGGAATACATCTGCGCCAGTATATCATCGTATATTTGGGGTTGTTCGACCTACAACGAGGGATGAATATACTAAACCGGCATTGAGGTATTGATATGAGTATGTGTTTTACATTCCGTATTGAGGGACGTGACCCAGGACAACCTTATTTGCATGGTTGGGATCCTCGCAAGGTATATTTCTATAACGGTGATGATAACGAGATTATCTATATCGAGAACGAAGATATCTTAGCTAGACTTCGAGAGGTGTACAAGGAATCTAGGGGTCGAGATCTAGTTCATTATGTATGGACTACAAACGCTCCTGTATTTATACGGATATTTGGTGTGTTAAGACCGAATGATGGCACTGGAGTTAAGCGGGATGCACTAGAATCTTTAAACCGTAAGATTGCTGAGTACGAAGATGCTTATTGGAAACCAACTCACTTTATGCCTAAGGTAGCTTTGCATATCCGAAAAGAGCCCACTAGAACAAGTGAGTCCTTAGGGGTATGTGATGTAAACCGTAAGTATGAAGTCCTAGAGACAGTCACTCAATGTGATTGGCACTGGGCTAAGATCAACCACAACGGTATTGTCGGTTGGATTGCTATGGGTGATATAACCGGTGAATGGTACGGTGAGAAATTCAATGAGCCTGAGGTATTATAGCTTGATAAGGGCGTTGATAGGGTAAAACTTACAACGCTCATTTTTTTTTTTCAAAAATTTACTCCTTTCTATATAGAAAGAAAAGAGGTAAATAAAATGAAATATTATGCTAATACCAACACTTGGGTTGATGAAGAAGATTTGATTTTCCAATGTAAAATGGCGTTATTTACTAAGGATTGCGTAGTTGATGCTATGTGGGAACACTTTGGTTCTCGCATGACACGAAAAGCAAGATATTTAGTAGAAAAGCAATATACTTGGATTGAAAGATTTGTTAAAAATCCAAATTTGTTGAGTGGCCATATGATCACTTATTACGGATTGAAAGCTGAAAAAGAACTAGGGATGACACCTGAAGATAAAGCTGAATTACAAGTCATTGGAGCACGCTTGTTTTCTGAGTTGCCAGAAGAGCAACAAAAGGAAGCAACCTTGCTAATGATGAGCAAAGTAAAAATCGCTTAATCAGATGGAGGTCTACCCTCCTTCTTTTTTTTTCAAATTTTTACACTCTACTATATAGAATAGATAAATTATATATTGGAGGAAAATAAAATGGCAATTATTATTATCACATTGGTATTTTTGTTCGTACTTAATAGAGGTATTGTATCTATTATAAAAGGATTTGGTGAATTTCTTTTGAAATTATTCGGTAAAGCCGATTAACTCAAAGGGAACAACCAAGTTCCTTTTTTTTTATTTAAGGAGGTAAATAAGATGTCTAAGAAAGATGAACGTGATATGGGGTTCTGGGAAACCTTACTAGCTATATTCTTGCTAGATTGGTTATTCTAAAATAATTACAATCCACTATATAGAATAAATATTTGGAGGATTTTATAATGAATAAAATTATGCAAATGCGTATGGAAATGCGCGATGAAGTTAAGAAGGTTATCGCTAATAAAGCTGATGCGATCGACGATCTTATTACTGATCGTTATATGAAAGATCCTAACTCGTATGTTAATATCAAGGTTACTGATATTGCAGACGCTTTAGGTGTTTCTAAATATAGCGTACAGAATAATATTGATTTGATCCAAACGGTTATTATCGAGAAATTCGGCTACATCGTCGTCCCATTCGTAGATGATGATTTTGATATTGTAATCTCACTAGGGATTAGATTCTAAGAAGGACGCTGGGTAATTTACTCAGCTTTCTTTTTTTTTTTGAAAAGGAGGAACTTATGAAAAGAGAAGCAACCGTCAAATTCATTTTTGGGTTTATTATCTCATGTCTTGTATCTGCGCTTGTGGGTATTTCTATTTGGTTTGGTTATACCATGGCCTATATGAAGTATCAGCCACTACAACAGGAAAGGGATATGTATAAGAGCCGTTGGGAGATCAGAGATAAAGCCGCGACCTACTACTATAAACAGTATAAGGACGTTAAGGAAAAGTATGATCTTATTAAAAAGGTAAATGAAACAAAAAGCAAATAGGGGGTATATTATGTACGACAAAGAAAATTGCCACTTGAAGACAATGGAACAAAACTGGGAACAAATTCGACGTGACTCAGATAAAAGAAGATACCTTAGTGTTGATGTGACGCGTATCCTAAATAAGGTCCAAGACATGATAAATACTTTTAAACCGTATAGTATGGAGACCCTTACCGAACCGTTGACCGTTTGCCTGTCATCGACATATTTGAATAAGATCTATGAAGAGCAAGACGTTCCTTACAAGTACTTTGAGTCTGCTTCTAAAGATGTACTTATCCCAACGTTGATTAATGACTTTGGATATTCCGCAAGATTCAAATACGACAGCTTCTTAGACGGTACAGTTATCGGGTATAGTGTTGTAATTCAACTACATAAAAAATAATTACACCTCACTATATAGAAAGAGGAGGTAACTATTATGTTAAGACGATTACTACGTTTTATTGGTTTCTACTGTCTAGCTGGATATGCTGTCCTTGAGAAGTCTTATATTGATAAGCTGATTAAGAACGGGTATCTGGATAAGGACGCAGAACAACAAAACCGCAGATTGGAAGTAACAAGATTTGTGCTTACCAAACTTAAGAAAGAATATTAGTCTGGATTAAATTCCAGGCTTTTCTTTTTTTTTCAAAAGGAGCAAATAATATGAAAAAACAATATGATAAATCTAAATGTAAACTACTCTCTAAAGATCTAAATGTTGAAGAGATTATCGCTAGGAATAAATCTGTATTAAGTACCTATGACTTTACAACCGTACTAAATGCAATTCAACAAAAATTCAATAGAATGCAGGGATTTCCATCTGAGGAACGAAAAATGTCGATAGGTATGCGCCTTATCCATGCCGTATATGAAGATGATAAAATCTCAAGTAATCTATATGATAAACTTGATGACAAGCTATTAGCCATATTACGAGACGACTTTGGATACGAATGTGAAATCCAAAACTTTGGCGGTTCCTTTTTCGGTTCATACTATCTTGTAATACATCTCTAAAATAAATACACTCCACTATATAGAAAGAGAGGTAAACATAATGTTTAATAAAATTTTTAAGAAGTCTTCTAGCAAGAAGATTGAGGAAACTATCAATGCTAAACTCGATGAGTTAAACACTAGACTTGCTAGTGCTGAAATTGGCAGTGATGAGTACGACCAAACACTTGGTGAAATCGATATTCTTACCAAATCACTCATGGACATCAAAGACCGTGAGTTAAAGGTTAAGGATAAGAAATTGGAACCAGCAGTTAAGGCTGCTCTAATCACGACCATTGGAGGTGCTGCAGCAAGTATTCTAGGGATTCTAATTATTCGGGACTATGAGGCAGAAGATGGTATCTTCACTTCAAGCGCGAAGTCATTTGTTAAGAAAATTTATTAAAGTAGGGAGTGTATACCACTCTCTCTTTTTTTTTTTGAAAGGGATTTTGTATGGAACTTAAAGCAGCAGAGTATATTTACTACGAACCTTATTTCGACAGATCATTCAGGCAGTTAT
>ERZ772920.55-NODE-55-length-61067-cov-6.171688_pt1 | contig 61067 bp, 63 predicted proteins | sample MGYA00511469_ERZ772920 | MGnify/ENA primary metagenome ERZ772920 (study PRJEB29015, sample SAMEA2738069) | human oral metagenome | biome: human oral; feature: human-associated habitat; material: saliva | place: China | collected 2216 ... | reverse complement strand
ACACGAAGATGACGGGCTTCACCGCGTGGGTGGCCTGGTGCTTCCTGCACCTGCTGTACATCGTCGGCTTCAAGTCGCAGGTGGGCACGCTGGTGAATTGGTTCTTCAGCTTCCTGTCCGGCGCACGGTCGCAGCGCACGACGACGAACCAGCAGATGGTGGGCCGCCTGGCCATGGAGCAGCTGGGGGCCGGAGCGTCAGGCAAGCTCGTCGCCGGCGAGGACGTCGTCGAGGAGCGCGCTCAGGAGGACTGACACACTCATCGCCTGACGCTCTCTCACAGCAGAGGGGCCGGAAGCTTTCGCTTCCGACCCCTCTTGTCATGCTGTTTAACTAGTAGCAGCAAACGCGAGAATTTTGGATATACACTACGTGCATGGCGACACGTTCTGACGAGCTTTCTTTGATCGGCGCTTCCCTCACAGACCTGATCTTAGACGCATTTTGTTTTACCGCTTCACCGTCATTCAAAGGGTTTGCCACCATCGTGACCAAAGCCCGCCAAGCAATTAATGACGGCATTGACACATCATCGCCGCGCTTTACCAAATACCAAAGTGCCCTCAACAAGCGCATCACCGAGGCCATGACGAAGAAGGTTAAGGTAGCGCGCCAGCAGTGTTTTGATCGTGGAGTTGACTCCGCACTCCTTGCCCAAGCCGAAACAGCAGTCGCCGCACTCATCTCAACGGATGCGAAAGACGACCTTGTTGTTCTATCTGCGGTACGTGATCCCGAAGGGTTTGAAGCATTCTTCATGGCACGCGCGGCTAAGCACCGCCAGCAAATCGAGGAAGAGGCTGAGCCATATTTTGATGCACTCGTACGGGCAGTTGCCGCCACCTACGTCGAGAACGCGCGATTGTCTGATGATTTCATCTTCGCAGCTTTGACATCACTACTTGACGAATGCACAGGCATCAAAGAACAGATGACAATCCTTCATATGGAAGATTGTCAGCTATTCACTCAGCTCCTTCAGCTGCTGACAAGCCTGGAGAATGCGACCAAGCACCTCAACAAACAATCCCAACCCTCACTCCTACGCTTTGGCAGCCGACCGGACGTGGTGGCCGAAGACCGCTTTGTCCCTCGAGGCGAGCAAGACAAGCTGAACTCAGTGATCACCAATCCAAAGCAACGACGCACGGTGTTAGTTGGTATGAGCGGCTGCGGCAAAACTCAGCTGGCGTCAGCTTTGGCTCAACAGTGCGAAGAAAATAACTGGAGCCTTGTCGCGTGGGTGAATGCTGGGTCAACCGAATCCATCAAGAGGGATCTAGTCGAGCTCGCCAGGGAATTGGAGATTCCCACAAGCGACCAACCCTCACCGGACACGCTCATCGAACGCTGCCGAAACCACCTGCACTCGGCTAAAGCGTCGGACAGGCTCATCATCTTTGACAACGTTAAGGACCTTGACGACCTTCACGGACTTGTACCGACCGGTGACAGCATACGCATTGTTGCAACAACAACAAATAACACCGGCTGGGATGATCAGGGGTGGGACACCATCAAAGTCGGTGTGTTCGATCGCGAGAAGTCGATCGGCTACCTCCTTACGGTCACCAAGTCCGACGATCACGACACCGCGGATGCGTTAGCACAGCGCCTCGGCGACTTGCCACTCGCAATCACACAAGCTGCTTGTGTATGCAAACGCCTTAATATTTCACTGAGCAAGTTCAATGAACTATTAGACAAACAGCCGATCGAGAAAGTATTAAATCATACTTCCAACACAGAGGATCACAAAGACATAGTCAACACGATTATTGCGACCTACCATCTAGTATTTGAACGAATCAAAGATGACAAGGTTGCTCATATAGCTACCTGTATCCTACAAGCACTCTGTTATTTATCAGAATCTGGCGTGCCAACATATTGGCTGAGAGACGAGGGCGTAATCGAGTCACTCGAAGCTTACGCGATATTAGTTGATTCGTCGCTAGTCCAACAATCACACGATCAAACAGTCACGATGATTCATCCACTCTACTCCTACTCTTTTCGAAAGGAGTTCTCAAGAAATAGCGAAGAACTAACAGCATTGCAAACAGCAGCATACTGCTTACAATACGGGGCTGGCCTAGCTTGGGATGAAACGGAACCAACGAAACAGATTTCAATGGTCAAGGATTTTGAACGCCAGCTACTGAGCTGCACGATTCAGAACCACTCTAAGGGCATACTGTGCTCTCAAGGCGTACATGAGGCAATGGATGCATTGCTCCACATCCAAATTCAGCACCGAGAAGAGTTTGCCGACTTAGAGGACAAAGCCGAGAAGGCCCTTAAAGAACTCTTAATAAATTGGGATTGGAACGACTCTGCCCACCACTACGATCTCAAGTAACGAGCAAGAATGTCATTATGCACCACTCACAGCACATATCAGTCACACGAGGAAGCTACATTGGACTCGACCGAGTACTCAAAGGAACGAAGACCCGGTGAAAGGAACCATCCCAACGATGGGTGACATAATTTGCTCGATTTGCGGCGGGGGCCGGAAGCTTATCGCTTCCGGCCCCAACCGTTTGTGGGCCCTACCGGGCTCGAACCGATGACCTTCTGGGTGTAAACCAGATGCTCTAGCCAACTGAGCTAAAGGCCCAAAGCACGTTCTGTATTGAACGCACCAGTACAGCATAGAGTACAAGCAGCAATTACTTGGAATCAGACGCTGTGAGATGCATTGCGCACGCCGCAAAACAGCCAGCGCAGCACCGTCACGCAAGACTAAATTGCGCGAAAACTCAGTGCTTCCTCGAACGTGCGGTTAGACGGATTCCGGCCCATTCAGGAGCCAGCGCACTTGCCGAAGTTGCATGGAGTCCGGCAGTATGAGCGGCCTCTTCAACATCAGAAACCGGGACAGTTCCGGGACGTCCGGGCTTGGGAATCAAAACCCAGATCAGGCCGCCATCATCAAGGTTTGACATGGCATCGACCAACAGGTCCGCCAGATCTTCCTCTTCGGCGTCATCTGCACGCCACCATACGATCGCTCCATCGACGACGTCTTCGTAGTCGGGATCGACAAGCTGATTACCGCTCTCTTCTTCAGCAAGTTGGCGCAGCGCTTGATCCGCATCATCGTCAACGTAGAACTCTTGAATAATCTGGCCCTTCGTGAACCCTAGCTTGACGCTCACCGGAGTTCCCCTTCGAGCCACGACACAGACAGTGTTACATCGCTTTTCACGGCTTCAATCGTAATGCACGCAGCGCAATTATTTTTTGTTTCTCTCGATTCCTGTGATTTTCTCAGCAAAGCACCATCTTTGGCCTTAACAAATGAGGCGTGAATCATGGGCCTGAAGTCCCATTTTCACTCGCATTTTCCACTCGCAGGTACCAAAATAGACCTGTAAGCACGAGGGCGTGCCCCACCAGGCGCTTCCGCTAAGTTAATCAGAGGAGTTCGAGATCCAGTGAGCGAGAACCACCCCGTCGTCAACGGGTTACTCAGCCAGGTACCCGACAATGACCCCGCAGAAACCTCAGAATGGGTCGAGTCACTGAGTGGCCTGATCGAAGAAAAGGGCGGCCCACGTGCACGCTACATCTTGCTGCACATGCTCGATGAGGCACGCCGCAAGGGAATCCAACTTCCTCAGGAATACACGACCCCCTACGTCAACACGATTCCTGTCGATCAAGAACCTTACTTCCCTGGTGACGAGGCCATGGAACGCCAGTACCGCCGCTGGATCCGCTGGAACGCAGCGGTCCAGGTAACCAGGGCTCAGCGCCCGGGCATCAAGGTCGGTGGACACATCTCCTCCTACGCCTCGGTTTCAACGCTTTACGAGGTAGGCCTCAACCACTTCTTCCGCGGTAAGGATCACCCGGGCGGCGGCGACCACGTCTTCTTCCAAGGCCATGCCTCTCCCGGACCTTACGCGCGCGCTTTCATTGAAGGGCGTCTCTCTGAAGAAGAGATGGACGGATTCCGCCAGCAGGTTTCCACTCCTCACGGGCTCCCCTCTTACCCGCACCCCCGTCAGCTCCCCAACTTCTGGGAGTTCCCGACCGTCTCCCTTGGCCTCGGGCCAGCAGAGGCGATCTACCAGGCTTGGTTTGATAAGTACCTGCACCTGCGCGGCATTAAAGACACCTCACTGCAGCGCACATGGGCCTTCTTGGGCGATGGCGAAATGGACGAGCCCGAATCTCGTGGCATGCTTCAGCTTGCCGCGCAGCAGGGACTCGACAACCTGACTTTCGTTGTGAACTGTAACCTGCAGCGCCTTGATGGCCCGGTTCGCGGCAATGGCAAGATCATCCAGGAACTCGAAGCCTTCTTCAAGGGTGCGGGTTGGAACGTTATCAAGGTCATCTGGGGTCGCGGTTGGGACCAGCTCCTGGCCTCGGATAAGGATGACGCGCTTGTTCACCTGATGAACGAAACTCTGGATGGCGACTACCAGACCTTCGGCGCAAATGATGGTGCATACATTCGTGAGCACTTCTTTGGTCGCGATCCGCGGACCAAGGCAATGGTTCAAAACTGGACCGACGATCAGATTTGGGCGTTGCGGCGCGGCGGTCACGACTACCGAAAGGTGTACGCCGCATACAAGGCTGCAACCGAGCACACCGGTCAACCGACCGTTATCTTGGCTCACACTATTAAGGGTTATGCACTGGGTAGCCACTTCGCCGGTCGTAACTCGACGCACCAGATGAAGAAGCTCACCGTGGAAGACGCGAAGCTTCTGCGCGATCGTCTGCAGCTTCCCATCACCGATGAAGAGCTGGAACGCGATCCCTACATGCCTCCGTACTACATGCCGCCGGCAGATCACCCGGCTCTGCTGTACATGAAGGAACTGCGTGAGAAGCTGGGAGGTTGGGTTCCCGAGCGCCGCGATCACCAGCCGAAGCTTCCTGAGCTTCCGTCGAAGCCTTTCGAGGCCCTTTCCAAGGGATCCGGCAAGCTCGAAGTTGCCACCACTATGGCTTTGGTGCGCCTGATCAAGGACCTCATCAAGGACAAGAACGTCGGCAAGTACTTCGTTCCGATCATTCCCGATGAGGCGCGCACTTTCGGTCTGGATGCAATCTTCCCCTCGGCGAAGATCTTCAACACGACGGGTCAGGCCTACACTCCGGTTGATGCAGATATGATGCTGTCCTACCGCGAGTCCGAGCAAGGTCAGGTTCTGCACACCGGTATTACCGAGGCCGGTAGCGCGGCGGCGTTCCAGGCGGTCGGTACCGCTTATGCCACGCACAACCTGCCGATGGTTCCCTTCTACATCTTCTATTCGATGTTCGGGTTCCAGCGCACGGGCGATCAGTTCTGGGCTGCCGGCGATCAGCTTTCAAAGGGCTTCGTTATCGGCGCAACCGCTGGGCGTACAACCCTCACTGGTGAAGGCCTGCAGCACATGGATGGCAACTCCCCCGTTCTGGCATCCACCAACCATGCCTTCGTCACGTACGATCCCGCTTATGCCTACGAATTGCGGTACATCATGGCCGACGGCCTTGAGCGTATGTACGGCGACGCAGGTGGACGCGATCCGAACGTCATGTACTACCTGACGGTGTACAACGAGCCCATTCACCAGCCCGCAGAGCCCGAAAACCTTGATGTCAACGGACTTATTAAGGGCATCTACAAGGTCGACGATCACGCGAACTTCGGAGGCCCGAAGGCTCAGCTGCTCGCATCCGGTGTCGGCGTGCCGTGGGCACGCGAGGCACGAGAGCTGCTTGCACGTGATTGGGGTGTCGATGCAGCGGTATGGTCGGTCACCTCGTGGACCGAGCTTCGTCGCGAGGCACTGGACGTGGAAGAGTTCAACTTCCTCCACCCGAACGAGCCTCAGCGCACCCCCTTCGTTTCCAGCCAGCTGCAGGGAACCGAAGGACCCTTCGTGGCGTCTTCGGACTTTGACCGTCTTCTGCCCGACCAGATTCGTCAGTGGGTCCCCGGTGACTACTACGTGTTGGGCGCTGATGGCTTCGGTTTCTCTGATACTCGTCGCGCGGCTCGCCGTTGGTTCCACATCGATGCCGAGTCTATGACGGTTCGTGTTCTGAAGGCCCTGGCTGACCGCGGTCAGATTGATCCTTCGGTTGTTCAGCAGGCAATCGACCGCTATCAGCTGTTCAACTACGCGATTTCCGGAGCGGATCACGCCGGCGAAGAGTAAACACTTTTAATCCTGCGTATTGCCAAGCGCAGGTAAAGCTGAGTGGGTGGTGAGGTTCTCGAAACCTCACCACCCACTTTTCATTGTGCTATTAACGCAACGTATATTTAAAAGCAGGAGTCTGAAAGTTGAAACTGCTTGCAGGCTTTCAGTCTCCGGCGTAATGTCTGTTGTACAAGCAGCGATGCACCGTATCAGTGGCGGCTGGGACGGCACAGTGCTAGGCGCAAAAATTGGGGCGGCAGTCGGCGCCTCGCTAGGTCCTCTCGAAATTGTTGCAGGAAGTATAGTTGGTGGTGTTCTAGGCGGGTGGCTAGGAGGCCGCATCGGCGACGGTAGCGCAACATTTTTCAACAGTTACGCGCTGTCCTCTTAGGGAGAACTATGGATTCAAGCATTCTTTTTACTGCTTTAGGTCTTCCTTTTGGCTGTTTGGGACTGTACGTCTGGTACGTGGAGACATATACGGATACCCCATTGGCTCAGTTTTGGCGGGCATACAGCAAGGAGAATGCGCCACGGCGCCTCAACGAAATTGCCATTCCGTTGTGGATGCTTGGCATGATCTCAGGTTCTCTCTTGCTGTTTTCTATAAAGCTCGCTCTGCCACAGCACATCCAATCGGTTTTTGCTGGAAGTATTCTTTTCTTCTTCATGCTCGGCTTCGTCTTTTTATTGCCGATTCCAATTCCGCACCTAGTGGACCAACAATGGCAGTGGCATAAACGTCACGGTTTCATCGACGAAAACGGCAAAATTATCACATCAACACCACATCAGACCAACACACAGACGTACCCCATTGGACAGCAAACCACGACTATCAAAACCAGTATGGAACTCCCCGAGACATGGCGAGCACTCGATCTCAATAACCCCAATTCCCCCCTCATCCCTCATCTCCCCCATACATCAACGACACTCAACAACCTCAAAAACTCACTTTTCATCGCTGTCAGCACCCCCGAAAGAACCACAGGGTTCCGGCCTAACCTCATCATCACAATGGATCCAACCGGCCAAAACCCCATCCCCCTGGAAGACGCAATCCCAGGATGGCTAACGATCGAAGAAGTTCCATTCCCCATCCACAGTCCAGACGGAACCATGTCAAGCGGAATCTACATAGATGACCACCAGTCCTACACCGCTATCCAATGGACATGGACACAAAGAATTGCAGAACATCGTATCCGCGTCTATGCCACACTGACCTCTACAACAACCCACATCAACCACATCGCCGACGACATACCAGACATGATCAGCAGCCTAGAAATCACACAATGAACACCAACACACCAAATCCCAATCGCCCCGCGATCGTCATCCCCACAACCTTCGCTCGATCTTTCATCAGTGTGGCCATCAACCCCCGTAATGGTTTTGAAGAATGGCAACACGTGGAAACACGCGCCGGGCGCCACTTATCGGAAGTATCGACGGGTAGCTCCCTAACGCCCGCTGCGCAGGCGCTTCTCGCTCCTATTGCCGCATGCACCGGACCAATTACCGTCTATTCGTGCTCCCCCGCATATACACCCGATGCCACACGCAAGTTATGTGTATTCCAAGCAAACGAGCACTCAACAGTCCTTCGTAGCGTTCACGACACAACTCACGTATACCTCATTGATACCGAGGAAGTTCCTCATGTGGTCTTAGCAAATAGCCCTTTACGCACCCGCGAAGGGGACAATGACGCTCCGCGCTGTATTTTTGCTGATGCAATTCGTGCAATGAGCCACGCAAATTTCGAGCAAGTACAAAGGCTCCTTGCTGATTCCATCACTCAAAATAAGTACCGCAATTTCGCTTCATATATACAAAAAGGGCTCTGGGAATACACAGCGTGGACACGATGGAGGCGAACAGCCACGACCTATTCGCCTACTTCAAGCGTTACTGCACTCTCCACGCCAGCGTCAACTTATCGCTTTGAAACACCTATAGTTCCTGAGAGCTATCTATCCGCTACTACCTCATTACCATCAAAGGTAGTAAATAGACAGTACGCTCCCCTAGAGCCCTGCTACGAAACACTGCTCTGGTGCGAACTCGCGGCCTACTTTAACTTCACGCGACACACGCTTAAACCCTAGGAGGCGTTAAATGTATGACTTTATCGAATGGAACCCAGAGCAAGTAACCGAGTGCGCAAAAAAGTGTGATGCTGCAGGTGAGATCTTCTCAAAAAGCAAGCTCACCTCAATTTCGACCGCTGTGCAACACCAAGACGCCCTCGACGAACTTATTCCAGATATTAACGGGCGTATCGCGGGGCTCACACTTGCATGCGCTGGAGTCTCCCAAGCAACAACAGCGGTCAATCAAGCCTTCCAGGAAGCAGAAGAACAGAACCGCCATGCGTTAGAAACAGATAAGATTTACGGTCACAACAAAGGCAAATAATACCGAAATCTCGACATATAAGCATCGGTCGAAAGCACAGTTAACAATGAGCAGCGAACTTGGTGTAGTTCTCCCAGGATTGATTCTCTTTCTCATCGGATTGCTGATCTGGTGTTCAGAAACATACAGCGATGCGCAAATTGCTGTTTTCTGGAGAGATATGTCCAGTGATTTCTATTCAAAACGAGGAGCGAGCATACGCCGCCTCGCATGGACGTTAGCAGCAATTTCCAGCTGCACAGGTATACTTCTAGAAACAGCCGGCGCACCGCGCTCACTCGTTTTTATCATTGCTATCTTCGGGCTTCTCTTTCTTCTCATTGCTGTCCTCTATTTCCTTCCGCTCCCAGTCCCTCGCTGCATAGACGCGCAGTGGCAGTGGCACAAGCGCCACGGGCTTATTGACGAAAACGGGAAGATCATCCCCCCGACCCCTCACCAAACCAATTATTGCTCGTACGCCCTTGGAGGTGAAACCGTGACCATCAAAACAAGCATGGAACTCCCCGACACGTGGAGGGCGTTATCTCTCCCGAATCCGAAGGCGATACTCACTCCACAGATTCCACCAATAGTTAACGCGACCTCCACGCACCCCCGTTCCCCGTTAGATGATGCTCTCTTTGTTGCAGTCGGAATTCCGGAAAAAACGACAGGCTTCCGACCGAATTTCATCGTGACCATCGATTTAATGGGGGAAAGCCCAATACCGCTCGATGGAATTATTCCCGCCTGGATGACTATCGAACAGACACGTTTTTCGATCCCAAGTGATGACACACTTATGACTACCGGCCTTTACGTTGACGAAGGACTCTCCTACACAGCGATCCAGTGGACCTGGACTCAGACACTTAGTAACAGAAAAGTCCGCCTCTATGCGACAGCAACCGCAACAACGACTTCAATTAATTCAATCGCTGATCAACTTCCCCGAATGCTCGAAACTTTACAGGTCACTCCATGAATACAAAAGATCGCCCCACAATTTCAATTCCGACTTGCCTCACAGAAGCGTTTCGCACTGCGGCTCTCACATCAGACAACGGCGAAAGGATATGGTTAGAAGCTGAAAAAGCGGCTGGACAGCACGTTGAATCCGTTTTTTCTGCAGGCTGCCTGACCGAGGACGCGGTGAATCTGTTTGCCCCTATCCAGAAGAGCACTCATCCGATCACTATTTATTCACTCTCACCTCATTACACACCCAACGTAATACGTCAACTCTGTATTTTTCAGGCCCCGGTTTCGACAACAGTTTTACGCTCCGTCGGAGAAGAAAGTCATATCTATCTGATCGATACAGAAGAAACCCCCCACGTTTTACTGGCAAACTCACCGATCTTCACTCGTGAGAACGATTTCGACGCTCCAAGATACATTCAGTCGCAGGCAGTTGACGCACTTAGTAGAGGTGATATCGAAGAAGCCAAAGGACTGCTCGTAGATCGGACGACTCGATATATGAATCCAAGGTTTCACCGGGAAATTGAGGAAGATAACTGGGAATATTCGGCGTGGACTCGATGGAAGCGCGTTGCCAGCCGCTATGAGCCAATTTCCAGCATCGCAGCGCTATCAATGCCTTCGGCAAGCTACAAGATCGCAACCTCACGTGTGCCATCCAGCTACCTCGCTCCGCCCTGCATGGTTCGTAAACAACGTTCAGATCCGGCACGAGTTGGGCTCGAGGGCTACTATCAAACGATGCTCTGGTGCGAGCTCGCGAATTACTTCAACCTCTAGGAGGTAAGGTGTCTCAGGATATCGATTGGCGTCCAGAGCAGGTGGCGCAAGCGGCGAAAAAAGCTGATGACGCCGGAGAAAGCGCGACAAAAACACGACTCTCTTCAATCCCAGCTGCTGGCAGCAGCCAGGAAATACTCGATTCATTGATTGGTGAAATGAACAATCTAGCCGATCAGATAGCATTCGCTGCTGCAGGGATATCGCATGCGGTGACAGAGGTAAACCAAGCATTTATCCGCGTTGAAGCAGACAATCAGGATATAGCCAAATCGGCGATTCTTTTATCCTGAAATAACCACCAATTTGGGAGCCCACCTGGTTTAGGCCGAGAGAGCTAATCTCCCGCTCCCAAACCAAACTTGAAGATCAATCGACCTGTGCACCTCGGTAATGAGGGTTTGCAAGGTTTTCTGGCGAAAGAATCGCCTCGACCTCTTCATCCGAAAGCAATCCCATCTCGGCAATCACTTCGCGAACGGTCTTCCCCTCTGCAGCAGCACGCTTACCAACAACATCGCCGAGGTGGTGCCCGATCACGTCATTGAAGTAGGTGACAATACCAATCGAGTTCTCAACGTAGGAACGGCAAACCTCAACATTCGCCGTGATTCCATTGACGCAGCGCTCACGAAGAGTGTCGCACGCATTCACAAGAAGATCGATGGATTCGAAGGTTGCCTGCGCAATAACCGGTTCCATGACGTTGAGCTGAAGCTGCCCCGCTTCAGCAGCCATTGTCACAGTCTGATCATTTCCGATGACCTTAAAGCAGACCTGGTTGACGACCTCGGGAATAATCGGGTTCACCTTCGCAGGCATGATCGACGAACCTGCAGCCATCTCAGGAAGATTAATTTCATTCAAACCAGCGCGTGGTCCCGAAGCAAGCAAACGAAGATCATTACAAATCTTCGACAGTTTCACGGCTGTGCGCTTAATTGCCGCATGCATTGACACATATGCACCGGTGTCGGAAGTTGCCTCAACCAAGTGGGTTGCAGCCTTGACTCGAGAGCCGGTAATGCGACGCAGGTGACGAACAACTACGTCCTGATAACCAGTAGGGGTATTTAAACCGGTACCGATCGCCGTTGCGCCCAAGTTCGTTTCCAGGAGAAGCTCTGCATTCACTTCAAGACGTGGATCTTCCTCACGAAGCGTAACTGCAAAGGCCGACATTTCCTGTCCGAGCGTCATCGGCACCGCATCCTGCAGCTGAGTACGGCCCATGGTCAGCACATCACGGAATTCATCGCCCTTCGCTGCGAAAGCATCGGCAAGATCCTCCACAGCCCTGCGAAGCCTCTCGATCTTTCCGTGAAGTGCCAAACGGAATGCAGTCGGATATGCGTCGTTCGTCGACTGCGAATGATTCACATGGTCATTGGGGTTGATCACGTCATAATCACCGCGAGGAAGCCCAAGCATCTCCAGTGCGCGATTCGCGATGACCTCATTGGCATTCATATTGACGCTGGTACCCGCGCCACCCTGGAATTGATCAATCGGAAATTGATCCATGCAGGTTCCGTTAGTCAAAATATCGTCACAAGCCGCAACAATAGCCTCTGCGGTCTTAGCGCTGATCACGTGGAGTTCACGATTTGCCAGGGCGCAGGCCTTTTTCACCTGGACGATTGCGCGGATCATCTCAGGAACCTGGTTGATTGTCCGACCACTGATTTGATAGTTCTCAAGGGCGCGAAGCGTGTGGATTCCCCAGTATGCCTCATCAGGAACTTCTCGCGTACCCAGCAGATCTTCTTCGATTCGTGCCACCTGTGATTCTCCTTGAGTTGGTGTGGTCGCAGACAATAACACCATTCTAGGTCAGAAGTTTGACGCTACTGCACCAGCTCACCGACACTGCTCGCAATATCTCCAATGGCCACCCATTGGGTTACCACGGCATCCGGGATGGTGATTGCCAGTTCATGTTCGATGGCCGAAACGGCGGCATATAGAGATAAAGTGTCCAGATCAAGGGCGCTCAATAAACACGCATCATCGATATTCTCCGGCACTACTGAAGCGTTTGAAACAAGCGCATCCTGTACAACCTGACGCACATGCTCAGCGCGTTCCTCTGCCCTTTGCTCACATGCCCCTTCAATTGCCTCAACGGGTGCAGCATCAGAATTCGAGGCTAAGGCCTGTCCCAGCGCATCGCCTAAAAGGTCACCGATAGTACCCATAGATTATTAGCCTACGCGGTTGAGCCAGCGAACAGGCGCGCCTGCTCCTGCGTGACGGAAGGGCTCCAGCTCATCATCCCAAGCCTGGCCCAAAGCCAGATCGAGTCCTTCACGCAGCTCTTCATATGAGCTTGCCTTTTCGATAGCTGCACGCACGCGGTCTTCGGGAACGACAACATTGCCGACGCTGTCCATCTGCGCATGGAAAATACCCAATGACGGCGTATGCGACCAGCGTCCTGCATCGCAAGAGGGGCTGGCTTCTTCAGTGACCTCGTAGCGCAGGTGCTCCCATCCGCGCAGTGCCGAGGCCAAGCGAGCTCCCGTACCGGCGCTTCCTACCCAGGAGTATTCGCAGCGGAGCATTCCCGGGGCAGCCTCTTGAGGGGTCCACTGAAGGTGAACTTCACTTCCCAAGGCAGCACCGACAGCCCACTCGATGTGCGGACATAGAGCGGGCGGCGTTGAGTGTACGAAAAGTACACCGCGGGTATAGGACCTTCGCATTGTGGCCTCCTGTGTTTGAGGATCGTCTTCCCCTACGCCCTCAATCCAATGCCACAGCAAACGGTGTACGCCCATTCTAACGCAAAAACTGCGGCGGATCGCGTGGGATCCGCCGCAGTTGCGCAAAGATCAGTTCGACATCTGTCTTTTAATAGTTTGCCTCGCGAATTTCACGCAGAGCGCGTTTACGCGTCTTGCGATCCAGACGGTCGATATAGAGCATGCCATCAAGGTGATCGCACTCGTGCTGAATACAACGAGCCATCAGTTCTTCACCCTCGATGACTACTGGCTTTCCATCCAAGTCAATACCTTCGCAGCGGGCGTACCACGCGCGCTCCGTGGGGAACCAGAGCTGAGGAACAGACAGACAGCCTTCGTCACCGTCCTGATACTCGTCTTTGCTGAGCTCAACGATCTTCGGGTTGAGAACGTAGCCGATCTCCCCATCAATGTTGTACGAGAATGCACGCAGCCCCACACCGATTTGGTTGGCCGCAAGACCTGCGCGCCCGTCCATGTCAACGGTCTCAAGCAAGTCTTCGACCAATGCCTTCACAGAAGCATCGATATCAGTAATGGGATCACAGGGGGTTCGAAGGACCGGATCACCGATCACACGGATCTCACGCAGAGCCATTTACTTCCCCTCCCCCATCAGCTCACGATGCAGCTGCTCGATACGCTCAACCGCAGATTCAACCGGAACCTCGAAAGACTCACCGCTTGCACGGAGACGAATCTCGACCTTGCCCTCTGCCAAACCGCGGCCAATAACAACTGCAATCGGAAGACCAACCAGTTCTGCATCGGCAAACTTCACACCAGCAGACACCTTGCGACGATCATCGAAGAGAACATCGAAGCCATCACGATCCAATGCCGATGCGATCGACTCCGCAGCCTCGAAAATCTCATCCGTCTTACCCGTAGCAAGAACGTGGACATCAAATGGTGCAATATTTGCAGGCCATGCCAAACCGCGCTCGTCACTGTTGGACTCAGCAAGTGCCGCCAGAACACGCGAAACACCAATGCCGTAAGAGCCCATGGTGACAACCTGGCTCTTTCCGTTTTGGTCCAGAACAGTAAGGCCCAAGGACTTTGCATACTTGCGGCCCAGCTGGAAGATATGACCAACTTCGATACCGCGTTCCAAGTGAAGCGGACCAGAGCCATCTGGAGCCTGATCGCCCTCGCGAACCTCGGCGGCCTCGATGGTACCGTCGGCGGTAAAATCACGCCCCATCGTCAGCCAGTACACGTGCTTTCCGGGAGTATTTGCACCAGCGATCCACGTGGTTCCATCAACCACGCGAGGATCAACCAAGAAGCGAATACCACCCACAGGATTACCATCCTCATCGAGGTGGCGAGCAGGCGAATTCGGTCCTGCAGCCATGGGGCCGATGTAGCCGGGAACCAGCTCGGGGTGCTTTGCCAGATCTTCCGGACCGGCCATTTCGACTTCCGCTGGTGCGACCGAAGCCTCAAGACGCTTCATATCGACATCGCGGTCACCGGGCACACCCAAGAGAACGACCTCACGCTCACCGTCAGGGTGCGTGAGCGTGACAACGAAGCTCTTCAATGTATCCGAAGCCTGCCACGGGCGATCATCGCGGGGGTAAAGCTCGTTGGAGCGCTCAACCAAGGCCTCGATAGTCGGGGCATTGGGAGTTTCGCGCATCTCGAATTCGGGAATACCATCGAAAGGCAGCCGCTCGGGAGCAGGGGTCACCACGGCCTCGGCGTTGGCGGCGTAGCCTCCCGGAGAACGCACGAAAGTATCCTCGCCAATCGGGCTGGGGTGAAGGAATTCCTCGGAACGAGAGCCACCCATGGCACCCGACATCGCGGAAACAATCACGTACTCCAAGCCCAGGCGCTTAAAGATGCGCTCGTAGGCATCGCGCTCATTCTGGTAGGCAACATCCAGACCAGCATCATCAATATCGAAGGAATATGCGTCCTTCATGACGAACTCACGGCCTCGGATCAGACCCGCGCGCGGACGAGCTTCATCACGATACTTCGTCTGAATCTGGTAGATCGTCAGAGGCAGGTCCTTGTACGAGGAGTACTGATCCTTCACCAAGAGGGTGAACATCTCCTCGTGGGTAGGAGCCAAGAGATAGTCCCCACCCTTACGGTCTTGCAGCTTGAACAGAGTCGGACCATATTCATCCCAGCGATCGGTCGCCTTGTAAGGCTCTGCGGGAAGAAGCGCAGGAAGGTGAACTTCCTGAGCGCCAATACGGTCCATCTCCTCACGAACAATTGCCTCTACCTTGCGCAACAGACGCAGGCCAAGAGGAAGCCACGTGTAGATACCGGGGGCAGTACGACGAATGTAGCCCGCACGGACAAGGAGCTTATGGGAAACAACTTCGGCATCAGCCGGATCTTCGCGCAGAGTGCGCAGGAAGAAAGAGGAAAGAGTTCTTAACACACCTCAATCCTAAAGCACAGCGGGCACAGGCACGAAGCCTGCACCCGCCGTGGACTATTGTTCAGCTCACAAAGCCTCTGCTGCTTCCTTCAAATCACGCAGCATCGACATAGTCGAGTAGGACTCGGCACACACGCCGGCCCAGAGGCGCCAGACAGGAGTCGACTCGGTGGCCTGGTGGCGCTCACGCAGGTGAAGGCGGGTACGTCCATTGGCCTCGGGAAGAAGAGCAAAAGTGCAGGTACCGGTGTACTCATCCACTTCGTCTTCCCACTCCAGATTGCGTCCCGGGGCGGGAACGCGGATCACCAGGCAATCGCCCTCCTGACGGATCAGGACGCGACCGTCCTCATCCTCTTCAAAAGCAGCATCGATCACTTCCCACACGCGAGTCGGCAGTGCGTCAATCTCTACCGCACGATCAACGACGACATCAGCATTCGGAAGCTCAAGATCACCGGGAAGGGAGACCGAGGCCTCGGAACGAGTCAGCCCAATACGGCGCGGAAAGCCCGTCGCGTAAATTGCGCCAGCACAGCCCAGGATTCCCAGAGCAGCTACGGTACGAATCTTCATAACAAATCCCCTTTGATCAGGCTGTTACACTCAATGTTCTTATACGGAAGGATACGTGAATTCTTCGCGATTGTTGCCCTTATCGGATAACCGGAAGAACTTCGACGGATCCTTCACCTTCTTCAAGTCCCATTTCTTCAGCAAGCAGGTTCGCATGCTTAATGAGGGTTGGGACAATGTCATCTTCGGGAACGGTTTCAACGACCTCCCCGCGGATGAAGATCTGCCCCTTGCCATTGCCCGAGGCCACACCGAGGTCAGCCTCACGAGCCTCACCTGGGCCGTTCACAACGCAGCCCATGACGGCAACGCGAAGGGGAACAGTCAGATCCTTGAGACCTTCAGTGACATTTTCTGCCAGCGTCCAGACATCAACCTGCGCACGCCCACAGGAAGGACAGGAAACAATCTCGAGGGTCTTTTCACGCAGGCCCATGAATTCCAAGAGCTTCGTGCCGACCTTGACCTCTTCAACAGGAGGTGCGGAAAGAGAGACGCGGATCGTATCACCAATACCGTCGGCCAAAAGCACACCGAAAGCTGCGCAGGACTTAATGGTTCCCTGGAAAGCTGGCCCGGCCTCGGTGACGCCGAGGTGAAGCGGCCAATCGCCCTTTTCAGAGAGCAAGCGGTAAGCCTGAATCATGGTCAAAACGTCGTGGTGTTTGACCGAAATCTTGAAATCGTGGAAGTCGTTCTCTTCAAAGAGCGATGCTTCCCAGACTGCTGATTCAACAAGGGCTTCAGGGGTCGCACGACCGTACTTCTTGAGAAGACGCGGATCCAAAGAACCCGCATTTACGCCAATGCGAAGCGAAGTTCCATGATCGGAAGCTGCGCGGCAAATTTCCTTCACCTGATCGTCGAACTTACGAATATTGCCGGGGTTCACGCGAACCGCACCACAACCGGCCTCAATCGCTGCAAAAACATACTTCGGGTTGAAGTGAATATCAGCAATAACGGGAATACGCGATTGCTTGACAATAATCGGCAGCGCTTCAGCATCCTTATCGGTCGGGCAGGCGACACGAACAATGTCGCAACCCGCTGCGGTGAGCTCTGCAATCTGCTGCAGGGTTGCACCGATATCGTGGGTCTTTGTTGTGGTCATCGACTGAACAGAAACGGGAGCACCCCCACCAACAGGCACATCCCCCACCATGATTTGACGAGTCTTGCGACGCGGAAAAGGAGCTTCGTGGACGCTGGGCATCCCTAAGTTAATTTCAGTCACCTTGTCATTATCTCCCACTTGTATGCAGCTGGCACCCGGGCCAGCCAGACGCTAATGAAACCAATGAAAGCTCGCAGTACTGTGAGCGACCTATTGCAGACTGATTGGCACGACAATATCTGCAATCATCAGCAGAACCGTCATCGCAACCAAGATCGTGCCCATCGTGTATGTCAGTGGCATAAGCCGCGCAGTATCGACCGGTGGCGGCACTTCCCTTCCGCGTACCCGAGCAATGCCTCGCCGAATCCATTCATAGATTGCCGGAACGATATGTCCTCCGTCGAGCGGCGGGAAAGGAAGAAGATTAAACACAAAGAGCGCCATATTGAGGGAAGCCAGGATCGACAGTAATAGCGCCGCCGATCGCAGCCAACCACCGCTGCTCGCCGTGACATCAGACGAGGTCGCATCTGCAGCAATCCGGCCGATACCGACAACCGACATGACGCCACCCGAATCACGGGGTGCACCGGTGAAAATCGAACGACCAACATCCCACAGGGCAATTGGTAGACGGGCAACAACGCTCACTGTGCCGGTAAAGGTCTCCCCGATGGCGGAGGCGACAGTACCTGCACTGGCGGCTTGATATTCAGTCCCCGCAATCACACCGATACTGACGTTATCTCCCGATCGCAGCGGATCGACATTCACGTGGAAAAGTTGACCATTTCGCAGGTAGTCAATATCGATAGTGCCCTGTGAGCCTGCAATGCTCTGACGCATCTGCTCCCACGAGGTCACGGCGCTACCGTTGACTCCCGTGATCGTATCCCCCGCTCGAATACCTGCAGCGTATGCCGGCGCATCGACAGTAGCTCCCTGGGTAGTCAGTTGCTGAGGAACCTCGCTCAGCGTCAAAGAGGCTTTGGGAATTCCAATCCCAACCAGAGCAATGGAGAGGAAGAGGATCGAAAGGAAGAGATTGACCAGTGGACCACTGATCATGACAATGATCTTCTGTGCGGGATGAAGAAGATAAAATGCGCGAGAACCGTAGCCCTCAGGAATTTCTTCCATGCTGGCCTCACGAGCCTCCTGGGCGAGGGTCGGCTTTCCACGTCGATTCCTCGTTTTCACCCCGTTACGAGCCGGGGCAAACATCCCGACCAAGCGAACATAACCACCCAAAAGAATCGCGCGAAGAGAATAGGTCGTCTCCCCTTTTTTGACGCCAAAAATCTGAGGTCCAAAACCAACAGCAAACTCAGGAACGTAAACGCCAAATTTCTTTGCAGGAATCATATGGCCACATTCATGAAGTGCGACTGAGATCAACAACCCCACGACGATGACAAGAACACCGATAATCCCCACGAAAATCCTTTATCTTTCCACTCACATGATGTGAGAACGAGCAGAAGCCTTGGCCCACTCTTGGGCGCCAAGAATATCGTCTAGCGTAGGCTCCTCGATGCCTTGGTGCTCGGCCAGAACTTCCTCAAGAAGATCCACGATTGACAGATACGCAAGCTGCCCACGCAGAAATGCATCGACGAAAACTTCGTTCGCAGCGTTGTATACAGCAGGATGGGTCTGCGATTCAGTAACAGCCGCACGTGCCAAATTGATTGCCGGGAAAGTCTGAGAATCGACCGGCTCAAAAGTCCATTCTTGCCGCTGGAGGAAATCCACCGGTTTTTCAATATCTGGAAGTCGCTTAGGCCATGTCAATCCCAAAGCAATAGGAAGCTTCATATCGGGGGGCGAGGCTTGCGCAATCGTCGCCCCGTCCTTCCAGGTCACCATCGAGTGGACAATGGACTGAGGATGAACAACTGGGACAATATCCGAGGCCGGAACATCGAACAGAAGATGCGCCTCGATGAGTTCTAGGCCTTTATTGACCAGGGTGGATGAGTTAATGGTGACAACGGGTCCCATATTCCACGTTGGGTGTGCCAACGCCTGCTGCGGGGTTACTTCCGCCAGATCAGCGCGTTTCTTCCCCCTAAAAGGCCCTCCCGAGGCCGTGAGAACCAATTGCGCAAGCTCGCTCTTGCCGGTGACGCGCTGTGCGGTCAATCCTTTTTCGTGAACTCCGCTGGCGAGAGATTGGGCAATGGCCGAGTGTTCTGAATCGACGGGAACGATTTGCCCATCACGCTTCATTGCACGCCGAACTAGAGGCCCACCAACAACCAGCGATTCTTTATTTGCCAAGGCAAGGGTCGATCCGGCCTCGAGGGCTGCAAGGGTGGGGCCAAGCCCAACACCGCCAGTAATACCGTTGAGGACGACTGCCTGAGGGAAGGATCCCGCAATCTGTGTTGAGGCGTCCGGTCCGACCAGAATCTCTGGAATTTCACCAGAAGCCGAGGCAATCAGAGACTCAAGCCTGCGCGCATCGCCATCGTGGATTCCAACGACCCGAGGGCGATAACGAACACATTGCTCTGCCAAAAGCTCAAGAGAGCGACCACCAGCACTGAGGGCGACAACCTCGAATTCTTCGCGGTGCTGGTCAATAACCTCAAGCGCCTGTGTGCCGATTGATCCCGTAGAACCAAGCAGAACAACCTGTGTACTCATGTGTCAGTTCACTGAAAGAAGGATTTCAACGGCGCGCCCAAGATAGGCATCGACCGGACCCATTGCATAGGCTTTCTTACCGCGCGCGGCCTTGAAAAGCGTATGCCGGACATCGTCAGCAGCCAGATCCTCACGATCATCAAAGAAAGCTGCAATCTGATCCAGAAGGTCATCAACCTGTTCAGCGTTGTAGCCAATTCCCGAACGGGGATGTGAAAAACGCTGTCCGTAGGGGCGGAGCAGACGCGGATACAGTGTCGTTGCACGGTCTGCTACCTTTTCGTACCACGCGCCTTCGCCATTAACAGCGATGTGGTCGGCGCGGTCGCGCTGGACAAAAGCAGCTTCGAGTCGACTCATTGCCGCATCTACCGCTTGGGTGTCATAGCCATTACGTTGCCTTGGGAAGGATGCTTGACGAACCTGTTCAGCACTGAACTGTTCAGCCGGAAGCCCTCCTTCATATGCATGACGAGCATCGATGAAGAACTCATCTACGGCATCCTTACCGTAACCGCGCCGGAAAATTCCCGTAGTCGGGAAAGCGTCGCCCATCACTTCTCCTCTTCGTGTGCACTATTTTCACGTGCACTCTGACGTGCACGCTCACGGTTATTAACAGCCGTTGCGAGCTGACCGCAAGCCCCGTCGATATCGGAACCACGTGTGTCTCGAATCGTTGTCGAGATTCCATTGTCTCGCAGCGTCTTCACAAATGCATCCTGCGCCCGACGGGTGGATGCAGTCCAGATCGAACCAGGGGTGGGATTCAAAGGAATGGGATTGACGTGTGCCCATCCCCTGCCCCTCTTATTGAGCTCATCTGCCAGTAATTGGGCACGCCAAACCTGATCGTTCATGTCTTTAATCAGCGCATATTCGATAGAAACTCGCCGACCAGTAGCCACAAAGTATCTGCGCGCGGCGTCTAGAAGCTCTCCTACTTTCCACCTGGAATTGATGGGGATGAGCTCATCACGAAGGTCATCATCCGGGGTGTGCAGTGAGACCGCAAGAGTCACCGGAAGACCTTCTTGAGAGAGACGATCAATTGCGGGAACCAAACCAACCGTTGAAACCGTCACGTTCCGTGCAGACATACCAAAACCGGCAGGCGCAGGATCGATGATGCGGTGAAGAGCTGCGACTACTGCCTTGTAGTTCGCTAAAGGCTCCCCCATTCCCATAAAGACCACATTTGACAGGTGTGTTGGAGAGCCCCCAACCAGCCCTTCTTCACAGGCCTGGTGGGCAGCGCGAACTTGGTCAATGATCTCTGCGGTTGAAAGATTTCGGGTGAGTCCCATCTGACCCGTAGCGCAGAAAGGGCAGCCCATACCGCATCCAGCTTGGGAAGAGATGCAGAGCGTCGTACGGTCGGTGTAGCGCATCAAAACAGATTCGACGCGGGCACCATCATAAAGCTCCCATAGGTGCTTGAGTGTTTCCCCGCCATCAGCTTCCAGAACAGCAACCTCACGGACAAGAGGTGGAAGGAGAGTCGATTCAATAAGATCGTGAGCGCTCTTTGGCATGTCCGTCATCAAGGCAGGATCGCTGATATGACGCTCAAAGTAGTGGCGAGACAACTGATCAGCGCGGAAGGAAGGAAGTCCGGCCTCGGACACAAACTCCTTGCGTTCCTTCTGATCAAAATCTGCAAGGTGGCGAGGAGCCTTACCGCGCCGACGCGCAGTAAAAGTAACTCGAGGCTTTGCATCAGGCGAGGTCGCACCCTCAGGTAACTGGTCGGTCGGGCGAACTTCTCGTCTTGCTCGATTGGTTGTGCTCATTCGTTGTTCCTCCTCTCCCCGTGCATAGCCTAGTCGCATGCATCCTCATGTGCTTTCATTCAGATGCGAACTTAACGCAAAGCGAAAATAAAGATCACATAGAAAACCGGGGCGGTCATCACCAGAGAATCGACACGATCAAGCACACCACCGTGCCCTGGGATCAATGCTGACATGTCTTTGAGCCCAACCTCACGCTTAATCAAAGACTCGGTGAGATCCCCGATCGTCGCACATACGCAGCCACAGACACCGGCAATAACACCCCACCACCACGTTGCGCCCAGCAGCATGAAGCCGCCGATTCCAGTGAGGATGCAGAAAAGCAAAGAACCAATGAAGCCTTCCCATGACTTCTTCGGAGACAGTCGCGGCGCCATGGGGTGTTTACCAAACATAATCCCCGCAAGCCATCCGCCAATGTCATTGAAGCAGGTGACAAGGACATAAACACCGATCACCGCGGGCGAGCGAAAATCTCGCAGCAAGAGAACAACGAAGCAAGCCAAGAAAGGAACGTAGACGGCGCTGAAAACGCTCGCAATGATGTCAGTGATTCTGGAAGGAGTCGGCGCATCAACCAATCTCCATGCGACGACAGCAAAAACCGTCAAGTACAGCGCCATCGTGACGGCCTCGGGTCCCAAGAACCACGCGCACACCATCATCCCAATTGCGCCAAGATACAGCGGCGCCATGGCAAGACGTGTCCCCACACGCGCAAAGGCCCCACCCAACTCCCATAAACCGAGGAGTGCAATGCAGCATACAAAGGCAACAAAAACACCTTGAACAACTAGCAGTGAAGCGACAAGAAGGGCAATCAGCACAACAGCGGAAGAAACTGCTGCCGGAAGGTTCCTTCCCGCTCGCCCGGTGGGTGCAAGTGGCTGAGTGTTTTCGCGCGGCTCCGGAGAGAAGACGCGCGAAAACACTGAGGGACGCGGTTGATGGGATGAAGCCGACATCAGATTGTCAGGAGTTCGCTTTCCTTCGTAGCCAAAAGCTTGTCGATCAGCTCAACGCGTGCCTTCGTGGCGGATTCGAGGGCCTTTTCTGCGCGTTCGACCTCATCCTCACCTGCATCGCCATCCTTCTTCAGGCGATCAAGAGCTTCCTTAGCCTTACGACGGATCGAGCGAACAGAAACGCGAGCGTCTTCGGCCTTGTTCTTAGCCTGCTTCACGTATTCCTTACGACGCTCTTCAGTCAGCGCAGGCAGAACCACGCGGACAACATTGCCGTCATCGGTGGGGTTGACGCCCAGATCCGACTCACGCAGGGTCTTAATGATTTCCTGAGTCGCGGTGCGGTCGAAAGGAGAAATCAGAACCGTGCGGGCCTCGGGAATCTGGAAAGAAGCGAGTTGCTGCATGGGCGTAGGAGCACCGTAGTAGTCCACCAAGAGCTGTTCAAACATGCCAGCATTTGCACGGCCAGTACGGATATTTCCAAACTCGTGGCGGGCAGCCTCGACCGTCTTATCCATCTTGTCTTCTGCTTCGAGCAGGATGTCATCAATCACGGAAGTGTTCCTTTCAGTGTGATTCGCTGAGCACAAGCGTACCGATTTTTTCGCCTCGTAGCGCTGCAGTAACGTTACCAGCTTCGGACATGCCAAAGACGCGCATCGTGAGACCGTTTTCCTGCCCAAGAGCAAACGCTGCCGCATCGACAACCTTCAGGCCTCGACTCAAGGCATCTTGGTAGGTGACAAAGTCAAGTTTCTTCGCATCGGGGTTGATACGGGGATCGTCATCATAGACACCGTCCACGCCATTCTTCGCGACAAGCAGTTCATCGCAATGAGTTTCCAAGGCTCGCTGCGCGGAAACGGTATCGGTGGAGAAATATGGAAGGCCCGCACCAGCACCAAAAAGAACGACACGGCCTTTCTCCAAGTGACGGATTGCTCGCAGAGGAATATAAGGTTCTGCAACCTGCTGCATGGCAATAGCGCTCTGGACACGAGCGGGAACACCGGATTGTTCAATAAAGTCTTGAAGCGCCAGTGCATTCATGACGGTTCCGAGCATTCCCATGTAGTCTGCGCGGGAGCGGTCAAGCCCCTGCCGAGAGAGCTCAGCACCACGGAAAAAGTTACCGCCACCAACGACGACTGCAACCTGGATCCCTGCGCGAACGGCATCTGCGATCTGTTCAGCAATCGACCGGACTACCGTGGGATCGAGGCCGACGGAACCTCCGCCGAAAGCCTCACCTGAGAGTTTGAGCAGGACACGACGAGCAGCTGGCATGGATTCTTCTCCTTTGAATATGTGCTGAGTCGAAAGAGATAGGGCGATGGCCCCGCCAGAAGCGGGGCCATCACACGAAATCAGGCGCCGACGTGGACGCGCACGAACTGGGTGACCTTTGCACCAGCCTCGCGCAGGACCTGTCCGACGGACTTTGAAGGATCGCGGGCAAATGCCTGATCGACCAAGCAGTTGTCCTTGTAGAACGCTTCGAGGCGTCCCTGAACGATCTTCGGAACGATGTGCTCGGGCTTGCCTTCCTCAAGGGTGATCTTCTCGAGGGTTGCGCGCTCCTTGTCGAGGACATCGGCCGGAATCGAGTCGCGATCGAGGTAGGCGGGCATGTAAGCGGCAACGTGCATCGCGATATCGTGAGCAACGCCTGCACCTGCTGCGTCGGTAACGACGAAAACGCCAACCTGAGGAGGCAGGTCAGGGCTGGTCTGGTGCAGGTAGAGATCAACATTCTCGCCCTCAACGCGGATCACGCGGCGGATCTCAAGCTTTTCGCCGATGACAGCGGCCATAGCATCAAGCTGATCCTTAACGGTGGAGTCGCCCATGGGGGCTGCGAGCAGTGAGTCAACATCGGAAGCACCGGAAGCAACTGCGGCTTCGAGCACCGACTTGGCGAAGTCAATGAACTTCTGGTTCTTTGCGACGAAGTCGGTCTCGGAGTTGACCTCAACCATAACGCCCACGCCATCCTGAACCGAAGCGGCAAGGAGGCCTGCAGAGGCCTGACGACCTTCACGCTTGGACAGAGACTTCAGACCCTTGAGGCGAATGATCTCGAGAGCCTTCTCGGCATCGCCTTCGGCTTCCTGGAGCGCCTTCTTGACGTCCATCATGCCTGCGCCGGTCTTCTCGCGCAGAGCCTTCACATCAGCGGCAGTGAAATTAGCCATTACTGAATTCCTTTCTCAGCTCAGTCCTGTGCAGGCTTTTCGGACTCTTCGGCAACGGCTGCTGCTGCGGACTCGTCAGCTGCAACTTCACCTTCGAGGAGTTCGCGCTCCCACTCAGCCAGAGGCTCGACTGCGGAGGAATCCTCAGAAGCATTCTTACGGCCGGCGCTGCGTGCAAGCAGGCCTTCAGCAACTGCGTCTGCAATCACGCGGGTCAGCAGTGCAACTGCGCGAATTGCGTCATCGTTACCGGGAATGCGGTAGTCGACCTCGTCCGGATCAGCATTGGTGTCCAGGATGGCAACGATCGGGATGTTGAGCTTGCGAGCTTCAGAAACAGCGAGGTGTTCCTTCTTGGGGTCAACGATCCACACTGCGGAGGGAACCTTGGCCATATCGCGGATACCACCGAGGGTGCGAGCGAGCTTGTCCTTCTCGCGGCGCATCATGAGCAGTTCCTTCTTGGTGCGGCCCGAAGATGCCACATCGTCGAAGTCGATCTGCTCGAGTTCCTTCAGGCGCTGGAGGCGCTTGGAAACGGTGGAGAAGTTGGTGAGCATACCACCGAGCCAGCGGTGGTTGACGTAGGGCATGCCAACGCGCTGTGCCTGCTCGGCGACAGCTTCCTGTGCCTGCTTCTTGGTGCCGACGAAGAGAATGGTTCCGCCGTGTGCAACGGTTTCCTTGACGAAGTCGAAGGCAATATCGATATCGGCAATGGTCTGCTCGAGGTCGATGATGTAGATGCCGTTACGTTCGGTGAGGATGAAGCGCTTCATCTTCGGGTTCCAACGACGGGTCTGGTGCCCGAAGTGAACGCCAGATTCCAGAAGCTGGCGCATGGTGACGATTGCCATTGCATCGTCCTTTCCCCGCTGAGCGGGATCATGGGGTTTCCCCCGGTTTTCTCGGTTAATGTGCCTTTCGGCCCTGGTGCCATGACGTTGCGACCCATTGGACCGTGACGCAACTGCCCCGGCACTTTCACTTCCGTGAGGTGCTCGGAAAATGGCACGCGAAGTCATCCGCATAGCGAATGCTGTTCAATCCTACCGTATTCGTGAAGGAGATTCGGCCTTCAGAAGGTGCGCAATGACGAAATTCAGCTTGTGATTGCTCACTTTTTATCCACAGGGTATACGCCCTCTCCGTGTTTTCCACAGATTCAAGCATGCTCATGCATACAGATGTCTTTTAAAGAGATTGTGGTCTATGGCGATATTCCCTGATCTTCGAAAAAATCTGACACACATAGGAGTGGCAACACTCGTTGCCTGCGCATTTCTAGGCTTACCGGCATACGGTGTCACTCCGCCCCATTCCGCTTCGCAGTGGCACCAGCCTTTTAGAGGCGGCTTCACCCTGGTTAAAGCTTTTAACCCACCGGATAGACCCTGGCTGAGTGGTTCTCGAGGCATATGGCTCAACCTCCATAACCCCCAAGGCGCAATCGAATCACCATGCGACGGCAGGGTGATCTACAGCGCCGAGCTCGCTGGCCGAAAGGTTCTTTCAATTGACTGTGGCGGGATCCATTCGACTTTCGAACCGGTGGTTACCACGCTGCGCACCGGCCAAAGTGTGAAACGAGGAGAGCAAATTGCCTCAGCTCCTCCCTTGGGGAGCGAATGGACAAGCAAATCTATCCGAGAAGGACAGATTCATTGGGGCGCAAAAATCTCGCGCACTCGATATATCAACCCATTGCGAATGCTCACTGGGCACCCCAGGCTTAAAACCCTTTGAACACACTAGGCACGCGGGTGCGCTTGTCGATAGATCGCACTTAGACGCTGGGCGTCAACATGCGTATATCTCTGCGTCGTTTGAAGCGAGGAATGCCCAAGCATTTCTTGTACCGCCCGAAGATCGGCTCCCCCGCCCAAAATATGCGTTGCCGCGGTGTGCCGAAGGGCGTGAGGTGCAATATCTCGAACCCCCGCACGTGCGCACATCCGGTGGAGCATTCCTCGGATTACGCGCGGATCGATGCGTTTGCCTTTGTCACCAACAAAGAGCGCCTTCCCTGCTTCGGGATGGGCCAACTCTTGCCTTGGCCCATTAAGCCAACGCTGAAGGGCGTTGAGACAAGTTCGAGTAAAGGGAACAACGCGTTCCTTGTTTCCTTTACCAATCACGCGAAGGGTCATTCCCTGTTGATCAACCGAAGTCGTATCCAAGGAGCAAACTTCACTCACACGCATTCCAGTCGCGTAAATGGTTTCCAGAATTGCCCAATCTCGTACTGTTGCTGGTGAGGGGTCATCACTGGCTTGGAGCGCAGCGCATGCAAGGAGGCGTTCGGTGTCAGAAACTGTTTGGACCTGAGGAAGCTTCTGATCACCGCGAGCGCTAGTGACGAGCAGCCCAGGATCAGTTGCGAGATAACCCCGACGGTGTGCCCACGCCGTGAATGAGCGTATCGAGGCAGTCTTTCGTGACACAGTTGAGCGTGAGTTTCCCTTGCGAAGTTCATCTGCAAGCCACATGCGAATTGCGCGCAAGGTAACGACGTCATTGACGTTTTCTACTGTGAGCTCTTCAGTATCGGTTTCTTCGAGAAATGAGTGTAAGTCTCCGATATAGGCACGCAGGGTATGCGGAGAAACTGCAGCATTTGCGCGCAGGTAGGTCTCCCACGCTTCCAACAGTCTCTCTTCCATACCGTGCAGTTTAGCGATGTGGGGATTTACTTCGGTGCCAGCCGCGCTCATCGTTTGCAACATAACCTTCTAATTGAAGTCGGGCAAGCGCTATCTTCACGCTCTCTTCATCCAGACCAGCGGCAACCGCCGCTCTTTCAATTGTCATTGAACGCCTCTGCGGAAGTGCCTCAAATACCCTGCGCATCAGCGGCTGAAGCGCATCAATCCCCTCATCGGGGGCTGTTGGGTCCCCAAATAGTGGCATTTGGTTTTCTTCAGGAAGCTTCTCCCCAATCATGTCGATAATATCTGCCCAATCACGAACGAGTATTCCTCCGTTACGTAACAGTTCGTGGACGCCGCGTGAAGCCTCTGAATAAACCGAGCCGGGAACTCCGCCAACAGGGGTCCCCATCTCAAGTGCCCAACGCGCAGTTGCCAGCGCACCCGAGCGCGGAGAAGCCTCGACGACAACAACCCCAGCGGCAGCTGCGGCTATCAGGCGGTTCCTTCCTAAGAAGCGCCATTTTGCGGGCCGGAAAGTGCAGGGGACTTCGGATACTAAGGCCCCTCCAGACCTCAAAATGGTACGAAAAAGATCGCTATTGCTGGCTGGGTAGAGGTTTCCCAATCCGCCAGCCATGTAGGCACAGGTCTGGCCACGAACATTAACGCTCCCCTGGTGCACCGCGGTATCTATTCCTATTGCCCCACCAGAGATTGTGCAGTAACCGCGATGAGACAGCTCTGAAGCCAGTTCACTTGCTACTTCGTTTCCATAGTGCGATGAGGCTCGAGCGCCAACGATTGCGATAGCGGGTGACTTCGGCATTGCTCCGATGACCCAGAGCAACCGAGGCTGCGACTCCCCTAGTTTTTCAAAGCCACCTGGCCAGTCAGGATCACTCGGAAGAACAAGACGCCCACCGATTTTATTCAAGATTTCCAATTCAACGTGTGGATTCGCAGCCAAAGCGCGCGGTCTCCAGCGCTTCCAGCAGGAACGAAATACTTCTTCCTCATCTCTTAAGCACTGAGGGATTACCAGCGTCGGGGCTAAAATCCAAGATTTTGCTGCTTCGTCTCCCAAACGCAGTCGTAAGAGGTCAAGGTGCGCATCCGACGGTTCGCTCACACTGTTCCACCAGATTTCGTCGAGTAGTTCGGGTGTCTCATCCGATGCCATAGTTCTCCCCTCCTTGCCTGAGCTGGAGAGCAGCAGAGAACTCATCCAGTCCGATTGAGTTTTTTCCCGAATAATCTGCGCACGTCCACATGAGTCGCAGTAATCGATCCGCTCCCCTCATTGAGAGGCGACCTTGATCAACTGAGTGATCGATCATGCTCAGGATCTGATCCGAAGGTGGGTGAAGCGATCGAATCCACGAGCCCGCAACATCCCGATTCATGCGCCACTGAGTACCTTTCAGCCGGTGAGCAGCTCGTTCACGCGCTTCGCAGACCTTGTCTTTGAGTTCATGCGAGGTGAAGTGAGATGCGCAAGCAAGATCCGCCTGACTGGGAACACGCATCGACAGCGTGATGTCGATGCGATCAATCAGAGGTCCTGAAAGACGTGCCAGGTAACGCCTCCTTTGGATGGAAGAGCAGGAACACGAACGGATCCGTCCACCCAGGTGCCCACACGGACAAGGATTTGTCGCCATCACCAATTGGAAAGAAGCCGGGTAACGCGCCGTATGGCCTGAACGCTGGATACGCACCCACCCTGACTCCAGCGGTTGACGTAGAGAATCCAGAACTGCCGGCGCAAATTCTGTCGCTTCATCAAGGAAGAGAATTCCTGCATGCGCCATTGAAGCAGCACCCGGGCGGATGACGCCGCTGCCTCCACCGACCATTGCGGGGATCGACATCGAGTGATGCGGGGCTTGAAATGGAGGTTCTGTCAGCAATTGCCCGCTACTTAGGTCTCCGGCAATCGAATGAATAGCGCTAGCAGTTAAGGCATCGCTTTGCTCGAGTTCTGGAAGGATTGAAGGAAGTCTGGAAGCCATCATTGTCTTCCCGCTTCCGGGTTCCCCGATCATCATCAGATGATGGCCGCCCGAGGCCGCGATGGCGATAGCCTCAATTGCCGAGTTGTGGCCACGTACTTGAGAGAAGTCTCCTGCTCCCCCGCTTCGCATTCTTTCTTCCTCAGCGTTTTTTGGCACCGATTCTTGAGCGACTAGTCCAAGTACTCGTGCTCGTTTTGCCTGCCCACCGTATGCCTGGACGAAGTCCGCGAGGTGCGCGAATGCGCACACTTCTATCCCTGGAACAAGAAGGGCTTCGCTGCGTGCCTCAAGAGGAACGAATACTCGGGTAATACCCGATCGTCGCGCCGAAATTACCGCGGGCAGAATTCCCGGAAGAGTATGCAGACTACCGTCTAACGCAAGTTCGCCAATGAAGACTTCACCTGCAACTCCTGAACTTTGGATCTTCGACGTTGCCAGAAGTATCGAGGCCGCAATGGAGAAATCAAATCCCGAACCCGATTTTGGAAGCCCGGCGGGAGAAAGTCCGACCGTAACGTGTCGGTCGAGAACTTCCAACTCACAGGCCTGGAGCGCTGAGCGAACGCGATCGCGCGCTTCTCTTAAGGATGCATCCGGAAGTCCGACCAGGGTGAAATTCACCAGCCCGCGACCGACATGCGTTTCAACGTCGACAATATTTCCGTCTAAGCCCACCAGAGCAATTGCGCGAGTACGTGCAAGTGAAGAAGTCACGCGATCCCCCTAAGCCATTCAATCTTCGGGGGATACCGCAAGAAATCGACAGTTCCGCCTTCTCTCAGTTCTTGTCCGCAGGCTCTAGGCACCGTCAAGGCAATAATGTCGATACGCAGTTTTGAGAAGAGCCTGCGCTGGCGAGCCCACTGGGCCGCAAGGCGGCGCAGTTTGAGTACCTTCCGAGTATCAATTGATTCGAGCGCACTGCCGTAACCAATACCAACGCGAGTGCGCACCTCGACAACGACTGCGGTATTTCCCTCGCGAGCAAGAATGTCGAGTTCTCCGCGATTTGAGTCGCGCCAATTGCGTTCAAGAACTTCTAATCCTTGTTCTTCAATGAAACGACACGCATATTCTTCCCCAGCTTGACCGAGGTATTTTCTGTAGTCCACCACAGCTCCTTCCCATTGAAGGAAGGATGACAAAACAGGGGTTCCAGAAAAGTGGTCACACGAAATTCTGTGGAAAACACCGATGAGGTGTCAGCTCTGTGGAAAATACACCCGCCTCGACAACGAGATGCGCAACAGACAATGAAGCACGCATCGGATTACCCGATACGTGCTTTCGAATAGCAACACGAACTTATGCGAGAGGTAGCTCTGGCTTGTTGAGTTCCTCGACGTTGACATCCTTATAGGTGACAACTCGCACTGAGTGTACGAATCGTGAGGAACGGTAAATATCCCAGACCCATGCATCGGTCAGGGTCAATTCAAAAAAGATATCCCCGCCAACGGGACGGGCCTGCACATCGACGTGGTTACACAGGTAGAAGCGACGTTCAGTTTCGACGACGTACTTGAACAAACCAATGACATCGCGATATTCGCGAAATAGTTCAAGTTCGAGGTTGTTTTCATACGATTCGATATCGCCAGCCATGATCGCCTCCTGTGTTGCTCCAAGTATCTTAGAGCGCGACCGAGTAATTCAGCCTTCGACACCCGGAAGCCGCCATGAGCGCCGGTGAAGCTCCGAGGGGCCCAAACGCTTCAAAGCATCGATATGTGCGGCCGAGGAATAGCCTTTGTTCGACTCCCATCCATATCCGGGGTCCTCGTATTCTTCCATCAAGCGGTCGCGAAAAACTTTCGCCGCAACTGAAGCAGCAGACACCGTCGCACACGATGCATCTGCCTTAACACGAGTAAGAACTTTTGGGGTAGAGACCGTGGGATAAAGCGGACCATCAAGATCCTCAAAAAGGTCCGGAGAATCGCTCAGCCAGTCGTGGCATCCGTCCAAAATGACAAGATCCGCGTGAAAACCTCGATCGGATGCGGCCTTTAACGCACGCCGTCCAGCAAGTCGAAGCGCGGCGATAATTCCATAACGATCGATCTCATCATTGCTTGCCTGACCAATTTCAATGCAGGGACTCCACTGAAAAACAGGCTCGTATAAGGCCTCGCGGGCGCGAAGACTAAGCATCTTTGAATCAGCGAGCCCCGGGAGAACTGGAATCCCGGCAGGAGGAGCGAAAGCCACACCAACGCATACCGGACCGGCAAGAGACCCGCGTCCAACCTCGTCCATGCCAGCGACCACGCCGAAACTGCCTTGGAGCTCTTCTTCCCACTCACGGGTGGGAGTAATTTTGGACGAGCGCTTCGGTGCTTTCCCGCGGCTCGAGGAAGCCTGCTTGGATTCGTTCATTTGGCATTGGGGACATCAGCGAAAACCGAGCGATCCCCCAACCAGCTGAGGCGGTTGGTCGGCCAGATCACTGCGAATGCACGCCCGACTACTGCACTTTCAGGCACATATGGGGTTTGCCCGTTCCCCATGTGATAACGAGAATCCGCAGAATTTGAACGATTGTCTCCCATCACCCACAGGGATCCTTCGGGGACGGTGATGTCGAAAGTTATTGACGAGGCCGCACCGTTGTTGGCAATGTAGGGCTCGGTGATCGTGACCCCGTTAACCTGAAGCTTGCCATCCGCCGTACAGCAAGTCACGTGATCGCCGCCCAGGCCGATAACTCGCTTCACTAGGGTTTGTTCTCCGCCCGCAGGAAGCAATCCGGTAAATTCAGCGGCTTTTCGCAAAGGCGAAGAGGCACCTGTTTCGTTCTTGGCAAGCCATCCCAAAGTGTCATCAAAAACGACAACATCTCCACGCTTGATATCCCCCGTGAAGTGGGAAACACGAGATACAGCGATGCGGTCTTTTTCAACCAGAGTATTACGCATCGACGCAGAGGGGATCCAAAAGACCTGTACAAGGAAAGCGCGTAGAAGCGAGGAGATCACCAGGGCACAGACGACGATGACGGCAAGCTCACGCAGCCAATTAAAGGGGTTTTTCCGTGCCCGGCGTTCTTCGCGCTCGATGTCCTTAATCGAAGGGCCGTGAGCGACCGGCATTCGGACGGTTCTCCCACGTGCGCCTGATCGACTCATAAACAGATCCCTTTCCTATGTCTACCGTAAATTCTCACACGTATGCGAAAACCCGGCATCCTTTAAGGATACCGGGCTTATATCGCGAGCGAGTGTCACTCGGCAGATCCGGAGCGGTGCTCCTTGATCTTTGCGGCCTTACCGTGGCGCTCACGCAGGTAGTAGAGCTTTGCGCGGCGCACGTCGCCCTTGGTCACGACCTCGATCTTGTCGATCGTGGGTGCGTGCAGGGGGAAGGTACGCTCAACACCGACACCGAAGGAAACCTTGCGGACGGTGAAAGTTTCGGAAACACCGTGGCCACGGCGTGCGATAACAACGCCCTGGAAAACCTGGATACGCGAGCGGTTACCTTCGATAACCTTCACGTGAACCTTAACGGTATCGCCTGCACGGAAAGCAGGGATGTCTTCGCGCAGCGATGCTGCATCGACGGCGTCCAGCTTTTGCATTTTCACTCCTTGACGCTTCTGCCGCAGGTCAGTCACGTCTTTTCGGCAGGTCAAGCCTGCGTTTCTTCATGTATCTGTATGATCCGGCGGCCCCCCGCGGCAGGTTACGCCACACACAGACCGTACAATTTTGCCACAGCTCAGGTACTAAAGAACACCCCGAATACCCAGAACTGTGCGCACGTAGCGGTGATTTCGCTAACTTTGCGCGGGACGAATCATGACAACGTCGGTGGCCTCGGTATTGGCACTCAAACGGAAACGACGCCTTCCTGCCTTTTTGAAACCGTGCTTGCGATAGAAACGCTGTGCGCGCTCGTTATAGATGTGTGTTCCTAAAACGATTTGGCTCGCGCCTTCTTCTCTGGCAATGCGAATCGTGTGCTCCAAAATCGCTCCAGCAATACCAGTCCCGTGAACTTCTTCGCGCGCATAGCACTTCGAAAGATAGGCAGCGTGATCATCCAATGGATACTTGCCATTTCCACGCGGCATTTCCTTCGGACTATTCAGAAAAATCAAAGTGTAGGCAAGCAGCTGGCCTTCACTCTCTGCAAGGAAACAGCGCGCATTGGGATCAGCAAGATATTCCTCAAAAACCTGAGGATTCAATCCATCGGAAATAAAAGTCTGGACATCTTCCTCAGGAATAAACTCCGGGGGTGCCATGGGGAAAGTGAGGCTGGCAAGCTTACTGATGCGCTCGGCCTCGTCGGGGCGCGCGGCGCGAATCTCAACGGGGGCAACGCGATCCTCGCGCATCAGCACACCGTTTTCCGCCAAAATTTCCCTGTCCCGGGTACTCAGTTGATCAGCCGAAGAGCGCGCTATACGGGCGACGATATCCGGGCGTCGTTGCGCTGTTCGTTCAAGACTGCGATCTAGACGCCAACGATCGATCTTTGCGTGGTCACCGGACATCAATACATCGGGAACCTGGTGCTCGCGCCATTCTTGCGGCTTTGTGTAAACCGGGTATTCCAAGAGGCCAATACCGCTGTGGGATTCTTCAACCAGAGAGTCGGGGTTCCCAATCACCCCGTCGATCAATCGGCCAACGGCTTCAACCAAGACCAAGGCTGCCACTTCCCCACCGTTGAGGACGTAATCCCCGATTGAGAATTCTTCAAGCACGATGCCACGGTCACGGTAGTGATCAGCAACGCGTTGATCAATGCCTTCGTAACGTCCGCAGGCAACGATGATTCGATCGAAATGCGACAGTTCCTCAGCTTTTTTCTGGGTAAAAGGGATTCCCGAAGGTGTGGGGATTGCGAGAACGCACTTTCCGGGCTCTGCTCCGATGACGGTGTCCAGCGCCTCTCCCCAGACATCAGGCCTCATGACCATACCTGCACCCCCACCGTACGGAGTGTCATCAACCGTTCGGTGACGATCATGAGTCCACGAACGCAGGTCGTGGACGTGAATGTCCAACTGGCCGCTTTGACGCGCCTTCCCCATGAGAGACAGGTCAAGCGCAGCAAAGTACTGCGGGAAAATACTCAGCAGATCGATACGCATAGGCTTCCTCTTCCTCAGCGGGCCTCGATGGCTTGATCGTCAAAAAGGCCGGGGAGCGGCTCGATCGTCACAGTACCGTTTGGGATATCAACAGTGGGAACAAGTTGATGGACGAAGGGAACCATGACAGTCCCCGCAGAAGTCTTCACTAATAAGAGATCCTGAGCGGCCCCCATTTGGAGCCCTTGAACCACGCCCAGTTCATTTCCCTGAGGATCAACTGCGCGCAGGCCCTTGAGCTGGTGCGGATACCATGCATCTTCTTCTTCCCTCTCATCGACAAGCAGACGAGCGCCGCGCAATGCTTCGGCGTCCTCGCGGCTTGAAACCTCACCAAAAAGGGCGATCACACGATCTTTTTGCTGACGAATTGAAGAAAGCGTGAGCGTGGGAAACTCCGCATTCGAGGTCGAGAAGCTTTCTCCAGGGGTAAAAAGCTGAGGATCGTCGCTTCGAATATCCACAATGACTTCCCCACGCAGTCCGTGTGCGGGTCCGATCTGTGCTGCCGTCATGAGCATGGGATGAATCCTTTTCGGGGGTATGCCAAACGGGGACCTGTTTAAGCCAGGTCCCCGTTTGAGATCACTAAGTTGTCACTCGCGGTCGGTGTCAACGACATCAACGCGGACGTTTCCCCGGGGAGAAAGCGCGTTCATTACCGTGCGCAGCGCACGGGCCGTACGACCTCCGCGGCCGATGACACGCCCCAGATCCTCAGGGTTCACACGAACCTCAAGCATCTGCCCGCGACGCATATTGCGAGAAGAAACCCGCACGTCTTCGGGGTGATCAACGATTCCGCTGACCAGGTGTTCGAGTGCATCAGCGAGCATGATCAGGCTTCCTCGCCAGCTTCTTCAGCCTTGGGCTCTTCTGCTGCTTCTTCAGCGGCAGCGGCCTGTGCGGCTTCTTCTTCAGCCTTGCGAGCAGCTTCTTCCTCAGCCTTCTTGGCGGAGGCGTCTGCCTTGCGCTTCTCAGCAGCGGCTTCGGCGTCCTTGATGGCCTGAGCAGCAGCGGCTGCCTTATCGGCATCTGCGTACTGCACGCGGGACACTGCGTCTGCCTTGCCATTGAAGCGAGCGATGTCACCGGTCAGGACCAGCAGGTTACGAACCTGGTCCGAAGGCTGTGCGCCAACGCCGAGCCAGTACTGAACGCGGTCAGACTTGATCTCGATGGTCGAGGGGTTCGGGGTCGGATCGTACAGACCGACCTCTTCGATGACGCGACCGTCACGCTTCTTGCGCGAGTCAACGACAACGACACGGTAAACGGGTGCATGGATCTTGCCCATGCGCTTCAAACGAATGCGAACTGCCACTGTTGTGGTCACTCCTGTTTCAAATCGGTGTGGAATAGACATACGTCAGGTAGGGAAACACAGACGATGATTATCCCGGGACGCGACGAACTCAGATGAGAGGGCTCTTCGCACGTCGAGTACAGCGATTAATTATGCCAGTTTTAGCTGGTCTTTCCAAGCCAATCGGCGCCAGACTCAGCCAAATCACGGTGGTCTTGGTCACCGCTCAGGTGAAGACGCAGAAGAAAGCGCGACAAGCTCTCCGCCTCGACACAGCCAAAGGGGTGCGAGAAGCGCATCAATGTCGTCGGGACAGGCTGAGTACCCGACAAGGTCAGCGCTTCCTCCAATTAGCCCTTCGTCAACCCCCAAATAGCGGCGCGTTTCCAGCGTTGCCCTTTGAAGAATTTCGCGAGGCCTCAACCCAAGTTCGCCCCAGGAGCGCAGTTCCGCAAGGATACTTCCAGGTTGTTGGTAGCCCCCCGTATCACTTGCCGGTAAGACCGTAATTCCAGAGTCAAAGAGCTCTTGAGCCTGCTCGTATCTGCACTGCCACAGGTTAATCATTGTTGCTGAATATCGCGGATATTTGCGTGCCGCCTGCTCAGAAAATCCCTTGAACAATTCACGCTGGAGCATGGTGACAGATACCGCGATCCCACGCTTTTTCGCTTCGCAGATCTGATCTTTATCCATGCCACTGGCATGTTCGATATCGTCAACGCCTGCTTCAATGAGGTCATCGATCACGCGCGAGGAAAAGGCATGGACCGCCACGCGACCTCCAGCCTCGTGGACCCCAGCGACGGCCTCGATAAGGATTTCGCGAGGCCACAAGGGCTCAAGATCGGCCTCTGCTCCCCCGCTACGGTCAATCCAATCACCAACGATCTTCACCCACCCGTCACCGCGTGCGCACTCTTCACGCGCAGCATCGGGCAGATCGCGGGCGTCACTGAGTTCACGCGCAAGCCCCCGGATGTACCTCATTGGCCGAGCGATGTGACGACCACAGCGAATGAGAGTCGGATATCGGGGCTCATCACTGACCCACGAAGTGTCAACGGGAGATCCACAATCGCGCAAAAGAGTCACGCCCGCACGAAGCATGGCATCAAGTTGCTGACGCTGTTGAGCTTGGCCAAGAGACGCTGCAGCTGCGCCAACACCGATGTGACAGTGAACATCTGCGAAAGCGGGCGCAGCCCACCCACTCAGAACTTGCGAATGGGCAGGGATCTCATCGACGGGCGAGATTACTGGAGTTAAATTCCACTGACCACTGACCCATCCTGAATCAGTAAAAAGATGCCCGTCGAAATACATCAGCCTCGACCGAGCATGCGTCGGATATCTTCGGGAAGATCATCCAAGGTCGGGCGCGGCGCATTGGGCGCCTGCGCGGGTGTTTCAGTAACACCGAACGCGGACCCCGCCGGAGCTGAAGGACGCTGTTCGCGAGGAAGCATCGCCTCCAATTCCTGCTGACGACGCTTCGCCGGGTTACCACTGCGCGCCTTCTTCGCAACGCGTGCACGCTGGGCTCGATCCTTACGAGCCTGGGCCTTTTGCTTCGCTTTACCGCCACTGCCGGGCATCGAACCGAATCCGGGCATTCCTCCCGGACCCATCTGTCCCATCTGCCCCATCATGGTCTTCGCGGCCTCAAAACGCTTAACCAGGTTATTGACCTCAGCAACCGTCACGCCAGAACCGCGAGCGATGCGCGAACGACGAGACCCATTCAGAATCGAGACATCGGCACGCTCAGCGGGAGTCATTGAACGGACGATCGCTTCGACGCGATTAACCTCGCGCTCATCAAAGTTCTCAAGCTGATCACGCATCTGAGCCATTCCGGGGATCATGCCCAGAACCTTCTTCATTGATCCCAGCTTGCGGACCTGCTGAAGCTGGCTGAGGAAGTCGTCAAGCGTGAGCTCACCAGACATGGCCTTCTTGGCCATCTTCTCAGCTTCTTCAGCATCCAAGCGCTTTTCGGCCTGCTCGATGAGCGTCATAATATCGCCCATATCGAGGATCCGGGACGCCATACGGTCGGCGTGGAAACGCTCGAAGTCGTCCAAACCTTCACCCGTCGAGGCAAAGAGGATCGGAGCACCCGTCACGCCACGCACGGAAAGGGCGGCACCGCCTCGGGAATCACCATCAAGCTTGGAGAGCACGACACCGGTGAAACCAACACCGTCACGGAATGCGGTTGCGGTATTGACCGCATCCTGACCGATCATGGCGTCAAGGACAAACATGACTTCGTGAGGATTGACGGCCTGGCGAATAGCGATCGCCTGATCCATCATCTCTTGATCGACACCCAAACGGCCCGCGGTATCGACAATCACAACATCGATGCCATGAGTGATCGCATAATCCAAACCGGAACGAGCCACTTGAACCGGATCACCGACACCATTACCCGGTTCGGGTGCCCACACCTGAACGCCCGCGCGCTCACCGACAATTTGAAGCTGGCCGACGGCATTGGGTCGCTGAAGGTCAGAGGCGACAAGCAGAACGCTCTTTCCCTCTTCGCGCAGCCACTTACCAAGCTTTCCGGCCAAAGTCGTCTTACCTGCACCCTGCAGACCTGCGAGCATGAAAACTGTCGGGCCGCGCTGAGCAAAATGCAGCTCTCGGGTTTCGCCACCCAGGATCTCAACAAGTTCATCGTGAACAATGCGGACAACCTGCTGACCGGGGTTGAGCGCGCGGGAGCGAGCCGCTCCATATGCCTTCTCGCGAACCTGAGTGGTGAACTGGCGAACGACAGGAAGGGCAACGTCGGCATCGATCAGGGCACGACGAATCTCGCTAATAGTCTGATCGACATCAGATTCCGTCAAGACTCCGCGCGAACGGAGCCTCTTAAAAGACGCGGTCAAACGATCAGAAAGATCCGAGAAAGCCACTGTGACTACTCCTCACGAGCACAATTTCTAAATAACTAAATGTTAAGAGTAGTGGGTTCTAGCCCACGATTGCATCAACAAAGGACTCGGGATCGAAGGGGGCAAGGTCGTCCGGCCCCTCTCCAAGTCCCACAAACTTGACGGGAACGCCCAATGTTCGCTGGACTGAAACAACGATTCCGCCCTTAGCGGAGCCATCCAGCTTGGAAAGGACAATACCTGTGACGCCAGCGACCTCGGCGAAAACTTCGGCCTGTCGAAGACCGTTTTGGCCGGTCGTCGCGTCCAGCACCAGAAGGACTTCACTGACTGGTGCGCGCTTCTCCATCACGCGCTTGACCTTACCCAGCTCGTCCATGAGAGCAGACTTTGTCTGAAGACGGCCCGCGGTATCGACCATGACAACGTCACAGCCGCGTCGGATGCCTTCTTCAACCGATTCAAATGCAACGGACGCCGGGTCAGCACCTTCACGATCAGAACGGACAACATCAACTCCGACGCGACTTCCCCAGGTCTCAAGCTGTTCAGCCGCAGCAGCGCGGAAAGTATCTGCCGCCCCAAGAAGAACCTCGTGTCCTTCGGCGCGGAAGATGCGAGCCATCTTTCCAGTGGTTGTCGTCTTGCCAGTTCCGTTAACGCCCACCATCAAGATTGTTGCGGGGACACGAACTCCGTCAACATCTCGAACTGCGAGGTTCACGGAGCGATCCATATCGGGACCAACAAGCTTGAGCAGTTCTTCGCGCAAAAGAGCACGCACAACCTGCGGATCTGAAGTGTTCTCAACCTTCACTCGCGTGTGAAGGGCTTCCATCAACTCATCGGTTGCTTCCAAGCCCAAATCTGCGACAAGAAGAGAATCTTCCATCTCTTCCCAATCCGCGGCTGAAAGATCACCGCGAGAGAGCAAAGAAAGAAGGGATTTGCCCAAAGCCCCCGAACGTGCCAAGCGCGCACGAAGACGTCCCATTCGTGAAGGAATGGATTCGGGGATCTCAATAGAGGCGCTTTCCGTGCGTTCCTCTTCAATTTCCGAGGTCGGGGTCTCCTCGGGCGAAGACACCTGCTCGACAGAAGGGGCAGCGACCTCGGAGTGGTCAGCAGTTTGCGCTGCGGGACCATCTCGGGAACGCTGGGCCCCTTCGGCTTCACTTTCCTGAGCTTGCGGAAGCGAAGCCTCGGGGACAACGGAGGTCGATGGGGGCACTTCAGTTTGTGTGCGTGACGACTTGAGCGAACGCAAGACAAACGAAACAGCCGCGACGAGAACGACAATGACGCCCATCAAAATGATGGGGGCCACGGGGTTATGAATAAAGTCCATGACAGCCTGCATAGGTCAATCTTCCCTTAGTGCGCCTCTCTTATGCATCTTTCGAGGTATCGGCCTCAGTTGGGGCGGGCTTCGCGTGTACCCCACGCCTGGTGGCGATATCTTCAATGCGCTCAGTCATTGCTTCAACGGCTTCGAAACCTGGAAGGCCATCTGCCACCATGTACCCACGAGAACCCTTTGAGGACTCAAGGACTACCTTCATATTCTCTTCACGAACGCTAATTTGCGGGATCTGGGCGGGGATTTCTTGTCCGGATTGCTTGCGTAGATGGTCTCTCCACTGATCAGCGCTTCGGCGGTGCAACGCAAAACCTAAAATGACTGCCGAGGCGATGGCAAGCATGACGATCATCGTGACGATGTAGACCGCAATTCCTTCAATCATGCCTTAACTTTCCCATCCCACACGCGACTGTGCCAAGTGGACACGGTTTATTCGTTTCAATCATTAAGGCGCTGAGAAACCACACGCGTCACTCCGTCTCTCATCGTCACGCCATAGAGTGCATCCGCAATCTCCATCGTGCGCTTTTGGTGAGTGATGACAATCAGCTGCGAAGTAGCACGAAGTTCTTTAAATATTTCCAGCAGACGCGACAGATTGATGTCATCCAAAGCCGCTTCGACCTCATCCATCACGTAGAAGGGAGAAGGACGAGCTTTAAAGATTGCAACCAAGAATGCCAAAGCCGCCAAGGATCGCTCTCCGCCAGAAAGCAAAGAAAGTCGCTTGACTTTCTTCCCAGCAGGTCGCGCCTCAATTTCGATCCCCGTATCAAGCATGGAATCGGGATCGGTTAAAACCAGACGCCCCTCTCCCCCGGGGAAAAGAACACTAAAAACATGTTCAAAGTGGCGCGCGGTATCCGCCCATGCCTCTTCAAATGCCTCCTGGACCAAGCGATCGACGTCTTCGATGATCGTCAACAGATCTGACTTGGATTTCTTCAGGTCCTGTACCTGGGCAACCAAGAACTCATGGCGTTTGGCAAGCGCTGCATGCTCTTCCAAGGCCAGCGGGTTCACACGTCCAAGTTTTTCAAGCTCTTTCAGTGCTTGATCAAGGGTGCGAACTTGCTCTTCACGAACATAAGGACGAGCGGGGATTTCAGCATCGTCTTCCGCCTCGACATCTGATTCTGCGGATTCTTCGCTCAAAACAGGAACAAGATTGTGCGGACCGTAGTGCTCAATCAGTTCATCGCCTTCTAAAGAGAGCTCCTCCATGGCACGCGTTTCAAGTTGTTCAACCCGCATGCGCAATTCGGCACGCAGGATCTCAGCCTGCTGCGAGGCTAAAGTAAGCTGCGAAATTTGCGAGCGCACATCATCAAGTTCCCGACGTACGGTAGTAAGTTTCTCTGAATCGGCCTTTCGCGATTCTTCAATCGCATCACGGCGAGCCTTTGCCGAGGCAACTGCGCTCTGAGCGTGGGCGTAACCCTTCTGCGCTTCCTCCAAGACACTTTGAGCTCGCGCCAGTTCACGCCGACGGCGTTCTTCCCGCCGCTGATAAGCAATGCGTTCTTCACGACTTCGCGCGGCGGCTTGGCGAAGGTTTCGCGCCCTGGAGGCGGCGCCTCGTGATTCTTCTTCTGCAGCTCGTAAAGCCAAGCGAGCCTGGGTTTCTTCGTCGCGGGCTGCACGTGCGGCTGCCGCACACTCTTCTGCGTGACGGCTGGCGGCCTCGAGATCAACATCGGGTGCTTCGAGAGCTGCATTTTTCAGGCGCTCCTGAGCATTTTCATGAGATTCGCGCGCCTGTTCTAACTGTTCTTGCGCTCGTTTGAGGGTTTCCTCAGCGCGAGTCGTCTCAGCATGGGCAGCACGAAGAGCACTGTGAACACGCGCAGCTTCCTGAGCAATCTTTGCTTGACGTGCGTCTTCTTCACGAAGTGTCTTCAGAGCTTGATTCGCGCCGCGAACTGCCAGGTCAAGCGCTGCGTTGGCACGTGTCAGTTCTTCTTGGACTCGGCGCTCTTCCTCCATAGCTGCGTTTGCGGCTGCCGCTGCTTCCTCATATTGCGCACGGAGCGCAAGTGGTGAGGCACTTTCTTCACCTGCGACCAACATGGATGTTCGTGAGAGTACATCTCCTTGGGTCGTGGCAACGCGTTCGATTTCTGGGTGCGTCAATGCTTGACGAGCTTCCTCCAAAGTCTCACACACCCATGAACCCACGAGAAGCGCATCGACAAGTCCATCGAATGCCGTCGAGGTGACAAGGTCCTTTGCCCATGCACCTGCAAGGCCTTCAAGTTTCGGCGCTTTTTGAGAATTCGAAGCGTCGTCGACAAGAAGACGCACTTGTCCCTGAGCCTTATGACGCGCATCGGCAGCGGTTTCCCACGCATGTTCTGGGGTATCGATGACCAGGGCATCGGCAAAAGGAGAAAGCAATTGCGCAATTGCGTTTTCATAACCCGCGCGAATGTGGAGTGCGCTGGGTAGATCACCCTTCGCACCGGGAGCATTCATATACGAGGCAGTGCCATCACTTGGAGTCAGCGTTTGGGCGAGCGCATCGCGGCGCGCTTCCCAGCGTGCGCGTTCTGCCCGAGCATCGCGCTCGCGCGCCAGAAGCTCATCAACTTTTTCGCGTGCCTCTTCCCGCTTCGTTTGCGCGATATTCAGGGCTTTCGCAGCAGTTGAATCGTTTTGGGGATCGCTTTCTGAATAGGCTTCGGCCTCGCGCGCAGCTTGAGCCTCACGCTCTCGTGCCGCATCCAGTTGATGCGCCGCGCGTTGCGCTTCCGATTGCGCAGCATCCAGACGTGAGACAGCCGAGGCCACCCCAGCACTCAGTCGCGCGCTTGCTTCGCGATAATCGGCAAGCAGACGATTCGCTTGCGCAAGGGCACGCTGGGCCTCGTCATCACGTTTTTCCGCCTCACCACGCTGTCTTAATGCCTGATCGACGCGTTCTGAAGCGCTTTGCACGCGTTGAAGGATCTGTGCATCCTCATGGCTTGCTGCCTGCGCGCGCTCATCCAAAGAAGCCGGGTCTTCACTTTGAGGTGCCAATTCCGGCTGAGAATGCGTTAATACTCGTTCGCGAGCAATCGTCATTGTTGCATTGAGGCGTTCATCGATTGCGGTGAGAGCTTGCCATTCCTCCATCGCCTGCGCAGCATGCGGATGGCGCTGCGCTTCCTCTGCTTCTAACTCACGGATACGCGACTGTGCGCGTGCCTCTTCTTCTTGAAGGGAGGTCAAGCGTTCATGCTGTGTGCCCGCGTCCTCAGAACCTCGACGAAGCTTATCGCGAGCAATGACCAAATCATCAGCTAGCAATCGCGCCTTTGCATCACGTACCCGTGCCTGAATGATCGACGCACGCCGGGCAATCTTTGCCTGACGGGCAAGCGGGCGTAATTGACGTTCAATCTCACTGGTTAGATCAAGAACGCGAACCAGGTTCTGATCCATATCTGAGAGCTTTCGAAGCGCGCGCTCTTTCCGCCTGCGGTGCTTGAGCACTCCTGCTGCTTCTTCAATGAAGCCGCGTCGTTCCTCGGGAGTCGAGGACAAAATCGTATCCAGCTGGCCTTGGCCGACAATGACATGCATCTGTCGGCCCATACCGGTATCCGACAGGAGCTCTTGAATATCTAAGAGCCTAGCGGGCGTTCCATTAATGGCGTATTCGCTTCCGCCCCCGCGAAAAAGCGTGCGCGAAATAGTGACTTCGGAATAGTCAATGGGGAGAAGGCCATCTGAATTGTCAATAGTGAGATCGACTTGAGCGCGCCCCAATGCGGCCCGGCCAGATGTGCCGGCGAAGATCACGTCCGCCATATTGGCACCGCGAAGAGTTTTTGCCCCCTGCTCCCCCATCACCCAAGCAAGAGCATCAACAACATTAGATTTGCCGGAACCATTGGGACCCACGACACAGGTAATCCCCGGTTCAAGGCGAAGAGTCGTTGCGCTAGCGAAGGATTTGAATCCTCTCAGGGACAGAGTTTTCAGGTGCACGAGAGCCAGCCTAAAGCTTCCTGAAGGTTTTCAGCGGATTATTGCTCATTGCGTGCCGCCCTCGAGCATATCGCGCGCAAGTTCCAACGCTTTGTCACAATCAGGTCCCTGAGCGCGAACATGAACGTGCTCACCATGGCGCACTCCCAAGGACATAATTTCAAGGACAGACGAGGCATCAACATCGTTAATCCAGACCTGAACATCCAAGGATGCGAGTGCACGAACAAGAAGAGCAGCGGGACGTGCGTGTAAGCCTGCAGGATCAGTGACAACCATATCGGCTTCGCGAAGCTTCTTCGACGCATCTAGAGATGAGAACGCATTCGAATTCGCGTCTAGGCTCACGCTAGTGATCTGTCCAAGTTCACTGCGCGCTCTGCCCGCCATATCGATCACGCTCTGATAGGCAGCTGCAGCAACTTGGCGGAGTCCCAATCCGCCCCGTGCAGCAACAGCTGCAGCGATTGTGCCCTCAACAAGTGGCACATTGATGCACATGCAGTCTTTTGGATCGCCCCGGAGTTCAAGGACTGTCTGCGCCACCATGGTTGCCGAGCCAAGGTCACACATCAAAAGAACACCCCTGCAGCATTCTTCATCACCTGGTTTGTGAACCTGCGCCAAAGCGCGATCGAGCGCGTTTTCTACTTTGTGCATGGATGTGCCCAAAGCACCTGTGTCATCCCCAGCCGCGATCTCAAAGTGAACATCAGGTGCCATCTGAGTGGCGACATCAACGACTCCCTTTGCCAGTTCATGGCTGTGAGAAATGATCACAAAAGAAACACGCGCCATTGGGGTGTCCTATTCTTCAGCGGCAGCACGCGCTGCCTGCATGATGATGATTGCTGATGAAACGGCACCCGGGTCTAGATGCCCAACGGAACGTTCACCCAGGTAGGAGGCGCGCCCTTTCAGAGCCTTCATTCCTTCGGTGAGGGTAGCGCCGCGCTGCGCAGCTTGGGCAGCGCAAGAGAGAACCTCATCAACAGAGGCACCTTTCTCACACGCATCGCGAGCAGCATGAGCGGCGGGAAGCCACGCGTCAAGCATGGTCTTGTCCCCGGCCTCGGCATTCCCTCGGTGGGCAATACCTTCCGCGATGGCCTCGTACAGGAGCGCGATTGTTTCGCTAGCGCCAAGATCGGGGTGCTCTGCAATGGCGCGGCCTCCGCGAAGGAAGCCGGTCCCATACAGGGGACCCGAGGCCCCGCCAACGTGGGCAAGCAAGGTCTTTGCGACCAGGGTGAGCCCTTCGCAGAGGGAGGCAGGAGCTTGTTCTTCGATGAGGCGGCGAACCTCAGTGAAGCCTCGCGTGATATTGATGCCGTGGTCACCGTCACCAATCTGTCGGTCAAGTTCAGTCAGTCGTTCTTCATCTCGAAGCAAAGCGGTGGCGCAAAGGTCCATCCATTGCTCGAGCCATTGTGTGTTGATGGTGGTCATTATTCACTCCATGAGGGGGCAAGTGTCGGAGCATCGTAAAGGCTAAGGATATCTGGATTTGCGCGCATAAGTGTGATTGACAGCCCGTCCATGTCCGCACTGGTGACGAATCGTCCAACTTTGGTGCGCGCAATATTTATACCTGCGTTTTCTGCGTGTTTATTGACGCTCAGAAGCGCACTTTCAATATCATTCGGGTCTGCCTGTCCAAGATCATTGACCAGGACGATCAAAGGATCATCTCCAGGGACAAGTTGGGAAAAAACCTCATCGACGCAGTGTTCGATCACTTCACTGCGCTGTGAGAAGGCGCGACGATCTACTCCTCTCTCGCCGTGGATCCCCACTCCTAGTTCAGCCTGTCCTGTGGGGATATCAAAAACGGGGACTCCCTGCCCATCTGAGGGAGCGCGGAATGCGACGCCGTAGCTGACAATGGATTCACTGATTTGATTGGCAAGCGAGGCGAGTTCTTCGCTGGCCTGTCCCAGCCAGGCTGCAGCGCCCAGAATTTTCTCATAGAGCACGGTCCCCGCAATCCCGCGAGCGCCTTGAGATACCTCTCGAGTCGCGCAATCATCGTAGACGCGAATCAGCGTGCATTCAAGCCCAGAAGCTGCCGCTAGCTCCGCGGCCAACTCAAAATTCAATACATCGCCGGTGTAGTTCTTCACCAATGCGACGATCGTATTCACACCCAGTTCGGCAGTAGCTTCTTCCATCAACTGGGCAATGTCAGGCGCTGAGGGTGATGTAAAACGAGGCCCCGTCACGCAAGCGTGAAGCATCCCAGGAGCAACAAATCCGGAATCAAGGGGCTCATGTCCGCCACCGCCACCGGAAATGAAGGCGAGAGCAGGGGGCGAATCTGAGCGGACGGCGATCACAACTTGCGATTCAGTCAACCGTATCCACCCCTTTGATCAGGTCCTTCGCTTCATAATACCCGTGTGCATCCTGAAAATACTAGGGCACTCGAGTACTCAGCTGAGGTGTTCAGGGGCGAATATCCATTAATCGCAAAACCTCGCCGGCCAACAAAACCGAACCGAAGACGACAACACCCGTCGCAGGTGCACTCTCATCCCCAGATTCGCCAAGGTTTACCGCGGTTGCGATTGCTTCGAGGATGTCTTCTTGAACATCGACGCGGTCGGAGCCAAAAACTTCGCGTGCAATCTGTGCAATTTCTTCCGCAGGATTTGCTCGAGTTCCGGGCATCTGCGTAATGACGATGGAGTCCAGATAGGGTTCGACCTCACCGAGAACCCCCTCGATGTCCTTATCTCCCATTGCCGAGTACACGCCAACGACTCGCTCGAAGTCAAAGGCCTCGGAAATCGACTCACCCAGGGTGTGCGCACCAGCGGGGTTGTGCGCAGCGTCAACGATAATCGTCGGCGAGTGGCGAACGACCTGAAGACGTCCCGGCGATGTCGCGCTCAGCATTCCAGCCTCGACCACCTTGGCGTCCAGAGCGCGTCCTCCCATGAACGCCTCAACTGCTGCGATAGCCGCTGCCGCATTGCTTGCCTGGTAATCACCAAAGAGAGGGACAAAAACATCCTCGTAGACCGCGGCGGGTGTGCGTACGGTAATCATCTGCCCGCCGACTCCCAGCTGACGATCCAGGACTTCATAGTCCCTGCCTTCAAGGCGAACAATCGCATCGACCTGGGCGGCGCGCTCTTCAATGACGCGAAGAGCTTCTTCTTGTTGCTTGGCAACAATCACGATCTGTCCAGGCTTGATAATGCCTGCTTTTTCTTCCGCAATTTCACGAATTGTCGAGCCCAGCCATTTTTCGTGATCGATAGCGATGGGCATGATGACGCCAACACCAGCATCGATCACATTCGTTGCATCCCAGCGACCACCCATACCAACTTCGACGACGGCAGCATCGACGGGGTGATCAGCAAATGCTGCGAAGGCCATGACAGTAAAGACCTCAAAGAAGGACAGTTTCGTCCCATCAGTTTCGGCGTGGGCACGGTCCACCATCTCAATGTAGGGTGCAATGTCCTCCCACGTGCGAACGAATTCATCGGGAGAAATTGAGTCTCCTTCAATCGTGATGCGCTCGCGAACATCAACCAGATGCGGCGAGGTAAAGCGACCAGTACGCACGCCAAAGGCACCCAGGAGCGCATCGATCATGCGGGTCGTGGAGGTCTTCCCATTCGTTCCAGTGATGTGAACGCTGGGGTAGCTATTTTGAGGGTCACCCAAGATGTCCAGGGTTTCGGTCACGCGGTCAAGGGTTGGCTGAACCTGGTGCTCAGGAACGCGAGCGATGATCTGTTGGTAGATTTCTTCAACTCGCTCGAGGACTGCTGCTGTGTGTGCGGCATCGTCAAGGGCCTCGCGGTGCGCATCTTCTGCACGGCGTTCAGCCAGCTCTTCCTCCCAGTCTTCACCCCACTGCGAGTAGTCGCCTTCGAGCTCAGCAACAATGGAAGGATCCGGCCCCAAAAGCATGGAATTCAAAGCCAAAGCTTCCAAGGCAAGATCGCGTTCGCTCACTTCTTCTTGCTGATCGTCGCCGACTAAGTCTTCGTCATCAACGCGATCGGCTTCTTCAAGGTAGGGAATGAGGTCTGCAGGAATTGTCCCCGAACGCTGCTCTTCTTGCGATGCGCGAGCGGCTTGCTCCGCCTCGTCATGCGAATGGTGCGCGAAGAATGATTCCCCAGTCATGAGTCCTCCCTAAGTTGAGCTGGGCCTATTCTATCGACGAGGCCATGGAGGCGCTGCGTTTGCAGGTATCGTTGCGTGGATGCGAAGGAAGAGATTTCGCCAGATGCGTGCGTAAACGTAAACTTGGAGCGTTTAATCATTAAACGAGGGATATCTGCGAGGAACATATGTCTGATTTTCCACCAAATTCTGGATACCCCGCCCCCCAGGGGCCTCCTCTAATTCCTCAAGGCGGAACCTACCCGCAACCACAACCCCCTTATCAGGCTCCCCAAACTCCGTATATCGAACCTCCAAAGAACCGCACGTCTAAGGGACCGATCATCGCATGGATAGCGGTCGTGACCGTTCTTGCATTGACTCTTGTCTTTTTCTTGTGGCGCACGTCTAGCCACGGTGCGTCACCGTCGCCAAGTCCAAGTGCCTCTGATCCTTCGTCTTCCTCATCTGCTACTCCCAATCCGAACCCTTCGCAGTCCATCGACGATGGGATTGATGAAGAGACCATTTCGAGGAGCCGTGGAGCTTGTTTAAGCGAGGTTACTAAGTCTGGGAAGGTGGACGCTGTCAACGAGATTAAAACAAAGTCAGTGCACTCTGAAGGACAATACGGCAACGGCGACACGAAGTACACGTACACGGGCACCTTGACGGGCTACGCAAAGGGTTCATCTACAAAGAGCAACTTCGAGGTCGTATGCAGCGTTGTTCACGCTCAATCAAGTAATACGTTCAACGTTTTAGGAAAAGTGAGCCTCACACGGCTCACCGATCCCTCACAATCTTCTTCGCCGGCTCCGACACCGACTAGGAAGTTCCACGATGATGACATCGACGAGAAAACATGGACGATCATCTTTGAAAAGTGCTCAAACGCTTCACCACAGTCTCTTCGTGACGATTACAAAGTCATGGCAGTGTCAATCGATTACCTCAAGAAAACCGCGACATTGAGCAATGGCGACGAGGAGTACGAGCTGACCGGAAAAGTTCAAGCAGAACGTAAGAACAAGGAAGATACCGATTTCTCATCAAGCCTCTTCCAAATGAAATGCACCGCGACTCATGTGAAGACAGACGATTCATATGATGTGAAGGCCGAGATTGATCCGAATCCGATCCAATGAACGAGGAACTCATGTCTGATTTCTCTCCCACCCCGGGCTACCCGGCTCCCCAAGGTAGCCCCCAGTTCCCCCAAGGAAGCGCCTATCCACCGCCTCAGGGACAATATCCTTCTCCGCAAACGCCGAATCCACTACCGGCAACTTCAAAGAGCATCATCAAGCTCATTGTCTGGATTTCAGCTGTCTTCGTCCTTCTTGCGGTCGCAGCCTTCTTCGCCTGGCGATCTTTAACTCGGGGAGCATCTCCGACTCCAACCCCGGTATCACCATCATCGAACGCAACTACCTCTTCTGACAGCGGAGAAAAAGTCGACGACTTCACCGGAAATGATGTGGTGGCTCACTGTAGGACCGCTGTGTTAAACACCTCTCGGTTCTCAGACTTCGAAGGAATCCGGGCACTAACGATCAAAGAAATCGGACGCTACGGTGATGCCGGCACTCAATATATGATGACCGGTTTAGTTTCGGGAACAAACGGATCCAATTCCATGGAAACTTATCGAATGACGTGTACCGCTGTTGTGGCAGACGAACCGGCAAAGGTCGGGGTCGGCTTTGTCTTAGATACCACCAGCGTAGAGATTGAGCCCACGCCTGTTTCGACCCCTGCTGTCTCAGATAGTTCAACTCCGACACCCGTTGTTAAGAAGACCCCATGACTAATTTCACCCCTTACCCCGAATACCCTCATCCTCAGGGGACTCCACAGTTTCCACAAGGCGGCGTTTACCCGCCATTCCAGGGACAATACCAGCCCCAGCAATCCCCGTATTCTGAGCCTCCAAAGCCCCCGGTGAATAAAGGGCAGATCATGATCTGGGTTGCGTTTATTACGGTCCTGGCCTTGGTTGCTGTCTTTTTCTTGTGGCGCAGTTTCACTCCTCAGGTGGCACCGACTCCTACGCCAACATCTGCGGCACCCGTTCCAAGCGAATCAACGTCAAGTACCTCCCCATCGGCTTCTCCGACGAAGAAAACGACTTCTTCTACGCCGACACCTACTCGTTTCTCTGGCATCGACTACAACGTGGCGATTCTCGTTGAAAAGAGCTGTACCGAGGCCATTAAACAGAATGTTGATCAGAAATACGATCGAACCCAAGTTAATGACATGCGTAGGTCTGAGACTCCGAATGGAGACATGAATTTTGATGTTTCGGTCTACGGATATAAAGGCGTTACTCAATATCTTCTTGAGTGCAAGGTTGCTCACCCGAGGTGGAGTGATATCTGGGCAACAGAAGAGATCACTGTGCACGAGAATCCCGTGAAATAGGAGTATCCCCTTGTTTTTCTTCTCGTTGCTCCCCTTACGATCTGTAAGGGGAGCAACGAGAAGAAAACTGTATTCGTCATTTACATTCGTAAAAGAGAATTAGATGTCCAACTTCACTCCGGCACCAGGATCCCCAAGCTCTCAACCCTACGGCGACGGCTAAACTCCCCAAGGCCCCTATCCCAAGCTCCATATCCTCTAGGCCAGTATCAGGCCACACAGGGAGGTTTTCACCCTCAACAAGGACCATATCCGCCTGCGCCTCGCTCATCATTCAACAAAGGCCCTCTATACGTGTGGATCGCCGTAGTTGCGGTTCTTGTACTCCTTCTTGCATTCTTCCTGTGGCGTTCTTCGAGCACGAGCGTTTCGCCTGCGCCTACTCCATCTATATCTTCCCCCGCACCCGTGCCAACTATTTCCACACCAACACCCGAAACTACGTCTGCGTTAAAATTTTCACAGCAAAAACGTCCTCGCCAGCCCCCTAAAACTGGCCACGACGGGATTGAAGATCTTGTTCGATCACTGTCAAATGACCAGCAGTCGCCTCATCAATGTCGTCTTCGTTGACGAAAATCAGATCGGCAAAACGCGTTCGAATGGGGACCAGCAATATGACATCAAGAGCCACGCCTCCGACGGACAAACCAAGTATGAAGCCCACTGCACGATCGCGCGCGTAAAAGACGGCGACCTGTGAGAGACAGAGGATTACTCGATTTGGACAGACCCGATTGGCTAAGGATCTCCAACTCTTCCTTTAGACATGAGCATCCCTAACATGCGGTAGCCGCACAGGAGTCCCCATGACATTTGTCATGGGGACTCCTGCATCAAAGGACACTTCTGACCTCTTCAATACGAGCGCAGACTGGGGGACATGAACGCAGAAGCAACACCCGCCCTGCAGGCGACGAACATCCATCAGTCTTTCGGCCCCGTCGAGGCACTGCGAGGTGTCAACCTCACCCTGATGCCTGGCGAAATTGTCGCAATCCTCGGCGTCAACGGTGCAGGCAAGAGTACATTCCTCGACATCGTCCTTGGCCTGAGCACCCCCACGCAGGGTGAGATCAGCGTCTATGGAATGAGTCCACGTGAGGCAGTGCGCCGTTCCCTCGTCGGAGCAATGCTCCAAACTGGCTCAATGCCTCGAGACGGTAGGGTCGGCTACACCATCGATCTGGTGGCTTCAATGCATGCCAATCCGATCCCCACTGACGAACTCCTTGAACGCACAAAGCTCACTCAGTTGGCCAAACGTCCGATCGACAAGCTCTCTGGAGGCGAGCGCCAGCGTGTGCGCCTCGCCCTGGCACTGGCGGGCAACCCGGACTTCCTGATCCTCGACGAGCCGACCGCGGGAATGGACGCGCTTGCCCGCCGCGCATTCTGGGAGACAATGCGCGCCGAAGCCGCAGAAGGTCGCACCCTCCTCTTCGCCACGCACTACCTGACCGAGGCCCGCAAGGACGCCGACCGCATCGTCATCATCGATGAGGGACGTGTGCTCCTCGACGCACCGACCGAGCAAGTCGTCGCCGACAACGAAGACCTTGAAGACGTTTTCGAGCGCATTACCTCCCATGCGGACGCAGAGTAATCCTTGCCCACGAACGCAGATACACCATACGAAGAAGGCATCATGACCACCCAAGCACCCGCACGAGCAACCAGTCGCCCCATCCCCTCCCCCTTCAAGGGCGCGGGGAAACTCTGGATCTCGACCTTCCTCTCTCACATCCTCAATCCGTGGAACATGGCATTCGCACTGGCCATCCCACTGTTCATGTACGCGATGTTTGGCATGACCGAGGCCGCGCGCACTACGCAGACCGGACGCGGGAACCTCGCCGCTGCCATGGTCGTCATGATGACCACCTACGGCGTCATCCTGGTGGGTGGCTCTCTTGGCGCGACGCTCTCCGTTGAACGCACGACCGGCATCTCACGCATGTATGCCCTGACCCCTATCCAGCCGTGGGTGATCCTCGTGGTGCGCCTGACCGCCCTGGTGGCACTGAGCGCTTTCATCGCACTCATCTGCTTCAGTGTGGGGCTTGCAACCGGTTCGCAGATGGAGACAAGTGCGTGGATCATCAGCGGGCTCGTCGTCGTTGCTCTCTCGGCCTTGGGTGCGCTCATTGGCCTTGCCTGCGGGTACACGATCAAGGGTGAGAACGCCTACAGTGCCTCCGCTTTCGTCATGCTCGTGGGTGCCTTCGTGTCCGGCATGTTCATCCCACTCGACCAGCTGCCGCCCTTTGTCTCACAGATCGCACCCTTCACTCCCCTGTATGGCGCCGTGCAGGCGATCTATGCGGTCGCGGGAACCGTACCAATGCCCACATCCGCGTGGTTCAACATCGCCGGGTGGGCGGTTATTACGGCTGGAATTGCCTGGTGGGGCGCATCCCACGACACGGCTCGCTAGGCTATTGCCATGAAGGAACGTTTAATTTCCCTGGCGTGGGCGGCCCCGTGGATGCTGTTCTTGGGCTTTCCCCTCGCCTACGCCATGGAATTGCCTTCCTCAACACAGCGCGCGAGCATCATCGGACTGTGCGTGCTCCTCGCGCTTGCTAACTCGACGACGTGGCTGACCAATCCCCTGCCTGCTCGCAACTCCTTCACGAGGCCGTTCATCCTCTCCCATGGGGCACTGGCGCTAGCGACGCTGGTCTATCTCGTCTACGCGATCCGTGTCGGTGTCCCCTACGCCTTCATGTTGACTTCCTTCTTCCTGGTTGCGTGGGTGTTCCAAGCACCAAGCCGTTACGTGATTGCAGGGATCGTCCCAATCGCTGCGATCGCTGGAGTATTTGCTTACGCGGAGGGTGAGCCCCTGTGGGCAGGGTGTTACCTAGCGTTGGTTGGCATCTTTGTGGGCATGGCTCGCTGGCGTATGGAGCGCTCGACTCGCAAACGTCTACGCCGCCAAGATGCAATCCAGCGCGCAAAGGCAGCTGAGCGAGCGCGCATGAGCACTGACCTGCACGATATCTTGGGCCACTCGTTGATGGGCATCACGATGATTTCTGAATTGGCCGGTCGTCTTTTGGACGAGGGACACAATGAGGAAGCGCGTGAACAAATCCGTTCAATTACTGCTCAATCAAACGAGGCCTTGGCTGACGTTCGCCGCATCGTTGCGGCCACTCGCGCACTATCCCCCTCCGAGGAACTCCAAGAAGCACGATCTTTACTTGAGGTCGCACGCATTGATGCCGAGATCACAAACGATGGGGAGCCTGCGTCGGGACCGCGCTCGGCGGCTGCAGCCCATGTCATTCGCGAGGGAGTCACGAATGCTCTCCTTCACGCTCGCCCTTCCCTCGTCCGTATTCATTTATCTCCAGACAGTGTCAGTGTCTGGAATGACGGTTATTCTGCCGCCTACGCCGCTTCTACGGCAGGATCGGGATCAGGCCTCGTTGGGCTATCTGAGCTCGTCGGTGATGAGGGAACTTTGACCTGGGGCGCATCGGGACATACGTGGACGATTTCTCTTACTTTCCCCTCTATGCCTCTTAACGAAGAGGAATCATCCTCCGATATGGTGAACCAGCGCAAGGAATAGTGCCCCCAACTGCGCTAACCTAGTAGCCCAGATGGCTACGCAGGAGGTGAGCGTGACAATTCGTGTGCTCGTGGCCGACGATCAGGCAATGATTCGCGGAGCTTTGGCCGGGCTGCTCAATTTGGAGCGTGACATCGAGGTAGTCGCTCAGGCCGCCGATGGAGTGCAGGCTCTTGAAGAACTCACTCGTTTGGCAACGCAAGATGCTTCGCTCGACGCGACACCGACGAGTTCTGCACGCTCAGCCTCTCCCGCCGACGTCGCAATTATCGACATCGAAATGCCTCACATGGACGGCATCACGACAACCGAAGCAATTCGCGCCCGTTTCCCCGGGGTACGCGTACTGATTGTCACGACATTCGGCCGACCGGGTTACTTGCAACGTGCCCTCGATGCGGGGGCAACGGGTTTCATGGTGAAGAACGCGCCGGTCGAGGCTTTGGCCGAGGGAGTGCGCACGCTCGCAGCAGGTGGTCGCGCAATCGATCAAAGTCTTGCAGTCGAGGCACTCTCAACTGGTTCGTCATCACTGACCCAGCGCGAGGCAGATGTTCTGCGCGAAGTTGAGCGCGGCGGAACAATCGCTGACATTGCCCGTACGCTGGGACTGAGTCAAGGAACCGTGCGTAACCACGTCTCTTCAGCGATGCTCAAGATGGAGGCACGCACCCGCGCGGAGGCCGCATCCTTGGCGCGGGCAGCGGGTTGGCTGTAGGCCTAACGCCCTTCTTCACGAAGCGGATAGGAATGTGTCAGGACCTTCACGGCCTCACATCCGGGAACTAGATGTCCCTCGGATACATATCCTTCTTCACGTCCTTCAAGTTCCGCGATCAGATAGTTTCTTCCACGAAGAAGCGCATCGCTGACTTCACTGCTTCGCGCATCAGCGGAAAGTTTGCACAGGTCAACCAATTCTTCGGGGTCCTCATCGAGGTTGAAGAGCTGTTCGATTCCCCAACCGGAGAACCACACGTACTTGTAGGCTCCGAAACGAATCCACTGTATCGATTGGTCAAACAAGTAATGCTCGCCGTGAAGGTACTCTCTCCACGGAACTTCATCGTCGGCCTCGGCAATCAAGGGGAGGACTGAGCGCCCCTCAACTTCCTCAGGAATCTCCACACCGGCAACGTCCAGCAGGGTTGGCATCACGTCGCGGATCTCAACCACGCTATCCACGCGCGTGCCGGGAGCGATCCCCGCACCGTACAAGATGAAGGGAACATGTGAGGAAGCCTCGTAAGGGTAACCTTTTCGCCACAGTCCGTGATCGCCCATCATATCCCCGTGGTCGGAGACAAAAGCAACCACCGTATTCTCAGCCAGTCCGAACTCCCCTAGCGTCTGGATGAAGCGAGAAATCTGGGAATCGATGTGCGTCATGTGCCCGTAGTAGCCGGCGCGCGCGAGCCGCACGTCCCGTTCACGATAGTGGGCAGCGAGTGCGGTCGGGTCCCAATCCCGTCTCTCTTCACTCATCAATTCATCCGACCAATTGTCCTCGCCCGGAAGAGTGAGGTCGTCCTGGTCGTAGCTATCAAAAGCCCACTGCGGCGGATCAAGCGGAGCGTGCGGACGATGGAAGGATAGGTAGAGGAAGAAAGGACAGGTGGGGTCGCGCCGGTAGAGCCACTGAGTTGCCTCGGTGACGACCCAATTCGTGGGGTGCAGTTTTTCCGCCTTATCCCAGGGACGTGCAACCATCGAATTACATTCGAGGCCATTATCGATGTAGTCCTCCGCGGCACCCGCGCCTTCTTGCTCGCGCAGCCACGTCAGGTAGTCGTCGTACATACGCGAATCGCGCTCGCGGTGACGCGAGTAGTGAAGATAGCCATCGTGCAAAATCACATCATCAAAGCCAATGCGACCGCGCTCAGGCCAGTAGTGCATCTTGCCGATCGCCTGAGTCTGGTACCCGGCATCGCGAAGTACCCCGGGGAGCGTAACCGGCATATCGAAAGTAATTCCATCCTGATAGCCGATTCGGCGGTGCGTGGTTGGGGCGGTCCCGGTCATGAGTCCCATCCGAGAAGGAACGCAGGTGGGACAAGCCGCATAGGCCTGCGTCATCTGTGCTCCTCCCCCAGCTAGCTGATCAAGATAGGGGGTGCGCACGTCGGGGTGTCCAAGAATCGACAGGCAATCCCCCCTCCATTGATCAACGGCGATGAGGACGATATTCGGATGGTTCTCACTCACGGTAACTCCTACTTGATACCCGTCATCGCGATGCCCTGAACGATGTGCTTCTGCGTGAGGACGAAGAGCAAGCACACGGGGATGAACAGCATGAGAGATCCCATTGCCGTCAGGTTCCAAGCGGTGAAAGATTCACTCTTAAAGATTGATAGTCCAATAGTAATTGTTCGCATCTCCAGCGAGCTGGTCGCAATCAAAGGCCACAAGAATTCATTCATCTGGAAAACGAAGGTGAACAATCCAAGGACCGTCAGTGCGGGTTTGCACTGCGGGAGAACAATCGAACGGTAGATCCGCAGCTCATTGGCCCCGTCCACGCGGGCCGCCTCGATCAAAGAGTCGGGCACGCCTGCAATGAACTGGCGCATGAGGAAGATCGAGAAAGCGCTCATAAGGAATGGCATGACCAGACCCTGATAGGTATCAAGCCATCCGATCTGCGAGAACCACACATAGAGCGGGATCATACGCACGAAGAGCGGGATCATCATGGTCGACAAGATCGCAATGAAGAAGACCTGTTTGCCCGGGAAATCAAACTTCGCAAAAACGTATCCGACCAGCGGAGCGAAAACAATGTGCGAGCAGGTGATCAGTCCGGCGACCAGGATCGAGTTGAAGAGGAAACGGCCAAAAGGCGCGGCTGCAAAAAGCCTCCCGATGTTCTCCCATTGCCATTTCGCAGGGATCAACACCGCTGATCCACCGGAAACTTCCGCGTCGGATTGGAAAGCCAAGGAGATCATGTACAGCAGCGGGGCAACAGCGATCGCGGCAGCAATCCAGATGAAGATCAGTGAAACCAGGCGCGCACCCGGGAAGAGCTCTTCGTCAGCGATGCTCTTCTTCTTTTTGATGACTGCCGAGGCCGGGGGCTGGGTTGGTGCGCACATCATAGTGCCTCTTTCCTTCGTCCCGTCCGAATCTGGATCAGGGACAAAACCATAATGACTGCCAAGAAGGCGAAGCTCATAGCAGAGGCGTAGCCCAAGTTTCCACTCTGGAAGGTCTCACGGTAGACCTGGTAGACGTACAAGCTCGTGGCGTTTCCGGGCCCGCCATTGGTCACCAAGTACGGGAGGCCAAATTGCTGGAGCGTTGAAATCATTCCGACCAGACCGACGAAGAGCGTCGTCGGGGCAAGGAGCGGAAGGGTCAAGGACCAGAAGCGCTTCCACGGGGATGCCCCATCGAGGCGCGCGGCCTCGTAAATCTGAGGATCGATGCCCTGCAAACCAGCCAAGAAAAGCAGCATGAAGTAGCCGGCTTCTTGCCAGACGGTAATCCCGACAAGGGTTGCCAAGGGCGCGGTGGTGAGCCACTGCTGGGTGGGAAGATGCAGGCTGGAGAGCACCGAGTTCAAGATACCTGTCGTCGGATCCAAGATATTGCGCCACATCAAGCCAACGATGGCCACCGAGGTCATGTAGGGCGTCAGGATCATCGTGCGCGCAAGGGTGCGCCCACGGAATTTCTGATTGAGGATGAGAGCCAGGAGCAAGCCCACGCAGGCACCCAAAATCAGTGCCGAGGCCGCATAGATCAGGGTGATTCCAAAGGCGTGTTGGACTTCGGGGTCACGGATGATCGAGGAATAGTTCTTCCATCCCACGGGGCGCAGCGTTGTAAAGCCGCGCGTGAAGGACAGCTGAAATTCCTGGATCAGCGGCCAGAACATGAAGAGAACGAAGTAGATGACCGCGGGGGTCAGGAAGAGATACGCGGTACGCGCTTGGCGTGCGCGCATCCCTCCCCGATGCCCCCGGTTCCGAGTCGAGACGGACATGAGTTACTGCTTCAGAAGTCCAGCAACCGTGGTCTCGTAGGTCTGGACCTGAGCAGCCGGGTCCTTTCCGTTGAGGATGATCTCTTCGTACATCACCTTGCGAGCGTCCGAGATCTTCGCGGCGTTTTCGTTACCCCAGAATGCCTTGTCGGGGGTCGAGGCGTATTCACGCGACTTGGCAACGACGGAGAGAATCGGATCGTTCTTCACAACGTCGGAGTTTGCCCACGACTTACGCGACATTGCCATTCCGGTCTCAGCGGTGACGGCTTCTTGGACCTTGAGGCTGGTCATGTCCTTGATGAGCTGCCATGCGAGCTCTGCGTTCTGCGACTTCGAGGGGATCATCATGCCCGAGCCAGCCAGGTAGGTCTTCTGGACATCACCCTTGAGGGGTTCACCGACAGTCAGCGGGAAGTTCGGGTCTTCCTTGCGCACTGCTGCAATATCCCAGGGGCCGGTGAGAATGAAGCCTGCTCGCTTGGAGGTGAAGACCTTACGCGGTGCGGCGTAGTCATTCGAGGCGACGGGGACCGGGGCCAGCTTGTCCTTGTAGATCAGGTCGTACTGGAACTGCATGGCTTCGGTTGCCTTGGCTGCGGGAGTCATGGGCTCGTTGCCATCCTTGGTGAAGGTGACTCCGGCCTGCATGAGGAAGGGGACGGTGTAAGAGGCGTCGTTGTTGAGAGCCAGACCGTACTCAACGCCGGATTCTTGAATCTTCTTGGAGGCTTCGCGCAGTTCATTCCAGGTCTTGGGCATACTCACGCCGGCCTTATCCATCATTTCCTTGTTACCAAAGACGAGGCCACCCATGGTCACGTGCAGAGGAATGCCATAGGTCTTGCCGTCGGCCTGACGGTTTGCAAGGCCTGATTCGACGAAATCATCGAGGAATCCGGGGTCCTTTTGGAGGAAGGGATCAAGGGACATGATGTTGCCGTCTGCGCCCCAGCGAGTGGACCACCAGCCGCCGTTTTCTTCGACGAGGTCAGGGGTCTGACCAGAGAGGAAGTCGGCGGTGAGCTTCTGCTGCAGGTCGCCCCACTGGTAGTACTGGACGTTGATCTTGACGTTGTGTTCCTTCTCAAAAGCCGCGAAGGTGTCGGTGTAGGCCTTGTAATCGCGGCCAGCCGACATGTAGATCAGGATTTCTTTACCGGTGCGATCGCCCTGAATTCCCAGCGACTGCGAGGAATCACTCGAGGAACCAGAGGACTGTTGTCCAACTCCACCGGGAGTTGAACACGCGGCAAGAGAAGCGGCCATGGCAAAAGCCGCGCATACCGACAGAGTGCGGCTGAGCCGCTTAGAAGAGCTGTGTCGCATCATTGCGCTCCTTATGTTCTTTCTCGTTTAGTGCGTCGTCCCTCGGGGCATGTAGTGCCACCGAAGGGTCAGCGTTGTCGACTCCGGTTCTTCACCGCTGAGTGTGGACAGTAAGGTGACCGCACTATCCAGGTCTTGGTTGTCGAGGCCAATTGTGGACAGTGCGGGGTGAAGGTCGCCGCCATCGACGGAGGCGCCTGTGCCGATGATTTGGAGGTCATCGGGAATTGCAATTCCGCATTGAGTTGCTGCAAGGACTGCGCCAATGGCAACTCGGTCGGAATCGCAATACACCGCATCGGGAAGGTCGTCCCGACCGGTGAAAATCGTGGTGGCGCACTGGAAAGCAGAGGGAATGCTCCCCTCTGTGTACGCCAAAACTTCGGGGGCACCCAGCTGCGAGTCACTGAGAAATTTCGTGCATGCGTGCCAGCGCGGTTCGTTTTCGAGTTCTTCGGCGCTTCGGCGCTGGGTGAGGTAGGCGATCTTCTTCGCTCCCCCATTGACGAGGCCACTGAGAGCTTGCGCGATCCCCGCGGTTTCGTCAATGGTTACCCCGATGTAGGAGGGCGTCGGAGGAAGGGTGCCAAAGATCATGGTGGGAATAGGCGGCGTGGGGAGCAACTCCATGAGGACCTTGGCGCTGCTTGGATTACAGGCAAGGCATGCGCTGTCGTAGAGGCCGCACGACAGGGCGTTGACGATCTGTTGTTCTTCACCAATGCGCACTGGGATCGACACTAGGTGGAGGTTTTCTTCTTCGAGGCGCGCACTCGCATGTAGTTGGAATCTCTCAACGAAGCGGTCCATGGGAGGGGTGTAGAAGAAGCAAATCGTGCGCGTGGCACCAGATTTCAGGGAGGAGCCAAGGATTGAACGAGTGTAGCCAAGGCTTCGAGCGGCCTCGTGAACCTTCTTCTGGGTTGCGGAAGTGAACGCGTCTGCGCGACTACCGCTGAGGATGAGTGAAGCGGTAGTCGGTGAAACTCCAGCGTTTCGTGCAACGTCGACAAGTCGGACCCGTGAGGCCATGTCGATACTGTAGCGCGTGAACTGAGGCTAGTTAAAACGTTTTCATAAAACGTTATAACTCTGTTATCTGGCACACAATGATGCCTTTCTTGCGGATAAGCTCCTTGATAGAATCACCCGTATCACAAAGACACAGCCCAAAGGAGGGCACACATGGGTATCTGGATTGGGGATGCACGCGAGTTCGAAGAGCTGCGCGAAGAAAATGAGCGCTTGAAGGAGCGAGTCGCACATCTCGAACGACTCTTAAAAGCCTCCGGAGAATCCATCGATTTAGCACTAAGTCCATCCGAACGCGCACTGGTGCTAGATGGACGCAAGCTTGAAGCCGTCAAGGCCTACAGAGATCGCACCGGCGTCGGCCTAAAGACAGCAAAAGAAGCCGTCGATGCGGTCGGATAAAGCACACCGCAATGATGCACAAGGGGGGCGGGCCACACATCTGTGTGG